>Ga0364901_10017_pt3 | contig 66776 bp, 63 predicted proteins | sample ExccelJu500002D4_FD_206968 | JGI IMG/M metagenome (GOLD analysis project Ga0364901, IMG submission 206968) | Enriched cells from Trout Bog Lake Hypolimnion, Wisconsin, USA - BchlTB.July09.5000.02.D4 | ecosystem: Environmental > Aquatic > Freshwater > Lake > Hypolimnion/Profundal zone | place: USA...
GCCGATGGAGGCTTCCGCGCACTTGGGCAGTAGTTGTGGTTTTTCTTCTTTTCTCAGCAGTCATCGCGCTCATCGGCATCTCCATAGCACCTTCCTTGGAACATCAGGGAAGCATCTTTGCCAGCCGGATACCCGCTTACAGCCAGAAAATCGGATCGCTTGCAAAGGAGTCCGCAATGCAGTTTCAGCAACTCGAAGCCCTCAGGGAGGCTTCCAAATCACGCAGTTCTCCCTTGGAAGATCTTACGCCCGATAGCATCAAGCTTTACGGCATTGAACTCACACGCAACGCCCTTGATTGGATTCAAGAGAAACTCCCGACCATTGCCTCGGCAACAGGGAATTTCCTCCAGAAGAGTATCGGAGGAGTATTCGGCATCCTTGGCTTTTTACTCAGTCTTGTTCTGGTTCCGGTCTTTCTCTTCTTTTTCCTTCTTGAATCACCAACGATCGCGTCCAATTGGAGCCGTTATCTCCCGATGCGGGCTTCACCACTGAAGGAGGAGATCGTCTCGCTCTTCAATGAGATAAACGACTACCTTATCCATTTTTTCCGAGGACAACTGATTGTCAGCATGATCGACGGAGCTATTGTCGGATGCGCCCTCTTTCTGATCGCCCGACTCGATTTTGCCTTCTTGATCGGACTGATGGTAGGAATCCTTTGCCTGATCCCATATCTCGGTCTGGCCCTCTGTCTTCTGCCGGCGATACTTATCGCGCTGGCGCAATACGGTGATCTCTGGCACCCAGTGTTGGTCCTGATAATCTTCCTTGTCATCCATAATCTGGACGGTTTGTTTATTTCCCCGAAAATCATCGGAAATTCAGTAGGGCTGCATCCGATGACCGTCATCATATCGGTTTTTGCCTGGACTATCGTATTGGGAGGATTACTTGGTGCACTACTGGCCGTCCCTCTCACCGCCACGCTAAAGGTACTACTGCGCCGCTATTTCTGGGATCGTCCCGTTGAACCAGCAATCCAGCAGACGCTCAAGATCGAGGAAATTCAGGAAAAGAAAACCGTCACTGTTGAACTACCTTTGTAAACAGTTTTTTCCTCCCGCTGTAGCATCAGGTGCGATATCCGGAGCAGGGACCGCAATCAATTGATTTTAGCAAGCTGCTCCCAGAGTAATTTCTGTGCTGGATTGACAGATTCGGGAATGGTGATTTCAACCACGGCATAAAAATCCCCCCGTGTACCACCCTTACCTGGAAGACCACGACCAGGAATACGGAACTTCCGCCCATTCTGGGTTCCGGCTGGAATCTTTAGCTTTACCCGGCCATCCGGCGTTGGAATGGTGAGTTCTCCACCAAGGACCGCCTGCCACGCGGGAACATCCGCTTCATGGAAAATATCCGCACCTTCAAAGCGGAAATCGGGATGCTGTTGGAGTTTCACCCGGAGATAGAGATCGCCCGCCTCGCCCTTGGCGCCACCCGCTCCACCCTGACCGGCAAGTCGGATCCGCTGCCCCTCTCGTACACCCTTGGGAATTCTGACCGTGTAGGTCTGCACATCTGGGGAGTTTCCCTTGCGGAACGAAATCTGGCGTGAGGCACCGTTTAGTGCTTCCTCAAGAGTGACGAGAATATCGGCTTCGACATCGCGGCCACGCTGTGGCGTTTCCTCGAAATCAACTCCACCCCCGTAACCCCGACCTCTGCGGGTACCAAAAAATTGTTCGAAAAAATCACTGTACCCAGTACCTCCAAAATGGAAATCGCCGCCGTCACCTGTACCGTAAGCTCCCCCACCGAATCCTCCACCTCCCCTACCTCCACTAGGCGGAGGAGGAAATCCATTTCCGGCATGTTGCCAGTTAGCACCGTATTCGTCGTATTTTTTTCGCTTTTCCAGATCACTCAGCACTTCATAGGCCTCATTGATCTCCTTGAACTTTTCCTCAGCTGCCTTTTTATCCTTGGCGAGGTCAGGATGATGCTTGCGCGCAAGCTTGCGAAAGGAGCTCTTAATCTCGTCTGAGGAGGCAGTCTTGGAAACTCCTAGCGTCTCGTAGTAATCGCGGAACTGTGCGGCCATCCACCTCTTTTAATTGGGATAACCCATTCTGACAACACGGGAGGAGTTACCCATTTCTGGATAACATCCCCTATAGTATCCAGAATTTATTACCCTTGCATCTGTTCGAGTTCCATCCCTTTGGTTTCGTGAACTGCCCGAAGAACGAAGAAGACAGAGAGAATAGCGAAAAATGCATAGAGACCGTAGGCTCCACCAAGGCCAACTCTGCTTAGCAGCATCGGGAAGGTCATGGTGATGGCAAAGTTGGCAAGCCACTGGGCCAGACCACTGACGGCCAGCGCGGAACCACGGATTTGGTTTGGAAACATCTCGCCGAGCATTACCCACATGACTGGGCCCCATGAAAAGTTAAAGAAGATGACGTAGAGGTTGGCGGCCACCAGTGCGATGGGGCCGGCATTGCCAACCAGGTGGAGCTGGCCTCCGGCACTCTTAGCAGCCGTAGCAAAGACCCATGCCATGGTACCAAGCGTTACGGCCATTCCCAACGAACCTATGAGGAGGAGAGGCTTCCGGCCTATACGATCGATAACGAGGATGGTGACAATACATGCCCCAATGCTCACTCCTCCGCTGATGACATTGATCAGAAGCGAATCGCTCTCAGTAAAGCCCGCCGACTGCCAGAGAACGCTGCCGTAGTAAAAAACGACGTTGATACCCACAAACTGCTGAAGCACGGCTAGACCTATGCCCACCCAGACGATCGGTCGTATGCCCATTAATCCCCCGACATCAAGGATATCCGAGAGTTTAGGGGGATGTTCGCTGTTTATGGTTGCTTTTATCTCCAGAGCTTTTTCCTCAGCTTCCTGAGCTCCGAAAAGCTTGGTTAGCACTCCTCTTGCAATCGCCGACTTGCCTACGGCGAGAAGGTAGCGTGGGCTTTCCGGAATGAAGAGCAGTGACAGGAAGAATGTCAGCGCAGGAAGCACCTGCACCCAGAACATCCAGCGCCAGGCAGGTAATCCCCATGCAAATATTGCAAGGGAGGAGCCAGCCTTGTGGGCAATGAAATAGTTGCTTAAAAAGGAGAAAAAGAGGCCTGAAATGATTGCAACCTGCTGGATCGAGGACATAGCGCCACGGTAACGGGCAGGAGTTACCTCGCTGATATAGGCTGGGCATAAAACACTCGCGGCACCGACAGCAAAACCACCCAGCACGCGGAAAAAAATAAATTCCAGCGAATTGTGTGAGATTCCAGCCCCCCACGCACTGAGGGCAAAGAGGAGTGCCGAGACGATCAAGATCGGACGGCGACCGAATTTGTCGGCGAGATTGCCGGCAATGAAAGCACCTACGGCACATCCAAGAAGTGTCGATGCGACATTGAATCCAGTAAGAAGACTATCTGAATGGAAAGCCTCCTTGAGGCCGTCAACGGTTCCATTAATGACACCGCTGTCGTACCCGAAAAGAAATCCCCCGATGGCGGCAATCGCACTGATCAGGATAATGAAGGGGGTGTTGTTGTTATCGGGGTGATGGCTTGTCGCCGTTGCTTGCAAGGGGGGTGTCGTCATAAGTGAGTAAGGTTTTTCAGAAAGTTTGCTGGAGTACAACTCATGATGATTCGATGAGGGAAAAAATTAACCCTCTGGGAATCCTGCCTCTCAAAATAGAGCAAAATGCTTTTTCGCGAAGTTATTCATCTTGGGGTCGGTTTCAAATCCCAAAATAGAGTGCCCGGTGAATTCGCACCTGTTCCACCAGAACCGACTGCGACCTGCGCACGAAGCGTGTAATGTGATCCTCGTTTGGGCGTAGGCACATCGAATGTGTAACATACTGGTTTTGTTCCATGGCCGCCACGGCAACTGGATACATTGGTATCCCGGCCGATTTCAACGGTATCTTCAAGCAGTTTCACCGATAGAATATCTAAAACCTGCCCAGCCCCGCCGGTATTAAGGAAAATAACCCGCGCGCTGCCGGCACTGGTCAGGTTCTTTGTAATATCCCATTCAAGCGTTGCTCCTTCCTTCTTAATTTGCCCAGACTTCCAGTCGCCAATTTTTGTTATGCTTTCTGTACGGTAGGGACGGTAATGTACGCCAAGTTGATCGAGACGCTGGGTATCGGTTCTAAGGCGACTAATAAAGGCATCAAAGTTCCTTTCTTCCTTCGGCGACCAGGTGACTTCTGCAAGCGCACAGAGACGGGGAAAGATCATATATTCAACCTGTTTGAAATTCGGCATGTACTCAGTCCAGACATTACCCTGTGCACCGAGGATATGTTTTTGCATTTCCGGTGGTAGCTTGTCGGGAATCGGTTCAAAGAAGTAAACCTTCTCTAAAGGCAGGAAACCACCAAAGGTGGGAGGTTCGGCAGCGCGGTCCACTGACTGGCAGTAATCAAAATAGCAGTGCGTCGTGGGCGTCATGACTACGTCGTGACCCTGGCTGGCGGCTTCAAGACCACCGCCTATCCAGTCCATCACCGCTGCGTTCGGAGCCAAGCCACCATGAAGGATCTCGCTCCATCCGAGGAGGGTTTTTTTGTTTGCATTGATGAATTTTTCGATTCGTCGGATGAAATAACTCTGCAATTCATCCTGATTTTTCAGGCCTTCCTTTTTCATTAACTCTTGGGATGCAATGTCTTTTTCCCAAGCTCCCTTAGGCACCTCATCGCCACCGATGTGAATGTATTTGGAAGGAAAAAGCCCAAAAACTTCGGTCAGAACATTCTGTAAAAAATCAAAGGTTCCCTCTTTACCAGCACTATAAACTTGAGAAGACACGCCAGTTCCACCGCTGCCTAATTCTGGATAGGCCTCAAGCACAGCACCCGAATGGCCTGGCATTTCAATTTCTGGCACAACCGTGATGTGTAACTTTCCAGCATAGGCTACGATTTCCCGGACTTCGTCCTGCGTATAATAACCGCCGTAGCGTCCGTCCCGACCGTAGGCAGTGGCAGCACCGGCATCAAAGCCGTAACCTATTTCCTTTCGCCATGCACCGACCTCAGTGAGTTTGGGATATTTTTTAATCTCGATGCGCCAACCATCATTGTCCACCAGATGCCAGTGAAACGTATTGATCTTGTGCAACGCCATCACGTCGAGCAGTCGCTTGACTTCATCTTTAGTGAAGAAATGACGGCTCACATCAAGCATCAGACCTCGCCATGCAAAACGTGGCCGATCCTCTATCGTGACGCACGGCACGGTCCAAGCCGTATCTTTTACCTCAGAGACCGAAAAAATTCGCGGCGGTAAAAGCTGTAGCAGCGTCTGCACACCATAAAAGAGACCCGCCTGCTCCGGAGCTCGGATGACGACATTGTCTTTAGTCGCCGTGAGTTCATAACCTTCTGAGCCGAGAGAGGATTTTGCATCGGCTGTGGTGATCAGAACCCCCCCCTTGCCGGCTGACTTCCCTTGGGAGGGGTTAACTTTGATCTGGTAGCCAGTAGCCCGGCGGAGGCGGACGGCAAGATATTCTGCAGTTTCTCGGGAAGCCTCATCCGTACAGATAACCATGTCAGGCTTCAGCGTGAAGAATCCTTCCTTCACACTCATGCTCCGCGGCATGGGAATAATCGCTGGTTCTGTGGTTGCCAGGGCATTTACCGCCACTGAAATGGATGCCACAGAAGTGAGCAGAATATTTTTGAAAGTCCGATAGTTCATAGTTCTTTTTTCCCTTCAAAGTGTTCTTCAATTTCCTCAAGGGTCTTACCCCTAGTTTCCGGAAGGAAAAACGTTGCCGTGATGAAATAGATGACCGTACATGCTGCAAATATGAAGAACATCGTGGCGTAGCCATATTTTCCAACGGTCGGCAGAAATACAACGGCGATTGTTGTTGAAACGGCCTGATTGATAAGCAGAGCGACACTCATCCCGTTGGATCTGATCCGCGTGGGCATCAGTTCTGAAAGCGCAAGCCATACGCAAACCCCGGGACCGACTGCAAAAAACGCCATGAAGCAGAAAATAAAAAACGCCGTCAGGACACCGTTTTGAAAGTCTGGAATGGGTGTCAGCAAAGCATTTTCAATTTTCAATGGTGCCGTCCGTGCAGCTGAAAAGTCAGCAAAGGGGTTCGAAAAAAATGCTATTACCCGGTTGGCCGGAACACATCCTTCGCGATTCAGCTCAAGGGTAGCACCCTCGTCGGTAGAACGTACAACCTTTGTAGCCGCCCTAAAATCGCCATAGCTATAAATGATGATCAGCGTCTTGTGTTTTTCTCTTAACACGTCCCCGACTGCTCCACGGTCCGCCAACCATCTGGCAGCCTCCTTCTCGCTGAATGGTATCTGAGCCCTCTGATTGGCTGTCACCATGGCCTGGACATTTCCAGCACAGTCCACCCGTTCTCTCTCTGTCTGGCGGAAGACCACTGCAATGGCAATCAGCGAGAGGATTATACCAGCACTGCCCAGTGACAGCAGGAATTTTCTGCCCAGACGATCCACTAGCATGACACCAACCATGGTCATAAGAAAATTGATCAGGGTGAGCACCGTATACCCGAGATGGGCCTGCATATCTGTCAGACCCGCCTGTATGAGAATCGTTGCATTATAGCCTATGATGGAGTTCACCCCGGTGGCCTGATTGCATGCGAGAATTACACACGCCAAGATAAACGGGATTACGTACTTTTTGTTGATGAGCGAATCCTGATGTGATGATCCGGTCGAACCGCTTCCGTCCGTGCCAGACTCAAGTGTTGCCTCCATCTCCCTAAGTTCAAGGTCTGCCTCTGAAGCACTGCGCGATCTTAACAGCGCCGAGCGTGCAGACTCTCTCCTCCCACACCTGTAAAGCCATCGTGGTGAATCAGATACAAGAAGACTGCCAACCACAAAGAGCAGCCCTGGCAACAGCGAAACCCAGAAAATGAGGCGCCATGCCGAATCCTTGAATGCAAATAGTCTGGCGGCATCGTGGAGTTTTTCCACCTCCTCCACACGATAACTGAAATAAAGACCGATAAGAGCTGCTGCAACGATTCCAAGAGTTAGAAGCCATTGAAATACCCCGGTTCCTTTCCCCCGATTCGAGGCCCCCAGACACTCAGCCAGATAAAGCGGAACAACCACTCCGATCAGGCCGCCGCTGATTCCCTGTAAAACGCGTCCGAAAACCAGGGGGCCATAACCGTGAGCCAGAGCAATAAGAGGAATGCTCATAATGAACAAAATGCCACTGAGCACCATGAGTCGCTTCCTCCCCATCCAGTCAGCCAGCATGCCAGCGAAGAGTGTGGAGACGACACTTCCTAGCAGGACGGCGGCAACCACCACTGAAAGCTGGTTGGAAGTCAGGCCAGATGTCGCCTCCAGATAGGGCAGTGCGCCCGCAATAATCCCGACATCAATACCGTAGAGTAGTCCGCCCAAACCTGCGACCCCGAGCAAGAGGGTCATGTAACGTGAAGGTTTAGTGGGCGCTTTCATCGTGAAGTTTGCGAACGATCGTGGACATCATATCTTTTGCCACCTCCATGCGTTCCACTAGGTAAAGTTGGTTCCGCGCTCGATCCAGGTTGTGTCCGACACGCTTCGTTTTGAAATAAATATCTCCTTGCAGATAATCGGTCAGAAAACGGATGCCTACCTCAAAGGTCATGAGTCTTGCAGCGAAGGCGAGATTATCCCATTCGGCTGCGGTCAGGATATCTCCCGCGGTAGACACATATCCCTTTGCAATGGACTCAAAAACTGTCAGCGAGACATCGATCTTCGATCGGTCAGGCTCGTCCTCAGCTGCAGTATTAGCAGCGAAGCGGACAAGATCGCCAAAGTCGTACAGGGACAACCCCGGCATCACGGTGTCGAGATCAATGACACAGATCCCCTCGCCCGTTGCATTATCAAATATCACGTTATTCAGCTTTGTGTCGTTGTGCGTAACGCGCTCGGGAATATCACCCGAGTGAACAAGTTCGAGCAATCGTCCAGCTTCCTTCTCCCTCCGGAATGCAAAGTCTAGTTCAGCAAGCACTTCCTTCCTGCGCCCGACTGCATCCTCCTGAGCGGCCATCCGCAGGGCATCAAGACGACGAGGTGTATCGTGAAAATGAGGTATTGTCTCGTGCAACCTGCTACCAGAAAGATCAGCAAGTGACTGCTGGAAGCGACCAAAGGCTCGCGCAGCCTCAAATGCTTGTGAAGAGTTCTCCAGCGCATCAAATGTCCGGGAATTTTCTACAAAAAGATAAACCCTCCAGAAATCCCCCTCCGGAGATTCATAGAAAGGAGTTCCACCATGTCTTGGCACAAGCGTAAGCGTTTGACGACTGTCACCACCGACTGCTTTTGCTGCCACATGCGACGTCACCCGGCTGATATTTTCCATCAGCGCCGGAACATTCTTGAAAATCTTGTGGTTAATTCGCTGGACGATGTAACGGACGCGAGCCCCAGCTTGGTCATAAGTGGCGACGAATGTGTCATTGATATGACCACTTCCGTAGCGCTCCGCATCACACAGTGAGCCGTGCAGCGGGAACTGAGAGACAACTTCGCGAAGGATATCGCGGGGGGGGGTCAAAGATCGGTCTGCCATTCCGGTTTGTTTTTATAGACCCATCGATAATAGTCGGCACGAGCGAGTAATGATGCCGCCCCGGCATCAAGAAGAACTTTTGCGTGCGGATGAAACTGCAGAAGGGAACCCGGGACGGATGCCGTCACAGGCCCTTCAACGCTCTGCGCAACAGCGTGCGCCTTGCCTTCCCCAAAGGCTAGCAGGAGGCACATCCTGCTCTCCATAATCGTTCCGAGTCCCATCGTGATGACATGATGCGGCACCTCACCACAATCGGCAAAGAACCGTGCATTGTCACTGCGCGTCCGTTCAGTAAGTGTCTTAATTCTGGTGCGCGAGGCAAGCGAGGATCCGGGCTCGTTAAAACCGAGGTGTCCGTCTGACCCCAAACCAAGAATCTGCAGGTCGATTCCACCAGCTTCACGAATTGCCTTTTCATAAGCAGTACAATGAGCGGGAACATCAGCGGCAAGGCCGTCTGGGATGTGAATATGTCCTTGGGGGATATTTATTAGGGAGAAAAGGTTTTTCTCCATGAAGTGGTGATAGGAGGCAGGATGAACCGGATCCAGCCCCACATACTCGTCCAGGTTGAAACTGGTGGTCTTGCTGAAATCCAGATCACCGTCACGGTGCATACGGGCCAGAAGGTCATAAAGCTTGCAAGGGGTGCTCCCTGTCGCCAATCCGAGCACGGATTGCGGTTTTTCGCGAACTTGACGGGCCACCAGTCGGGCGGCTACCTCGCTGGCTTCTTCGGCTGTGGGCAAAATGATGACTTCCATGGTGTTCTCCTAGTGACCGAGTCTTTGGTTTAATTTGGTAATGACATCGTCGCGAAAACGCCCGATCAATTCGTCCACATAACGAGTTATGTCAATTTTTTCGTCGTGCACCAAGGGCGTCAAATCCATCGCATAAGCGATGCTGTCGGCGGAATCAATGGCGTGCGATTCAAAGAAGGTAGCGTTGGCACGGCGGCGCCCCAAAACTCCATTGTCATAACGTTTTCCTCCTGCGATTTGCGAGTCGAATACTCCGTTGAGCGCTGCCGCCAGATTCTCGTGAAAACTCACGTCCTGCAGAACCTTTTCGTCATCCGGCATCCAGTCGAGATCACGCCACACCTCGCAACCGTAGACGATACCAGGACGCTGATCCGGAGGAAGTGCGCGCATCGCCTGAATGGCCGCCACAGCTACTCCGATGTGGGTGCCGTGTTTGTCTGCCAAGTTGTGGGTGTAAACCACGCTTGGTTTAGTAGCTCGAAGCACCTCGATAAGGTCGTTGCGCAGCGCAACATCGTTCGGGTCCTTCACCGCAGAACTGGTGTAATCAAGCTGAATCATCACCCCATAGTTCCCGATCTGAGAGGCTAGGTTCTGCTCCCTGTGACGGATCGCCCTCATTTGTTGGCCGTCAAAATGCGCGTACGGTCCGGAACGAGCACTAAGAGCTCCGTCTGTACAGGTAATACCTCCGAACCATTCACTGTTACTTCGGTAGCATGCTAGGACCCCGTGAAAGGCCATAAACTCAAGGTCGTCCTGATGAGCTCCGATGCCAAGGTGGGTGATGCGAGCGAGGGCCCCTGATTCGTCCATGGAATCGGGAATAAAGAGTTCGGCGGTTGGATTATGAAATCTCATGATTGGGGATAATTCTAGTTTGGGGAGAGATCCGGCTGCAGTAACATAACTAGTGGTTCATTTTTCGTTCCGTTCTGAAAAGGATTTTATAGTTTCATCGAGTCCTTTCATAACGCCGTAAGCCGGATTCCATCCGGCTTTCATGAGTTTTCGGGGGCTGGCCTGTGAGTGACGGATGTCCCCCGCACGTAAAGGGGCATGGATGATTTGGGATGTAGAGCCGGACTTCTCCAAGATGGCACTGGCAAGATCAGCAACGCTCATACACCGCCCATAACCGGCGTTATATACACCTGTCACACCGGGGCTATCAGCAAGAAATCCCAAGGCGCCCACTATGTCTTTCACATAGATGAAATCCCGCGTTTGCATCCCGTCACCAAAAATAGTAATCGGCCGGTTTTGAACGGCCTCCCTGATAAAAGCCGGCACGGCGGCCGCATATGGGCCTGAGGGATCCTGACGCGGCCCGAACACATTAAAAAATCTGAGTGCTGCTGTTTCCAACCACCCCTGCCGGTCATAGAGGGCGCAATAATACTCTCCGTCGAGTTTTGTAATCCCGTAGGGGCTTAGGGGGTCTGGTGTCATGGTTTCCTCCTTGGGTTGCTCCGGATTCTCGCCATAGACCGCAGCCGAACTAGCAAAGCAGAGTTTTTTTACACCATGAGCTCTTCCAAATTCCAATACATTGAGAAGTCCCTGAACATTGATCTCAACCGTTTCTAACGGTTTTGACATCGACTCCGGAACACTTACCAGAGCCGCAAGGTGAAATACATAGCCGATACCTGACATGATCCGATCCAAGAGTTCCCGATCCAAAATCGACCCCTCGATGATCTGACAGTCTAATCCATGAAGGTTCTCCCTTTTCCCGGTGCGGAAATTGTCCAGCACAACTACCTCCGCCTTACCCTGAAAATATTCCACCAGGTGGCTTCCAATAAACCCAGCCCCTCCGGTAACAAGAATCCTCATCACGAACCTCCTCCGACTCCGAGATTTGCTGGATAGTCCCCACTGGCTACCAAACGCGCAATGAACTGGGACACCAGCGGTTTGTCCTCTCGATAAGTAACCCCGAACCATGATCCGCCGCCGGGAAGGACCTTCACCTGTGCAGACCCGGAAGTGATCATCTCCGCCACAGCAAAGGGAATGAAAAACTCTGCCTTTTCATCGGCGCCTCGGGTGCCCAGAAAGAGTTTCAACCGATCCTCAAGCATCGGGAATATCGCTGGGGTGAATCCCCAGAAATTCAATGAAACTATCTCTTCTCCGGTGAACTCAGTCACCATGCCATCGGGAGATATCACCCGGGCACCTCTGCCGTCCTTTTCAATGCCGACATATTCCTCGACGCTACGAAGATAACCTGCCGGGTCCACAGAGCAGACACCGCGCGACACGCTGCCATACTCGGACAGGGTGCTCCCTAGGCGGTAACCGACCATTGAAAACTGCGGAATCGTGGCATCTGGATCTCCTTGCGAGAAAAACTTGGCCAGTACACGGTAGGCTTCCGCCCCGTAAAAATCATCTGCGTTGATTGCGGCGAAAGGCGCCCTGATCTGACTGTGTGCGCACCAGATCGCATGACCCGTTCCGAGCGGTTTGCGACGAGTTTCGGGAAGGCTGAAGCCATGAGGAATCTCATCCATCTCTTGGAATACGTAGTCAACATTCACTTGGCCCTCGTAGCGTCGGCCTATCTTATCACGAAACTCCTGCTCAAATTCGCGCCTGATAACAAAAACTATCCGGTCGAACCCGGCACGCAATGCATCGTACACCGAATAGTCGAGAAGAGTTTCTCCGAATGGACCAACGGGATCCAGCTGCTTGAGCCCTCCATACCGGCTACCCATGCCTGCGGCAAGGACGAGAAGAGTGGGGGACATATTAACGATGATATGGATGCCGAGCTTTGGAGGCAACATATTATTTTGTTGCAAATAAAATCCCGCATGCTCCATTCAAAACAGAACGAACTTATCGTTTGATACCAAATGCCCAAACGCCCTACCACCCGTGTTTGCGCTGCTGAAAGGAACCTTCGCGTTCTGCTTGAGGATACATCAAGACGCTCCAACTCAGCTCTGCCAACCGTTCGCAAACTCGGCACAACTCTCGGCGTCAATTATTCCACCATTTCGCGACTTCTACGGCGATTGGCTGCACAAGGCTTGGTTTGGCAGCATCCCAATGGGCGTTTTTTCCCCGTCCACGCTGCTCCGAGCGCGGCTGCTGGTCTACCTGTTGTTTTCCTTGGACGCCAGATCCAGCACTGGAGCGGGCTCTATCAGGAAATACTAGAAGGTGTTTCTGAAACCTGCGCTGAAAATGGATATCCGCTTATGTTCCTCTCTTCCGACAAGTTAGTACGGCATAAATCTCCCGAAATGCCCCCGACGTTTGCCTCATTGGATACTCAACGCACAGAACTCCAACGCCTTGCCACTTCGATACCCAGACTCTGCGCCGGACTACTGTTTGATCACCTGTGGGAGGAGGAGCTGATTTTCTCGACCCTACTGCCCTCAGCTCCAGCCTTTCTGCTTGCCCGTCCCTCGAGACGTAATGACGTCTTTGCCCTCGCTCCCGATTTTATTGCAGGGGCCCATCTGATTCTGCTTCATCTTAAACAACATGGATACAAACGGATACATCTTGCCATCCCCTTCAGCGGGGATCAGGCAGTAGACGCTACTGGCAAAGCTCTCCAGGTGGCGGCGAGCGAAATACATCCCGTCAGGAAGATCGGTTCGTTAGACTGCTCAACCCCGGCAAAGCGAAGGGAAGCCGTAGCTTTACTGATGAGGGAAACGACACCGACTGCCATTGTCTGCACAGAGGACAATGTCGCCTCCCATTTCTGGAGGGAATTGGTTAATGCCGGACTCGAAAACTCACCATATATCAAACTTATCTCAATACAGGGCTCCGGCAGCGTCAGTCCGCCAATAACACGTCTGCGATACGATTATCGTCGACTCGGGCGAGAGGCTGTCACTGCAGCAATCGAACGGCACAGATGCGACCGTCTCTTACCTCCACGCCTTTTGTTTGCAAAGCCCCAGACAATCAGCGCGCCTCGGAATTGACTAACTTGATTTGGACGCTGTCAGGATGGGCTTGGCCCCAAAGCGTATTGAAACTGAGTAAGTTTTCTTGGCTGGAGGTTTCTTATCTCGCTGTAGAAAATCGATAGATAATAGTGTTCTTGTAGGTCTGTCCTGGCTTCAGGACAGTCGAAGGAAAATTCCTATGATTTGGGGAGTCGGGGAAGTGCTGAGGCTCAAAGCAAAACCCGTATCGGAAATTGTATCTCTTGCCTCCTTTGCCTGTGAGTGTGCCATCAAGGAAATTACCGCTGTAAAACTGGACGCCCGGTTCGGTGGACAGAACTTCCATAATGCGACCGCTTCCGGGTTCATCAACTCTGGCGATCACGCCAAGATGACCCGGAAGTTTATCTGCGACCCAGTTATGATCATATCCATTGGCAAACTTGAGTTGCTGGTCGGATTGACTTATGCGGGCACCTATTGTTGTGGGTTTGCGGAAATCAAATGGAGTGCCCCTGACAGATGCAATTTTCCCCGTTGGAATGAGGTTTTTGTCCACAGGAGTGAACTTGCTGGAATGGAGAGTTACCAGATGACCGAGAATGTCCCCTCTTCCCTGCCCTGCAAGGTTGAAGTAACTGTGGTGAGTCAAGTTGATGATGGTCGGACTGTCTGTCTTGGCACGATAGACAAGTTTGAGTTCGTTTTTGTTCGTGAGCGTGTAGGTAGCCGTAACGGAAAGATTTCCTGGATATCCCTCCTCCCCATTCTTGCTGTTGTAAGTGAGTTGCAAGGACGCCCCCTGCTGATTGACGCTAGGGACTGCTTCCCAAAGCACCTTGTCAAATCCTCTCAGACCGCCATGCAGTGAGTTTGGCGCATTATTAATCGGGAGATGGAAGGCTGTTCCCCCAAGTTTGAAGGTTCCCTTGGCAATTCGGTTGCCATAGCGGCCAACAAGGCATCCAAAATATGGACTTTTCTTCTCGTATTCGGGGAGGGTTCTAAAACCGAGGACGATATCTTCGAACTTCCCATTACGGTCGGGCATGACGAGGGAGGTAACGATGCCTCCATAGTTACTGATGCTCGCGGAGGCCCCTTTAGAATTCTTCAGGGTGAAAAGAGTGACTTTTTGACCATCGGCAGTCGTTCCGAAGGATTTGGAGGTAATGGATGGTTCGGCTGCTTTGATCATGGGGGTTCCGGCTAAGATGGCGAGGAGGAGGATTGTTTTTTTCACTAGAAAATTCATTTTTGAACTAACCAAGAGCCCAATGCAAGAGTCGCGTTGGCGAGAGGAGTCAGGGCTCATGACACTAGCACCATGGAACCGTGAACCCCGCTTAAAGACCTTTCTTTCAACTACAATTTTGCCGCGTAATGCGTCGATGGAACTTCGCGCAGTCGCGATGCCGCCTGTTCGGAAGTCAGGTCACGCTGCCCCTCCGCCAGCATCTCGTAACCGACGAGGAATTTTTTCACTGAGGAGGAGCGCAGCAGAGGTGGGTAGAAGTGGGCATGCAGCTGCCAGGATGTTTCTGGATTCTCGCCCAAGGCCGGAAGGAATGGAGCACCATGCCATCCCATAGAGTATGGGAAGGAGCATTGGAAGAGATTGTCATAGCGAACAAGAAGCTGCCGCAGCGTCTCAGCAAGATCTAGGCGATGCCCATCCGGCAGTGAGGCAAGACGGGGAATGTGATCATATTTGGGAAGGAGGAGCGTCTCGAAAGGCCAGAGCGCCCAAAAAGGAACGACGGCAAACCAGTGTTCCCCCTCCACGACAATACGGGAGCGCTCGCTCAATTCCGCAGCAGCGTAGTCGAGGAGCAACGGACGACCATGCTCGTGGTAATAGTCCCTCTGCGAGATGTCTTCCTTGGACGGCTCTTCAGGTATGAAATCCCCTGCCCAGATTTGACCGTGGGGATGGGGATTGGAGCAACCCATGGCGGCACCCTTATTCTCAAATACCTGCACCCAGCGGAAGCGTCTGCCTAGTTCGACTGACTGGGAGATCCAAGTATCAATGACGCGGCCAATATCCGGAGCACCCATCTGTGCGAGTGAGAGATCGTGACGGGGAGAGAAGCAGATAACACGACATTCACCCGAAACCTCCTGAACGCGAAAAAGGGGGGAATCGGGGTATTTTTCCGCAGAAGCCATCTCTGTCGGAGGAAGGAGTGCGGCAAAGTCGTTTCCAAATACGTAGGTGTTCTCGTAATCTGCATTCGGGTGTCCTCCAACACGGGAGTTGCCAGGGCAGAGGTAGCACTCGGGATCGTAGGGGGGGCGACTCTCGGCAACCGCCTCAATCTGTCCCTTCCATGGTCGAGCGGCACGGTGTGGAGAGACGAGCAACCACTCACGTGTGAGCGGATTCCATCGGCGATGTGGGTGGAGCATTATGGAAGAGGAAGAATTGAATAAAAAAACGTCAAACTCAAATAGTTGGAGGACGGCCCCCAACTATTTATCTCTGTGATTTGGTTTCGCATGATCGATAGCTTCGCCTCACGTTCCAAAAGATCAAACCAACCAAAGAAGCGCATTAGTTTCAATTCCAGCCGGGAAGAACCTTGATCCCATCGACGATTTTACAAGAGTGAACGGCATAGCTTCCGGCAAAGTCTGGATGGCTACGCGGATAGGCCGTCTCCACGGCGTCATGAACGGCCTGAACGCTCCCATCTAGCACGAGAGCTCCGCTTGCCCCCTTGTCACCCCCGCCGAGCATCCGTTCTCCCAAGACACCGGGAACGGTCCTCGCGATATCGCACATAGTTTCGAGTTCTTTGCCGGAAATTTGATAGTCATCGCGCAGCCCGATGCCATCGGCACGGAACATTGCTCCTACGGTGGCAATATCACCCTGCCTCCACGCCTCGAGCATCGAATCGAAGCGCTGTTGGGCATGATAGATATAGGTGAGTCGTTTGCAGAGGTGAGGATGAACTGCCCCGAATTTCGCCAAAATTGCTCGGTAGAGCTCTCCGGTTCGGACATCCCCAAGTGCCTTGATCCCAAATTCATCACCGGCAAGTCCCACGAGCTCACGGCATTCGGCATGGCGGGTCTTGTAGGTCGATTTCTCAAGCCCTGGACGCATCGTGCCGGTATCGAGACTAATGATCCGGAAATCGGGAGCTCCAGCTCCGAGCGGAATATGGCAGATGGAATGGTCGGATGGTTTATAGTGGGTTCCCATTCCCTCTCGCGCAAAGAGGATCATCATCGGGTCGAGATTCCCGCAGGGAGATCCTATATAATCATTCTCCACGGCTTGGGCCAGATCTACGGTACGAAGTTCCGTAGCCAACTCGATACCATTTACCTCGGCCAGAGAGATGAGAAGATTCAATGTCAGGGAAGCGGATCGGGACATGCCTCCGCCCGGTATGTTCCCATAGAGCACAGCATCCATTCCCATTTTGAGTTGATACCCTTCACGCATCAGCAACCATGCAGCGCCCATAGGGAATCGGGACCAAGAGTCAGGAGCCGTCCCGGGTTCCGGAATCGCATCAAGAGCGAAGTCGATCACCCCATCCTCAGGAAAGTTGCCGCTGAAAAGGCGGATCCGGTTTGTCCCATTTGGACGGAAGGCCATCCAGATGAAGCGATCCGTACCTACTCCAAAAAGCTCTGTGCCGTTGTAGTCACCATGCTCAACGCCTAAGCAGAATCGTGAAGAAGATCGGCGGATTTTTGCTCCTGCGATAGTAATGCCTGCCTCGTCTGCAAGCCTCTCCAGCGTTTTCCTAGCCTCGACGTCACCGCCTGCAAAGCCTACTGCGGTCGTCATTTGTTCCTGCCAAGGTGGGCGGAAACCCACATCAATAAACCGAAGATCAGGAGAACAGCACCCCAAATCAGGTTGATATTAATGCCGAGTGAGCTCCTGTAAATCGCAGCGTCTCCACCTGTAATAAAGCCGGTGCCAAGCAGGATGAGACCAAGCAAGGTGAACATCATGCCGATTGGATAGCGTATATCTAGACCCATGGTTGGAAAAAAGTTGAGGGTTTAATGGATGGAAGCCGAGAATCGGGAAATTTACCAGAATATGAAATTGAGGATGACACAGACGATGAGCAACGCAATGCCGATGGTTCCCGGTTGGGCATACCAAGCCTGCTTCACAATCTGTTTAGGAGTGAGGGAGTAGACCAGTCCCTTGAGTTCCTCGTCTGTCTTGGTGCGACGTGTTGCAAGTGAAAACACCACCGTGAGAATGAAACAGACGGTGAAAGCAAAGCTCGCGAGCCAGAAATTTTGGGCCATGTCGCTTGGCAGAACGACGAGTTTGGCAAGATAAGCCCCTTTCACCCCGGGCAGGTTTCCTTGGGATATCGTGCAGGCATGGAAGAGGGCGGAAGCAGCAGTTCCTGAGACCAAGCCTACAAAGGCGCCGGTACCTGTAGTGCGGGACCAGAACATTCCTAGGAGGAAGGTTGCGAAGAGAGGCGCATTAACAAAACCGAATACAAGTTGGATGATATCCATCGCATTGGTCCACATGCTAGCGAAGTAGGCGGCGGCGATGCTCAGAAGAATCCCCACGATAGTCACAACACGTCCCATCCAATAGTAGTGGTCATCAGTCTTGTTGGGAGCGATATAGGCTTGATAGAGATCGTAAGTCCAGACGGTGTTGAAGGCGGTCACATTTCCCGCCATGCCAGACATGAAGGAGGCGAGGAGGGCCGTCAGCGCAAGGCCGAGGAGTCCGGTCGGACAGTAGCGTTTCACGAGCGAGAGAATGACGCCGTCGTAGTCGTTAACCACGGCGTCCTGAATACGAATTGCCAATTGCTTGTCGGAGGCAGAGAGAGAAGCGGGGTTCGCAAGGATCTCGGCAATCTTGGCAGAGTTGAAAGATACACCCGTGGCAGCAGAGAGGGACTTGGACACAGTATCGTTGTCGGCATGATCTGCAACTGCCCGCCTCAGGGAGGCCACGGCATCTGGGAATTTCGACTGCTGGATGATGGCCTGTGGAAGATGATATCCCTTGCCGGGAGTGGCGGTCAACGCGAGGGCAATTATGCCCGGAAGGATCACCAACAGAGGAAAAAACATCTTCGGGACCGCCGCCACCAACGGTGTATTCCTGGCGGCAACCATGTCCTTGGCAGCCATGGCACGCTGAACGACAAGGAAATTCGTGCACCAGTAGCCAAACGAAAGGACAAAGCCGAGTCCGAAGACCATAGCAAAAAGATCAACGCCCATTGGATTGGCGGAGGGTCCACCAAGCAGCGGAACCCAAGCACTGGTCCATGCATTGGGCTCGAATGTCTTGGATCCTTCACTGACAAGATTGTAAGTAGCCGGATGAGTTGCCACCCCTGCGAGCTTGTCCTTAACTGCATTCCATCCCCCGGCATCCTTGAGACCAAGAAATACGACCGGTGCAAACCCGAGTACAATCATGAAGAACTGCAACACCTCGGTGTAGATTGCTGAGGTAAGCCCACCCTTCAAAACATAGAGAAGAACAATGAAGGAACAGACCCACAGGCAAATGTTGTATTCCCAGCCGAGAAGTTGATGAAGGAGTTTGGAAAGCGCATTCAGAGAGATGCCGGAGGCGAAGATCGTCATAACGGCAAAGGAGACCGAGTTAAAGGCGCGGGTGCGCTCGTCAAACCGGAGTTTAAGATACTCGGGGACCGAACGGGCCTTCGAACCGTAGTAGAAGGGCATCATGAATACTGCCAGGAAGATCATCGCAGGAATCGCCCCCACCCAGTAGAAGTGGCAGGTTGAGATGCCATATTTCGCGCCACTGGCGGCCATGCCGACAAGTTCGAGCGCACCGAGATTGGCAGAAAGGAAGGCGAGCCCTGTAACCCATGCTGGGATGCTTCTGCCGGAAAGAAAGAAATCAGCGGAAGTCTTCACGTTGCGTTTCAGCGCAAAGCCGATGCCGATCACGAAGGCTACGTAAAGGCCGAGGATGGAATAATCAACAAAGCTCAGGTGGACGGTTGCTTGGCTCATAAGGAATCGGATGGGGTGGGAATATGGGGGAGGACAATCGATGTTTTTTGCAAAACTTTGACCATCTTTTCCGATCAAGCCGATCGAGTCAATTCTCGGAAACTGATGGCCACCCAATAAAGTCGCCTCAAAGGAGCGATCACAGAGACTCTGAAAATCAAAAAAATAAACGGGTTCCCAGCACCCGATTCATCTTCTAAATTCATTCACTTTTCATCCGTCTTCTCCGCGATGATTTCATGAATGAGAGCCAGCGTTTCCGAAAGGTTTCTCTCAAGTGTAAACTGGGCAGCCAGAGATGCACATAGCGATCGAGCCTGAGCTCCCTGTCCGGGTGCTTCGACAATCTTCAGCCACTTGATGATGGAATCGCTCAGCGCCACGATATCGGAGGGCTCTTCTATCACCTCTCCATGGACTCCCGATGTGATCACCTCGGAGAGACCGTTTGCAGTTGTAGTGACCACAGGCAGGCCGGCAGCGAGAGCTTCCAGTCCAGCCAGTGGAAACGGATCGAAAATCGTTGGCAATATAAAGAGATCTGCTGCGGCGTAGACCATTGCCATGTCCTTCACCGGCCCCAGGAAGCGAACAAAAGGGGAGGCAAACCGTCTTTCCGGACCTTTTCCTGCAACCAGCAGTTTGATGTGTGAATTCTGGATTTTCTCCACGGCTCTGATCGCAAAGCTCAATCCCTTCCTCTCCCACCCCGTGCCTACAAAGAGGACAATCTTCTCGTCTAATCCAATGCCAAGCTTGCCACGGGATTCATGCTTTTCCAGAAGTGACGGAAGCTCACGTTGGGAGATACCGTTCCTGATCAGGCTGATTTTGGTAGCCGGATAGCCGTAATACTCAGAAATCTCCCTGCTGATCTTCTGTGAAATGGAAATTACCCGTCGCGTCGCCTGCGGAGCGAAAAGTTTTTTTTCGAATCGTAGTTTTTCCATGTGCTTAGGGCTGATCCGCTGGAAGAAATGCGCCCAAGGGGAGAGATATTTTGAGCGCTGATCAAGCCATGCAGCGTGAATTCCTTCATCGGTCCGGTAGAGATCGCATCCCGGCACCTTTTCAACAGAGAGTATCAGATCAAAACAGATGACGCTCCCGCGCCGGATCCCCGTGACTTCCTTGGCATAGCGCCCAAGCTTCTTGCTGGAGCAACGGATAATCTCCCCGCCTGGCCAGGCCTCTGAAGGCCATTCCGCAGTTCCAAGAAGAACCACCCGATGTCCCTCGGCGCGCAATCCTTCGGCCAATCCCTTTAGATAGGCTTCCACTCCGCCGGTTGGAGAATAGCCACGGCGGAGGAATCCAATGGTGAGGTGCCGTGATTGCGAGATGTCTGTCATGAGTGATTTATAACCCCCATCAAGAGCGGGGATGCTCATCTTCCTCAACTATTTTCCACAGGGAGTAGCAGATACCGTTTCCTCAGAGCATTTGCCTCTCTCGTTGGCCGATGCTCTACTTGATGTGCTGATGAACCGCAGGACGGCCAGAAAAATTCCAAATTCCGGATCTAGTGAACCCCGGCAATCCATCCTTTTGCCGGATAGTCTTTCAGAAGAATTTTTCGACTATTTAGGCAGTGGAAAGAACTACTCGCCCCAGACTCTACGCACCTACCGGCAAGCACTGGAAAAGTTCCGAAACTTCCGTCCCGGCCTTCGATGGACTGAAGCGGGTGCAGATGACTTTCGAGCATATCTTTTCGACCTGATGAAGAGAGACCATTCTAGGTCAACCATTCGCTTAGGCTTTGCAGCCCTGAGAAGCTTCTACAACTACCTCACGGACCGGAATATTATTTCTTCGAATGTTCTGAAACTCGTCTCTCTTCCGAAGTTGGAAAAAACCCTCCCTCAGTTCATGACTGTGTCGCAAGCGAACACCCTCATGGATCAGCCTGCCATCCAGAAGAAATCGAAGCAGGCTCCCGGATGGATGGCAGCTCGTGACACTGCAATTCTGGAACTCTTTTATTCCTCGGGGCTCCGTCTGGCGGAGTTGGCATCGCTAGACGTGAGGGATCTTGACCCCATTGGCGAGACTGTCCGAGTGATGGGAAAAGGCTCTCGCGAACGTATTGTCCCCGTTGGCACCCCGGCCCTCGAAGCAATCTCGCGATATCGCCAACAGGCAAATGTCCAGAGGGGCCCATTGTTCCTAAACAAAGGCCGAAAGAGGCTCGGCCATCGCTCCATCTGGCTGCTGCTAAAAAATTATCTCCGCGAGGCCGGCCTTCCCTCATCTCTTAGTCCTCATAAACTCCGGCATTCCTTTGCAACCCACTTGCTCGACAACGGAGCCGATCTCAGGAGCGTTCAATCCCTTTTGGGTCATGCAAGTCTTTCCACCACCCAAATCTATACCCATGTGACAACTGAGCGACTCAAGCGTGCTTACGACGCAGCTCACCCACGTGCCTAACTTAACGCCAAACTCCTATCGGAGTTTCCAAAACATCACGACGGTAATGATCAGACCGATTACGGAAATCAAATGGCGCACGATATTCTGGGGAAGGCGCTGGGAATAGGTCGCCCCTAGATAGTATCCTGCAACGGCTCCCACGGTCATTACTCCCATTCGCGGCCAGTCAATCAAACCGCAGAGAACGAACCAAGTGGCGGCAATGAGATTGATGAGTGATCCGAGTACGCTTTTCAGGGTGTTCATCCGGTGGATGTCTGAGAATCCAAGGAATCCCAGAGAAGCCAGCATGAGGATTCCTATTCCGGCACCAAAGTACCCTCCGTAGATGGAGACCACGAACTGAAAAACCATGGCGATAAGAAGATGGCGCCTGCCAATCGGAGGTGCTTCGCCCGAGGCAGCTTGGTGAGCTACCCGTCTCCTCACCACCCCTTGAAGCATGAAGAGGATCGTGGCAAAGAGCACAAGGTACGGAACCAACCGTGCAAAGGTGTTCTCACTCCCATGGGTCAGGAGAAAACTGCCGATCCATCCACCAGCAATGCTTACTGGAATGAAAGTGCCGAACCAAGGCCTCACTTCCGCCAATCGGGCACGGAAACCGTAGAGACTTCCAGAGATCCCAAAGACTAGGGCAAGCGTGCTGGTTGCGTTGGCAATTACAGGAGGAATGCCAAAAAGTATCAGTACCGGAAAAGTTACCAGAGTTCCCCCGCCTGCAACGGCATTGATAATTCCCGCAGCGCAGGATGCAGCAAGCAGCGCTATAATCTCCACAGATGTCATCGGGACATTGTAGCAATGTCGGCCAGCAATGGCGATCTCTTCAATTTCCTCACCAATTTCACTGAAACGGTTAATTCTTCTTTTTCTTCAGCCTCGACGGGACCATCTTTTCGCCCGACTCATTCCCAATACCATCTTATGCTGACTGCTTCCGGCCTCTCCAAATCCTATGCGGGACGTTCCCTCTTCGAGAACGCCTCCCTACAGATTAATCGTGGGGACCGAATCGGTCTCATCGGATCCAACGGCGCCGGGAAATCGACTCTTTTTTCCCTTATCCTCGGGGAAGTCTCCCCGGACTCGGGAACCGTGGCACTCGAACGCAGTGTCTCGATCGGTTTTCTTCCTCAGGAAAGTGCCCCTTCTGGTAATGAAACCATCCTTGAATTGTCCACCAACATCTCATTGGAGATGGAGCGGATTCAAAAGATCGTGCGGGAGCATCATGAGGATGATCCTCTTCACCACGAGGCCATCGATCGTTTTGCTGAACTCGACGGCCACTCGTTGAAGATCAGGGCAAAGCGAATCCTTAGCGGCCTTGCATTCCGCGAGGATGATTTTGGCAAACCAGCACACACCTTGAGCGGTGGGTGGATCATGCGCGCGCATCTGGCGCGCCTGCTGGTGATGGCGCCCGACATCCTTATGCTCGACGAACCAACAAACCATCTCGATCTTGAGTCACTTGGATGGTTCCAGAGCTATCTATCCAATTATTCCGGAGCAGTTCTTGCCATCTCCCACGACAGGGCTTTTCTCAATGCCATCTGCGGCGCGATCCTTGAGATCCGAAACCGCAAACTCACCCGCTACCGCGGCAATTACGACGACTACCTGATACAAAAAACCGCCCGGGAGGAGCAACAGTGGGCCGCCTACAAGAACCAGCAGCGGGAGATCGCGGAACTTCAACGGTTTATCGACCGTTTTCGTGCAAAGGCTAGCAAGGCGTCGCAGGCACAGGACAGGATCAAGCAACTCGCCCGCATGGAGAAGATCGAGGCGCCTGAGCGCGACGAGGCAACCGTCTCATTCTCGTTTCCTCAGCCAAAACGCAGCGGCCAGCGGGTAATTACCCTAGTGGGAGTGAGGCAGGCCTATGGATCTCATGTTGTCTACCCTTGTCTAGACCTTGAAGTCGAACGAGGAGAACGGACGGTGCTGGTAGGACCCAACGGTGCGGGCAAGTCAACTCTTCTCAAGATCCTCGCAGGATTGCTCCCTCTGGAAGCGGGAAAAATAAGTCCCGGGCATCACCTCTCGGTAGGATACTTCGCCCAGCATCGGACTGAGATGCTGGACCTGAAGCGAACAGTGCTTGCTGAGGCGATGGAAACTGTAACCCCCGTTCCCGAGCAGACAGTAAGGACGATCCTTGGCTCGTTCCTCTTTCGAGGAGACGACGTATTCAAACCCGTCGGCGTCTTGAGCGGCGGGGAGAAAAGCCGCCTCGCACTGGTCAAACTGCTCCTTAATCCCCCAAATCTACTTCTTCTCGACGAACCGACCACACACTTGGACATGCCGAGTATCGACGCCCTGATCGGCGCGCTCCGACAATATGAGGGAACACTCATTTTCGTCAGTCACGATGTCCACTTCATCAGAACCCTTGCATCAACCGTCCTGCACATCAATGCAGGCAGACTCACCCCCTATGCAGGAGATTACCAGTATTACCTTGAGAAATCTGGTTCCCGATCGGAGCGTTCCGCTTTGATCGCACCCGGAGACCATCGTCCCGTGACAACTCCGATCACGGCAGAGACACCGCGTACCAAAATGGGTATAAAAGAGATCAAGGAGCAACGCCGCGCAGAAGCCGAAAACCGCAAGGCCATCAACAGGGAACTTCGTGAAACCCGCTCACGCCTCAAGGTCACCGAGGATGAAATTGCCTCGCTTGAAGCACGCCAGCGCGAACTGGTCTCTGAACTGGAGGATCCGGAGAGCTTCAAGAATGGTCGAGCCTTTTCCCTTAATAGAGAACTTGCGGAACTTCAGGAGCATCTAAGTACAGTAATGTCAGAGTGGGAAAAACTCTCCTCCTCGCTGCCTACCGATGAACTTGAAAGCGTCGGCTGATTTCAAGACTCAAATCATGATCATGAGCTATCTCTCCTCGCGCTTCCGAAGCCTTGGCCATGCCTTCCGTGGCATCAGGACACTTGTGACAACCCAACCCAACGCACGCCTTCACTTGCTGGCCACTTCCTCCGTCATCGCCGCCGGATTTTTCATGCATCTACGTCGCTGGGAATGGATCGCCCTCCTTCTCTGCATCGGCATGGTCTGGATGGCTGAGTCCCTAAACACTGCCCTAGAGTTCCTTGCAAACGAGGTCTCCACAGAAAAGAGAGAACTGCTCGGAAAAGCCAAGGATGTTGCAGCAGGAGGGGTCCTGATCACCGCGCTGGTGTCGATAGTCGTCGCCATGATGATTCTTCGCAATCATCTAAGGTAAAGTTTATTGAACGAACGAAGTCGGTGATGAAATTTCACCGCAAATTCCGTCAAGGGTGGGTCATTTCGCTGGCATTAACCCACTGGTCAAACTGTTCTCCTGTAAGGTATCCGAGGGAGATCGCCGCCTCCCGAAGACTGGAATTGTCCTTGTGGGCTTTCTTAGCAATTTGTGCCGCCTTGTCATATCCGATATGAGGATTGAGAGCCGTCACCAGCATGAGCGAATTTCGGACATACCCAGCAATCTTCTCACGGTTGACCTCGATGCCGACCACGCAATGATCCCTGAAAGAGATGATCGAGTCAGAAAGGAGACGGACGGAATGGAGAAAATTATGAATGATGACCGGTTTGAATACATTCAGCTCAAAATTTCCTTGCGAGGCCGCAATCCCGATTGCGGTGTCGTTCCCCATAACTTGAACCGCCACCATGGTAACCGCCTCACACTGGGTAGGATTTACCTTTCCCGGCATAATGGAAGATCCAGGCTCATTTTCTGGGAGGGATAGTTCTCCGAGTCCGCAGCGCGGCCCCGATCCGAGCCAGCGTAGATCGTTGGCTATTTTCATGAGTGAGGCAGCCAGAGATTTGAGCGCCCCGCTTGCAAAGACAAACTCACCGTGGGAGGAAAGGGCCGAAAACTTGTTGGAAGCCGAAACAAATGGAAAACCAGTCAACTTTGCAATGTGCGCCGCTGCCGTTTCGCCGAATTTCGGGTGAGCGTTGAGGCCGGTCCCTACCGCAGTACCGCCGATTGCGAGGGACTCAAGACCCGGAAGACTTTCTTCCAATCGCTTAAAATCAGCCTCCAGCATCGCAGCGTACCCCGAAAACTCCTGACCAAGCGTGAGAGGAGTTGCATCCTGCAGATGTGTGCGTCCGATCTTCACGATTGAGGAGTACTCCCGTGCTTTGTCATCCAGAGCAACTGCCAGTTCCCTCACTGCAGGAAGCAGTCGCTCGTACATCACCGTAACGGCCGCAATATTCATTGCCGTCGGGAAGGTGTCATTCGATGACTGCGACATATTAACATCATCATTGGGATGAATCGGCTTCTTCGATCCGAGCACGCCGCCCGCCATCTCAATTGCGCGATTCGAGATGACCTCGTTGGCGTTCATGTTGCTTTGGGTGCCACTTCCGGTCTGCCAGATACGAAGTGGAAAATGCTCGTCTAGCTTTCCCTCGATCACCTCGTCTGCCGCGCGACAAATGAGCTCTGACTTCTCTGCGGAAAGTTTCCCCAGATCCCTGTTGGCCAGAGCGCATGCCTTCTTGAGCTGTCCCAGAGCCTTGATCAATTCGGGCGGCTTTGTGTCATTACCGATGTCAAAATGGATCAGTGAACGGGCTGTCTGTGCCCCATAATAACGGTCATGGGGCACGGGGATCTCACCCATGCTGTCACTCTCGGCACGGTGCGTGGCGGGATCCATGATGAGTTCGGAATGACTCATGCTGAATGAAATGCGATGATCATTTTGGCAGAAGATCCGAGACCATGGATTTCTCCTCAAGGAGTTCATTCACAGTCAACTGGAACTTGATCTTCCCGAACTCTCCCAATTCGACACCTTGAACAATGGAGGCCTTGATGCCATTGGAACGAGTAGGGAAGGAGCAGATGAGATCCTTCTCCACACCGTACGAACCGTCCGAGGCAATAGCCACACTGTGCCAATTGCTGGCGGGTGTCGTCGCACGAAGGGATTGGACAGTCTCAATGGCAGCATGTGCAGCGGACTTGGCCGAGGAGAGTCCACGTGCGGCAATGATGGCCGCGCCTCTCTGCTGAACATTCTTGATGAAGTCTCCCTCAAGCCATGCCCGGTCGGTGATAAGTTTGGATACAGGACCTCCGTTGATCAGGGCGTTTTCAAAATCTGGATAGAGGGTGCTGGAGTGATTCCCCCAGATGGCAAGTTGGGTGACATCACGGGAATGGACGCCTGCCTTCTCGGCAAGAGCGCTCTTGGCGCGGTTCTCATCGAGACGAGTCATTGCATGCCAGCGGTCAGACGGAATGCTCGGGGCATTCTTCATCGCGATTAGGCAGTTGGTATTGCAGGGGTTGCCCACGACGAGGACATTGATGTCCGATGCGGCATTACGCTCGATGGCCTTACCCTGCCCGATAAAGATCTTTCCATTGATGCCGAGGAGATCCTTGCGTTCCATCCCCGCCTTACGGGGAACGCTACCGACTAGGAGGGCCCACTGCGCTCCTTGGAAACCTATATCCAGATCGGAGGTGGCCTCAATCGACTCAAGAAGGGGGAATGCGCAGTCGTTGAGTTCCATCACCACCCCGGCGAGAGCTTTCATCCCCGGCTCGATCTCAATAAGCCGGAGGGCAACGGGTTGGTCGCTACCGAAGACCTGGCCTGATGCGATGCGTGGTAGCAGTGAATAACCGATTTGTCCGGCAGCGCCGGTGACAGAAACAATGATGGGTTTTTTCATAACTTTATAATGATACGGAAAACGGTCGGGTAGTTAAACCAGAAAACCCGTTATGCCAATTGGCATAACGGGTTTTCTCGGGCGGGAGGGAAACTTTGGAAACTTACAGGGACTGCTTGAAAGCCTTGCCAGGAGACAGACGAACACTCTTGGAAGCCTTGATCTGGATAGCCTTGCCAGTCTTGGGGTTGATTCCCTTCCGGGCCTTGCGGTTTACAACCTTGAAGGTTCCGAATCCGATCAACTGGAGGCTCTTGTGCTTCTTGACGAGGCCCTTGATGCTGTCGATGACGGAATTCACGACTTTTTCTGCGTGTGCTTTGCTGATGTCTTTGCCGAGGGATTTCTGGACGGCTTCAACGAGATGTAGTTTGCTGCTCATGGATTGATTGTTGTGTTGGGTTGGTTGTGTCTAGTGACAAGCACGATCCAAAAAAAACCCTCCTCTGCTGTCAACACCCTTCTGTAAAATCTTCAAAAAACCTCATGGAGACTCAATCGTCGGACAAGAACCCCCATCGGGATCACCTTGACTATTTCACTGGAATCGTTAGGAGGCACCTCGACTGCCTTCCTTCTGTCGCATCCAACGCCTATGTGGCGCCGGGTGCCTTTCTATCAGGCTCGGTGACGCTCGCCGCCCGGAGCAACGTCTGGCCGGGAGCCTCGCTCCGTGGTGACATCGCCCCGATCGTCATTGGGGAAGAAAGTAATGTTCAGGACAATGCGGTCATACATGTAGCAACTGATCTGGGGGCTACCGTCGGTCGGCGGGTGACTATAGGTCACTGCGCCGTTGTCCACGCCTGCACGATTGGCGATGAGTCGTTGATTGGGATGGGCGCTGTCATTCTTGACGGAGCTGTCATCGGGGAACGATGCCTCATCGCGGCCAATGCCACCGTACTGATGAATGCCGTGATTCCTCCCGGTTCGATGGTGGTGGGTTCCCCTTCACGAATCCTGAGAACGCTCAGCGCGGAAGAGCAGGCTGGGCTTGGAGTTTGGGCGGATCACTACCTCGTGCTTTCGAAGGAATATCGTCGCAGGGGGATCATCCATCCCGCGTATGGACTAAGTGGACGAGTTTTATCCCGTAGCGAGAATCACTGAATTGATTCATATTTCTATCATGAACACGAAAAAGGTGCTCAAGATCGACATCAAGGGAGTAGTCCCGACAACGAATGGGAGTGCCGTTTTTCTTGGAAACGAGGAGAAGGTCTTTGTCATCTACATGGATCCGCTTGTCGGCAATGCAATCAGCATGCTTATTCACGGGGCACAAACAGAACGCCCCCTCACCCATGATCTGATGGGCATGCTCCTCACGGCTCTGGGGGCAAAAGTGGAGCGTGTTATTATCAATGACTTGAAGGGTTCGACTTATTATGGGCGGATGATCGTCAGCGTGGAAAACGAACTCCAGCAGCGGAAAGTGATCGAACTTGATGCCCGCCCGAGCGACTGTCTGGCAATGGCAGCCCAGCAGAAGTCACCAGTTTACATCACGCGTGAAGTCTGGGATGAAGTCGAGGACATGTCTGCAGTCCTGAGAAAAATGCAGGAGCACAAAGCCGGAGAAGCAGAAACCTCCAGTCAGGAACTTGAGGAAAGGGAAGAAAAAGACGACGAGGAAACGAGATAAACTCTCCTGGATTTCCAGACCATCTGGCATCCGCCCTGATTTTTACATCCTCGGGACCGTAATGCCCCGCTGTTTCATGTATTTTCCACCACGGTCTGCATAGCTAGTCTCGCAAGGCTCGCTGGCTTCAAAAAATACAACCTGGGCCAATCCCTCGTTCGCATAAATCCTCGCAGGGAGGGGCGTAGTGTTTGAGATTTCAAGTGTGACATGCCCCTCCCACTCGGGCTCGAACGGAGTCACATTCACGATGATCCCGCATCGGGCATATGTAGACTTTCCAACGCATATGGTCAGAACTTCCCGGGGTATGCGGAAGTATTCCACGCTTCGAGCCAGCGCGAAGGAGTTAGGAGGCACCACGCAAACATCGGTTTTCACATCGACGAATGATTTTTCGTCGAATTCCTTGGGGTCAACCATCGCACTGAAGACATTAGTGAACACCTTGAACTCATCGGCAACCCGCAAGTCGTAACCGTAGCTGGATAGGCCATAGCTGATCACACGCGCCCCATGATCATCACGCACCTGGCGTTCCACAAATGGTTCGATCATTCCATGTTCCAGCGACATTTTACGAATCCATCGATCAGGGCAAACAGACATAGTATGTGCATTTAAACGCATCAACGACTCTGTGGCACGGCAAAATCACAGTATTTGGTTTAATTTTCTTCGCCCCTCCAAGCCCCATCCTTTAGAACCGTTGGCGTGCTCAACTATCTATGGCTCGCCATGATCCTGTGCGGGGTGGTGCTGGGTGTGCTGACAGGCCGCACAGAGGCCATGACCAGCGCCACCTTCGATGCGTGCAGGACATCTCTAATGAATATTGCGCTGCCGCTGGGGGCAGTCATGGCTCTCTGGTTGGGAATCATGCGTCTGGCCGAAAAATCAGGGGCTGTCGAACGCTTGGCTATTCTTTTGCGCCCTGTGCTGAAACGGCTTTTTCCCGAAGTGCCAGCCAACCATCCTGCAATGGGTGCCATGGTCATGAATATCGCGGCCAATATGCTTGGCCTTGGCAACGCAGCAACCCCCTTCGGACTGCGTGCCATGCAGAATCTGGAGTCACTAAATCCACGGCCCGGTATCGCAACCAATGCGATGTGTACCTTTCTCGCCATCAACACCAGTTCGGTCCAATTGATCCCAGCCACTGCCGTTGGAATCCTTGCCGCAGCTGGCGCCGCCCGTCCTTCCGCAATCATCGGCACCGCCCTTGTCGCAACAACCTGTTCATTCCTTACCGGCATCACCTCGGTGAAGCTGCTCCAGAGACTCCCTTTCTTTAGCATTCCCCCACTTGCACCTCCCGTCCAGTCTGTCATCCAGACTTCCCCCACACCGGATAATCAGGCTGTAACAAGCCTCCCTCAGCTTCCGATCTGGAAAAAATTGGTCCTCCTAGCCTATGCGGCCCTTTTTGTTGGAACGATCTGCCATCTCGTCGTGCAGCAAAAAGATGGGAGTTTTTTGATCGAAATTGTCAGATCCATCTCCGTGGTCGCAATCCCATTCCTTGTTGGATTTTTTCCCCTTTATGCGGCCCTTCGTGGGATTGCTGTCTACGAGGAGTTCATAGAAGGAGCAAAGGAGGGTATTCAAGTTGCCCTGCGCATTTTCCCCTATCTCCTTGCCATTCTTGTGGCGGTAGGAATCTTCCGTGCTGCAGGAGGAATCGACCTGCTAAGCCGCATCCTTTCTCCGCTCCTCGACCTACTCGGACTCCCTTCCCAACTTCTGCCCCTTGTCCTTGTGCGACCACTGAGCGGAAGCGCAGCCACGGGCCTCTTTGCCGAGATAGTGAAGAGCTGCGGTCCGAACAGCTACGAGGCGCAGCTTGCGGGAACCATCCTCGGAGGCACAGAGACCACGCTCTATGTGCTGGCAGTCTACTTTGGCTCAGTGGCAATCCGGCGTGGACGTCATGCGCTTGCCGCCGGACTTCTCGCCGATACAGCCGGAGTCGCTGCTTCATTGCTGATTTGTCGACTGGTGTTCAAACACTAGTTCGTGGATCAGACACTCACAGAAAGGAGAAGATGCCTTCCCCTGCGCATTTCACCCGTGTTTTTTCCAGTTTTTATCTTCCAAGCAGGGTGACAACCACTGTGCGGTTATGCGGCGCCCGGCGGTGCTCAAAGAGATAGATTCCCTGCCATGTGCCCAACTGAAGACGGCCCGAGGCGATTGGAATACTCTCGCTGGTACGTGTCAGGGCCATTCGAAGGTGACTGGTCGAATCATCGGAGCCTTCAATCGTATGGATCAGATCCGGGTTATCCTCAGGCACAAGATCCTCAAAGAAGCGATGGAGGTCAGTCCTAGCTGTCGGATCGGCATTCTCATAGATGACGATACTGGCGCTGGTGTGCTGGAGAAAAACCGTGGCAAGTCCGGTCTGGATGTGGCTCCGTCGCACTAGGGCCTCGACTTCTTCGGTAATCTCATAGGTTCCCTTTCCTCCGGTCGGAACCGAAAAACTCTCAGTCACAGCAATCATTTCTTTGATAGCTCAGGATGAGAAGCTCCGATGGCGACCAAAACCCAGCCTGACATAAGCAGCAGTCCGCCAAATGGCGTAACCGCTCCCAGACTCTGAATACTCGTCAATGCAAGTGCGTAGAGACTTCCTGAAAAAAGCAGGATACCTAAGGCAAAGCAGCAGAATGCCGCAGTATTGACTATCTCTCCTCGGGCTAACAGCAGCAATACAGGAGCATGGACGAGATGATAGAGTACGGCAGTATTCCAAATCTCCCGAGTATGGTGCTGATTTAGGACCCCCTTGAGTGCATGCGCGCCGAATGCTCCAAAGGCAATTCCTAGAAAACCGGCAAGACCTGTCACCAGAAGTGCGGCACGACGGTTCACGAATAATGGGATAAACCCTTACCTCGCAGCCTTGGAAAACTCCTCGGGAAACTTCGCCAAGAAACTCTGTGTGGGCCAGGAACAAGCCTCGCCGAATGCACATACCGTGCGGCCAGCGATGTTGTCGGCAACATTCTTGAGCGTTGCTGGATCCTGCGCAATCCCCTTCCCGTCAAGCATGCGGGTCGTCATCTTATTCATCCAGAGACTTCCCTCGCGGCAAGGGGTGCACTGCCCACAGCTCTCATGGGCATAAAACTGGTTCAGATTATTGAGAGCCCAGAGCATGTTGCGTGTGTCATCCATGACCATCACACCTCCACTCCCGATCATGGTGCCTGCAGAGGCAAGGGTAGCCGCATCCATGACGAGATCAAGAAGGGGCACGTCCTTGTCGACCAAGGCGCCGTCGGATCCCTTAACTTTCATTTTGAAGGTTTCTCCAGCACGAAGGAGCTTGGCGGAGCTTCCACCGGGAATAATGGCCTTTAGTGTGCGACCCGGCCTCAGCCCGCCGCAGACATCAAAAATCAGCTCCCCAAGGGTGACGCCGCCAGCTGGAATCTCATAGGGACCTGGGCGAAGCACATCCCCAGAGACACACATGACACGAGTACCGCCATCTCCCGGAGTTCCCATCTTCGAATACTCGTCGCTCCCAATCCGGAGGATCTGCTTGATGTGACAGAGGGTCTCCACATTGTTAACAATGGTCGGCGACATGTAGAGTCCTAGGACGGCTGGAAAATACGGCGGCTTAATTCGTGGATAGGGACGCTTTCCTTCCAGCGACTCGATCATGCTGGTTTCCTCGCCGCAAATATAGGCAGCGGCCCCCTGATGGACATGAATGTCCACAGAAAAGCCGCTTCCAAGGATATTCTCTCCCAAAAAGCCCTTCTCACGGGCCTCCTGAAGTGCCCTTGAGACGATCTCAGCGGCCTTGGGAAATTCGCAACGGATGTATATGTAGGCGAGGTGGGCATTCAGAGCATAGGCAGCAATAACCATCCCTTCGATGAGTTGATGAGGATCGTTGTGAAGGATGTAGCGGTCCTTGAAGGTACCTGGTTCGGACTCGTCACCGTTGCAGACGAGATAGTGGGGCTTGCCGTCGTCCCGGCGGATGAACCCCCACTTCACCCCGCAGGGAAATCCCGCACCGCCTCGCCCTCGGAGGTTGGCCTTTTTGACCTCATCGACGATATCCCCTGGTTTCATGTCGAGGGCCTTCTTCAGTTCGGCGTAGCCGCCATGTTTGAGATAGCATTCTATGTCTGGTGAGTACCCTTGGGTCCAGGCGTTCTGAAAAACAACCCTGCGCTCCTTGGGATGCGGGGGAAGAAGAAGTGATTTCATAGAGGACAGCTGGCTTACACGTGCTGGTTGAGAATTTTCGGAATATCGTTTGCTGTGACATCCTCATGAAGCTCATCGTTGATGAGGCAAACGGGGGCAGAACCACAACTGGCAAGGCATTCGACAAACTCTACACTGTACTTCCCGTCCGGACTGGTCGGCAATCCATGGTGATGGTCCGCCCCGGGATCGACGCCGGTAGCTTTGCAGAACTTTTCTCGCAACTCGTAGCTGCCGGCCATTGCGCATGAGAGAGTACGGCAGACGCGTATGATATGCTTTCCTGGAGCCTGTTGACGAAACCAAGGATAGAAAGTGACAAGTTCCAAGATGTTGATCGGCTCGAGATCGAGGCGCTTGGCGATCCAATTCACTCCACTCTCGTCAATGAACCCAAAATGATTCTGCCAGAGATGGAGAAGCGGCAGCGAGGCACTCCTCTTGGAGACAGGGTAGCGGGTCGTGGCCTCGTCAATTTTGGCCAGGAGATCCGCAGGGATCCGGTCAGACTGCCGGAGGCCGGCGGAAGAATCTGCACGAGTGTTCATGAAGCCTTGTAAGAAATCAAAAAGCATGGGAGTCGAAAAGAAGGAAATGGGTAAATCCCGTCTGAAAATGCCAAGAACAGTAGAGAAGGTGTAGAAACGAGCACTATGATAAGGTCAGGATGTATTCCATCATCCAACAAAAGACCAATTTCCGGCATGGCAACTAGCAGGACTATTCTAATCGGTGACATTCATGGCTGCGCTTTCGAATTCGGGGAACTACTCGAGATGCTTTCTCCGGACGACGGCGACACAATTGTGCTGATGGGTGACCTTCTCAACAAAGGACCGGATCCCGAGGGTGTACTCCAAACATTCGAATCACTCGGCTGCATCTCTCTGCTGGGCAATCACGATCTCGATCATTTGGAATGGAGCCAAGGACTTGTTCTGCCAAAGCCGGAGAGTGTCAGCACCCGCAGAATGATGTCCGAGCCGGCCTACAGTCGCTATCTGGAAGCAGTAAGAAACATGTCCCTCATTCATCAGACACCCGATTTCGTGGCTGTGCATGGCGCGATTCTTTCTGACCTTCCACTTGAAAATCAACCTGCCGATGTACTCACAGGCAAGACCACTATCGATCCTTCCTGGAAGGATCGCGTCGATCTTGACCGCCCTGTGGTTGTGGGACACAAACGCTACAATGTCGTTCAGGAAATGCCTTTCGTTATTCCAGGAAAATTCTACGGCATTGATACGGGTTGCGTATACGGAGGCAGCCTTACAGCTCTTATCCTGCCCGGGGGACTACTCATTCAAGTCAAGGCTGAGCGCAATTACTGCCTCTGAGGAGGGGTCGAAAAATTCTTAACCTGGCCAACTTAAAAACAAATGGAGAGCGCTTCTATTCCGAGTTGCAAGATTTCTCCCACAGTTGTTGACCAAAAAACACCTTAAATCCTTCCAGTCATCCACTCGTCTTCTTCGCTTCCAAGAACAAGCTCCTCCCAAGGTGCTTTGCTGAGTGTGTAAACCGGTTTTTGGGGATGATTCGAGGATGTATCGCCTGAACTTGCCTTCTTTTTTTTCGGTTTGGTAGCTAAGGCAGCTTTTCTGGTTCGTCGTCGCGTGGAAGTCCTCCGCGAGGGAGATTTTTTTGCCTTGGACTTTGGAGAAGGTCTCATTAATTGCAACAGAGCTCGAAACCGGTAGCTATCTTATAGGAGCGGGTGCGATTTGTCGATCTCAGGCAAAAAATCATCAGCAAGCCAGAGTGTGCAAATTCATGTTGAGGGTGCTATAAGTCGTTTTTCCCCTCCCTGATGAAATCCCTACTCAAGATCTGGCCGATTCTGCTGATATCCATCATTGCAGCCTACTTCTTTGTTGATCGCCAGCTTTGCCAGTTTGTCTACGACGCTGCATTGCCACAGCACCTAATCCTGCTGCTTCAGCGCTTCCTGGGCTGGATTCCTGGCATCGATAACAACACACTGCCGACATCCCGTGGACTGATCAGCTATATTGTAGACTGGCCACCCCTCTTGACCGGCCTCTCACCGTTTCTTTTATTGCTGGCGGCGGCGCTCCGACCGGGCAGGGGCAGGGATCTTCTCATCCTCATGAGCCTGAGCCTACTCTTCACTTTCGTCATGAAAAACGATCTTAAATGGATTTTTAGCCGAAATTGGCCGATGACCTGGATCAACAACAATCCCTCTTGGATCAGGGATCATGTTTACGGATTCCAATGGTTTCAGGGGAATATCTTTCAAGGCAACGACGCAACAGGATCGTTTCCCTCCGGCCATACTGCCGTGGCCTTCGCCACCTTCCTGCCCATAGGTCTACTTTACCGAAAGACACTCCCATACTGCATCGCTCTGGCCTCTGCAGAAGGCTTCTCAATGATCCTATTTGATTATCATTTCTTTAGTGATGTGGTTGCAGGCGCGCTCGTGGGCATCACCTGTACCTTGGTGGTCAGAACCCTCTTGCGTTCTTCCCCCCCCGTGAAGAATGCGAACGAATACGGATCTGTAACGCCTGATTGAAGGAAAATCATGCGGCTTCCTGAAGGAGGGCATCGCGGAGTATCCGCGCGACGGATCTGTCATGGGTGTGAAGGCTAAGTCGCACCCTGCGCTTTGTGTAATCAGGCAGATGCTCGGTGTAGTGGCACCACCATGTGCCGTTGTTGTTCCACAGGTGGTGGTCAGGATTCTCTCCGAACCGGAGGGCTAGGATAGGGTGCAACAGTGTTGTCGTGCTCATGATCTGATTCCTCAGCTTATTCTTCGGTGATCTCTATCTCGGCCCATGGTGATGGACCTGGTCTGAAAACGATGGCTGCAAGGCTTCTTGCAAAACGTTTGCGGGTGTCGGCATCCGAACGTTGCGTCGACTTAGCACAGTTCAAAGTGGCTGACTTTCTCCGAGGTCGTATGATTGTCGTAGTGTTCATTGGAGTTTATTTATGAGGTTGAACACCAGAAACCCGGGCACAAAAAAACCGCCGTTCCCTCAGGATCGGCGGTTGAATGGCCCGGAGAGATTTTGTTCGGCGGATTTCTCCCGCCGCACATCGGCCGACTTTTCGCCGGCCAGCCACCGTAGGATTTCTCTCTCCTCGGTTGGCAGCCCCTAGTGTTACCCAAAGGCATTCCTGATGATTGGCTCAATCAATCATGAGCTCATGAAGTGGGCAATTAGGAAATGTGTCATAATTTTTGCCCCTGGGACTCTCTGTGTCCCGTTGCGGTGCTAATCTATTCTCTCTAAAGTCATACGTACATGCCTTCCCTTATTTTTTTCAAAAAGCCCTGCCCGCTACTGCCGCAGGTAGTGGAAAAGCTGACTGAAGGATGGAGTGGAGAACTTCTCGACCTTTCCGAAATGGTCCTGATTCTTCCGACTCAGGAATCACGCAGACGCCTCCATGAGGCCTTGGTCCGGGTGGCTGCAACTCGAAAGTCTGCTCTCCTCCCTCCGGTCTGGATGCTGCCAATGAACCTGCCCGAGAGAGAAAGGAAGAAGTTTGCGCCTTCATCGATGGAACAACTCGTCTGGATCCAACTAATCTCTGGAATGAGCAACGAGGAAAAATGCGGGATTTTTCCTCGGCGAATTCCCCCCCTCGATACGATTTGCGCCGTAGAGTTGGCAGATGCCATCAGGATCCTGAGGGGAGAGTTATCCCAATCGGGAATCACTCTCTCCGATGCCGCAGCCGGACGTCCCGGGGATGCCCGATGGAAGACTCTGCTCTCTCTTGAAAAACGATATCTCGGCATCCTTGCCGAAGCCGGATTCTCCGACCGAATCGCTTCACAATTGGATGGGGCTGTAAATCCGATTCTACCCCATGGGGCCAACCGTCTGCTAATAGCCGGTGTTCCCGACCTTCCAAAACTCTATGACTCCATGCTTCCGAAGCTTGAGGAACGAGGTGTGCAGATCGAGATCCTGATCCATGATCCCCTCGACAAGGGAGAGCAATATTTCGACGCACTAGGACGACCAAATGAGCAGTGGGCGGGTGAGCCGATTGATGTTCCGCCCACAAATATACATCTCTGCTTCGATCGAGCCGAAGAAGCGGAAAAAGCTGCGGCATTGGCCGTTGCCTCAGGAGGAACCGGCTCCCGATGCACCGTGGCCTTAACATCCGCCGATCTTGCGACGACAGTGAAGGACGAGTTGGAGATCCGAAAAATTCCAGCCTTCAATCCTGCAGGACAAACCTTGGACTCCATGCCGATGGGGCGTCTTCTGCGGGATATTGCTAATCTTCTCGCTCAGGGAGATTTCCGTTCTGCCCTCCAAGTGATCCGTCACCCCGATGCAGTTAGATGGCTCGAGCTCCAACCAGCTCACGACTTCGGAAAACTTGATCAAATTCAGCGAACTTTAATCCCAGCCTCACTCGACGACCTAATCGCGCGCTGGCCTGAAAAGGAACCGACGAAGCTTCTTCACTCACTCCGAAAACTGGGTTCCCTGATCACAGAACTTCGAGAATCCCGTGGAGCAGAAGTACTGCTCAAGATGCTGAGGGATATTTACGGATCGTTCGACGTGGCGGCGATACCCGGCGGGAGAGAGAGCGCCGATCGGATTCTGGAATGGTTCGAAGGCGGAAAATCCCAGATGAATGAGATCTCCTCCTCGGAACTACTAGTACTACTAGCCGTGGATCTCGGCTCCGGAATCTGTACCAGTGAAAAGAGGCCGGACTCCGTGGAGTTGCCTGGATGGTTGGAACTGCTCTGGGAGGATGCGCCACATCTTATCGTGACCGGAATGAACGATGGCTTGGTGCCGGAAATGAGGCAAGGAGACCCTTTTTTGAACGAAAAACTCCGCAACCAATGGAACCTCCCATCCGACAATTCGCGCCTGAAGCGTGACAGTTACCTCATGCTCTCGATAATGGCTGCCCGTCCTGAGCCAACCGGAAGGATAGACCTTCTCCTCGCGCGTCATGATTCAGGCGGATCGGCGCTCAAACCTTCCAGATTGCTCCTGCGGTGCGCTAACGACCGTGACTTTCCAATCCGGGTGAAAGAATTCTTCCGGGACCTCCGCCCAAGGTCGGGTGAAAGATGGCGTTCCGCCTGGGCGCTCAAGCCCGCCAGAAAGAAGCCCCCCATCGACCTCTCAGCCTCTGCAATCAGAGACTATATGACTTGTCCCACACGGTTTTACCTCAAGCATCTGCTGCACCTAAAGGGTGTACAGTTCGGACTTGATGAAGCCGATTCGGCAACTTTCGGCACTCTCCTCCATGATACGCTTCGTGATTTCGGCAATAATCTGGAATTCAAGGATCTCTGCGACGAGCAGCAGATTGCAACAGCGCTGACCTCGATCTGGAAGCAACACTTCTCTACCCGTTTCGGGGACAATCCCCTCTTCCAGCTGATCTACCAGCGCGAAGCGGGGATCCGGCGTCTCCGCGGCGTCGCACGTGCACAGGCCTCAACCCGCGCCGAGGGATGGGAAATCGCCGCCTGCGAGATCCGTTTCAAAGATTTTCATGTAAACGGGATGACCATCAAAGGCCAGATCGACCGCATTGACCGCCGAATCACCGAGAAGGGAGTTGAATGGAGGATCATCGATTACAAGTCCTCAGAAAAGGTAAAACATCCAGACAAGGAACACTACCGTCCAATCAACAGACAGGACGACATTGCTCTTCTAGGCAGCTACGAGCACTTCCTAGTCAAAGGAAAACGGCATCGCTGGATCGATCTCCAACTCATAATCTACCGGATGGCCCTGCTTTCGGCGATGGAATCCGGGAAACCCGAGTTGCATGGACTGCAAGGCATCCAGCCGGGTCCCGTCGAATCGGCCTATGTCATCCTTCCCTCGGAGATCGACAAGACAGTATTCATTCCCTTCACCAATGACCCTGAAATCTCCCGAAGCGCAGAGGACTGTCTGAAAGGAGTCCTCGGAGCAATCAGGCGAGGCATCTTCTGGCCACCTCGGCATCCCAAGTACGACGACTTGAGCGATCTTTTCTTCGATCACATTGAGGAGACCGATGCCTCGTCGGCTCAGCAAACGCTAGATTCGACCAACCTGCTTGCAGTCGCTACTCCATGAACGCTCAGAAGGAAGAGTTTCTGCCAAATCTACAGATCCTTGCAAATGCCGGATCGGGGAAGACACACACCTTGGTGACGCGGATAGTGAGGCTTTTGGCACAGGGAGTCGAACCTCGGAGGATCATCGCTCTAACTTTCACTAGGAAAGCGGCCGGTGAATTTCTTTCCAAGCTGCTCCAGCGTTTGGCCGATGCCTCCCTCGATTCGAAGAATGCTTTGGAACTCTCCTCGGCTACCGGAATTAACAAGTCCTGTAGCGAGTATCAGAAAATGCTCAGAATTGTTGTTGAGGAAATTGGCAGCTTGCAACTCACAACACTCGACAGCTTCTTCAGCCGTGTGGCGGCATCCTTCCCGCAGGAACTAGGTCTAGTAGGTCCACCAACTCTCCTTGATCCGCAAGCCGAAGAATTGGCTGGCAAAAACTCTCTCCGCCATGCGCTCACGAATCTCGATACGTTGGAACAGGATCTTCTGCTCCAAGCAATGCTCGAGCGTGACGAGGGATCGGCACCGGCATCGGCGGGAAGGGATCTCCAGAACTTCCGGAGGGAAGTCCATGAAGAGTTCACCCGCCATCCAGAGCCAGAGGCGTGGGGAAATCCTCAACGGATCTGGGGCATGGCCGGTAATCCTTGGAAACCACTCACTGCACCGGAATTGAAGGCTCTCCGCAAAACAGTAGAGAATGAGAAAGGAACTCCCGAATTTCCAAACAAGACGCGGGATGCATGGAAATCCATACTTACGCTTCAGAGAGGATCGACCATTAACAAGGTCGTGGGACAGATCCTAGAGAATCTGTCAGCCTGGAAGACGGGCTCAGGCGAGTTCATATATAACAGGATAACTTATACCCCTTCTGCTGCAGCCCAACAGGCTGCAACCGCTCTGATGGAGCACTACATCAACGAGTGTACCGATTACCGCCTCCGAGAGTCGCGAGCAGTCTATCATCTACTTTCCCTTTACGAGCGTGAATACAGCGCAGGTGTTCGCAACCGAGGGGAGTTGACTTTCTCCGACATCACCAACCTCCTTCAGCCGGGCGATGGTTTTTCAGGAATGGGCATCATGCCCACAACACAAGAGGAACTGTTCCGGCTCCAACTCGATGAGCGGCTCGACTCATTCTTCGATCACTGGCTGCTTGACGAATTTCAGGATACCAGCCGCAGCCAGTATCGCGCCTTGGAAAATATTCTCGACGAAGTCATCTCCGAGGGGGCTCGTAGCAAAGGGCATCGTTCTTTCTTCTGCGTGGGCGATATCAAGCAGGCGATCTATGGATGGAGGAAGGGTGACGTTCGCCTCTTCGACGAGATCTATCACCGCTATGGCAGTGGAGTGGGTGGTTTAGTCCGTAAATCGCTTAGCAAATCATGGAGATCTGCCAACGAGGTTTTGGAGACATTAAATGCGGTTTTCGGCGATCTTTCGGCAACGGCATCTGGTCTACCGGAGCGGGTGCTCAAGCGCTGGCTGTCGGCATGGGCAGACCACGAGGGAGCCGGAGAAACATCCCTGTCAGGATACGTATCGTGGGAAATGGTTGAAGGTGAAAACGATGCAGAAAAAAAAGAGGAGATTCAGAACCGTGTAGTGTCGGTTATCAACGTTGTAAAATCAAAGCTGGCCCAGGGAATGACGATCGCCCTACTTGTGCGCACTTCACGGGAGGCGAACGAGTGGCTTGAGATCCTCCGCTTTGCCGGAATCGAAGCACTGAGCGAAAGCAACCCTCCCGTGGGACGCGATAACCCAGTGGCGGCGGCACTCCGCTCGGCACTATCATTGACAGCACATCCGGAGGACTCCCTTGCCCTAGGCCATCTTTCAATGGAACCATTGGGCGCGATCTTCTTCCCCGGAAACAATCCAAAGAGAGAGATCGATAACTTGATCAAAGACATATCCTCTCGTCTTGCCGAAGGCGGGTTTGCGGCCGCAACCAAGTGGATTCTGGAAAAGCTTTCGCCCCTGGTCAGGGACACGTTCAGCAGGGATCGCGCCTCGTCACTTCGAAGTGCTGCACTCAATGCGGACGAATCCGGAATCACCGATATTGACGACTTCCTTTCATTCCTCTCCGACTATTCGGAACCGGGTCGCTCAGCACCACGTGCCGTTCAGGTGATGACGGTTCACAAGGCAAAGGGACTCGAGTACGACATGGTTCTCCTTCCACTTTCTGGAAGACAAGAAGCGCTCACCTCCATAGGCAACGAGCGGATTGGCCTCTGGGAAAACGCTCAAGGAGAACCCTTCCTGATGAAGTTGCCGAGCGAGGCCATAAGGAGTGTTGCCGGGAATGAAGTACTGGCCTTGGCAGCAGAACTCAAACGTGAAGACAGGGCATTCGAGGAACTCTGTGTATGGTATGTGGCGATGAGCAGGGCTAAACAGGCACTATACATTTTCGGGTGCGAGCCAAAGCCTGTCGAGCAGGACGCTAGTCCGAACTTCCCCCAGCTCCTAGTCGCCGGATTCCGGCAACTGGAAGGTTTCGATAAGAATGCAATCGGCGATCCTGAGTGGCACGAAAAATTCGCCGTTAAGTCTCCGGATCCTGACCCGGATCCCCTGCCCCAAAAGATCTCGGTTGAACCCCGTGCGACGGCCCTGCAAAAGAATCTTCCCTCAGATTTAGGCCACAGCAGCCTCCTGGGATTAGTGGCTTTTTCCGAAAGGACTGCCGCCACATTCGGAACTCTTGTCCATGAACTCTTTGAGGCCGTCGACTGGCTTGATCAGCCATGGAAAGCCCCAGCACACCTCTCCTCGGAGGCGGTCTCCCTGATGACGAAATGCTTTGGCACCGGATCGGTAAAAAAGCTCTTCGCAAAACCATTGGACTCGTTCCTTCTCTGGAGAGAAAAGAGATTTGATATTCTGGATGGAGGCAGTTGGATTTCAGGATGCTTCGACCGGGTGGTTATCCATCGTGATGCGGCGGGAAAGGCGGTGAGTGCGGAGTTGATTGATTTCAAGACTGACAAGTGCACCCGCGAAGAACTAGTCGCGGACTACACTCCGCAACTGGAAAGCTACAGGAGGGCCCTCTCCATTCTCCTAAACATCCCTGAGGACAAAATCCGTATGATTCTGCTCCAGATCAGAGCGGAGGATCCAGTCGTTGAGATTGCCCGGACGCCTCACATCAGCTAATCGGAGATGATGTGGCATCTCTCTCTCCCTTGGTGGGAATTCATTGCGCGAGGACTGATCGTCTATCTTTTCCTTATCATTATCCTGAGGGTGACCGGCAAGAGGCAGATCGGTCAGATGAGCCCCTTCGATCTTGTGCTACTGCTGGTGCTTAGCAATGCGGTCCAGAACTCGATGAATGGCGGCGATAACTCAATCGCAGCAGGACTGATTCTTGCAGCGACGCTGGTAGGCGCCAACTGGATCACCGGAGTCCTGACCTTCAAGAACAAGGCAGCCGAACGTCTGATTGAGGGATCGCCCCAGGTTCTTCTTCACAACGGAAAACTCTACGAACGCAACATGGCAGACGCTCAAGTCACTCGGGGAGAGCTGATGGCAGCTCTCAGATCCGAGGGATTCAGCGACTTCAACCAAGTGCGAGCCGCCATCCTTGAAAACGATGGATCCATAAGCGTGATTCCCTACCATCAAAGCCAGAAATGAGCACTCGCGGACATCATCACCCGATTGTGCATTTCGTAAAACGGGAATGGGTTCTCCTGTCCAGTTATGGCACGACCACGGCTTTCATGCTCAACCAGCACACATGGCTAGGCAATGATCCAGGAGCACTCACCGGACTTCTCCTTTTCGTCTGGCTCTTTACGGTTATGTTGCTGGCATCCTTCTCCGTAGTGCGGCATGCAGACCATCTTGCTGAGCAGCTTCGAGAACCGTTGGGAACACTGATCCTGACCCTCGCAGTAACCAGCATTGAGGTAATGATGATCTCCGCTCTCATGCTCAACGGAAACAATCCAGCGCTGGCGCGCGACACTATGTTCTCCGTGGTGATGGTGGTGCTTGGAGGACTCCTCGGTGTGGCCCTTCTGACCGGGGGCATTCGCTTCGGTGAGCAGAATTTTAACCTCAAAGGGGTCAATTCCTTCCTCGGACTGATTCTTCCCCTCTCTCTTTTCTCATTGGTGCTTCCAAATTTCACCAAAACGGGCGGCTACGGGATGTTCTCACAGCTTCACGCCGTCAGCCTGATGCTCCTCTCCCTGATCATCTACGGCGTCTTTCTAGCAGTTCAGACCAGGTTTCACCGAGAATTCTTCAATGAGGCCGGGTGGAGCCCCTCGGATTCCGGAGAAACAATGCCGAGGCAATCTATCTCCCTAGAATCCTTGCTGCTGATCTTGCACCTTATTCCCGTCGTCCTGCTTTCCAAGCAACTTGCCCACCTTCTCGACTTCAGGATTCACAGCAGCGGATTACCTCCTGATCTGGTGGGACTAGTGGTTGCCATACTGATCTTAGCTCCCGAGGGACTCGCAGCTATTCAGTCGGCTGCCCGAAATCAGATGCAGCGTTCGGTGAACGTCCTCCTCGGTTCGGTGCTAGCAACCATCAGCCTCACAGTTCCCGCTGCCCTAGCCATCAGTTTAATCTGCGGCAAGCCGCTTATACTGGGTCTCGCTCCTCCATCCATGACCTTGCTGGCAGTCACCCTGGGAACCTGCATTGTTACCTTCGGACAAGGCCAAACGAATATCCTGCAGGGATTTGTCCATCTGCTCCTCTTCGCCGCATATATCGTGCTGATGTTTGATTGACTTCCCTATCTGACCCCTAGTTGTTACTCGCCCTGCTCAGGTCTGCCTGGATTGCATTGGTCTTCTCTCTTAACTTCGCCTGAATCCCCTCCTGAATTGTGTCCAACTGCCGGGTGAGGTCATTCACCACCCGGGCCAGATAGGCTTGAGTTGCAGCATCGCCGTATGACTTCCTCCCCTCCCATGCAATGTCTCCTCTCAGCGCATTGCAGGCATCGATATTATAACAGCTCTGCATCTCCTCCTTGATCTCTGCAACTTGCTTTCGAATGCTCGCTTCATCACGACTCACCCTTTCGGCGATCACCCTTTCAGGAGTGAGCCACTCACCGTCAATTCTGCGGTTGCCGAGTTCATACCGGCTCATGTTCCTGTCGATACCCTTCAGAAGCGGTGTTAGAGTGATGTTTGCTGCGGAGTTGATTTTTGCAGCCTCAACAATCTTTGCACGGACCCCCTTGTACACCGCCAGTTGCTCGTCGCTCGCGAGTTCGGAGGGACTGATATCCGAGTCATAGAGGATGGTGATGATGCACCGTGCGGGTACATCAATCGTTTTCATCTCACCTAGAACGCATGTGATATTTCCTCGGTTGCTCCCATCTTCTGCACGGCGATCAATAATACCAATGAAGCGGACGATATCCGCAAGACTTGCATTATAAAAATCCTGCTCCTTGTATACGATATATCCCGCTCCCTGCTTGGCTGCCATATGCAAAGCGGATTCCGCCTGAAGTTCAGCGTGGCAATGAAGTAGCAAGACAACAAGGCAGAAAAAAACAATGCTGATCTTCACGGATTGTTTGATGTAACTCTGAAAGTGGAAGTTTTGAACTTTATAGCGTTTTGGGCGCCTATAGATTCTCAAGGAAAAGGGTGTGACACTAGCTTCTATCCCGGCGTGTTGTAACCGAGACCCATTCGGTCTGCGGGAGGATAAATTTGCGGACTGTTATTTCGATCCAGCGGAGCTGGAATTCCGCCAAAAGCGCCGCAGTCAATTCATCTGCAAGGGTCTCGATGAGTCTGCGAGGGCGTTCCCCGGCAATCTCTGCCACCCTTCTGCTCACGGCATGATAATCTACCGTAAGCAAAATCTCGTCGTTTAGTTCGACCGGTTGGTTAGTGGCGGCAAAATTCAGGTCGAGAAGCAGTTTTTGAAGTGGTTTCCTCTCCTCTTCGGAGACACCGATGCGAGCAGTGACGTTGAGCCCACGGATGCCAATAATACGTTCAATCTTCACAATGGAGAGTTAGAAAACGAACCTAATGTCTCGGATCACTTTCGGGCCAAATGCATCTTGGAGTTTGCGGATGATTTCAGGTTTCCAGACTCGGTCGAGTTCGTAGCGGACACTTGGTTGGATAACGCGGATCATCAGTATCCCAGCGACAAGTCGATCGGGTTGCGAATGCGTGGCGATGAATTCTCCAACGATTCCAATCCAAGCGGATTGGATGTCTTGCTCCTTGATCCGCGTGGCGAGGCCTAGCTGCGGCAGGACCTTGGAGAGGACATCCTTGAGCGGAACAGCCCTATCAGGACCGGGCTCGCCCGGTAGTCCCCGCCATTCCTGCAGGATTCTTTTGCGGATCGAGGGGTTCATTTACTCAAAATCCTAGGGAGCGGTCTCTCCGCCAGGCCTGAAAGAGGAAATCAATTCCTAGCCGTCATTACCGATCGCCTCGACAGGACAGCCTTCCATTGCTTCCTTGCAAAGCGCCTCTTCTTCTGGATTCTCGGGTTGCTTGAATACATAGGAATGTCCGCCATCTTCATTTCGCTTGAAGTTAGCAGGAGCCGTCTCGCGGCAAAGGTCACAGTCAATACACTGGTCGTCACAGTAGTAGGAACCTGCCGCATTCTCGGGATACTTGTTGGATACATCGGCCATAATGTCTGGAAGGTTAAAAATGCCAGACCCGATTGCAACGGTTTTTTACTGTGCGTTGCCAAAATCGGCAATTTGGTCAAAATTACAGCATGAGAGATTCAGTACCTTCCTACAGCAAAAGGCTTCATTGATGATCGCATTAGAAACCGCATCGGATCTTGCTGCCAGAGAGGGACTTCTCCGCGAGATCCTTGTACGTCATGCCCCCCTGCTGATTGCCTACTCGGGGGGGGTTGACAGCACCCTTTTACTGGCTGTCGCCCACCAGACACTCGGCGTAAAGGCGACCGGTATCATTGCCGACTCGCCAAGTCTCCCCCGCGAATCCCTTGCCCAAGCCAAACTTGTAGCCACGGCCATGGGGGCCTCCCTTGAAGTGGTTGCCACGACGGAGTTAGAGAATCCCAGCTATGCAGACAACCCGCCAAACCGGTGCTATTTCTGCAAGGCGGAACTTTTCATGCAAATGGAGAGGATAGCAAAGGAGAGAGGTTTTGCCGCAATCGCCTATGGCGAAAACGCGGACGACCCCGCTCACCTTCGCCCAGGATCGCTAGCGGCGGCAGAATTTTCAGTGATCGCACCACTTCGAGAGGCCAGTCTGACCAAGGCCGATGTGAGGGAACTCTCACGTCGCTTGGGCCTTCCCACAGCTGATGCACCCGCCCAACCGTGCCTGAGTTCGCGGATTCCTCATGGCACCCGGGTAACTCGAGAGACACTGGATTTGGTGGAGCGTGGTGAAGCCATCGTTCGGCAGTTTGGATTCGAGATTTTCCGAGTCCGCTATCTCCCCCCGGAGGGATCGCTTTCGCGCCCGGGAGCCAATATTCAGATCTCACCCAGCGAGATGCCAAAACTGGAAAGAACCCGCCAAAAGCTCATCGCGGCACTCTCGGCAAGCGGTTTTGGATCGATCCGGATTGACCCGCAGGGATACGGGGGGTAGTTAGTCCGCGAACAGTACAGAGTCAGGGCTCAAGAGTGCTGTCAAGATACCTGATTTTTTTGCTGACAAAGCTGCGCAGCAGGTGAGCCTTGTCTTGGTAAATCGGTCCACCCTCGGTCTCGCCAATGCAAACTCCATTGATGCAGAGTTCATCCAAGGGATCAACAATCTCAGCACCGTTTTTTTTGGCAACGGAGGCTATTTGATTCCTCAGAGCTCCGTATTCATTGAGAAAGTCGCCCTTGGTAAATACTATGGTTTTCTTTGAGAAGCCCCCGAAAAAACCTCTTGGATGAAGGTTTTCCGGACTTAAAACGCTGGCGGATGGAATATTCAGTACAATGGTCACTTTTTTCCCAGAATCAACTAGACCGCGAATCATGCGCCCGAATTCCTCAAGGGCCGAATCCCTTGCATGTTTTTCAAAGAGTTGCTCCCCATTGAAAAAATAATTTTCTTTTTTGTCGAAATACATCCCCCATCGTGCGGCGATCACAATGCGGTCAATCTCCGGCTTTTCGGCAATCATCCGCCTGAAGTCAGGGATCGCGGGAAACGCGGCTTGGTGATTGCCGGTCACTCCTGGCAAGGGAGGAACCCCGCCCTGAGCCATCACAATTGCGCCACGTTGTTTTCCTGTATTGTTTTTAAGCAGTTCCTGGAAACGAGGCGCATACATGTCGGCATTACTGTCACCCAGCAAAACGGTTAGAGGGCCGCTTCCACCCATTTTATAAACACTCATCCCTCTGTATTGGTTGAGGAAGGTTACACCCTGGATGGGATAATGCTCGTTTCTGGCTAGTTCAATGAGTTCCTCCTGCCAAGACAAGTGCCTATCAGGGATAATTCCCTTCCAAACCAAGAGTCCGGTCAGTCCCGTCATTAGGAAAATCAAGACCAGCGTTGGCACTGTCCAACGCGAGAAATTACGACGGAGTTTCCTTTCGATCAAATGGTAGGTGATCGTCGAGAGCAGCAGGCTGATAACAAGGGCGCCAACGACGTAGCCGTTCGATGGGTTATCTCCCTTTACGACGCGAAGAAAAGAAAGAAGCGGCCAGTGAAAGAGATAAAGAGGATAGCTGACCAGTCCTACCCAGACGACAGACGGGGTTGAAAGTATCCTTTGGTTGATCCAACTTCCCTTGCCTGCCGCAATAACAAGTATCGTAGCCGTAACTGGAAGAAGCGCCCGCCATCCAGGGTATGGCTGATTCCGGTGAATGAGGAGCATGCCAAGAATAATTAGGATTGCCCCAAAGCATGACATCCAATGAATTTTTCCAGCTTCTTTTTGTTTACTCCCATCGTGATACCACATCAGAAGCGCTCCTGCCAAAAACTCCCAGGAACGGTAGGGGGTAAGGAAGAAGTCCGGCACGGCATCCTGAAACGACATCACAACGTTAAGAAGCAGTGAGGAGAATAGAAGCACTGCCATTATCGCGACATACGGCCATTTCCTCTTCCAGACGAGGATCATCAGCGGGGGGAAAAAAATGTAGAATTGTTCTTCTACGGCAAGGGACCAAAGGTGCAGCAACGGCTTGAGCGAGGCTGTGACATCGAAATAACCGCTCTCGTTCCAAAATACGATGTTCTGAATAAAAAGTGCCCCGGCGGCCACATGCTTGCCAAGTCGGCGAAATTCATCCGGCAATAGAACAATGCGACCGTAGAGCAGAGAGAGTAGCAATACCGTCACAAGCGCCGGGAATAGCCTTCTGATTCGGCGCGCATAAAACTCCTTGAAACTGAAATTTCCGTCCTGAAGTCCCTTGTGAAGAATTCCGCTGATCAGGTATCCGGAGATTACAAAGAAGATGTCTACTCCAATAAAACCTCCTGGCAACGCTTCTGGAAAGGCATGGTAAATAACCACACCGAGCACCGCCACAGCCCTCAGACCATCAATATCAGCCCTGTATTTGATGGATGTCATCGGAAGGCTTTTGAAGAAATCGGGTTTCGGTCGTCCAGAAGGTATCTCCGAACTCCCCTGTTATCTTTTCCTTGAGGTTAACGATGCTTCCCTGCGAAGCATCAGGAGAGATCAACGCAACCAACGTCGAACCCGATCCGGTCATAAAGGCAGACTCGACCCAAGGTTGTTCCAGTAACCATAACTTCAGCACGGGAAGAAGGATGTATTTTCCAAATACGGGCCTTTCCAGATCGTTAATGATCTCGATCTCTCCAATCCGTTGGAATTTTTCAGAAGACATTCCGTTACTGCTATTCTTCAATTTTTCATAGTGATCATAGGCCCATGCAGTCGGAACAGGAAACGGCGGTTTGATCAGCAAAATCCTACGCTCCGGAAGAGTCATCGGATGCCCTATGATCTCCCCCCGACCTCGGCACCACGCGGGGACTCCGCCCAAAAAAAAGGCAACATCTGAGCCAATATTCGCCGCTATCTGATGGAGTTCCTCCTGCACCAAGGGATGACCGAAGAGTTCGTTGAGACCTTTTAGCACTGCAGCTGCATCGCTGCTTCCCCCGCCAAGTCCAGCCCCGTGGGGGATCCTTTTCATCAGAGAGATCGCAATTCCGTGATCGAGTCCGACTGACTTCCGGAACTCTGTGGCGGCCTTGATGCAGAGATTGTCTGAACCGGACGGCAGCTCGGGATCATTACAGGTTAGTGTGCAGTCATGGTCGGCCGTATGAACAATTTCAATTCCGTCGGCTAGGCAGAGGGGTGCCATAAGCGTCTCTATCTCGTGGAACCCGTCGGGGCGTTTTCCGAGTATCCTCAGAGAAAGGTTGATCTTGGCCGGCGCGGCGAGTGTGATGGATGCAGAATTCCTGCTCATCCCAACATCGTGTGAAACTGCCGGCCCGTCCCCAAGACAAAATCATCATCGCCCTAGATGTCCCTGATACTGCTGGGGCACTCCGACTGCTCGATTCACTGGGCGAGCCTCCGACCATATGCAAGATCGGCCTCGAACTCTTCACCTCTGAGGGCCCTTCCGTGGTAAAGGCGGTGCACGAGCGGGGTTCCGCTGTTTTTTTGGATCTAAAGTTTCACGATATACCCAATACGGTAGCATCGGCTGTCCGATCTGCAGGCGATCTCGGTGTCGCCATGACGACGCTTCATGGGAGCGGCGGGCCGTTAATGCTGGAGGCGGCGGCACAGGCCGCAGGCAGCAGCGACCTTCTGCTGCTCGCCGTTACCGTGCTGACCAGTATGGACGCTTCACAACTCTCAATTACCGGAATCACCTCTGATCCGGAATCACAGGTCCTGAGGCTGGCTGGATTGGCGGCCACGACGGGAATCGGTGGGATCGTCTGTAGCCCCCTAGAAATTTCCGCAGTTCGGAGTTCTTTCGGGGAGAAACTTCGAATTGTGACGCCCGGCGTCCGTCCGACCTGGGCGCAGGCGGATGACCAGAAACGCGTAATGACTCCCTCAGAAGCTGTGATCGCGGGTGCCGACTGGCTTGTTGTGGGTCGCCCTATCACGGCGGCAGTCAATCCGAAAGAAGCGTTTTCACGGATTCTTACTGAACTTCAATAAACAAGGAGGCTGAACCTTCTTTCTCCTTGAATGCGCAGCTGTAGAGGGCGTTGAATTAAACGATGAGTCCATCCCTCTTGAAATTCATCAGCAATTTCAGCATGGTGCTTGGCTTTGCCTCCATCATCGCGGCCATCATCATCTGGTTGTTCCACGGCGGCCATGAAGCAACTTTCGAGACTCGCACCCATGCCGAGCTTTTCAGTATCTTTCTGGGGCTCTGGGCTCCGACATTTTTCATCCTCTCCAACAGGATCGACCGATACGCCGACGAAATGGAGAACTGAGTCAGTTGCTATAAAGCTGGCTCTTCGAATCCCAAGGAAATTTTGGCCGTCGTCCATTCACCGTTGTCTTCCCATACCCCATCGGCATCCTGTTTTCTTAACTCTCCATCAGAGAGGGAATTGCATTTTCGAACACCTCAACAAGACTATTTACCGGCCAAGCATATATTGATTCACCAGTAGTGATCGAGAGTTCGGGTTCCGCAGTCACAATACCAATGCAGCGGAACGGAACGCCGGCCTTAGCAAGTTCCGCAGCCGCAGCTTTCTCATCTGAAGGTGCAACAGATATAACAATTCGGCCCTGTGTTTCGTTGAAGAGAAGAACATCAGTGCGCTGATTTGTTGCGACGAGCTCAATTGAGGCACCCAAACCCATACCAAAGCAGCTCTCGGCAAGAGCAACACCGAGTCCCCCTTCAGAGCAGTCGTGTGCACTACGAACAACACCCTTGCGGATGAGTGCTAGAAGCGCCTTGTGGATTGCGATCTCCTTCAGAAAATCAAGAACTGGAGGAGCTCCCTCCTTGCGACCATGAATGACAAGTAGGTAATGGGAACCACCAAGCTCGGAGCCAGTCTCCCCGATAAGGAAGATACGGTCGCCCGCGGCCTTGAATGTTTGGGTCGTGATGTGAGACACATCGTCGATTTTTCCGACCATGGAGATGGTCGGAGTCGGATCGATGGCACCAGCGGGGCTCTCGTTGTAGAGGCTTACATTGCCGCCGGTGACTGGAACATTGAATGCACGACATCCTTCAGAGATCCCCTCCACAGCAGCACGGAGCTGATAAAAATTCTCAGGCTTGTGGGGATTGCCGAAGTTTAGGTTATCGGTTACACCGATCGGAACAGCTCCGGAACAAGCTAGATTGCGGGCAGCCTCTGCCACGGCAATGCTGGCGCCGAGCTTGGGATCAAGGCGGCAATAGATGGCGTTACAATCAGTAGCCGCTGCAAGGATCTTCCCGGCTTCGCGGACAACAAAGACAGCGGCATCAGAGCCGGGCAGCACGGCGGTGCCAGTGCGGACCATATGGTCATACTGTCGCCAGACCCATCGTTTGCTGGCAATGCTGGGATAGGCAAGCAGGGCCGGCAGCGCCTTGAGAGGATCGGAGTAAGGTACTGTGGAAAGGTCAATCTGTGATGGTGGGACAAATGGCGCAGCATCCCGACTGTAAAGAGGGCCGTCATCTGCAAGGGCACGGGCAGGAACATCAACGACGATTTTTTCCCCATTACGGACGCGCATACGACCGTCGTCAGTGACAAATCCAATGCTGGCGTAGGGCAGATCCCACTTCTCGAAAATCTGCTTCACCTGTTCTTCCTGCCCTTTGTTGACGATAACCAGCATGCGTTCTTGGGATTCGCTGAGCAGCACTTCGTATGGGGAGAGGCCTTGGGCACGTTTCGGTACAAGTTGAATGTCGATCTCGACTCCGGTGCCGCCTCGGCTGGCTGTCTCGCAGGTCGAACAGGTGAGTCCCGCTGCTCCCATGTCCTGAATTCCTGCAACACATCCGCTGGCAAGCAACTCAAGGCATGCCTCGAGGAGAAGTTTCTCGCGAAAGGGGTCGCCAACCTGAACAGCTGGCCGGTCGGCCTTGGACTCCTCAGTCAGTTCTCGAGAAGCAAAAGCTGCACCTGCTAGACCATCACGCCCAGTTTCGGCTCCAACATAGAAAACGGGGTTGCCAACACCCTTGGCGGCTCCTCTGGCGATCTGTTCGTGCCGGAGAATGCCAAGACAGAAGGCGTTGACCAGAGGATTGCCACTGTAGCTTTCGTCGAAGTAAACCTCTCCCGCAATTGTGGGGAGGCCAATGCAGTTGCCGTAATGAGCAATCCCGGCGACGACCCCCGCAAAAAGGCGGCGGTTGGTTTTCGACTGTTCGGTTTCCCCCTCAATGGAGCCGAAACGAAGTGAATCCATGAGGAAAACAGGCCGGGCACCCATGGTAAAAATATCTCGGATAATACCTCCTACGCCTGTGGCGGCACCCTGAAAAGGCTCCACGGCGCTTGGATGATTATGACTCTCTATCTTAAAAGCGACAGCCCATCCGTCGCCGATGTCAATGACTCCTGCATTTTCCTCGCCAGCTTTCACCAGAACACTCGGACCAGTTGTCGGAAACTTTCGGAGTTCGGGACGCGAGTTTTTGTAGGAACAATGCTCGCTCCACATGACGGAAAAGACACCTAATTCCTCGAAGCTGGGCTCGCGACCGAGGATTGAAAGGACCTTTTCATACTCCTCTGGGGAGAGTCCATGCTTTGCAACCAATTCAGGAGTAATAGGCGAGGTGGACATGTAAAATCAGCCCTGTTTAATGGCGGATGAACGATGGTCGGCCACCCATTCAATCATTGACTGGAAGACCCCTCTTCCGTCGGTGCCGCCCAGTACGGAGTCACATACCCTTTCGGGATGCGGCATCAGGCCGAAGACATTGCGTCCATGACTGCAAATGCCTGCGATGTTCTCAAGGGAACCGTTTGGATTCGCCTCGGGTGTCACATTGCCACGATCATCACAATAGCGGAAGAGAATCTGCTTATTGACATCAAGAGCACGGAGAGTCTCAGGGTCGGCAAAATAGCTCCCCTCGCCATGCGCAATCGGGATGCGAAGTACTTGCCCATGATGAAGCACGGAAGTGAATGGCGACGCATCGCTTTCCACGCGAAGATGGATATGCTCACAGCGGAAGAGAAGGCTGCGGTTGCGCATCAGCGTTCCTGGAAGCAGCCCAGCCTCACAAAGAATCTGGAATCCATTGCAGATGCCCAGCACCAGTACTCCGGTTGAAGCAGCAAGGCGAACCGCATCCATGATCGGCGAAAAACGCGCGATAGATCCGCAGCGAAGGTAGTCGCCGTAGGAGAACCCCCCGGGCAGCACAACAGCATCATATCCGGCAAGGGAAGTCTTCTTGTGCCAGACAATCTCCGCCTCGACGCCGAAGAAGGAGAGCAGAGCTGCCTGACAGTCGGTGTCGCAATTCGACCCAGGAAATTGAATGACCGCGCAACGCATTGTGGAGGGCCGTCCTAGGGGAGAATTTCGAGTTTGTAATCCTCCACCACGGGATTGGAAAGCAGATCGTGAGCTATCTCGTGGAGCTGCTTCTCGTCGGTGTTATCGATTTCAATCTCGATCGATTTTCCTATCCGGACGGAGCGAACTCCCTTGAGGCCGAGATGTTCCATGGCACGACCGGCGGCTACTCCGGCCGGATCTAAGATGGCGGGTTTCGGCATAACGGTGACGACTGCTTTCATAAAATGATCAAAATCGGTGGTGATGTCCTCCTCGACAAGCCAAAATGGGGAAACATCCTCCAAATCCCTCCAAGGACAGGAGAAATAATATACTCTCCAAGGCAACCAAAGAGAGGTAATAATAGGTTTTCCCTTGTGAAAACCTACCCTTTTCAGCTTTCTGCCTGGAAGCAGAAAGATTAGGTCTACTGAAATCTAATTTGTTTTTTCATGAAATCTTCCTTCTCAAAAAATACTCCTTACGAATTTCTTAAAACCTTACTAAACACGCCTTCGCCTTCGGGGTTCGAAACACGGGGCCAAAAAGTCTGGATTGATTATGTAAGAGGTTTTGCGGATTCCGTGGAAATTGATGCTTACGGCAATGCCTTTGCAACACTCAATCCGGAAGGTGATCCGCTCATCCTAATGAGTGGCCACGTAGATGAACTCGGCTTAATGGTCTCACATATCTCGAAGGAGGGATTCCTATCTTTCAAGGGGATTGGAGGAGTTGACCGTGCCCTGATCCGCGGGCAGAGAGTCACTGTCCATGGTTCGAAAGGACCTGTTCCTGGAGTCACTGGTCTCCTAGCCATCCACCTTCAAGAAGCCGATGACCGAAACAAGGTTCCCGAGATACACTCCATGCACATTGACATCGGCGTTTCTTCCCGCAAGGAGGCGGAGAAGCTAGTGAGCATCGGAGATCCCGTGACATATTCTGCAGAGTTTCAAGAACTTGCTGGCGGTCGTTTCGCTGCAAGGGGATGTGACAACAGAATAGGCGCTTGGGCAGCAGCCGAGGGACTGCGCCTCGCTTCATTGAAGAAAAATGATCTGAAGGCAAAAATAGTCGCCGTCTCCACAATTCAGGAGGAAAACGGTCTTTACGGTGCATCTATGGCTGGCTACAGCGTTCATCCCAATGTGGCGCTAGTTGTCGATGTGACCCACGCCACCGACATTCCAAATTGTTCTAAACAGAAGCATGGAGATGTTCTGTTGGGCAAGGGGCCCGTACTCAGTCTTGGAAGCGTCAATCATCCGGTGGTCAACGAACGCCTCCGCGAGGTTGCAAGGAAAGCCTCTCTGCCGCTCCAAGCAGAAGCCAATCCTCGTTGGTCGGGCACTGATGCTGATGCGATCTTCAAGCAGAAGGGAGGTATTCCCACTGTTTCCATCGGAGTTCCCAACCGTTACATGCACTCTCCTGTGGAAATGATCCAATATTCCGATCTGGAGCAGACAGCGGAACTTCTAGCCGCCTTCGCCTTAAGAGCCAAAAAGGGGGAACGCTATGGGGTTTCCCTATGAGCAGTTCTCGGCCGGAGAGTTCTTTTTTCTTTTCCTCACACTTCTACCCCCGTAGAGAGCCGGTGTGACTTCCCCCTCATTCTCCCTCAACAAGGGCTGGCGCGTCGCGCTGGCAGGACTAGGTATCAACCTCGCACTAGGAGTGCTCTACTCTTGGAGCATCGTTAGCAAGAATATACCAACGGAGTGGCATTGGAGCGAGGCCGAGCGATCCCTCCCCTACTCTGCCGCCTGCCTTGTCTTCTCGCTAATGATGGTTCCAGCGGGCATGTTGCAGGATAAGATTGGCCCGAGGATCGTCGCATCAATCGGAGGTGTTCTCGTTGGAATCGGCCTTCTGATCGCCTCCTTTACAACCACGCCCTTGGGCTATGTGGTCGGATTCGGCATATTGGCGGGCAGTGGTTTTGGATTCGGCTACTCCTCGACGACCCCACCGGCTGTGAAATGGTTCCCAGCTTCCCATACTGGAATGATCGCAGGCTTGGTAGTTGCTGGGTTCGGTCTTGCAAGCGTCTACGTGGCCCCTCTTGCCGCAAGCCTAATTGTTTCCCATGGATTGCCGTTCACTATGGCCGCACTAGGGATCGGGTTTCTTTTTGTTGTAGTCCTCCTTTCTCAGTTTCTAGTCGCTCCGCCTGAAAATTATATTCCCGAAGGTTCTCCCGCACAGACTCCGGAAGTTCTACGTGCAGCGAACAAGACGCCTGGGGAGATGCTGGCATCGGGACAATTCTACCTTCTCTGGGTACTCTATGCCTTCGGCGCCGGCGCCGGACTGATGATCATCTCAAAACTCGCCAAGATGGTGGATCTTCAAGCGGGGATGAAGCTCGGGTTCCTGCTGGTAGCCTGTCTGGCAATCGGCAATGGAGGAGGGAGAATCCTAGCTGGATGCATCTCAGACCGCATCGGCAGGGCTCGCACGCTTTTCATCTGCTCTGTCATCCAGGCACTGGCCATTCTGCTTCTCTCTCACACTCATCAGGGGGGAATCTTGGCGACAACCCCGACCCTCGTTGTCCTCTCGGCACTTCTTGGAGCGAATTACGGGGCGAATCTTGCTCTCTTTCCGGCGATCACAAAAGATCTTTACGGTCTAAAATATTTTGGCGTTAATTACGGACTAGTTTTCACGGCATGGGGCATCGGAGGATTCGGACTCTCACTGCTTGCCGGATACGTCTTCGACACGACCAAGTCATTCACTTTCGCCTACAACACCTCTGCTGTCCTGCTGTTACTGGCAGCAGCAGGAAGTTTCCTGGTGAGGTCAAAGCAGAATTAACCGGCCTTCTCGGCCAGCGAGATTTTCTCTTCATCCCGACGCCTATATGCAATGCGGCCGTGGTGCATGCCTGCCAAGCTTGCAACTAACGTGTCCGCCATGCTCTGCAGTTGGCAAAGAGTGACTGGAGCCTCGTCGTACTGACCGTCGGCAATGCGATCCTCAAGGATGTCGTGAATAAGATCGTCTAGCCTTTGCAATGTTGGCCGCTCCAAGCTTCGTGAGGCGCTCTCGGCTGCATCCGCTAACCCTAGGATTACCGCCTCGATTGTCTGAGGCTTCGGCCCGGGATAGCGGTAATTCTCTTCGCTTACCTTGGGAATGTCCGCCGGGCGAACATTCATCAGATTGCCGCCTGCCCTCACATCTTTTTCCTGACGGCATGCACGCTGGTAGAAGAATTCTACAAGCGTCGTACCGTGGTGCTGCCGGATGGAATCAATGAGACGCCTGTTGAGCTTGTTGCGGAGCCCGAGATCAACCCCGTCCTTAACATGAGAAATGATCACAAGCGCGCTCATGGTGGGAGTTAATTCATCGTGTGGATTGTAACCCGTAGGGGCGTTCTCAGTGAAATATTCCGGTTTCGAGAGTTTACCGATGTCGTGAAAATAAGCAGCAACACGGCATAAAGCGGGATTTGCTCCAACCTTTTCGGCGCATGCTTCAGCCAGGTTCGCCATAGCCAGGGAATGGTGATAGGTTCCGGGCGCTTCCATGCTCAGACGACGGAGTAGGGGGTGGTTCAGATCCGCCATCTCCAGCCAGGAAATTTCTGTGGTGATACGGAAGAACTTCTCCAGCATTGGGAGAAAACCGCTCACCAGAACAGCCGTTATAATACCTATGCCGAGCGATGAGGCACTCTCAAATCCGATCTGCGAAAAGTCGGTGGACAGGAACGGATCCCAGATGACCGGGCCAATCACGCCGGCTAGAAACGCCAGAATCATAACCGAAAGGCCAGAATAAAATCCTGCTCGAAGCAGACGGGAACGACGACGTACACGCCTTGTCGCAAGCACCGCCACAAGCCCACCCATAATAGCAAGCAGCAGAGGGACGGGATCCCTCGTTACATGAAGGACAGCCCACCAGAGTGCCCCTACAAGGCATGCGGAGAGGCCAGCCGGTGGTCCCAACAACACCGAAATAGTCAAAGGTGCAAGCGCATAGGGCAACAGCAGCGGCAGAAGCCTTTCATCAAGATGGCCTGCAGTCATCTGGTTTTGGAGGAATACCCCGATACCCACCTGAAGGAGAATCACGCCCAAAAAAAGAGCCAGTCGAGAATTGCCACGCAGCGTAGAATCTCCGCTGATCATGGGTTGAACAATGGCAAGCGCGAGAATCAGTAACGCGTATAGAAAGTGCTTGAAAGGATCGGATGGGTCCCCAGCAAGGCAGTAAAAGGCAAGAATGCTTCCGGCGAGAATCACTATGCCCACACGCATCAGCACACCCTTTTCGAGTTTAAGAATGAGGGGCCTCTCGCTTGTAGAGAGACGCGATTTTCCACAACTGAGGCCGCGAGCCGCCAGACGTTGCTGTTTTAGGAATCGGAACATGGCAAATGGATTCTTTTAAAAAGGAGATGAGGTGATTGCATTGGTCATGGACGCTTCTGGTCTCAGAACCTGCTTTCCCTCAACCCACGGTGTTGCTGGTAGGCAGCAATGATAGCTTGGACAAGTGGATGGCGAACAACATCCCGATCCCAGAAAAGATGAAAGGCGACTCCCTGCGTCTCTTTAAGTGCAACGAGCGCCTCGAACAGGCCGTTCGGTTTGTTCTTTGGGAGGTCTACTTGTGTACGATCCCCGGTAATCACAGATTTGGATCCCACGCCAATGCGAGTTAAAAACATAAACATCTGTTCCGTGGTTGTGTTCTGAGCCTCATCAAGGATGATGAAGGCATTGTTTAGCGTACGGCCGCGCATATATGCTAGTGGCGCAATCTCGATAATATTCCTGGCAATGGCGCTCTGTATCTCGTCCGATTCCAGCATTTCATTCAACGCATCGTACAAGGGGCGTAGGTAGGGCAGAATCTTCTCCTCAAGATCACCCGGCAAGAATCCCAGTGCCTCTCCTGCCTCCACTGCAGGACGTGTCAGAACGATGCGGTTGACCTTTCCGGATTTCAGAGCCTCCACCGCCTTGGCCACGGCGAGATAGGTTTTTCCAGTACCTGCCGGACCAATTCCGAAAGTAATGTCATGCGTATCGATGGAGTGCAGATAGTGCCGCTGGGAATTTGTCTTGGGAATAACGGCTGGTTTACGCGGCGAACACTGGATTCTAGCACTGTAGAGCAGTTCGAGAGGGGATTGTCCGGAGGGAACCGAACCACCCGATTCGAGATCGGAATCGGCAACCTTATCATTATCGAGAGCAAAAAGGAACTCGTCGCGACCAATCACTCCTCCGGAGGAACAGACACTGCCAAGCTGACCAAAAATCTTTTTTGCGCGGGCTACACCGACCGACGGCCCCTCAATACGCATCCAACCTTCTCGACTGGTGAGGCGTATCCCCAATAACTCCTCCATTCGACGGAGAAGACTTTCATCCCCTCCATAAACTGCTTGCAAGGAACGGGCGTTTTCAAACTCCAGCGTAAGATGGTCACCGTGCGATGAACCTGTCCCCTGTACCAAAGAAGATTTCTTTATCGAAGTATTCAACTACAAACGGCTTATTTATAGCCGTAAACAAGCGCCCACGGGGTACGATCCTCGGAAGATTTGAGAATCTGGACTATGGCAAAATAGGTGCCAGTATACTTGGGATTGACTCGTGCACCTGCAGAAGGCCCCTGCATCCCGGAGGTCGATCCCCTCTGCCAACTCTCTGCATCAACAAGGTTTCCCTTATCGTCATAGATGTGTACCGAAATGGAAGCCCCCTTTACGTCGGAGGCCATGATGAACCAGTAATCGTTGCCCTTAAAGAGTTGGGCACTGACCGCTTTGCGATCCTTTACGGCGAGATCCCCACCCCATGCATCCTTTCGGATGGAGAATCCCTTTTTATAATAGGGAAGGGACGCCTCGTACGCAAAGGAGAGTGCGTCATCCACTGTCGCATGGAGCACTGCAGAACATACAGGGGAAAGAAGGGCAATAATTGCCAGAAAACGGAATCTGGGAATGCAGCTGGAACAGAAATTCTTCATATTCACTGCACTCCGTGGTCGATCTGCTGATCGACACCTCGGGTGAGGCTGTTAATGAGCTTGACTTTCTCAAGCGTGATCGAGTCCCCCCCCTGACTAATCAGTGGACCGATTTTTCTGAGTGATTCACGGATCTGGGAGACGAGTGGGTTCCTGCGAAGGCGAGGGTGCATTGAACCGATACAGCGATCAAAGTAATTTACCAACTCGGGCTGGTGTAGCAATTCAGCTCCATCCTTGGAAAAACCATTTTGTACTATCGATGTCAGCACCTCGGTGCCACGCAACCATCCTCCAAGACTCACCAACTGGGAGAGATCTTGATCGTTGAGTTCCTGCATGGCACTCCTGACCTCTTGGAGCACCCCATCAAACTCGGCACGAACCCCTTTCCAGTCGCGCTGATCCGCCTTGTCGGTAATGCTCTTGCAACGAGTGATTACCGACTTGCGAACGTTGATGGCGTCGGCGAGGGTCAGCACCTCTCGTCCAAGCTCCTTGACCCGCTCGGCATCCTCGGCCTCGACTGCGACAAACCCATCGGCAATCACGTTGCCAAGCAAGAGAGCAGTCCGGGCTCGGTCTTCGGGCGTCGGCGTTTTTCCGCTACGGAGTTGCCCTTTCCAATTGGGGTTTCCCATCTTGTCCAAGACAGCAAAGATTTCACTTGGAACAGGAATAACCACCTCTTCGACAGCGGCGGCAGGAAAATCTGAAAGGGTTATTTTTTTCGGTGCCAAATCAGCATAAACCGGCAACACCAAAAAAACGCAGGATGCCACGGGCGCAAGGAGGGAGATTCTCTTCATGGTAATTCAGAGAAAAATACCCTCGCCGTGGAGGGGCTTGCCGTGGAGCATGGACAATTCGTAAAACACACTCGATTTATTGACTCCAATCTGTAATGGACCAAGCAAGATTACAACACATTCTTGATACAGCCTCCTCCAAACGATTCCTGGTCATGGGAGATCTAATGCTGGACGAATTTGTCTGGGGGAATGTAGCTCGGATTTCACCTGAAGCCCCAGTTCCTGTCGTTGAGGTACAAAGCGAATCCAGTTATCCGGGTGGGGCGGCCAATGTAGCCCGTAATCTCCGGGGATTTGCGTCTTCGGTAACAATACTCGGCGTGGTTGGCCCCGATACCGCGGGCGAAAAACTGACCCTCCTTCTAAAAAAGGAGGGTATTTCCGTGGATGGGCTCTTCACTGAGTCCTCCGTTCCGACCATAGTAAAAACACGTATTATCGCTCAGCGACAACAGGTCGTTCGAGTCGACAGGGAACAACGCTCAATCGCGGGATCCAGTCGCCGTGATATTCTTGCAAGAGCCCAAAGCCTTGTATCTCAGGCTGATGCTGTCCTCATTGAGGATTACGGGAAGGGGTTCCTCGACCAGAAGCTCGCGGACGCAGTTCTCTTGGCCGCGCAGGAAAATGAAACAATTGTCACCTTTGATCCCAATCCAAAAAATCCGCTGGCTTGTCCTGGAATAGCAGCCATCAAGCCAAACCGCTCCGAAGCCTTTGCGGCGGCAGGCATTCCCCTCACTCCACCAGTTTATCCTGTGGAAGCAGACTCTTCTTTACTGAACGTAGGGCTTCACCTCCTCAACCACTGGAATGTGGGCGCCCTAATTATTACCCTGAGCGAGCAGGGAATGATTCTATTCCGAAAGGATCATCCTCCCTATCACACACCTACTCGTGCTAGAGAAATCTCCGACGTCTCCGGAGCTGGGGACACCTCCATTTCACTCTATACTCTTGGCATCACTGGCGGAGCAACTCCGGAAGAGGCTGCGGAAATGGCCAATCACGCCGCCGGAATCGTGGTGGGAAAACTGGGAACGGCCACATGTTCAAGAAGCGAACTAGAAGAGAGCTTCCGGGAACAGTTCTCATCATGAAACTCAGGCCCGCCCTTTTTCTTGACCGCGACGGCACTCTGATGGAAGAGGTGAACCATTGTCATGATCCCGCCGAAGTCCGTGCCTATACTGGCACCAAGGAAGAATTGGCTCGCGCACGATCTCTGGGGTGGAGCGCCATCATCATCACCAATCAAAGTGGTATCGGCCGAGGTTTCTTCACATTGGAACAGTTCCATTCTGTTCAAGATGAGCTAATACGCCAGTTGGGCGGCTTCATCGACGCCTCATATATGTCACCAGACCTTCCCAACTCAGGATCACTGCGCAGGAAGCCTGCAGCGGGAATGATTCTGGAAGCTGCGGCTGATCATATGATTGACTTGGAACGTTCATTCATGATCGGCGATCGGAACTTTGACATCGAATGCGGCCGGAATGCTGGGGTGCGCACCATACTGGTTGAGACGGGCTATGGTCGCGAGCATCTGGACTGCGGGTCCGACTTCATTGCCCCTACTGTTGCCCAGGCGATTCGCATAGCCATCGGCAATTGAATCAACACTATGCAAACCACAGTCAGGAAAAACCCGACCTCTTCGGTTGCCTTGATTATTCCTGCCCGATGGGGATCGTCCCGTTTTCCTGGAAAATGCCTTTATCCCCTTGCTGGCAAGCCACTCGTCCAGCATGTCTGGGAACGCTGCCTGCAGGCAAAAAACATAGCCCGTATCCTGATTGCAACCGATGATGATCGGATCGCCGAATCTGCGCTGAACTTTGGAGCCGAGGTGGTCATGACTTCCCCTGATCACCCGAGCGGGACTGACCGTATCGCGGAAGCAGCTGCACGTTTGCAGAATTTCACCCACTTCATCAATGTACAAGGGGATGAACCGCTCATTGAGCCTCAACTCATTGAGACTCTTGCATCCACACTGCTTAGCGATTCCAAGATCGGCATGATCACAGCAGCAACCCCCTTTGAAAATCCGCAGGAAGCGGCGGATCCAAACACGGTTAAAGTCGTTTTGGGAAACTCGGGTAACGCCCTCTATTTTTCTAGAAGTATAATTCCCTTTCATCGTGATGCGCATGATCCAGAAAGCAGCATGAACCCCCTCCTCCACCTCGGAATTTACGGTTATAGGAGTGATATTCTCAAAAAGCTGGTCGGTCTCCCTCCCACCCTCCTGGAACGGTGTGAAAAGCTAGAACAGCTTCGGGCTCTCGAATATGGCATCTCGATCCGGGTGATACAAACCGGTCATCGGGGCATAGGCGTCGATACCCCTGCGGACGCTCTCGCAGTTGAACAACTGCTTCTCGAGAAGAGCTGATCCTCTTGTTTCCGTAGGCTTTTGGACGGGATCATGGATAATTGATGAAACGAGTCCCCTTATAACCCCGAAGGGGTGCCATCAGTCTGAAATCCACCTTGAAAAGTCGGCCTTATTTTCTGCAGGGGAATCGAAATATTACTCAGCGTATTCCTAAGAAAAAAACTCCATCTGATTGCCTCCAGTCAGCGACCATGCATCGATCCCTCGTCGGCGCAGGTCTAGTGCAAACTCCTCGGCAAAACCGTGAAGGGTTAGGACGCGTCGTGGATTTACCAGTTCGATCATCTCCATCAACTCGCCATAATCTGCGTGTTCGGAAAGAGGAAATACTTTGTCGCATCCGTATCGGCAGATGGTTCGTTCATCGAGTTCCCATCCAGTAATGATGGCGACCTTTTTTTTAGAAATATTTTCCAGCATTCCAGAACCCGCCGTGGCGGATGGGCATAACAGCACATGACCCGTCACTGTTTCGGGTTCAAACCGGGAGTATGGTGGAAAGACGGCTCCCAGTTCCTCGTGGAGGCGTGTCATCTGCCAGATCGATCCATGAAGCATCAGGGGAAAATCCGCTCCGGCAAGCGCAGCCAGAAGCTCCTGATCCTTGCCAAGGGAATGTCCTAGCAATACGGGCACGGCACCATCCTCCAGCGTTTCACGGCAGAAACTGATGATTCTGGAAATCGTTTTTGCAGCCGGCGGAAACTTGTAGTGAGGCAGTCCAAAGGTCGTCTCCATAATCAGCGTGTCGGCAGAAACGACCTCTGCGGGTTTGCTGGAGAGCCAAGGGCGAAGCTTGAAATCTCCGGTGTAGAGAATTTTCTCCCCCTGATGCTCAATCAGGATCTGTGCCGATCCAAGCATATGGCCCGCCGGGAGTAGTGTGGCGCGAAAGGAACCAAAATCACGAACTTCCCCGTAACGCAAGACATGTTGCACCTTGCCGCTCGAACCAAGGCGGGCACGCATGAATCGTGCCGTTGGCTCGGTAAGAATCGTGCGCTGATGATGTCTTACGTGGTTGCAATGAGCGTGGGAGACAAAAGCAAAAGGGCGTGATCCCCGGGGGTCGAGCCAAAGATCGCAATCAACCAAAAAAGTCCCTCGGTCAAAAATTACCTCAGTCATGATACTCTGAATTCCCTCATCGCTTGCGGATAGCGTGGTTTCATCAACGACCAAACCACAAACAGCAAACCAGTCATGATCATAAAAACTGAAAGGAACTGCCCCCGGGTCAAAATTCCGGTTAGTGGTGCATCGGGTTCACGGAAACACTCGCCTAAAATTCTGAGGATGGCATAGGAAATGAAGAAGATGCCGCATAGAATCCCATCCGGAAGCCTAACGCGTGTTCTCAAGATCCAAAGCAAGGCAAAGAGCACCACCCCCTCAAGAAGCGCTTCCACCAACTGTGAAGGATAACGAGGAGATAACTCCGTGGCCAACAAGTTGCGAAGAGGCATGGAGTATTCCGCACCCTGCACCACAGCTTCAGGCGATGTGAATGCCGGATCAATACCGGATGTCTTTGCCAACAGCCGGTCTAGGCGGCTCGGGTCGTAAAAAAGGATCTCTTTTGGAAATTGCACGGCCCAAAACACATGGGCAACCCTCCCGTAGAGTTCCCCATTGATAAAGTTGGCGCACCTGCCGAAAAAAAGTCCCACCGGCGCAACAACAACTAGGTTGTCACCGAGGTTCCGGAAGGAACAGCCATGCCTTCTTGCGTACCAAAGGGTGTAAATCGTTAGCCCAAGTATTCCACCGTGACTTGCCATCCCCCCCTCCCATACGCGAAAAAAAATCAGGGGATCATGAAAAAATCGGGTAAAGTCGTAAAACAGCATGTACCCAAGGCGTCCGCCCAGAAGAACCCCGAAAAGAGCACCCATGGTGATAAAATCACAGACTTGATCTGGGCGCAGATCTGAATACCCCATAACCGCCAACCGGCGGTAAAGCAGCATACCAGCTACGAATCCGGTCAAGTAGGCCAGTCCATACCAGCGGAGGCCAAACCCTCCGAAATGGATAAGGAACGGACTCAAATCATGGACATAGTAAGCCAGCAACATGTGGAGTGATCCTTGCGGAGAAGTCTATAGCGATCAATTTCTTTGACACCTAATAACTGCTTCCCATTATCTTACACGTACGTGCAATCAATTTACCTCCCCCGCATTATTCTTGGGCTCCATGCAGCGGATCTTGCGGGTGTGGCGGGCAGCGGTGCCGGCGGTCGAGTGACGATCGATGATTTGGAGCGTTTCCTTCAGGATCTGGAGCGCAACACGATTTCCCCGGCTTCCTCGATGCGTGTCGCTGTTGCAGATGCCATGCGAAGAAGCTGGACCCGTCCCCTTGCCACGGTCGTCCTGCCCATCCAACTCGATGCTTTGCTTGCACACCGCAAGCAACAGGTGGTCAAGGCTGGCCCTGCGCTCTATGCACTAAGGGCATTGTCCATTGCACTCTCCGAGATGCCGGCAACGGCGGGAAGACTGATCGGTGATCGGGTGATCCATCCCCGATCGGTAGATATCGGGTTCGCTGTCGAGGCTGAGGACGGAGTGTTGGTCCCGGTAATTAGACATGCCGACCAATTTCCGCTCACTGACCTAGTCGAACGTTACAACCGCCTAGTGGAACTTGCCCGTGCCCGCCGTCTACCCGGATCTGACACTGGTGGATCGATTGCCACAATCACGAACTATGGTGTTTTCGGACTGACAATGGCTACCCCGATTCCACTGCCCGAGCAGACACTCCTGCTAGGCATGGGGATTGGTCGAGTTACACCATCGTGGAATCCGACGACGAAGACCTTCATTCCGGTTACGGAGGCTCAGTTCACGCTCAGTTTCGACCATCGCGTGCTGGACGGCGGAGCCGCAGGACGGTTGCTTCAGCGTGTCTCAACGCTCTTAAACTCTCCGGCTGAACTCTAGCAAGGCCAGACGTTTCCAGAGGTATTTTTGATGTAAGACTCTTCGGTTACGTTATGTTGGGGTATGTCCGAATACGTCCGAGTCAGTCGGTGGAAATCTTCGGAAATCCCGCAACTTATTTGCTCTCCAGGTGTTTGACTTCATATGATCAAAACAGGTCTTTGCATAGCCCTTCACTCGTAACATTTGCTTCTTCAACCTAGTTTCCATGAAAAACCTTCCTTCGCTTCTGATTCTTCCATTCATTGCATGTCTACCCCTTCATGCCCAAAACTCCACTAATGAGCCGGGCGGCAGCGAAAAAAATCATCCGCCAGCAGAGAATCGAGGGCCCATGGGCCAGTTGACAAAAGAGGAACGGATGCAGCTAAAAGCTGCCCATGACAAGGCCATCCAACAGGATCCGACCTTGGAGACAAAGATGGAGGAGGCTCGTAAGGCGATGCGCGATGCAATGATCCAGGCGGATCCAACTGTGGAACCGATTCTAGATAAAATTGCCCCGAGGAAGAAAGATGTGCTTCTTGATGGAGTTCCTAGGAAGCATCACGAAGGTGGGGCCAACCAACCGCCGGAGGCTGGCCCTTCGACCAATCAGAGTCAGTCGACCAATGAAATGAGCGGACCGTGGCGTCATGATGGTCATGGGAGG
>Ga0364901_10023_pt1 | contig 64235 bp, 62 predicted proteins | sample ExccelJu500002D4_FD_206968 | JGI IMG/M metagenome (GOLD analysis project Ga0364901, IMG submission 206968) | Enriched cells from Trout Bog Lake Hypolimnion, Wisconsin, USA - BchlTB.July09.5000.02.D4 | ecosystem: Environmental > Aquatic > Freshwater > Lake > Hypolimnion/Profundal zone | place: USA...
GTTTAGTTTTTTACTTAATTGGCAATTGAGCTGCTATTGCGCAATTATTTGTGGCTGGCTTGTCTGCAAAGCGATCCTTGACCCAGTCCCTATAGAAGGGTCCAGAAACGCCCGGAGTTGTAAAGTGAGTTTGTACTCCTGGCAGCTGGACGCGATCCACACTAGCGCCCAATTGACACATCTGCTCTTGATAGAGCTTACCCATGATTGGGGGATTGGTTACGTCGCCTGTACCCCAATAAATCACTACTGGAGCAACTGGTTTAACGGGTGGATTGCTTGCCTTTACGATTCCAGTCACCCAACCTAGCGTATTGGTACGCTCAGCCTTCAACATATTTTTGTAACCATCACCAAAGTTGTAATTCAAAGTTGCGGCGGCAGTGTGCATACATTTATTGCTATATATCTCGTTCATTGCCTTAATTGCATCATCGGTAAAGAGTTGATTGAGTTTCAAATCTGGGAAGGCTGGCTCCATAGCCCAAAGCGCCATACTCATATGACCAAAGTCAAATATGGTTTTAGTAAACATCTCAATAAAACCGTCCATGACTTTTTGTGCTTCAGCCTCATTGGTAGGAAGCTTGGGAACTACAGCAGCATTGTCGTACGGCGCTAATGCAATAGTTCCTACCAATTCAATTCCATCGGCAGCAGTACCCTTTTGAGCAACATACTCTGGCATGCTTGTTACAGCAAGAACAGCGCCGCCACCTTGTGACCAACCATAAAGAGCAGCCTTTTTACCTGCGCCAGTTTCTTTCATCGAGCTAGCAGCACGTACAGAATTTAAGGCATCTTTACCATTGGTATTGGCCAATGAGTATTGATGTCTACCCCCACCGCCTAAGCCTTGATAGTCAGTTGCAGCAATCACATAACCTTGCGCAATAAACTCTTCAACACTAGGAACGCCATAGTCGGTCCAAGAGTTACCACCAATTAAAAAGAATTCATTTAATGGAACTACTGGGTCAAGGATTTGTGATGGACCACAGTTTTGCGCAGTTCCAGTTGTACCATGGGCCCAACCCATAATTGGACGCCCTTCTTTTGGAGCCGGACCAACAGGAGCAACGACTAATCCAGTTGCAATCGTCTTATTACCGGCATAGTCTGAAGAGATATACGCAATCTTCCAAGCTTGAGCGCCTTTAACGGAAGTTTTAATTTTCTCTTTCTTAACGACCTCACCGAGCTTGCCAGTAGGGGCAATTTTCTGGGCTTCCGCATAGAACTGAGAAACGGGTGGGTCAGCTAGTACAGCTGTGGACAATGCGCCAAGGCAAGCGCCAAACATCAGACTGGAGAGGATTTTTTTCATGGAAACCTTTGAATATTGAGTTCATACATCAAGAATTTAGAACTAATGGGCTTAAATATAGCAAATTAGACAACCCCACCCATGCACTTATAGGCGCCACCTGTCGACTCTTATTGGCCGCTCTTTGCCACCCAAGCACACCTAATTAGCCAGTTTTGAGCGGCTGCAGTTCACTCAATAACAGACATTGATCATCTCGTTAAGTAACACTCAGCCACACAGACAAAATAGTATCGGTTTACCCGATAAATTTACTGATCACCTAGTTACTCATAATCCACTGGGATCGCCCACACTTGACCAAGACCACTCTTACGCTATTCAAGCTCGCACATGATCGAGTCAATTGAGCACAATCATGCAAGGTAACAATATTTCTTGATATTTATGGTCTGCCCAGCACGATTCGAACGTGCGACCTACGCCTTAGAAGCTAAAAAAATGATATAAATCAATATCTTAGACAATGACTTAAGCCTTACTAGATCTGGTGCTCAGTACGCACCGAGAGTCGTGGGATTGAGTGGAATTCATTGGTTTTGGTGTGGTATCTACAGATTTAAGGGGGGGTAATCCCACACTACATGTTGTCGCGTTACGTGACAGTCAGCTACTCCATATCGCCCAACCCACCAGCTATATAAAAGCCTCTAGCGAAATCTAGGAGCTATTTCTTTTGGTTTCGTGGAATGTGAAGGACTGTTCGGCACAATGCGGAACTTATTGGAGGTCCCGGGTGGGGATGGTCTAAGCTGGACAACCGATTCAAACCGTGAGCGACTTAACTTACCTCAATGCCAATTGCGCTGTAGTTATCCGTCGGCCCAAACAACTCAACAGCATTTTTAATATTTAACAAATAATTTTGAATGCTATCGCTTTGTTTTGATATATCCCTAAGATTCAGCTTAGATAAAACATTGTGAACTCCATCTGTAGTGAGCAACACTCTATCACCCGGCAATAGCAAAAATTCAAACGAATCAATACGAAAATTAAGCTGAACACCCAAAGCGTTTTCTAGGATATGCTTTCGTGGATACGTAACAGCATCCTCAAAAGATAGCTTCCCTTCGGATACAAGACGATGTAACTCGGTATGATCAACAGTCAATTGAGTAATACCGTTTCCGCGCAATATAAACAACCGGGTATCGCCAACATGAACTCCATATAACTGAGTCCCCAATATAGAAACACCAGAAAAAGTAGTAAAAACACCTTCCCTGTTTAAATTTATTAAATTATTGTTTATTTCCTGAATCAATGAAACTAACCCCAAGGAACCATTGGGGATTTTGCCCATTTCATCTGTAAAAAATTTAGTTGCTAATTTTGAGGCATCCCCACCAGCAGCTGCTCCGCCCACACCATCAGCAATACAAGCAAAGAAGGAATCTACTCCTTCCTTAATGGCTAGTGAATCTTCATTCTCAGGATAAGGACCTTTATCAGAAAAGTAACTGAATGTGTAAAACGCCATTTACGAACAAATTCCTTTTAAAGTTGCAGCCAATATTGACGGCAGCGAACTTCTATCAAAATCGATTGATGCTTCCATATGGGCAATTGCCGCACAAACTCTTTCATCGTCAGCACGAAATTCTACAGCCAACCTCTTAAGTAACAATTGCTCGGAGCCGTCCAATAAAGTCAAAAATTTTCTTTCTACGTACCACCTATTATGCGAAGTACCCAAAAATAAAAGCGCCATCAAAATATCTGCTTTTAAATCAATTTCTGAATTAAAAAATATCTTTTCAAGACGATTCGCATAAACATCGCAATGACTAAAAACAAAGGTGCCATCCCGCACCCAATCTGCATATATTCTACCAATCCGGCTAGCCATAACCGGATAAGTTGCCATAACCTCTTCCAACCTATCAATTGTCAATGCACGTAATAGTTGGGTTGCATCGTTTGATTTAATATCTCTCTCAATTGCATCTATTACACCCACCCACTCCAACTCAGTTAATTCTTTATTCCCAGACAACAAATCGAACATGTCAACACCAGAGTCGGTAGACATTGGATCATTTTGAGTGGAAAACTCTAAAAGCGAATCACGCAAGGCACTTATTGACTTAAATCGTCTTGTAGGGTCTTTACGTGTGCAGCTTAATAAGATGGGTCCGTATAGACTTCCTTCGTGAATTTCTCCACAAGGTATTCGACTTTCTAATCCCACCATCTCATGCAGAATGCATCCAATTGAATAAATATCAGATTGCGGCGAGCCTTTTGATAAATCAGAAGTAATCTCAGGTGCAGTATAAAAATCTGAAGTCATTTTCATGCCCACTTGTGTCAACATGGAAACTTGAGTCTGCTTCAAAGCAACTAAACCAAAATCGCTTATCGCATAATAATGTCCGCGCGGATCGGCCGCATCTTCAAAACGAAGAACATTGCCAGGTTTCAAATCACGGTGATAGATTTTAAGTGGGTGAATTTCTTCTAAAGCAGCAATAATATCCATGATGGCAGATAAGAAATTACCACCTAGCGTCTTATCTTTGTGCAAATCTTTTTCTAAAGTACTCTCCGCAAGAGGCATTAAAAAGTACGGGGGATCTTCTTCCAATTCCTTCTTAAGAATTGGAACAACATTACGATGGCTTATTCCAGACTGCAACTTTGCCTCACGAAGAAATCTAGGCTTTAATAATGCATCAGTCTCAGGCGTATTAGAAAAGTTTTGAGCAACACAATATGTTTTTCTCGCTACATGTTCTCCGGACTCGGTGATCACCTCATGAACTACTCCGAATCCACCTTTACCTAGCTCTCGAATTTCTGTCATTGACATTTGCTTGCTCGCATCAATTTGCCCAATCGGTAATTTTGACATCTTTTGCAAATTAATGGGCCTTTGAAATCGAGGTAGGTGATCTTTTTGAAAAATTGAAAATAGTTTGTCGGGTTACCCGACAAACTGATATACACCACCTCTTTCATTCGCGGGCGCCATTCCCACTTCTGCATCAACAAATCAATAGCATTGTTTGGTCATGTTTTTAATATTTTGTCTATTACACTACCGTAACAGCAAATCTTTTCTAAATCGGAATCAGACATGTCTACCTTCTCCCATAATTGCCCGTACTGCAAAATTACAAACATAGGATTTACGGTTAAGCATCAGCAGCCGATCTATACCCAAAACGGCCAATTCACACAAAAAATTGAGCTTTTTGCAACGTGCAACCACTGCGGTAAGGGCGTTGTTTGTCAAACCGATGTAAGTGGCTCCCCTTCAGCATACAACTTCGTTAATTCCGGCCCACTTGTAAATACCAGTGGACAAATAATCGGCGAGTGGCTTCCAAAACCAGACCCAATTGACATACCAGATCATCTCCCTGATGGAATCAAAAAAGCATTTGCTGATGGATGTAATGTTATTGATATAAGTGTAAGCAGCGCCTGCGCTATGTTTAGAAAAGCTATCGACCTTGCCACAAAAGATATTGCAGAGTTTGACGCTCATAATCTTCAAAAGAGAATCAACAAGCTTGCCGAGCAACATAGAATCACTCAAGACATTGCAGATTGGGCCACTCAAATCGCTCTTGATGCAAATTTTTCCTTGCATGAATCTGAGCCAACTGCTGAGCAGGCGCAAGACCTTAAGTCCCTCACGGAATATTTTTTAAGGTACGTTTACACCCTTCCAGAGCAAGTAAAACTTGCTCGTGAGAAAAGCAAAAAGCAATCTGGGACTTAATATCACTTTGTTTTTCCACCCTTCACAGTTCAGTAATTTCACAACTACGCGCACTTTTTTTATTTCTCAGTCATCATTGGGCAACGAAGTCGTCTTGGAGATTGATCCAAATTGAATACATTTTCTCGCTGAGGCAATGATTTGTCCCAGTCGTTGCTGCATGCAAGCAGGTATCGAACGGCGTAACGGTGTTTGTGTTTAATACTTTTTGAGCCATGCGTATCCAACATCGTCAATATCAATTGACTTTTCACCATCAAAAGAGGGTCTAAACTCGTCCGACGGAATCATTCCAAGAGCAGCCTTGATATCTTGGATGCAGCTCCACAAACGTTCACCCCTAACATCATTAATGTCTTGATTGCAGATGCTTCCAGGTATTCTCATTACGGTCCATCCATTACTTAACAAGTTCTGATCCCTATTTCGATCCTTTTCCTTGTCTTGGTGCCATTGCCAGCCATCACATTCAACAGCAACCTTGAACTCAGGATTCCCAAAGTCAACGAAATAGCCCATTACTGGGTATTGCGGAAATAAGGGAAGGTGATTCTCTCTAACATCCTGCCAAAATTTTTCCTCTATTGGAGAAAATAGCTCAGAAAACCCAGCGCCATGAACATCTACTTGAATATGACTCCATTTGTTAATAGCTCCAATTGAATAAGCCTCTTCAACAGCCAAGTAAAAATCCTTAATAGTTTGATAAATCTCATTTCTACCCATGCCCGCATGAAGTCTTTCCGGGTAGTTAATGGTTGGAAATTTATTTACATCTTTTGTATTTTTTTCAATAGTCATCAATCAAAGCCTCTGCTTGATATGTTTTGCCTTGAGAATACCGGGGATTTCCAACATGTTTCCAGTGTTTCAAAGCGCACCTGATTGCCGATAAGTACCCGGTTACGCGACACTTCATTCTAGTTAGATGATTTTTAACAATGTTAAAAAGTATTTCCCCAGAAATATGTAAGCCGCCAATACAGATATTATTTTTGCACCAAAAAATAATGCGATAAATTTTGAATACCAGTGACTTGCCAAGAGATTTGGGTCTTTATTGGAAGAATTAATTTTTTTCTCGTGGAAACGATGAAAGAAATACCAGATGCACGTACCAACCAAATGCTGAAGTAAATCAAAAATAAAAGCCGATACAAGCAACAGCAAAGGATAAATCAAAGGCACAGGTAACTGAAAATTTACCCCATCCCCAGACTTAAATATCCAAACAACTGCTATACCAGCAAAAGCTAATTGCCTAGATAAAAGACTTGCTTTATCCGAGTAGTCATAAAATGCATCCAAGTAATCCGATAGTTTCATTATTTTTTGCGTGGGCCAGTATTTCCCGTTCCAGTTGATCGAGCCGCTTTCTTAGCAGCAACCTTCTTGCTAGCTGTCTTTTGAGTTAAGGTACTTCCGGCTATGCTTTTAGAGGGCTTTGGAGTCTCTTTACCTCTCAACGACTTTGATGCGGCTACAGCAATTTTTGTTGAAGTCTCCTTCTTTGGAGCAAGTCTTTGAGATAAGGTACTTCCAGCAATAGATCGTGATTTATTGCTACCCCCTGATGATTTAAGGGCTTTAGATGCCTCCGTCGCTACTTTTTTGCTTGTTTGCTTTTTAATCATAAAACTCTCCATTCAGGCAATTAGCACATTTAAACCTTATGAAATATTACTGTCAATCTGTAATATGTAAATTTAATAATCCAATAATTATCAACAAGAGGTAAACCATGGCTACAAAAAAACCACATTTAATTGAAACAAAGTACATAAAAGCTAGTCTCGAGATTGTCTGGAGATGTCTTACAGAAAAAGAATTGCTCAACAAATGGTGGTGCGAGATTCAAAAAATGGAATACTCCTGCACCAATAATCTCAATTTTTTGGGCGTATTTAGAACGATATTTAATAAGGGCAACAAAAATTACACTTATGACTATATCTACTTAGAAATAATTCCCTGCAAAAAACTTACATTCACCAATGCACTAAAGCCTGATTTAAGCCCATCAGAGCTAATGCCAGCAGAGACAATTACTTTTGAACTGTTTCCTCATGAGGTCGGAACTAGATTGGTGCCAGATATAAAAGCTAAGAACTTTCCAGAATTAAATACTGTTTTCAAATCGGGCTCATATGATATATGGCGATATAACTTGGCCATCCTTGAAAGACTGGCCGAAGAACTTCAGAAAACTACTACCCTGCAATCTTCGATAACGCCACCTTCCCAGCCTTAATCTTCTTTCTAGCCCTTATTAAGTTATAGCAATAGGATTGGCAAGTGTCGCGCTTCGCGACGCTCTGACATGACACTCATCTAGCAGTAGCCAGTCGGCAGATCCAATAAGCCCCATCAATATTCATCCTCTTGAAGATGCACTTCGTAGCGGTGGGGCCCAAAAATACCGCCACTTAAGTTTCCCGGAGAGGGTCCAACTCAGCCTGCCCAGCCTTAATCTTCTGCCTAGCTCGCTCAGCTTTAACAGCCTGCTGGTCTCGCTTAACGCGATCTTTCAAAGATTTAAGCCTAGCCTGTTCTGGGCTCAATGGTTTTTGTGGGGAAATTTCATCGAATCTCATAATTAACCAACCTGCAGTGGTTGATGAGGCACATTTTTGGCGCCAAAGATAGCTTGAAATAGCTTCATAGCCTGGGCCGGGTTTTGAGCATAGAGAATTGTTTCTACCCACATTCCCGCAGCATTGACGGTTGCTTTATATCTCTTCATATAAGTATTTATCAGAAGTCCTTATGCGAGCGATAAGGAATCTCCGACTTATCAATGGGTACTATTGGAATTTTAAAAGCATTCAAACACTCCCTAACAAACCTTTTTCCGCGCTCATAATCTAATGCAGGGCCCAATATCACCCTTTTTAGAGCGATTCTTTCTCCATCCCACCACTTAAAAGTCCTGTATTTAATTAACTCGTTTTTACGCTGTCTAAACTGAACACTTGGAGGATCTTTGAGTACATCAAACATTTGCAGATATCTATATTCAGATTCCATTTGGTACGCTTTATGTTTGAAATAAAGAGAGGCTTCCAAAATATTCATTGCCAGTTGCACAGAGAGATGCGTTGCAAATTTCTCAAACTGATCTTTAGGGTGCACTTCTTCAATAGCCTCATCTATAAGGTGAAACATATTTGTAACAAAAGCCATGTGAAGCGCTTTTATTTCATCTTCTTCATATCTCATTTGAAACATACCATGTGAACCAGGAGCTGTCTTATGAACTTCGTCAAAAAGAGAATTGAGAATGTCAACATCAAATTCCAGCACATATCCACGCCCATCGTCTGCATATGCTCGCCACTGCCCCAATTCATCCTTGCTCATGCTGCAAGAGGTAACGAAGAAATGTCCAGTACGCTCAATATTTTCCTCGTAAATCCTTTCAAATCGATCTGCGAAATATTGTTGAGCAATTGATCCAGTTTCCGCCATCTTTTTAAGAATATAAATTGCATTAGAAAAACCATGCCTAATTTCAGAAGGGTCGTTCAAGTTAAAAATACTAGTTAAGCGTAAATTTCCGCTTTCTAAAATGCCCCTCAGCCCATCATTATTTGTGTAATGAAATATTTCCTTGGGATCTTCAGAGACCTTAATTTTTTCAGTCAAGCCAGTTAAGATAGTCTGACTGACTTGTTTATAGTTTTCGAGCAATTCGGTAAGTTTGGGGTTTAATTCCATTTTCACTCCTTATTTGCCATCATATTACCGAGAAGTGAGAATTTGGCATTTACCCCTTAAATCCGCTTCTCAAACCAGCACTAGCCGCCTCAATCTGAGTATCCAAATCCCCTGCTTCTACAGCAACCTTAACTACTTCTAGTGCTTTAATTAAATCTTCTGCGCTATCTACTTGAATACTGGGCTTGTCCTTAGCCAATTCAATAGTCCACCTTCCATACTTAATGGCGACGCAGACCTTGCCTTCTTCGGTCTGAAACCACCAGGGTTTAATCCTCTTTGGCACTTCCACCTGCTTACGGACTCCTGTGTGAGCATCCTTAATACTGCGGAACTTCATTAATACAAATGGGGTTCCAGAGATCTGTCCTTTGGCTAACTGAATCTGCTCCCACAGATGGCTTGATAACTTATTCCTACGAATAACAATCGCTGGTTGATGCATGGGCTTTTTCGTTGTTACTAACTTAAGACTACTTAATTGACTCATTTATATCTCCTTATGGTTGATGACATCACTGCCTATACATAAGTTAATTTCAGAAGACTTAAATGGTCGACCTCTTTTTAGATCATTAGCAAATCGGCTAATTTTGGATAGAAAAAATATGGTTTTTGTTAACGAGGGCTAAATACTTTTGCGAGTTTCATAGTTGCATAAATGTCGCAAATAGAAAAAAGTTTCAATTAAGTAAGTTGCAAATAAGTGAGTTACTCATGTGGCAAATGAATAACTCTGATTTGAAACACCACTCCTGAGACTTCTCCTTTGGAGATCTGCGACAGAACTCAATGAGACCTCTTTTGGATCTACTCCTCTTGAAACCTCATTTGAAACGCCAACTGCAACGAACTCTCGCAACTCATCACATCAAGGAGATAAAAAATGAGCATAGAAAGACCAATTGCAGTACGTTTATTTATTAATGACAAGTTCAACACCACTTTTGGAAAAGGTTTATTTCGCAAGGCAATCTTTAATGGCACGATTGAACTGAAAGACCCAAAAACCAAATTCTTAATCGACCTATATCAATATCCTAAGTGGGAGGCTTTGGCTAAGAATGACATTCAGATGCAAACAATTCATGAATTAGCTAATACCGACTTTCCATCGGATGAGAGCCTACTATTTTCCTGGATCGCGCATTACGATCCTCAAACTAAAACGAAAACAGCAGTTAAAGGCTATCTCATATATTCACCAGGGACGAACGAGCTGTATGTGAATATTGATAGTCCTGAATTTAGTACGGTTGAGCAATGGGAACTAAGAGCGCACTCCTGTAAAGCGGCGGGGAGTGGTATTCCAGCAGTAGTAGCTAGCACCGCGGATTTAGCGTACTGGTAAATCCACCTCAAAATCACCTTATAAGCACTGATTTTTCGAGCCCTAACGCTCTAGTGGCTGATGTTCAATTAATTGCTTGTAGGGCTGATTTGAACTAGCAGCAAAGCCGTCGTCTTTTCGCCACGAAATTACGATGGTTTTTTAATAATTCGACTAAATACTTATAGAAAGAATCAGGTTAAGAATATTGCACTTTTCTTAACCTGTCTTGTAAGTCATTGATTCTTGGAAGGTCTTTTTGTCTCGTTACACGACACTTCATAAAAAAACTGAGGTCGACCTTTTGCCAATAAGAAAACATACTTAAAACGCACATTTTATTTATGACAGGAAAACAAATGGCACAAGCAAAAACCTTATCTCAAGTTGAACTTGATCAAGTTCTTGAGTATGTCAGTACCAAAAAATACGCTCTACGTGACAGGGCAATTATTCTTACGAGCTTTCTCGGAGGCCTTCGAGTCGCCGAGATAGCCTCCTTAACCATGGGTGACGTAGTAAACCCCGATGGATCCATTAAGAATGAGATTCGCCTATCGGCTGCGCAAACCAAGGGCAAATACCCCAGAACCGTCTTTGTATCCCAGCGTTTACAGTTGGAATTAGCCAATTACTTAACGACAAGACATATTAAAGACGTCGATATCCCCTTCTTTCATACCGATCACCGCTTGCGCTTTAGTCCCAATGGCTTATGTGTGTGGTTTCATCAACTTTACAAAAATGTCGGCATTAGCGGCGGCAGCAGCCATTCGGGAAGAAAATTCTTTATTACCACTTTGGCTAATAAAGGCATCGGTGTTCGAATCTTAGCCTCTCTTGCCGGTCATAGATCGATTGCCGTAACCCAAAGATATATCGACGTCAACGATGAGCAAAAGAGGCAGGCCGTGGAGCTAATCTAGCTTCTTCTGTCTAAAAGGCATCATTTGACAGAAATCATGCGATCATGCAATAATGCAGCATGAATAAAGGAGAATGCCATGGGCGTAGTTATAGACCATCAAGTTATTAAATCCATTGGATCGAGTGGACAAATTTCACTTGGTAAGGAGCATGCGGGCCGTCAGGTTCTCGTTGAAACCCCTGAACCGGGCGTATGGGTGATCCGTACCGCCACCGTTGTTCCCGATAATGAAAAGTGGATGCATACGCCTGCCATTAAAAAGGATTTAAGCGCTGCCCTGGCTTGGGCACAAAAAACACCCGCTAAAGCAAGTGATCTTTCTAAATTAAAAATGGCTAAAGCGCATGGCTCGAAACGCAAAGCCTGAGCCATTAGTCGAGCTTGACCTTAATAGCCCTATTTTTCAATCGAACTGGGAAGAACTAGAGTTAGCGGAGCAAGAAAAGGCTTTTGCTACTTTTGAAAAGCTCACCCAGCTAACGTGGAACCAAATCTATCGCGACAAAGGCTTGAAATGGGAGAAGATTCATAGTATTCCAGCCCCAAAAGGAATTGATGCACTCTACTCATTCCGGGTAAGTAAATCGATTCGCGGGATTGGCTTTAGAGAAGATCACTTTTTAAGGGTCTTATTAATAGAACCAGATCATGATGCGACGTATGGGAAAAAATAACTACTAATGTTTAGTAAATTACTGGCTAACATTTAATTAGTCAGCACACCTTTACCAAAGTAATTTTTCTTTTATAAACCAGCCGCATTTTCGGGCTGGTTTTTGTTTTTCTCTTAACGAAAATTTAAATAGTTCTTCAATAATTTTTTCAAAGTGTTTTTTACGATTTTTTTCTCAAAATTAAAATCGCCCTCTAAGCCAGTATTCATGGGGCTTTGATTTTTCACAATTTTCTGTCAAGGAAATAAAACAACACCCTGATTTGCGCGAAAAATACGAAAAATTCTAGACTGCTTCCATCAACACAAAAACGCATCACCGGCAATCTCGCCAAAACGTGTTGATATTTTGAAAAATGAAGGAGCATCACATGAGAATCACTGCAAATCAAAAGCAAGAAATCGCTAACGCCACTTTAGTAAAACTAGATGCATTAGCAAACCGTCGTCAAGTCTGGCAACGTGACTTTTATGATAAGTCCAATAAAGGTCTTTATACCCTGCTCTCAGAATGCCTTGGCATGTATTACGAGATCAAAGGCAGCTCCGCTGAAAAAGCTGTTTTAGAGAACATCAAGATCACTTTGGAAAGTCGAGGCATTAAAGTTCAAGCCAGCACACCCGTACTGACCTTAATCGTTAAGTACGTGTTTAATGCAGAGCGCCGCCGCGCCTCCTCTTACTCTCGTGCTTTACGGGTGGCAGCCAAAGAAGCGATCTCTGTAGGTAATTTTGCCGAATGGGTGACCAAAGTTGGTGGCATTGAAGAAGTCGCCAGTACCAAAGGCATTACTGATGAAACCATTCAAAAGCGTGGTCAGCTCGATAATAAGGTAGCCGAGGTTAAACAGTTGCTAGTGAATCAGTTACAGCATCCACTAGCCTTGGTACCCAAGACCGCCCTAGCACACCCTGCTGATTCTGCCGAATACACCCTGCTCATTGGCAAGATGCTTGCTAGCGGTCAAACACAGGTCTTAAGCGTTGTACCAGGCTCTACGACTGCCATGATTGAGCAGGCGATTCGCAAGATTGCTCAAGAACTACTTAATAAAGTCGATGAGCATGTCAAAGCCCAAGCAGAGCTCGCAGCACAAGCAGCGATTTCTGAGGCAGCTAATCAAGCCTTCTTCAAAGAAATGGCTTAAGTCATTCGCACCATTTACAGGGGTTTTGGACTGATCACCCTCCCCCTGCTTTTAACCTAATATAAAGGAAATACCATGAGCTTCGCATATAAGTACGCACCCAAAACTCTCGATGAGGTGGTGCTGGGTAGCAATATTCTGAAAGCCAAATTGGCTGATTACATCAATGACCGGGATTTAAAACCGTTGATACTGCATGGTGGCTTTGGAACTGGCAAAACCACTATTGCCAATTTACTGCCCGATGCCATAGAAGGCAAACCAGCAGAAATCACTCGCTTAAAGGCGGTGGAGTTTAGTTCCATAACGGATGTCACTGAGGTCTTTGGTGGTCCACCGATGTTTTATAAGCTCTTTACTACCAATGATCAAAAGCGCACTTATGTACTGTCTAACGAGATCAATTTCACCCTAAAAGCGGCTATTGCCTTTAGGGATATCGTTGATGACATGATTGGTCACACGCAGTTTATCTTTACGACGAATTATATTGACCAGGTTGACATCGCCTTGCGTGATCGCAGTTCGTGCGTGATGGTGCCTCCAGTGACTGCTAAAGACTGGTTGCCTCGGGCGCAGTGGATCCTGCAACAAGAAGGTATTGCCCTGCCTGATGATCAACTGCTTAAAGTGCTATCAACGCAATTGCAAGTGAGCTCCAGTAATCGCAAGTTATTAGAACGTTTGGAGGACCTTGTTCGCTCAGTACGCAATCCGCCTAGCAATCCAGGCGGAGCAATTGAAGTAGTACCAATGCCTGAGCCAATTAACCCGCTCATGGCAGCATAAAACTTAAGCTAACTTGGCGGCCGCCATCATAGGAGTGAGCTTTGAGTAATGTTTTTCTATCATTAGTGTCGAAGTACCCATTTGCCTAGCTAAGGTATGTATGTCAATACCTTCCGCCAGAGCAAAGGTTGCATAAGTGTGGCGTAGGCTATACAAGGTTCTATTCTTACCCGTAGCATCTTTTAACAAGTTTGATTCAACCATGAGTCGTTCAAATACATCATCCAGACTATGCGGGGCATCGCCTTCAGGAAATATAAATACCTTACGATCTAATTTGGCTTCAATCACTGCTTCAAGATTGGCATAAGGCAAAGCTTGCCATTTAATTAAACGCTCTAAAGCCTCAATTACAAAATCACGGGCAATCAAATACCTGGGACCAGTCTTACCCGATACCCAGACTCTTAAGTACCGTCTTTCCCCTATCCAATGCCATTGCAAGCTGCGCCACCGGATTGGCATACTCTCGGTTCCCTGTCTTATACCCGTTCCTAACAAAAACTCTATATAGACTCGGCACAGTCTTCTCATGTGGTTACTGCGTTGATTACGGCCAAAGCGCTCCCAGTCCCGCATGTATTCCAGCAAGTAGTTGACCTCTTGCTGATTAAAGGCCGGCCTAATCTCCGCCCTATCGGCATTAACTTCCAGCAAGGGTATGGTTCGATGCCGATGGATTAATCCTTGGTCCCTAGCTCGTTCAATCACACGCTTATATAAACCCGCATGGCGCCTTTGGGTATAAGTCTTTGGATTTTTACCCATCTTAGATATGCGCCAAGCCACATAGTCATCTACCAGCTCCTGGGTAATGTCATTGATTTGATAATTACCAAAGAATGGGATCAGGTACTTGGTATAGATATGAATGTAATCCACATGGGTTCGTTTATTGGGATTAGCCTGGACTACTCGGGCAGCAGCAGCTAGCTCTTGTGTGGCTAATTGGCGAAAAGTCTTCGTCTTAATGGCTAAATCACTGGCTATCTTGACCTTAACTGTTTCGTATATAGCTATGGCTTGGGTCGTGGCTTCAGCTACTTGGTCTGAACCAGTACTGGCGCAATGCCAAGCACCTGTAGATAACTTAAAGCGGCATTGCCATTGGTGGCTATTAGGTCTTTTATAGAGAGTAAGAAGACCATCAAGTAGTTTTAGTGGCTCGGGTTCAGTGGTAGGGCTAGAAAATAAGAGCGATAGATTATTCATTGCAAGTGTCTCGTTACGTGACACTTGCTAGCTTAATTTCAGAATTGGGTTTGGGCGACCTGAAATTTATTAAATCTAGCAACGACCCTTAACACCCCAAGGCAAACAATCCAAGATAACGAAAATATAGAGGGGTAACTTTTAGCCCCTGCCTGCAGTCATTTAAATACGCTACAAGGCGTATCATCAATTGATCTTTCAGAAAGAATGAAATGCCAACGGAGAATGAATCTCAAGGGCCATTTGTAAGCTCCCTCCAGCTCTTAAAAACTAAGCGTTTTGGGACATTCTGGTTTGCTAATTTTTTATCCAATATTGGCACCTGGACCCAACAGGTAGCGCAGCCTTGGCTTCTTCTTAGCTTAGGGGCATCTCCTTTTATCTTGGGTTTAGATGGCCTAGCTTTAGGCGCTCCTGTTTGGGCGTTTACTTTGCTTGGCGGGGTTCTGGCTGATAGGGGTGATCGTCGGAATATTATTGCAAATCTTCAGTTTATTCAGATGCTTTGTCCGATTTTATTGGTGGGGCTCCTATTAGAAAATAGTGTTCGACCTTGGATGGTAGTTGCCCTATCGCTCATTATCGGAATTACAGATGCATTATCCATGCCCTCTTTTCAAACCATTGTTTCAAGTATTGTTTCTAAAGACAAAATTCCGACTGGGCTTGCTTTAAATGCCGCTCAATTTAATCTGACTCGCATCATCGGGCCGGCTATTGCTGGAATTTTACTAGTAAGTATTGGCGCAATTGGTTGTTTTGCTGTTAGCGCAATCTCATATATCCCCTTTATATTGGTGGCGCTATGGGTACTCCCCAAAAGAATTCCGAAGCCACATGATAAAAATGAGTATGACCGAAAGCTGTTTACAGGGGTACTTGAAGTAGTCAAGATGCCCTATTTACGTGGTGGACTAATCACCGTTCTTTTTTCGGGGATTCTTTGCGGACCACTGATTACTTTTTCATCCGTCTTAGTAAAAAGTGTATTTTTAGGTAATGCACTTGAATTTAGTGTCGCCATGAGTTCATTTGGATTTGGCGCAGTTATTGGGGCAGCTTGCCTTGTGTTTATAAAGCCCACTCGTGACCGTCGAATGATTGCCTCTATTTTTGCAATTGGCTTTGGCACATCACTTGTACTCATAGGTTTTAATCCCTTTAATAACCTGTTACCCCTTTTGATGGCTATTGCTGGCTTCTCAATGATTGTTACCAATATTTCAGTTAATACCTTACTACAAACCCATGCTCCTGAGCTAATAAGGGGTCAAGCAATTAGCTTGTTCCTACTTGCATCAAGAGGTGGTATTGGCCTTGGCGCCTTCATTACAGGGATTTTGGTTGACTCTATAGGAGTAAAAAAAGCACTCATAATTAATGGTTCGATAGCAATCATTTTGCAGGCAGGCTTATTTATAACTTGGATGCATAAGAAAATTTATTTTAGCCAAACTCAATAGAGGCTCTACTCGCCAATACCCATCATGGAATGATCTTGAACCGAGGAATTGGCGGTCGCGGTTAATGCGGCTAAAAACCCCCAATAACATCTCTCTGCGATCCACGACATTCTCCTTTATGAGTATTGGGAATCCTTTGGCTATCACTCTCTTTGATGGCGTAGTAAATAATTTTCGTCGGATGTTGAGAATGAATTCTTATAAATTTATCTATTGAACCATTTCTTTAAATCTGAAAAATCAATTGGCCCAACTACGCGCTCCACTTTATCGCTCCGGTCAATCAAAATGGTGATTGGAGTTTCCCCCCTCCATTTAGGATCTATCTCATAGCGCAAATATTCATCAAAAGAGGTAGCAAGGTAATAATTATTTGCCTGCGCAAGATTTGCTCTAACGAGCATTTTTTCAATCACACTAACTGGAACATCATCAACCTGAAGAAAAATAACCCTATCGCTCTTATTTTTAGTTAGGAATTTTCCCCATTTAGGCATCTCTTTCATACAAGGGGCACAAGTTACACCCCAGATGTGAATAGCGAGTGGCTGCCCATTTGCTGACTTTGTAAGTGATGCCCAATCACCTTTTTGATATGGTTTTAACGTTACCGCTTGAGCAAAAGCAAGATTACTAAAAACGATAGTACAAAAAATGCCGAATATAAATAGGGACTTTTTCATTGAGCGACCCCAATTTTGGTCAATCTATATCCCTCATCCCTCGTAAGCCAGGATAGGTAAACCTCTTTATTAACCCTAATTAACAGAGGATGATCTGAGTAAGCTGATGTTTCGGCCAGAACTTTAGATTCAGTCCAGGTATTACCATCATCTTGTGAGACTTTCATATTGACAGTCGTTTTTGTACCATCAAACTCTTTCCAAACAAGCCAGACATTACTGCCAATAGCCAGAAGGTATGGTCTAGAAACATTGCCGTCTGCATGACCCACTCGCTCGGGTTCAGAATAGCTGGCTCCCTGATTATGTGAATTGGCATAGAAGACTCCCTGTCTTTTAGCCGCCAAAGTAAACCATGCAACATGAAAAGTACCGGCATCTGATATGGCAATCGTCGGACCTTGGTGGGGACAGACATCCGACCTCCAGTCATCAAGAGAAACACGCTCGATTGGGCCAAGCTTTTTATTGCCGTCAATGTATTGACTTGCATGGTCACGAATACCACCTGGGAAAATAGCTCTATACACAAAGGCTAGTCCACCCTTGGAGTCGAGACTTGAACCAATGCGGCAACACTCACAACTGTCTTTGTTGGCTATTTTCTCGGGTGAGAAATGAACTCCACCATCCCCACTAAACGAATAAGCAATCGAACCACCCAGCATTTCATTAGGCGTATTTTTTGAAGCAGCAACTACACGCTTATCAATCCAACTCAGGAAAATATTTCCATTGGGCTCTAAAAGCATTGAAGGAAAGCGCTGACTTGAACTGTCTTTTACTATGGACACAGGAGCCGAGAATGTTTTTCCACCGTCATCCGAATAAACCTTATTTATTTGGGCGTTCCAATGCGTATCTTTAAAAAAAGCATACGTTACAAATATATGCTCATCTTTGACAACAATCTGAGGCCTAGCATCGCCACCCGTATCAAGAGATTTACCGTGCTCGGCAATTCTTATTGGAGTACTAAACGTTTTACCAAGATCAGACGACTGCGCAACTGAAACAGCCCCGCCGCCCGTCCAAGTTAAATACAATTTAACGTCTGGAGTTAAAAAAGGAGTGGCTGCATTAGCGCACTCCAGTCCCGCCCCTTCACAAGCAGATGGTTTTGTCATTCCAGCCATCATATGACTGGAATGATCCATCTGTGCCAATGTTTGACCAACCGCCCCCAAACTAATGGCGCAAAAAAGAATTGCTTTGTTAGCAAAAGTATTCAATGGGAGGTGACTAAACAAATTCATCATTAGAAAACTACACGAGCTCCAACTGTAATAGTTTGTGGTTGACCAACAATATAACTGGTTTGCGATGTACCCGCTGTATAGGTAATGTAATTACGGTTTAGCAAGTTAACAGCGCTTAAAAATACCGTCGTTCCAGGAGTTACTTCATAGTTAGCCCTCAAACCAACGGTTGCATAAGCTGGCACTGGCAATTGATGTTGCGTATCCATCCAAGAATTTCCAACATAGCGAACTGAAGCGTTTAAGCTAGTCTTGGAAAATGGGTAATACGTAGCTCCAAAAGTACCCATATTTTGAGGTACACCACCAAGCTGTGATCCTAATGGATTGGTAGTTGCAGACACTCCTGATCCAATCCAAGTTAAAACGGTATTCGTGTGTGTGAATGTTGCATCAGTAGCCACTTTCTCATTCACGTCATAGTGCGCCTGAACTTCAAGACCCTGACTTGAGAGTGCCTGACTATTACCGTATACAGTTGAACCGGAACCGCAATTAAGTGCGGCAGTGCAATACTGATTCCAAGTTGATGATCCCTGCACCATGGTAGTCGCAACAATTGCATTATTAACCTGGGCTGTAAAACCAGTCACCTGTACAAAGCCGGCATTCCAGCGATAGTCAGTACCTATCTCATAACCAATCATTGATTCCGGGGTTAAGGCTGGATTGGAAAAGCTATATGCACTGCCAGGGGCACCATAACTACGAATCAAATTATTCAAACCTGGCGCATGGAAACCTTGATATGCAGCCGCACGAAAATCTAATTCATTAGTCGCTTGATAAAGTAGCCCCAGATTTGGACTAAATTTATTAGCAGTTACGTTAGGCGCATTTGTGTAAGAAGGATTTGCTCCATTTACACCACCTGCCCAATAGGTGGGCACTTCACTTTGATATTGATCAATGCGGGCGGCCAAAGTTGCTTCCAGTGGAAGATCTTGCAGCTTAGATTTAACCTGACCCATCAATCCATAAAACTGCTGCTGACCTTGCGCGTATGCAGTAGCTTGATTTGCGCCGGTAGCGCTCAGGGTATTTGAGAAGTTTGATGCAGAGTTTTGCCGTGCATCAATACTCAAAATTGCCTGGTCAATAGCTAAATCTTTAAAATTATTTGTGTACTGAGCAGATGCGCCATAGGTGTAGTACGGGTCATTGTAATTTGAGCCAATGTAATAAGGGCCAGTTACCCTACCTGTTGCAGAGGATATTGGATTAGTAGCATTTTGTTGCCACAGGTTAGTTTGCTCATAAAATGCATTTGCCTTGAGATCAGAATCAGCATCTAAACGTGTTTTTACACCACCGGAGAAAGTAGATTCTTCAGTGGACTTAGCAATTCCCGAATAGCCGCCAGGAGTTAAATTGGTCATTGCGTGAGAGCCAAGATTAAAAAATCCGGTGGTATCTGCACTTATATTTAACTCACCTTGTAGGCGTACATTGCGACTGTTCGCAGCTTCTGGGCCCATGCCGGGCAATAATGGCGCATTTTGCTTGCTGCCATTGATGGTCAAACGATTTGGATAGGTTGTTGCAGGAGAAATTGTTGCGGCCTGAACATAACCATCGGTATTGAAGTTATCAGCAGAAATTCGCAGCTTTAAGACGTCATTCACCTTGAAATCTTTTGAAGCCGCCACGTTGCTAGTATTAAATGTGCCATAGCTAGCAGAAACCTCACCAGAGTCATCTGTAATTTTTTTGGTTGTAATATTGATTGCACCAGACATTCCGTAGTTTCCGTACAAATTGGACACGCCACCGCGAATAAATTCTACATTCTCAATTGCGGAGTTAGGTGCCAAATTCCACTGGACCGTTCCATACATCGCATCATTAGCTGGAACACCATCAATTAGAACTAAAGTTCTGGCATTACCTAAGCCGCGTACGTTAATGCTTTGACCGGTTGGATCTTTTTCATAGTAAGGCTGATCATTTAAAAAAACGCTGGATTGATTTTTCAGGATTTGATCGATTGTTTGCTCTGGGGCATTTTGAATATCCTCTTGAGTAACGATACTAGTATTTTGAGTCATATCCTTCAACTCAGTCCCAGCGCGAGTAGCCGTAACCACCACATCACCAATTTTTTGACCGTAATCTGGTGGATTTGAATACTGTGCATATGCCTTCACGACAAATAAAGTGGCGCCTACGGTGCAAACTAATTTCATTTTGAATGGGGCATGCATTATTGCGCCCCTTCATTACTAACGCTTGATTCAATTGGGGTTAAGGTTATGGGCGCAGAATATGAAGCAAGGGTACATATCAAAAATAAGATATAAGTTATTGAAGCAAAAAGACCAAGGGCGAGGCCCATGCGTATGCATGAAAGCCTGCGTGAAAACGCATTAAAGCTAAACATTTGATTCTCCAAACAGTGATACGGCAACAGTGTTGCCAATAAATAGCTAGGCTATTTCCTAATTACGACATTAGGTTTGTGTTGGAGGCGCGGCTGAAGGAGGTGTAACCCATGCAGTAAGCGGCTTGGGCGATTGATAGAAAAGCGGAGGAAAAAAAGCGAAAGTAGTTGGCGCAACAAACTTAAAGGCCAAATTAGTTGGGGCCAAAAAATCAGAATGGACAACGCAGTATGGGCAATGATCTAGAGGCGTTACCTGGTCAGAAGTCGTATCAGAGTCGTCATAGATTTGTATCTTGTGTCCAGCAGCAGAACAAATTTCCTGAGTAAAGCTATGATCACCTTTGGCGAATGCAACTGCCTGAGAAAATGCTGGCGCAAGAGCGCCCATCAAAATCGCAAAAGCTGCAATCCAATGAAATAGGCGATGTTTTTGTAAGCACTTCATGTCAGGTGGAATTCTATAACAATAACTTACCCCACCACCCATGACGGGCTACTTCTGCCGTACTCTGACTCCCAAGTAGCCTAATCCCATAATTTTGAGCGTCCGTAAAGCAAGTTATAGCAGCCACAGAACCGTCGTGTTTCCGGACGTTTCTTTGGGATATATTCCACGAGATGCGAATAGTCAAAAAGGAGCTCCCACGCTCTCCTAGGGTGGTTTCCACATCCAAAAGCTCAAACCACGATCAACCAATAGTCGAGTCAATAGATCAGCCTGTAACAAGCTAAAGAATATTATTAAGGGAGAAAATTTGGTCTGCCCAGCACGATTCGAACGTGCGACCTACGCCTTAGAAGGGCGTTGCTCTATCCAGCTGAGCTATAGGCAGTATGTGTGTACTGGGACTGATGTGATGAAACTATAAGGAAAGTGGTCGGAGTACAAGGATTCGAACCTTGGACCCCCTGCTCCCAAAGCAGGTGCGCTACCAGGCTGCGCTACACTCCGACGGAACCGATATTCTACACTGAGATCTGCATTTAAGGCAAATCCTGTAAGATTCACCCCCATGGGCGCCCTTCTTACAAGCAAATTGAACAAGCAATTCAGAGCCCTGCTGGTTTTTGGAATTTTGGCTCTTAGCCTATTGGGAACTCAATGCTTAGGCCTTACTCATGGGATCGCCCATGCAGGGTTTCAAGGCTCAAATTCAGAGCTACATTCAAAAACTCCATCAGCTACTGCAATCAGTCATGGCTCAGCTGCCTGTCATTTATTTGATGCGCTAACCCTAGCCAGTTTTATTGCCCCGCATATTCAGGCATCAATAGATGCTACCCCTTACACCAAAAGCAACTCACAGCTTTCTAGCATCACTTCCGCACAAATTTCTTGGGCTTCTTACCAATCCAGGGCCCCACCTAGCCGTACTCTTTAACCCCATTCAGGTCGCCGATAAGGACGACTCCTTTGTGTAGCCCGTCTATTGAGATTGCCTCAATAGAAGTTAAAGAGTTCAGTATGAAATTTAGTATTCGCAGTTCCTTAATTTTGACCGCTGTTATCGGCATTAGCGCCGGGAGCAAGGCTAGTTACGCTCAAGCCGACCCCACCCCCGAAACTGGCCTAGTCATTCAATCTAATGCCAATCAAGAAAGCAACTTACTCAGCCCTAGCAAAACTTTGTCAGGCGATGAGTTGCAAAATAAATTGGGCAGCAGTCTAGGCGCCACCCTATCAAATGAGTTGGGTATTTCCGCAACTGGGTTTGGATCTGGGGCATCTAGACCGGTAATTCGAGGGCTGGAAGGCGCGCGCGTACAAATTTTAGAAAATGGCCTTTCAGTAAGCGATGTATCAAGCATCTCAGCAGACCATGCAACAGCCAATGCGCTCGATAGCACTCGTCAAATTGAAATCCTACGAGGAGCCTCGGCATTAATGTATGGCTCTGGGTCCAGTGGTGGCCTAATCAATGTGATTAATGACAGAATTGCCACTTCTTTGCCAGGTGAAGTAACGGGGTCACTGAACACCAGCTACGAAACCGTCGATCAAGGAAAGACTGCTAGCGCTGTTCTAGATAGTTCTACAGGACCTATTGCCTTGCATTTAGACACCGCGATTAGTAATGCGAATGACTATGGCATTCCAGGGTATGCCGAATTAGGAGGGCCAAATGCCAACTGGCAAATTAGTCCCGGAGTGCCGCAAAACGTTCCCTACTCTGGCAAGCTACCCTTCTCCTTTAACGATCAAAATAACTTAGGGCTTGGTGCTTCTTATATTGGAGATCATGGCTATACGGGAGTATCGGTTGAACGCCTTAACCATAACTATGGCGTTCCTACTGCTGATGGCGGATTCATTCAGCAATCTCAAAATCGCTATGACCTTCAACATGAAACTCGCGACCCCTTAGACGGATTTGCCGCATTCAAATTTAGCATTTCTAATAGCCGTTACGTACATAATGAATTTGACAATAATGGTGTAGCGCAAACAAATTGGAAAAATGATGCTACCGAACTGCGTGCAGTTCTTGATCACCAAAAGTGGAATGGCTGGAAAGGTAGTTATGGGCTACAAGCCTCTACCGCAAAATTAACTGCGACCGATATTGCATCTGGCAACTCCAGCATCGTCCCTCAAACTGTAACCAATTCCAATGCGCTATTTTGGGTTGAGCAAGGTAACTTTGGTGACTTTAAAAATAGCTTAGGTTTGCGCTATAACAACGTAGGTCAAAATCCCAATCAATCTAGCGTATTTGCTGGAGAAGGTGAAATTGCATTTGGGGGCTCGAGCTACATCCCCCCTACACTGCTAAATCGTCAATTTAATTTATTTTCCTACTCGGCAGGAAGCTTATGGGAGTTCTTGCGCGGCTACGGCCTGGGGGCAACCTACACACAGTCTCAAAGGGCGCCAAATGCTCCTGAGTTGTATGCCTATGGGCCTCATGATGCGACATCTACATTCATTGTTGGTAATTCTGGACTGCAAACAGAAACTTCTCATAATTTTGAGATCGGCCTGCAGAAAAACAGTGGCTTAATTAGAGGGAAGGCCAATATCTATCAAAATGCATTTACCAACTACATCTACGGCAACTACACCGGCAATACTGCAACAGGCGAAGGGTATGTTAACTTCCCAGTAGTTATCTCCCAACAAGCCAATGCCACCATAAAAGGTGCTGAAGCAGAGCTAACCTATAACTGGCAAGAAAACGGTACAGGCGGCAGAATTTTTGGAGACGCTTCGCAAGGCACCTTTAACAGCGGCGGAAATTTACCTTTACAACCTGCCCCACGACTTGGCGCTGAAATTGCCCACCAAATTAACGAATGGAAAATGAATGCGTCATACATTCATGCGTTTCAACAAAATCGTTTAGCAAGTTTTGAGATTGGGCCTACACCAAGTTATAACCTGCTCAATGCTGGCCTTTCTTATACAGAGAAAATCCAATCAGTCTCTTGGACCGGCTACCTGCGCTTAAGTAACTTGCTTAATCAAGATATTCGTTATGCCACTACACCTGAAACTGTTAGGCTCTATGCGCCTCAGCCAGGAAGAAGCTTGATGGTCGGTGTTAAAGCGACCTTTTAAGCAAGCATCTCGCTATGAAAAGTAAGTAAATAATGCCCCAATCAATCCCGAAACAAGAATAACTAATACTGGATTTATTTTTGTTCTAAGGATGAGGTAGAGGGCAACCAACGCTAAGACCAAAGTGGCGGAACTAAAAATCGAAGCTTTGCCAACTGCATACACGCCCGATGCCATTAATCCTATGGAGACTGGCTCTAAAGCATTTTGAACTGTGCGACGCCAAGGACTTTCTCCAAAACGGCTCCATAAATGCCCAGCATAAAAACACAGAATGCTTGAAGGCAAAAAGAAGGCTAGGAGTACAACACCTGCCCCCAATAAGCCCGCGATTCGATAGCCAATGATCAGTACCATGAGCATATTAGGCCCAGGGGACAGCTGGCCAATACTGTATGCGTGAACAAATTGCGTATGGTCAACGCCAAACTGGTGCGCCAATATGCTTTGCATTTCTGGCAAAACAGCAGTGCCACCTCCAACCGCCAAGATGGATAGTAAAGAAAAGCTAAGGGCCAACTGAATCAATATACTCATTGCTTTTTACTAGGCCGATAAAGATAAATTGCTATCGGAGCCATGACCAATAAAACAAGCGGAAGAGATAGCTTGGCGATACTCATTAAGAAAAAAGTGCTTACGATTAAAAACAAAGACTTCACATGACGCCAATGTTCCTCACCAATACGGTAAGTGATTGCACCCAATAATCCTGTAGCAGCCGCAGCAATACCCGGCAAAATCAGATTAGATAAATAGTGATTGGATTTGCTCGTGTAAAGAATTCCAATGACCAAAACAAATACTGACCCAGGAAGAATTAAACCCAATACAGCTACAACTGCCCCAATAGCACCCCGCAACTTGTCGCCGGCCAATACAGCAAGGTTAACTGAATTGAGTCCAGGCATCGTCTGGCTAATTGCCAAATACGCCATAAATTCATCTGGGGATAACCATTTACGCTTATCCACCAACAAGATGCGCTCATAGGCAATGATTCCACCACCAAAACTCACCGCCCCGACAATAAAAAATTGGACGAATAAATCCCGGAGAGATACAGGGCTATTGTTAGAAGATTCCATCTGCAAAAGCTTTATTCCGGCTTGCCGTATACCAGGGCAGTTTTAGTGCTGCCAATTTCCAGCCAATCTTTTAACTCTATTTGAAGTTTTTTAAAGAACTTGTCAGCCCGCTTGTGGGATCTACTCTCCGCCCTATTTCCGTCGGTCACGCGATATGAGAAAGCCAATTCCCCAACAATAGGGTCGCCGACACTCTTCATCCAAATCGCGATATCACAATGAGCCTGAACACCATCGCCAAACTGTAAATTTCCGATGGGAAGACAGGCCTCGAGAATTTTATTGGTCTGACCACCAACAATTCGAAGTGGCGCCCTATGGTCAATCGGTAATTTTTTTAAGCCAGGGAAGAATTTGCCGATACTGGCATAAGTACGATCAAAAATTTTGTCCAAGGGTACTGCATCTAAAATCGCATTGTTCGAATAAATCATGCGCTTGGATCCAATTTCTTCACCACGCAATATTTCTTGCTTCAAGCGAGATCTAGATTTAATGCTTTTCTTTGGTGTGGGATCAAATTTGAAAGACTCTTCTATATCTTGAGTCCTGCATTTCAGGGTCACCTCACACCAATCATCGACCCACACATTTTGTCGCGATTCTCTCACGCGCAAAATAATATTGTTTAGGCGTAAATCTTCGCCGGGGGTATCGTAGAAATAGACATTCCTCAGACCAGTATTTGCATTGTCTAAGTGAAAAAACTGAACATTATTTGTATGGCAAAAATCAAGAATTTGCTGAGTAAGCCTAGTAATTTGACTACGTCTATCCAAGCCTTTTGGCTTGATTAGCAGCTTAAATTCCCTATTAGTAACCGCCTGATGCAATTTCATGACTCTCCCTCTCGTTTAGAGAGAGATTACCACTAACCAGAATCTTTTAATAAACCTCTGGAACGTACATCTCAGGAGGCACTGGGCCACGTAAATAATCTGGATTGTGAACGCGTTTTGGCAGGGTAATAATGGGATGATCAATCTCTTTATATGGAATTTGACTAAGAAGATGCGTAATACAATTTAAACGCGCTTTTTTCTTATCATTTGCAGCAACCACCCACCATGGTGCCTCAGGGATATCAGTGCGCTCCAGCATAGTTTCCTTAGCCTTGGTGTAGTCTTCCCAGAGGCGACGAGCCTCTAAATCCATTGGACTGAGTTTCCATTGCTTTAATGGGTCATGAATTCGCATCATGAAACGGTTATATTGCTCGTCATCGGAAATCGAGAACCAATACTTAATCAGAATAATTCCAGAATTTACCATCATGCGTTCTAAATCCGGAACGGTTCTTAAGAACTCCTCATACTCATCATCAGTACAAAATCCCATTACCTTTTCTACGCCAGCACGGTTGTACCAACTACGATCAAATAAAGCAATTTCTCCACCGGCTGGTAATTGCGAGATGTAGCGCTGAAAATACCACTGGGTCTTTTCGCGCTCATTGGGGGCGGGTAATGCCACTACCTTACAAACGCGGGGGTTTAAACGCTGCGTAATCCGCTTGATAGCACCACCCTTACCTGCCGAGTCACGACCTTCAAATAAAACCGCAACTTTTACTTTATTTTCAACGACCCAGTCTTGCAACTTAACTAATTCACCTTGAAGACGAAATAGCTCTTTAAAGTAGGTTTGCCTAGGGATAACAGAGCCACTTCCCCCGTCGGGAGACAGGCGATCATCATCAAGCTCCATTTCGAGCTCTTCATCCATGCTGTCTAAAATTTCTGCTTGAGCACGCTGATACCAGTCAGCCATCTCTTTATGTTTTGAGGTCATTCATTCTTCCTAATCACAGCCAACAGTTTTAACCCAAGGATATGACATTTTAATTACATATAGCACTTAAATAAAGTTGGCGATCATTTTCTGGCAATATTGGGCTAGCTGCTTGCGATCTGGGGTCAATCCGTCTCGACATTTCAAGGGCTCTGAAAAACTTAACTCCACCCTAAGATCACGTGCATTAAGAATGTTAGAGATCGACTCTAGCAAACCCATGTCACCCACAAACGCAGGGGCATAACTTCGTAAGCCAGTTTTAGAGGAAAAGTATTGAATTGCGAGCGGGTAAACCGGTGCCCCAGAACTTACTGCCGACTCAAATAAGTTTGCTCTAAATGGTAGAACATGGACTCCTAAACTGGACGTCCCCTCCGGAAAAATACAAATAGACTCCGACTGGAGAATTTCTCCAAGCTCCCCTGATACTTGACGGGCATGGCGTGAGTTATCGCGCTTAATAAATACTGTTCCCAACCGCTTAGCCATCCAGCCAAAAATAGGCCAACCCTCCACTTCTGACTTGGCAACAAAGCGAATAGGGTTAAAAGCATTAATCACATGGATGTCTAACCAAGAAATATGATTAGCAGCCAACAAGTAGGATCTATTAGGCAATATTTTTGATCCATGCACAACAAGCTCGATTTGAAAGATGTCCAACAATTTTTTTGACCACTGCTGAATATGCCACCTCCTTTGGTTGGCTTTCAGAAAAGGGAAAAGTAAAAGTAAGGTTATGGACCCACCCATAATGTGCAGCCAGATTTGCAGCCAAAGAAAAATCTGAAACAAAAATGATGTTTGATTTTTTACGTGGGTATTTTTCGGATCCATACAGAATAATAAACAGAAAGCTGGCAATGAAAATCATGTACGTCACAAAAGTGACTTGAAAGTGTCATGATGTTTACATATGAGGCTGGCTTAATTCAAACTCATGATGCATTACAGAGCTATTTGGATTTCAGACATACACCTAGGGACATCCGGGTGTCAGGCCAACTACCTTCTCGATTTCCTCAGGCATAACGAAGCAGATAAATTTTACTTAGTTGGTGACATCATTGATGGCTGGAAACTTAAGCGTTCATTCTATTGGCCCCAAGCTCATAACGATGTTGTTCAAAAACTACTTCGTAAAGCCCGCAAAGGCGCAGAAGTGATTTATGTACCTGGAAACCATGATGAAAGTGCCCGACAATTTTTTGGCATGTCATTTGGTGACGTCAAAGTGGTTGAAGAAGTCATTCACACAACCTTAGATGGCAAAAAACTCTGGGTAACCCACGGCGATCTCTTTGACGGCGTCATGCAATATGCCAAGTGGCTCGCTTATGTAGGAGATTCACTCTATACCTTCATTCTGTATATCAATCGTTACTTCAACATGCTGAGGGTAAGAATGGGATTGCAATACTGGTCACTTTCCCAATACCTGAAACATCAAGTAAAAAATGCAGTCAGTTATATCGCTGACTTTGAACACATTATGGCAAGAGAAGCGCGTTTACGAGGTTGCGATGGCGTAGTGTGCGGCCATATCCACAAGGCTGAAATTCGTGAAATCGATGGCTTGCTCTATTGCAATGATGGCGATTGGGTTGAAAGTCTCACCGCCCTAGTAGAAACCCATGCAGGTGAACTCAAAATTATTCACTGGACGCAGATCAAAGGCGAACCAGTTGAATCCTCAGAAGTTTCTTTCCAATCCCCTATTGAACAACTCATTAAAGAGGCTGTACTATGAAAATTATGATCATCACTGACGCTTGGGAACCTCAGGTAAACGGTGTCGTTAGAACACTTAAGCAAACTTGTGCAGAGCTCACTGCGATGGGTCATGAAGTAGGAATGATTACCCCGAAAGAATTTAAAACCATTCCTTGCCCTACCTATCCCGATATTTCTCTTTCATTATTTGCAGGCAAACAGGTGGCTAAGCGCATTAAAGAATTTGCACCTGATGCCATGCACATCGCTACCGAAGGCCCTTTAGGAATTGCCGCTAGGGCTTATGCAGTTAAAAACAAGCTGCCTTTTTCCACTGCTTACCATACCCGCTTCCCTGAATACGTCAAAGCCAGAATCGGGATGCCACTTGGAGTAACTTATGCCTTTTTGCGTTGGTTCCATGGCCCCTCTATGGCGGTAATGGCACCAACCATTGTTGTTAAAGAAGATTTAGAGAAGTATGGTTTTACCAATGTGGTTTTATGGTCAAGAGGCGTGGATCTAAATATTTTCAAGATGCAAGACTCTAAAGCTTTGAATACTGCGCATCCTATCTTTCTATATGTAGGTCGTGTGGCGGTAGAAAAAAATATCAACGCATTTTTAGAAATTGATTTGCCGGGCTCAAAATGGGTAGTTGGTGATGGGCCAGCAATGGCTAGCATTAAACAGAAATATCCTAACATCAACTATTTAGGCGTTTTGCAACAACAGGAGTTAGCCAAAGTCTACGCGGCAGCAGATGTCTTTGTATTTCCAAGCAAGACGGATACCTTTGGCTTGGTAATTCTTGAAGCCATGGCTTGCGGAACGCCTGTAGCAGCCTACCCTGTAACAGGTCCAATCGACGTACTGGGAGATTCCGCTGCAGGTGCGATGAATGCAGATTTGCGTGAAGCATGTATGCAGGCCCTAAAAATCCCAAGAGAAGTAGCGCGCGCTCATGCAGAAAAATTCTCATGGCGCTCTGCATCAGAACAGTTTGCTCGACACCTTAAACCCGTTCCATCACCCGAGGTGCATATTTCTGCCCTCGCCTAAAAGGACTATCCTTTGATCAAAAAACAATACAACATTAATCAAAACCCTCATAAAGGCAATCGAGGATTAACCAGAGCTTGGCATGCGGCCAAAAACTCTTGGTGTGGAATGGTGTATGCCTTTACTGAGGAAAGCGCTTTTCGACAAGAGTTAACATTACTAATTTTGTTAACCCCAATAGCCCTTTTCTTACCAGTAAGCCCTCTGGAAAAGGTTTTACTTATTTCCGCCTTGCTCATGGTACTGCTTGTAGAGCTCCTCAACTCAAGTGTTGAAGCCGCAATCGATCGAATCTCTTTTGAGCATCATGATCTCTCGAAACGGGCTAAGGATTTTGGCTCTGCAGCCGTCATGCTTGCTTTAATCATCGCGGCACTTCTTTGGGCAACGATTTGTATTCCCCTCTTTTTCAGTTTGAAATAAACCCACAATACGATTGATGATCAATCCTTAAGGATCACTATGTCAGACATTCCAAACCCTCTAGGCGCCTTCGATTTTTTTGGCCCATCTTTTGAAAAAAAACCCAAGAAGAAGAAAAGCAACTCGCTCAAAAAATTATTTCCCAAAAAATTAGCTAAAAAGCTCTTTGGTAAAAAATTTGCCACCAAGTCTCGTACTCAGATACTTACCCAAACAACTCAAGAGGCTCAGCAAACTCAGGAGACTCAAAAATTCCCTGCAATTGAAAAGCAAATTCATAAGGTTAAAAAGCCTGCCTTTCAAATTACCTGGGCATCAAATAAGAATGAAGTAAAAGAAGCGCAACGTTTACGCTACAAAGTATTTGCCGATGAGATGGGCGCTACCCTTGCTCAAAACTCAGAAGGCTTGGATGTGGATGAATTCGACGCTTATTGCGATCACCTGCTGATTCGCGATCAAGAAACTTTGAAGGTGGTTGGAACCTATCGCGTTCTCCCGCCACATAAAGCTATTGAAATAGGTCGCCTGTATTCCGATTCAGAATTTGATTTAACGCGCCTGAACCATTTGCGCCCAAAGATGGTTGAACTAGGCAGATCGTGCGTGCATGCGGATTATCGTTCTGGAGCCGTCATCATGGCTTTATGGAGTGGATTGGCCCAGTATATGCAAAAGAATGGTTATGAAATCATGCTGGGTTGCGCAAGCATTCCAATGGCTGATGGCGGACACTTTGCCGCAAGTTTGTTTAACTCACTGCGCAATGATCAAATGGCGCCTACTGAAAACCATGCCTTTCCAAAACTCCCATTGCCTTTAGAAAAGCTCAACGGGGGATTAGAAGTGGAGCCGCCACCTCTCATCAAGGGATACCTCAAATTAGGAGCAAAGATATGTAGTGCGCCAGCATGGGATCCTGACTTTAATACTGCTGATTTACTGACAATGCTTCGTTTATCAGAAATTAACCCGCGCTATGCAAAGCACTTCCTAAGTCTATAAGAAAGAGGGTCTTATTTAAGACCAACCTCATAAGACCGGCCGACACGCTCCCATTCAGCCGCTTCTTTTTGCAGACTAAATTCAGTCAGAGGATGCTTGCTCGCCCACTCTTTAGAAAGTGAAACAAAGTATGTACTATCTCGCTCTGATACCCTCACTTTTGGCAAACTCACATCACTACGTCCTCTACAGAGTACTTGAGCAAGGCGCAAGCAAAACAGCATGCGCCAATCATAAAAACCAGTGTTGTTTGCGAGCTTTCCTAGCTTTCCAGTATGGCCGATTAATAAGGCGGCTAGACGAGCCTGGTCATTCTTAGAAAAACCCGGCATATCCGCATTACCCGCAATATAAGCAGAATGCTTGTGATAACCATTGTGCGAAATGGATAGACCAATCTCATGTAAGTTTGCAGCCCACTGCAATAGGGCGATGTTGTTTACCCTGCTTTCAGCTTCAGGTCTAGGCAGTTGATCCAAAAACTCTGCAGCCAGCTTACCCACTCGGGTGGCCTGCTCCCTGTCAACCGCATAACGCTGCATAAACTGTTCGACTGTCACATAACGCATATCGTGATGCTGAGATCTACCCAGAAGGTCATAGAGCACGCCCACCCTTAAAGCGGCATCAGTAACTTCCATTGCCTCAATGCCTAGCTCATCAAATACAGCAATCATGATTGCCAAGCCGCCAGGCCATACCGCCCTTCTATCGTCTTTCAAGCCAAGTAACTCAACTTGATTCACGTGTCCATATTTGAGTAAATGTTTTTTAAGCGCCCGTAGACCATCACGAGTAATCAAACCACTCCCTGCATTGACACGCCCCATCGTCAACCCATCGCCCTGGCCATTAAAATGGTTTTCAGCAATGAGATCCGCTAAAGCACGTGCAGTCCCTGAAGAGCCAATGACTTGATTCCATCCGCTTTTGAGGTAAGCCCCTGCAATTACTTGAATCTCACGCCTTGCTGCCAGCTCAGCCTCTTTAAAGGCATGCGAATCAATATTGCCCTTAGGGAAAAATTGCATGCTGTGGGAAACACAGCCAATATAAAGACTTTCCATTAGCTTAGGCTCATATCCTTTGCCAATGACAAACTCGGTAGAGCCACCCCCAATATCCACCACCAATCGGTTTCCCTGAGTAGCGGAGACTTCATGCGCTGCGCCAATATAAATTAAGCGCGCTTCTTCAACCCCGGCAATGACCTCAATTGGAAAGCCCAGCGCCGCTTCAGCGTCTCGTACAAAGTTTTGGGCATTTTTTGCAACGCGTAGAGTATTGGTAGCTACTGCACGGACCTTGGATGGATCAAATCCTCGTATACGCTCACCAAAACGGTGAATGGCTACGAGACCGCGCTGATAAGCATCGTGACCTAGCAACTTATCCTCTGTTAGCCCTGCAGCCAACCGAACAGTCTCTCTGAGAGTATCGATAGGACGTATTTGAGTTCCCGAAGGGGTTTGAACCTCCTGGGCAACAATCATCCGAAAACTATTTGAACCCAAGTCAATAGCCGCCACTAAATCAGTCGCGGGAGATTTGGAGTTATTTCGGAGCGCGGTCAAGATGTTCCCTGTAATAAAGTATGTGCAGCAAATACAGCAAACCCGTATTTGAATCCGTCCATTTTAAGCAATAGAGATGACACACACCTGAATATAACGCTTAATCTACCTAGGAAATATTTAGGTGGCTAAATTTTGCTCTGAACTTGAGCAATCAACACTTCCAAAGCTGCAGAAGATGCAGCAATCACCAGACTTAGGCTTAAGGATGACCGCGCAGGACGGGCAACGATAGAGATGTTGAGAAAACCCCTTAGGAATCTCCAGATTCTCAATGGCCTGGCAATGAGGGCAAGTAATTGTGGAGCTAGTGGAATGTGTAGAACGCACAGTAGGTTCAGTTTTGAGGAAAGTATTCACAAACAGATAGTGAACTTCAAATATTTCAAAACGATGTCAGGCCATCAATCCGTAGTACTTGGACTCCAGTAAGCTTGATTGACATATTCCATATCAGCTATTTTTTGGATTAAAGCATCCATTTGATCTCCATCAACCGCAGAATCGGTTAAAACCGCTTGGATTTCCACTTCATCATCACCAAATTGATCTACCTCAATATCGTGCGCCTGATACCCAGCCGCTTCTAGGGTGGCAATAAACTGCTTGAGGGCCAATTTTTGGAAACGCTTAGGGGTGATGATGTAAACGGAGTTAGTAACCTCGACAAAACTTGTATCAAGAGGCTGCTTATTAATTAACTTCACCAAGGGACGCAACAAGGTATTGGCGGCAAGCACAAAAATCGTTGCTAAACCCGCTTCCAAAATTAAATCAGCGCCAGCACAAGCGCCGACGGCGCCAGAAGCCCACAGCGTTGCCGCGGTATTAATGCCACGCACATTCCCCTCTTCCCGCATGATTACACCAGCACCTAAAAAGCCGATTCCAGAGACCACATAAGCCATGATATGAACGGCCCCATCATGACCAGTTAAGCGATTGCCTGCGTCAACAAAGATTGCCGCACCTACCGCAACCAACACATTGGTTCTCAGACCAGCTGTACGTTGACGAAACTGACGCTCTAAACCAATCAAGCCGCCAAAAATAAACGCAGCCATCAAACTTACAGACGTATCAGCAAGTGAGTCAAGATTGATGTTGTGCAGTACTTCCATCTGGTTAGTCTTTCAAGGCTTTTGTAGTTGCGACTTTCAATCTTCCGCTCTTAATCGCATTACAAAAAACTTCGTAATCCGATTGATTTTGTTTGGCATAAGATTTAGAAAAAGCATAAAGGGCCTCGCAAAAATCTTTGCCTTGACCGCAATAACCAGAGATCATTGCCGCGTCCCCAGAGCGGGCGTGGCCAAGAGCTAAAGCCCACCCGAATAATTTAGCATAGTCTGGAAAATTCTTTAAAGAGACTCCATTAGGCCCGATATTAATACCGCCCTTCATGTCCCGTAACTGTCTCAAGTAAAAACCTTGACTAGTGTCAATGTCATATTGCAGACTGCCATAATTCAGAAATACGTCAGGCGCACCCTGAAGTAATCGTTGGCCAGACACCACACGTTGCCCTTGGTTTTTATATATAGACACGCCTAGATAAGGGGAGAGCACTGATGTCTGAGCCTCTTTGTACTGAAGAAATAAGGGGTCATTCTTACTATCTCCCTCAAAATACAAAACCATACAGTTGGTGCCCACACTACCAATACCCACCACTTTTCTTGCGTAATCTTTAAGAGAGTAGCGCTCAAACAAAACACGCCTATCCGTCAATAAAGTGCCACTGTAATTTAATAAGGCCACATTGAGCAAATCAATCACGGGAACCCCATTTTGGTTTTTAGATAGATGCTCTATCAACGGGGGTTTGTTGATGATCTTGCGATTCTTTCCAACAAGGGCTGTTAATTTCTCCAGCACCTCAATATTGCTCTGACCTTTTGTATCCGCCAAAAAAGCATCTAAGGTCTTTTGATGGGTCTTGCTAAATTTCTTGCGAATATCCTTCTCCGCAATAAATTGGCGAGATAACTCCAGGTACGGCATTTGGGCATACTGGGCCATTCTTTTTTGATACTCAGAGGTGATGTGATAAACCAAGCGTTTACTCAATGCTTTATCGCCCCCCAGACTTTCGCAAGCAATTACGGCGCTAGAAACTAGGCGCTTAAGATCCCATTCCCAGCTACCAGGTAAAGTCTCATCAAAATCATTAATACCAAACACCAAGCGGTGTTCTGTTGTTCCAAATAGCCCAAAATTTGATACGTGCATATCCCCGCATAACTGAACCGTAATATCTGTAACGGGTTGATTGGCTAAATCTTGAGCCATGATCGCAGCCCCACCGCGATAAAAGGTGAAGGGTGATTGCATCATTCGCTCATAGCGAATGGGGATTAAAGATGTAATACGAGTCTTAGCCTGCTTCTCAAGAACAAGGATGGGATCTAAGCGATTTTTTGGTGGGGTGTAAACCCCTTGATCCGCAAAGCTCACCAATTTTCTGAGAGCTTTTCCATCTAAGAGTCGCTTTTTAATACTGGGTCTTAAGTTTTTAAACGACTCCACAGAATTGAGTGCAGCTATCTTATATACGCCACGCAATTTAATAAACTTTTCCCTTGAAGACATTCCCACTCCTGTTCGGCTTGAATTCCCATCTTACCGAATCTTGAGGGGACATATTCGAATAATTTAACTATTAAATAAGCTCATCTATAACTAATAAGTAACGCTGATCACTAACAAATAGTGCGAGCACCCTTTCGTTAGCCAGGGAGCGGTCCTTTGATTCCATAGAGTGCATGCACAAGTCAAAATGACTTCCGGCAGATTTATCTATATGACCTACAAGTATTTCTGTTGCTATCTCTAAGCCCATGAATAAGATCCTTTTTAGCGCACGACTTGATCAACCTTGAGCATAGCCTACCTATATTTCAGTTTTATTAAGGGCTGAGATTGCCAAAATAATGCGATGCACCGTCATTTGAAAGGATTTCTAGACTTCCAAGCCCGTCTATCTCAATGTTGTCGCACGCCTCACTTTTACTCTGCTTATGGAGATGATTCTGGGTCTAAACCTTTGTTTCTAAGGCCCAAGAAATTAAACGGGCATCTGAAATTTCCGCCGATCCTTACTAAAAAGCTCGCTTATCCCTAAAAATATTACTTTTGTCACATTGATTTGGTAGGATTCCATCTAATTACAACTCACACCAATATTCAGATGAGCAAATATCAATACGAAGAAGCTGTAATTCAACTCCAGGAAACGGGATCCATTAGCTTGGAAGACTTTAAAAATCTTCCCTATGATGATCTCACCGAGTTATTAGAAGAGATCAAGGTATGGTGTTTATACGCCAATGGCAAGATTGACAAGCTATGCAAAGAATCCAAAAAGAAAAAGAAAAAGAAAAAGAATTGATTCCTAAAGTGCAATCCGCTCTTTAGGGAATCGCAGTATAAAAGTGCTCCCCTTTCCCGGGGAGCTTTCAATTTGTAGCTGAGCATGATGGCGGTTAGCAATATGCTTCACGATGGCCAATCCCAGTCCCGTTCCACCAGTATCTCTAGACCGACTGCGATCAACGCGGTAGAAACGCTCGGTTAATCTCGATAAGTGTTCTGATGCGATTCCAGGGCCTGTATCTGTAACCGAGAATTCGCCCTGCCCCTCCGAATTTAGATCCCATTTCACATTGACCATTCCGACATCCGGGGTATAGCGAACGGCATTCGAAACTAGATTGCTAAATGCAGACAGCAACTCCCTTTCCTCACCCAAAATACTGGCCGAAGTAAGCACCTCAAAATTAAAAGCATGCTTCCCTTGTGAAAGGGCCTGAGCATCATTTTTCAGTAAGGCCATGATCGTGGGTACCTGCACAGCCTGCATGGGTGCTGGCAAGGTATTAGCTTCAAGATTGGCTAAGGTTAATAAATCCTCAACCAAGCTCTTCATTCTTTGGGCCTGAGAGATCATTAATTCAATGTATTGCGCTTGTTGATCCTTGTCTAAATCCAAAGACTGAATAGTTTCTAAGAAGCCCAGTAACACGGTAATTGGCGTTCTCATCTCATGGGAAACATTCGCCACGAAATCCCTACGCATTGCATCCGCCTTTTGAAGATCAGTGACATCCTGTACAAGCAATAAATGGCGTTTATCGCCATACGGAAAGGCCTGAACCATCAAACTAAGATTGCTTTCAGGGCCCATCCTTTCTAAAAGAAGCGGCTCCTCAAAGACCCTCTTGTTCAGATACTGAATAAATTCCGGACGCCTGATTAAGAAATTAATTCGCTGCATGACATCGCGCTTAAATTCCAACCCAAAGAAACGCTCCGCAATGGCATTGCACCATTCAATCTGATCCTGATCATCGAGCATCACAATGCCATTTGGAGAGGCCTGAAAGGCCTCTATAAAGCGATTGTGTTGTTTTTCAATAGACTGAATATCCAGCTTGAGATTACGAACTAAGCGTTGTAAGCGAAAAAAGACCTCTTCCCAAAATCCGCTTGGTAACGGCATATTTTCTACGGCATTGGCGATGGCATATTTTCTTAATCGTGCCAAGTTGATATAGGAATACGCCAAAGGAATCGCGAGAACAGTCATGCCTGCGGCAATAGCAAGTTCTACCCCCCAATTGGCTAGGGTGATATATGCGGCAATCAATGCCAAGCAAACAATAAAAATGAAACGTGTCAGTGCGGATAACATGGTGCAATCTTAGTTCATCTAGTCATTGCACTGGAAAACACACCTAAAAAAGGGATTTAGGTCTCAGTAGGCGTTTTTGTAATCCTATATCCACTACCGCGGATAGTCTCAACAAAACGATCGCAATCAAATGGAGCAAGAGCAGCTCTTAACCTCTTAATGTGCACATCCACAGTACGCTCTTCGATATAAACATCGCTACCCCATACCTTGTCCAAAAGGTTACCGCGAGTGTGAACCCGCTCAGGGTTCGCCATCAAAAATTGCATTAGACGAAACTCTGTAGGGCCAAGTGCAATCGTTTTAGCTTCGACATTCGGCCATACCGCCAATACGCGATGAGATACGGAATCTAGCCTCAAAGGACCAACCGAAAGTGGGCCAACATCTTCCATAGGGGTTTGTCTGCGTAACAGCGCCTTAACCCGGGCTATCAGCTCTTTAGGGGAGAAAGGCTTGGTAACGTAATCATCCGCACCAGAATCCAGGCCGAGAACCTTATCAGACTCTTCACTTTTGGCGGTAAGCATCAGAATTGGCAGGCTTCTAGTAAGCTCGTTCGCACGCAATTCTCTTGCAAACTGCACCCCAGATTTTCCAGGGAGCATCCAATCTAAAATCAGGAGATTAGGCAATTGATTGCGCATCATATTCATTGCCACATCTGTTTGAAGTGCTTTTTCTACTTCATAGCCAGCATGGGTAAGATTAATCGCAATTAATTCAGCGATAGATGGCTCATCTTCAACAATTAAGATACGCTGAGTCATTGAGTAGTTCAAGCTTAGCGCTTGTTAGCCTCACGCACTAAATCCTCATGCGGAATATGACGAACATCTGAACCTTTAACAATGTAGATCACAAATTCGGCAATGTTCTTAGCGTGATCACCAATACGTTCAATCGCTTTGGCAATGGTTAACATGTCAAGACCAGTAGTAATTGTATGTGGATCTTCAGTCATGTACGAAATCAACTTACGTACAAAAGCGCGAAATTCTTCATCAATTTGACGATCTTCCTCAACCACTTCAGCGGCGGCAATTGTGTCTAAGCGTGCAAAGGCATCAAGACTACGGCGCAATAAAGAGATAGCCATTTGACCTGATAGCTTAATTTCAGCCACATTAATATTGTGACTAGCTCCAGCTTCAATTAAGCGTTTAGTTCTTTTTGCAACACGCTCAGCCTCATCCCCTGCTCGCTCAAGATTGGTAATGGCCTTAGAAACTGCCATTACTAAGCGTAAATCCCGTGCAGTTGGCTGACGTCTTGCAATTAATTCAGTACAAGCCAAATCAATTTGGATTTCTAAATCATTAACGAGCTTTTCGTTCTGAATGACGACATTACAAGTCTCAAGATCCATTTGCGTAAAAGCGCGCATGGCAGTCGATATCTGGGACTCAACCAAACCACCCATTTCAAGCAATTTGCTTGAAAGAGCATTTAAATCGGCATCAAATTGTGATGAAAGGTGTTTATCTGGCATTTTTATCTCCAATTAGCCGAAGCGTCCTGTGATGTAATCTTCTGTTTCTTTACGCTTAGGTTTGATAAAGATTTCATCTGTCTTGCCAAACTCCACCATGCTTCCAAGATACATATAAGCAGTGTAATCGGAGACGCGCGCAGCTTGCTGCATGTTATGAGTCACAATAGCAATCGTGTACTCATGCTTCAATTCGTTAATTAACTCTTCGATTTTCCCAGTGGAGATCGGATCAAGAGCAGAGGTCGGTTCATCCAACAAAATAATGGAAGGCTTAACCGCTACGCCACGTGCAATACACAGGCGCTGTTGTTGGCCACCAGAAAGAGATAGGCCGCTATGATGCAACTTATCTTTAGCCTCCGTCCATAATGCCGCTTTATTTAAGGCCCACTCTACGCGCTCATCCATTTCAGATCGAGAAAGCTTCTCATAGAGTCGAACACCGAATGCGATATTTTCATAAATAGACATTGGAAACGGTGTGGGTTTTTGAAAAACCATCCCAATACGTGAGCGAAGAAGATTTAAGTCTTGCCCTGGAGTAAGAATATTTTGACCATAAAAATTAATCTCACCTTCAGCGCGCTGACCAGGATACAGATCATACATACGATTCAAGGTGCGCAAGAGTGTGGATTTGCCACAGCCAGAAGGTCCAATAAATGCTGTGACCTTACCCTCTTCGATATCCAAGTTGATATTTTTAAGGCCTTGAAAAGCGCCATAAAAGAAATTGAGATTACGCACTTCAAGAGCATTTTTAGCTACTTTTTGTGGTGCTTGGGTAGTCCCTAAATTCATTCTGCCTCCTTGACTATCGATAGCATTTAAGTCAAACATTGTTTTCATATTACTCATCCCTGAGCCTTGTCACGAAATACCACACGTGCCAAGATATTCAGGCCAAGTACGGTAAAGGTAATGAGTAGTGCCCCACCCCATGCAAGCTCAACCCAGTTGTCATAAGGACTCATTGCAAACTGGAAAATCACGACTGGCAAGTTCGCCATTGGTGCGTTCATATTGGTTGAGAAGAACTGATTACTCAAAGCAGTAAATAACAAAGGCGCAGTCTCACCACTCACGCGAGCTAAAGACAATAAAACACCCGTCATAATGCCGCTTTGCGCTGCTTTTAAAGTGATCATAAAGGCCACCTTCCATTTGGGTGCACCCAATGCATAAGCCGCTTCACGCAAACTACCTGGAACCAAGCGCAGCATGTTCTCTGTAGTGCGGACTACTACAGGGATAGCAATCAAAGCCAAAGCAATGGTTCCCGCCCATCCTGAAAAATGCTTCACTTCAGCAACCACAAAGGCATATACAAATAAGCCGATGACAATAGAAGGCGCAGATAACATGATATCGGTAACAAAGCGAGTAATAGCTGCCATCTTGCTACGATCACCATACTCGGAGAGATAAAGTCCGGCTAAGACTCCAACAGGGGTACTAATTAAAGTGCAACTGCCGATCAGCATCAAGCTACCAACTATCGCATTCGCTAATCCGCCACCTTCAGAACCAGGCGCAGGTGTGCTAGCAATAAACATATTGAGGTTGACAGCGGAAAAACCTTTGATGAATAGAACCGCCAAAATCCAAATCAGAAAAGTCATTCCTAATAACATCGCGAACATCGATAAGACCAGTCCGATCTTATTGGCACGTTTACGGCGAGCAAAAACCGCTTGATCAATGTTAGCCATTTGACTCATGATTTAAGCCCCTGACTCTTTTCCATGCGAATCAACATCCATTTAGCCAGAGCTAAAACCACAAAGGTAATGAAGAATAAGGCCAAGCCCAGCGCAAACAAGGCGGAAGAATGCAAACCTGCTTCTGCTTCGCCAAATTGATTTGCCAAAGTCGATGCGATAGAGCTTCCTGGAGCAAACAAGGAAGGGGAGATTCTTCTGGCATTGCCAATCACAAAAGTCACCGCCATAGTTTCGCCAAGCGCCCTGCCCAAGCCCAACATGATTCCACCGATGACGCCCGCCTTGGTATAAGGCAGCACAATCCTTCTTACAACTTCCCAAGTAGTGCAACCAATGCCATAAGCAGACTCTTTTAATACTGGAGGGACGATTTCAAAAACGTCGCGCATCACCGAGGCAATAAAAGGCAAAATCATCATCGCTAAAATCAGGCCGGCACACAACATACCGATACCATTGGCCGGCCCAGAAAAGAGGATGCTCAGCAAAGGAATCTTTCCTAAAGTAGCCTGTAACGCAGGCTCGATATAGTCACCGAAAATAGGCGCGAAAATGAATAATCCGAACATCCCGTAGATGATCGATGGAACAGCAGCCAATAATTCAATAGCAATCCCCAGGGGGCGCTTAAGACGTGAATGACAAATTTCCGTCAGAAATACGGCAATACCAAAACTTAAAGGAACGGCAATCACCAAGGCAATTACAGAGGAAACCAAAGTTCCATAAATAGCAATCAGACCACCAAATTTCCCGCCAACAATATCCCACTCATCGCTGAAGAAAAAACCAATTCCAAATTCGTTGAGAGCTGGCCATGCGTTAATAAAAAGCGAAACAATAATCCCCATCAACGCCAAAAGCACAGTCAATGAAAAAAACTGCGTGACTCTGTGGAATAAAAAATCTTGGATACGCTGAATACGAGCAATCTTCAGCGCCTTATCCGCAGATAAACTCAGTGAATTGGATGATTCCATCATGTACTTAAGAGATATCTTTTAAGAAAAATGACCCCAAATGTGTTCGGGGTCAAATTCGTTCAATTGAAAAATTACTTAACCTGAACCTGTGACCAAACATTCTTACGAATAAAGTTAGTGGTAGCGTCCGGCATAGCAACATAATCTAAATCAGCAGCCATTTTCTTGCCATCTTTGAAGCCATAGTCAAAGAATTTCAATACTTCAGCAGCGCTAGCTTTGTTTTCAGGATTTTTATAAATCACAACAAAGGTTGCGCCAGTGATGGGCCAAGCAGCAGCGCCAGATGCATTAGTGATGAAGGTATTCATACCTGGGTATTTAGACCAGTCTGTACCAGCTGAAGCCGCGGCGAAGGCGCTAGCTGTTGGGATTACAAATTTTTCATCCGCATTTTTCATCTGCGTGAAGCTCATATTATTTTTCTTGGCATATGCGTACTCAACGTAGCCAATTGAATTTTTAATTCGAGATACGTTAGCCGCAACACCTTCATTACCCTTACCGCTTACCGTTGAAGCTGCAGGCCACTTCACGGCAGCACCAAATCCTACCGCATCTTTCCAAGTCTTGTTTACTTTGGATAAGTAGTTAGTAAAGATTGCCGTTGTGCCAGAGCCATCAGCACGGGTAACTACAGTGATATCACCAGCGGGAATTTGTACACCTGGATTTAATAAAGCAATGCGCTTGTCATTCCAGTTAGTAATAGAGCCCATAAAAATGTCAGAGAGAACGTCGCTGGACAATTTCAATTGACCTGGCTTGATGCCTTCCACGTTCACAACAGGAACTACACCACCAATAATGGCTGGAAATTGAACCATGCCACCAGCCTCGAGATCTTCAAAACTCATTGGCGCATCAGTTGCGCCAAAGTCTACTGTTTTTGCTTTAATTTGCTTAATACCACCACCAGATCCAATGGATTGATAGTTCAAGCTATTGCCAGTTTTGACTTTATAAGCTTCAGCCCATTTAGCGAGCACTGGATAGATGAAGGAGGACCCTGCACCTGTAATCTCAGCAGCAAATGCGGTTTGGGTAAGTGAAATAGCGCCAATAACTAACGCTTTTTTCAAGAAAGATTTCATGTATTCATCCTCAATAATGATCGCCAAAATGCGATATCCAAACGATACGATGACAACATGACATCTTTATGACAAGTTGATAACCCCTTTTAGATGGTTATTTACTTAGAAACCCCTACTTCCCTATTTTTTACCGATTAAGCGGTGGGGATAAGGTTAGCAATGCTTTTAGCAGCATTCAGACCCACATCGGCATTCTGCGTCTCGACCATAACCCTCAGCACGGGTTCTGTTCCAGAGGCCCGAATTAATACCCTACCAATATCTTTAAGGTCGCCTTCTACTTTAGCAATTTGCCTCAAAAGAGCTTCGTCAGATTTCCAGGCATATCCCTGCTTAAAACGGACGTTTAAGAGAGTCTGAGGGAAGATTTTGACGGAGTCCAATAACTCATTCAAGCTCTTTTTGGTTTGACTGATCGCAGCAAGCACCTGTAAGGCGGCTATCGTTCCATCACCAGTAGAGTGACGATCTAGGCAAAGCAAGTGACCAGAGCCCTCCCCGCCAATTAACCAACCTTTTTCTTTGAGCAATTCCAAGACATAACGATCACCTACATTGGCACGCTCAAACTCAATACCCAGGTTTTTAATGGCCTTTTCAATCGCAAGATTGGTCATCAGAGTGCCAACAATTCCACCCACCTGCTGCCCGCGATCTTTGCGCTCCTTTGCCAATACATACAACAGCTCATCACCATTAAACAAGCGCCCGCTAGCATCAACCATTTGAAGGCGATCGGCGTCCCCATCCAAAGCAATTCCTAAATCTGCTCCAAGCTCTTTTACCTTGGCGATTAAAGCTGCTGGTGCGGTAGCACCACACGCATCATTAATATTGCGACCATTTGGAGTTACTCCAATCGAGATCACCTCGGCACCGAGCTCATGAAATACATGAGGAGCCGTATGATAGGCGGCGCCATTGGCGCAATCCACCACCAACTTCATGCCGCGCAAGTTTAAATCCCCTGGAAAGGTAGATTTACAAAATTCAATATACCGCCCTGCCGCATCATCTAAGCGATAAGCTTTACCCAATTTTTCCGAGCTGACGCAACCCATTGGTTTTGCTAATTCAGCCTCAATTGCCAGCTCAACCTCATCAGTTAACTTATCCCCATTCCCAGTGAAGAATTTAATGCCATTATCTTGATAGGGATTATGTGAGGCAGAAATAACAACTCCGCCCGATAAACGCAAGGCTTTAGTCAGATAAGCAATGCCAGGGGTTGGCATTGGTCCACACAGCTGCACATCAACTCCGGCAGCTGCAAATCCAGCCTCTAAAGCTGCCTCCAAGAGATATCCAGAGATTCGCGTATCTTTGCCAATCAAAACCTTGCAGCGCGTGCCAGGCTTGGCATTGCGATTCAATACCACGCCAACTGCATAACCAAGTCGCATGATGAATTCAGGAACAATCGGAAATTTTCCTACTTCTCCGCGAATACCATCAGTGCCGAAATATTGTTTTTTCATGACATTGATTATAAAACTTGCAAATATTGAAGGGTTAATAAGCTGATCTGGTTAGCCCTGAACGGCTTCCCAGAGCTTTAAAGCATCGACTGTCTCAGGAACGTCATGAACTCGTACTATCTTCGCATGGCGATCAGCCGCCATTAGCGCTGCCGCAATACTAGGTGCCAGACGCTCGTCAGCCTCTCGACCCGTTACCTTCCCCAGCATGGATTTGCGCGATATTCCCGCCAAAACGGGATAACCCAACCCTGAAAAAACTTCAAATTCTGCGAGCATCTGCAAGTTATGGGTCAAGCCCTTACCAAAACCAAAGCCAGGATCAATAGCAATGCGCTCTCGCCCAACACCGCAATCCAATAGAGTCTGGGCACGCTCCTCAAGAAACACATTTACTTCAGCAATGACGTCGGCATATTCAGGATTAAATTGCATCGTCAATGGATCGCACTGCATGTGCATTAAAACAATGCCGCAGTCAGGACTTTCTAGAGCAGCTTGTACAGCACCGTCTTGCCTTAGGGCCCAAATATCATTTATACAATCCACCCCAGCACGAAGCGCTTGGCGCATAGTCTGCGCCTTGTAAGTATCAATGGAAAGTGCTACCCCGCAATTCTTCAACGCATCAATGACAGGCAATACCCGATCTAACTCCTCTTGCAGTGAAACTGGTGTTGCACCAGGCCTAGTAGACTCACCGCCAATATCAATGATGTCCACCCCGCTCTTAATCATCGCCTCTGCTTGGGCAATAGCATTGCTAGCATCCCTAAACTTACCCCCATCCGAAAAGGAGTCGGGGGTGGCATTCAGAATTCCCATAACGAGAGGTCTTTTGCGTTTACTGAAGTCAAAAAGAAAACGCCCGCAACGCCATGTTGCGGGCTGATTTAACTTATTCATGAAGTGCGTGGATTATGTAAATTAAGCTGTTGCTGGAGCGCTATCAGGTGCAGGCCCCGGTGTACCACCGGCAGAATTACCGAAAGTTGTTGCTGGCGGAAGCTTGGGGGTGCGTGGAGGACGCCCTTCCATGATGTCAGTGATCTGCTCAGCATCAATGGTTTCCCATTCAAGTAGTGCAGCCACCATTGCCTCAACCTTGTCACGATTTTGCTCAAGAATACTTCTCGCAAGAGCGTATTGACTATCGATCAATGCACGAATTTCCGCATCCACTTTTTGCTGAGTTAATTCTGAAACGGTTTTGGAACTTGTGCGGCCAAACATACTTTCAGATTCAGTATCCACATAAACCATGGTACCCAAACTATCACTCATACCGTAACGCGTCACCATATCCCGAGCCATCTTGGTGGCACGCTCAAAGTCATTCGAAGCGCCAGTGCTCATAGAATGCAAGAACACCTCTTCAGCAGCCCGGCCACCAAACAAAATCGCCAATTCTTCTAACATGCGATCTTTATAAAGATTGACGCGGTCAAACTCAGGCAACTGCCATGTAACACCCAAAGCCATACCGCGAGGCATGATGGTCACTTTATGAACAGGGTCGGCCTTTGGTAAGACCTTAGCAACAACAGCGTGGCCAGACTCGTGATAAGCAGTATTGCGACGCTCCTCTTCACGCATCACAGCAGACTTACGTTCGGGACCCATGTAGATCTTATCTTTTGCGTCTTCAAAATCTTTCATATCTACCGCACGCTTATTACGGCGAGCAGCAAACAATGCAGATTCATTTACTAAATTCGCCAAGTCCGCACCTGAAAATCCAGGCGTGCCACGCGCCAATACGGCAGCATCAACATCAGGATCAATGGGCACCTTGCGCATATGCACTTGCAAAATCTGTTCGCGACCACGAATATCTGGCAAGCCAACATGCACTTGACGATCGAAACGACCTGGACGCAATAAAGCCTTATCTAAAACATCGGAACGGTTTGTTGCGGCAACGACAATGACGCCGCTATTGCTTTCAAAACCATCCATCTCGACCAGCATTTGGTTAAGAGTTTGTTCGCGCTCATCATTACCACCGCCCATGCCGGCACCACGATGACGCCCTACCGCATCAATCTCATCGATAAAGATGATGCATGGTGAATTCTTCTTGGCGTTCTCAAACATGTCGCGTACACGGGATGCGCCAACACCGACAAACATCTCCACAAAATCAGAGCCAGAGATTGAAAAGAACGGAACTTTTGCTTCGCCAGCAATAGCGCGAGCAAGCAAAGTTTTACCTGTACCTGGAGGTCCTACCAATAAGACGCCATGAGGAATACGACCACCAAGTTTCTGAAATTTTTGAGGGTCTTTTAAGAAGTCCACCAGCTCCGAGACTTCCTCTTTGGCCTCATCACACCCAGCAACATCGTTGAAGGTAACGGTATTGCTGTTTTCATCAATGAGACGTGCCTTGGATTTGCCAAAGGAGAATGCTCCACCTTTGCCACCACCCTGCATCTGACGCATCATGAAAAACCAAAAACCAATAATCAATAAAGTTGGCCCGAGGTAATACAAGGCAGAAACAAACATATTTTGCTCATCTTCTGCTTTACCAGTTACCTGGACGCCGTCCTTCATTAAGTCACCAACCATCCAGATATCCCCTGGAGAGATGATGGAATATTTAGCGCCATCCGCTGGAGTAACCTGCAATGTACGACCCTGCACATCCACGCGCTTGATTTTGCCTGCCTTCGCATCATCCATGAACTGGGAATAAGTGACCTGAGTCTGCTCTTTGGGCTTATCAAACTGTTTAAAAACAGTAAATAGTACGAGGCCCACAATGAGCCATACACCGATTTTTTGGAACATATTGCTGTTCAAAACGAGACCTTTGCCGGATTAATCCGGGAGTTAAAGCGGATTGCTATACCTAAGTATTTGATTCTACTACCAGGCTTTTTCAAGGGCTAATGGCATATTTATTTCATAAACCCCTCGATTAAGGGGGTTATTAAGAAACTTTCGGCGCTTTGAGATTTCTGCCTAATAAAAAGATTTCTGAAGATTTCGCTCTGGAAGCCTTGGGCTTTCTGGAGGCCACCGTCTTAAAGACCTTTTTAAAGGACTCAACAATCTGACTATAACCACTACCATTGAAGCACTTAATTAAAAGAGCGCCTTCTGGCTTTAAATGCGCAAGAGAAAACTCTAGGGCGATTTCTGCCAAAAATGCCATGCGAGCAGCATCAGCCACCCCTACTCCAGATAAATTAGGCGCCATATCAGAAAGAACCAGGTCAACCTTACCATTAGCATCTTTAGGCAATAGCGCCTCTAGAGCCTGTAAGCCTTCATCTTCCCGGAAGTCACCTTGTATGAAACTGACATCTGCAATGTCTTCCATAGGCAGAATATCAATGGCAATGATGATGCCATCTGGCTTGCCAGATTCAATCTTAGGATTATTTTTACCTAATTCAGTCAAGCGATTGCGGACGTACTGAGACCAGCTCCCTGGGGCGCTTCCCAAATCCACAATCGTCATTCCTGCTTTTATGAGGTGATCTTGCTCATCAATCTCGCTTAGCTTGTAAACCGCTCTAGCGCGATAACCCTCTTTCTGAGCCATCTTTACGTATGGATCATTCAAATGATCCTGCAACCAACTTTTATTAAATTTATTCTTTGCCAAAACTTACCCACTTTCGACCTCCATTTTCCTTGTTTCTGCCCCGTAAGGCAAAAAGAATCGACGTAAAACACCGTAAATCCTTCATTAACAAGGGAAATTCACCCCAAATGCTCTATCATCGAACCCATGACTGCACTTACTATTACCCCAGCACAACGCAAATCCCTCAAAGCCGAGGCACATGACCTGAGCCCAGTCGTCATGATTGGTGGCGATGGCCTTACTCCAGCCGTAATTAAAGAGTCCAAATTGGCTATTGGACATCATGGTCTGATCAAAATCCGTGTTTTTGGCGATGACCGAGAAGCCCGTACTGCCATCTATGAAGAACTCTGCGACAAATTAGAAGCAGCACCCGTTCAACATATTGGTAAGTTGCTAGTTTTATGGAGACCAAAAGACATTGTGGATGAGGCCCTTTTGAATCTGGGCAGATCTTCAAAGCAATCTAAAAAATCCTTACAAGCTCCACGTACTAAGCGTCAGCCAAATCGTACTGTTGCAAAAGCAGGTATTCGTACGAGCACCTCAGAAAGATCTGATCGCCGCTCTGCCGCAACTAAATCACCATTTACGAGAGCTGCCGCAGTGAAGACTGCCGTGAAATCCGCGACCCCTAAGAAGCGCGTACTACGTGCTGATGCTGCTGAATCAAAAATTGGTTGGTCATCACCTGGCTACAGGAAAGCTGCCGCTCCCGCAGCCCCGATCAAGAAACGTAAAGTACGCATGAGCAGCAGTAAGAAGAAATCTTTAGGGTCATAATTTCAGAGCTAATATCTTTAGATTCCAATAAAAAAACGCCGTTCAACGGCGTTTTTTTATATCTACCATGCACTTAGAGCGCTCACTTCTTCGTGAGATTCCAAGCCAAAAATAAACCTAGCAAACTCTGAATACTAAAAACGATACTCGAGATATTGTGTAGACGAGTAAATAGCTCAGCAAAGGAAGATTCCATAACGCTCATGCCTACATACAAAGCTTGATCTTTCACCGATTCCATCCAAGGAATCAGAATAAAAGCCGCACTAATAGCGCATGCCAACATTCCCAATAGCGTCCAGCGAGCAATGCGAAATTGATCATTGCCTTGACGCACAAGGACATTTGCCAAGATCATCAATACTACGCTCAAAAAAACACTTAAATTTGCTTCAACCCTAAAAAGATGACCTGCGACCATACCGGCAACCTGACGATCACCCAATGCCGAGAATAGGATGGGGGTTACTAAAAACCCAACGGTAATTAAACCGCCTACCCACAAACCAGTCACGAGACTAAATAAACGCTGTAGATTGAACTGCATTTAGATGTATCTCACCGCCAAGATTTCAACTTCGCGCGCGCCACCAGGGGCTTGAACATTTACAACGTCACCCTCTTCTTTGCCAATCAATGCACGAGCAATGGGTGAGCTAATCGAAATTTTTTGGAGCGCAATATCAGCCTCATCATCACCAACGATTTGGTAAGTAAATTTAGTGCCGTCTTCTAAATCCTCAAGATCAACCGTGGCGCCAAAAACTATACGGCCACCAACATCCAAGGTGGATGGGTCGATAATCTGCGCGGCAGAGAGTTTACCTTCGAGATCCTGAATGCGACCTTCGATAAAGCCCTGCTTCTCTTTGGCAGCATCGTACTCAGCATTCTCAGAGAGATCACCCTGGGCGCGTGCTTCGGAGATAGCGTTAATCACGGATGGACGCTCAACATGCTTGAGACGGTGCAGCTCTTCTTTTAGAAGTTCTGCACCGTGTTTTGTAATCGGAACTGTGCTCATGCAACTAACCTAACTTAAATTCATGCGCTAAATTGCGCGGATAAATCGTAATTTTAGATTAATTAAGCTCTCGATGTAGGTTTTGTAAGGAATAAACCTCCAGCGCCTCTTTGTTGCCGCTGAGAGATGTCAATAAGCCATCCATCACAGCGCGTGCAGCACTAATAGTCGTGTAGTAAGTTACGCCATGAGCCTGTGCACTAGTGCGGATAGATCTGGAATCAGCGATCGCAGTGCGAGTCTCATCCACGGTAGTAAACACCAAAGAAATTTCTCCATTCTTGATTAAATCAACAATGTGTGGACGTCCATCTTTAACTTTGTTTACGACACGTACTGGTAATCCCGCAGCCTCAATAGCAGCCGCTGTACCTTTAGTAGCCACCATTGGAAAGCCCAGTTGATGCAAGAGCTTAGCCACTTCTACCGCCTTAGGCTTATCGCTGTCTTTTACCGTAAGAACAACAGTACCACTCTTTGGCAACTTAATTCCCGCTCCCAACTGGGACTTAAACAAAGCTTCGCCAAAGGTTTTACCCACGCCCATAACTTCACCAGTAGAGCGCATCTCTGGCCCCAAAATAGGATCGATGCCTGGAAATTTATTGAATGGGAATACGGCCTCTTTTACCGAGAAGTAAGGAGGCTTCACTTCAGACTGAATACCCTGCTGATCTAAGGTTTGACCAACCATGCAACGCGCAGCAATCTTGGCCAATTGCAAACCCGTAGCTTTAGAAACAAATGGCACAGTACGTGAAGCACGTGGGTTTACCTCAAGAACATAAATAACATCTTCGCCATTGACATGCTGGATCGCAAACTGCACATTCATCAACCCAACTACATTTAAGCCTTTAGCCATCGCTGCCGTTTGACGCTTAATCTCTTCCACCGTTTTATCGGAAAGTGAGTATGGCGGCAAAGAACATGCGGAGTCACCAGAGTGAACACCAGCCTGCTCGATATGCTCCATCACGCCGCCGATGAATACGCGTTCGCCATCACTAATACAGTCAACGTCACACTCAATTGCATCATTTAAGAAGCGATCGAGCAGCACAGGAGAGTCATGAGAAACCTTTACAGCCTCGCGCATATAACGCTCTAGATCACGACCGTCATGAACGATCTCCATTGCACGCCCACCCAATACATAAGAAGGGCGTACTACCAATGGATAACCGATTTCTTCGGCAAGCTTGAGAGCCTCGTCTTCCGCACGCGCTGTACGATTTGGCGGCTGACGTAAGTTCAAGTCCTGCAATAACTTTTGGAAACGTTCACGATCTTCTGCTGCATCAATCATGTCTGGCGATGTGCCAATAATAGGAACGCCATTCGCCTCTAAATCCAAAGCCAATTTCAAAGGAGTTTGACCGCCGTACTGAACGATGACTCCCTTGGGCTTCTCTTTAGCAACAATCTCCAGGACATCTTCTAAAGTTAGCGGCTCAAAATATAAGCGATCTGAAGTATCGTAGTCTGTTGAAACGGTTTCGGGATTGCAATTGACCATGATGGTTTCATAGCCATCTTCGCGCATCGCTAAAGCAGCATGAACACAACAGTAATCAAACTCAATACCTTGACCAATGCGGTTGGGGCCACCACCAAGAACCATGATTTTGTCACGGTTGGTTGGTTGTGATTCACACTCGCCATGCTCTGCTTCATAAGTCGAATAGAGATAAGCGGTGTTAGTAGAAAACTCAGCTGCGCAAGTATCTACCCGCTTATAGACAGGCACAACTTTTAAGCGATGACGCGAAGCACGAACTGAAGAAGCCTCTACGCCTAACAATTTAGCCAAGCGACGATCAGAGAAGCCTTTTTGTTTTACAAAACGCAATTCGGCAGCAGACAAGCTATCGATCTTGCGTTGTTTGAGCTCAGTCTCAATTGTGATGAGTTCTTCGATTTGCTCCAAGAACCAAGGGTCAACCTTCGTTTCCGCATAAATCTCATCTAAACCCATACCCATTCGGAAAGCATCAGCCAAATACCAAATGCGATCTGGTCCAGGTTCATTAATTTCCTGGATGATGTCATCAAGGTCTGTGGAAAACTCATCCAAACCATCTACACCAACTTCAAGGCCACGTAGGGCTTTTTGGAATGACTCTTGGAATGTTCTTCCAATTGCCATGACTTCGCCCACCGACTTCATCTGCGTAGTTAAACGAGAATCAGCCTGTGGGAATTTTTCAAAAGCAAAACGAGGAATCTTGGTAACAACGTAATCGATTGAGGGCTCAAAAGATGCTGGCGTAGCACCGCCTGTAATGTCATTCTTTAACTCATCTAGGGTGTACCCTACCGCAAGTTTTGCCGCAATCTTGGCAATCGGGAATCCCGTAGCTTTAGAAGCTAAAGCTGATGAACGTGATACTCGTGGATTCATCTCAATGACAATCATGCGACCGTCAACAGGGTTGATTGAAAACTGGACATTTGATCCGCCCGTATCCACACCAATTTCGCGCAATACCGCGATAGAAGCATTACGCATCAGCTGATACTCTTTATCAGTCAATGTTTGCGCAGGCGCAACGGTAATTGAGTCGCCAGTATGAACACCCATTGGGTCTAAGTTTTCGATTGAGCAAACAATGATGCAGTTATCAGCGCGGTCACGCACCACTTCCATCTCAAACTCTTTCCAACCCAAAAGCGACTCCTCGATCAAGAGCTCACCTGTTGGGGACAAATCTAAACCACGTTTACAAATCTCTTCAAACTCTTCACGGTTGTAAGCAATTCCACCACCTGATCCACCCATAGTGAATGAAGGACGAATCACTACTGGAAAACCAGAGTTGCCCGTTTCTTGCTGAATACGTTGCTGAACAACGTGTGCTTCTTCCATAGAATGAGCAATACCAGATTTTGCAGAGCCCAAACCAATCTTGGTCATGGCATCTTTAAACTTCTGACGATCTTCGGCTTTATCAATTGCTTCTGGGGATGCGCCAATGAGTTCACAACCGTATTTCTCCAGAACACCGTGGTGGTGAAGATCTAATGCGCAATTTAAGGCGGTTTGGCCACCCATTGTTGGCAAAATCGCATCTGGACGTTCGGTGGCAATAATACGCTCCACAACCTCCCAAGTAATGGGCTCGATGTAAGTCACATCAGCCATCTCAGGGTCCGTCATGATGGTTGCAGGATTACTGTTTACCAAAATAACTTTGTAACCCTCATCACGCAAAGCTTTGCACGCTTGCGCGCCTGAATAATCGAACTCACAAGCCTGTCCGATCACAATCGGACCGGCGCCAATAATTAAGATACTTTTTATGTCGCTACGCTTAGGCATTATTTGCCTCCCTGGTTGCTGGCATTCTGGGCGACATTCATCAACTCCACAAAACGATCAAATAAATAGGCAATATCATGCGGGCCGGGCGATGCTTCAGGATGACCCTGAAAACAAAATGCTGGCTTGTCCTTCCACGCAAGACCTTGGAGTGAACCATCAAACAAAGAAACATGGGTTACACGTAAGTTGTCTGGCAAGGTATTAACATCCACAGCAAAGCCATGATTTTGAGAAGTGATAGCTACGCGCCCAGTATCAAGATCTTTCACTGGATGGTTGGCGCCATGGTGACCAAACTTCATCTTCAAAGTTTTTGCACCTGCTGCTAGGCCCATAATTTGATGACCTAAGCAAATACCAAAAGTGGGTATACCCTTTTCAATAATTTCTTTAGCTGCGGCAATAGCGTATTCACATGGGCCAGGATCTCCAGGGCCGTTTGAGAAAAAGACGCCCTCTGGGTTCATCGCCAATACTTGGGCAGCGGTAGTTTGAGCAGGCACAACGGTGATTTCACAGCCACGCTCAGTAAGCATACGCAGGATGTTGCGCTTCACACCAAAGTCATAAGCCACCACTTTTTTAACTGGCTTGCTCTGATCAAGTGAACGGTAGGCTGGCACACCATTAGGACCATGCAAATCCCACTCAGCTTCACGCCACTCATAAGAGTCCTTCGTGCTGACTACCTTAGCCAAATCCAAACCGGCCATACCAGGAAATGCCTTAGCTAATTCGAGAGCCTTTTTACCTAAAACCTCAAGATCATCACCTAACTTGCCGGCAACAATGGCACCAGACTGAGCGCCCTTATCGCGCAAGATGCGTGTGAGCTTACGGGTATCAATACCCGCAATACCCACCACACCCGACTTAGTTAGATAGTCATCCAAGCCGCCCTCAGAACGGAAATTGGATACACGTTTAGACAAGTCTTTAACAACGAGTCCAGCTGCATGAATTTGATTGGATTCCGCATCTTGGTCATTTACGCCGACATTTCCAATATGGGGATAAGTCAATGTAACGATTTGACGGGCGTAACTAGGATCAGTAATGATCTCTTGATAGCCCGTAAGAGCGGTATTGAAAACGACTTCGCCAGTTGTGTCGCCAGGAGCGCCAATACTTAAACCGGGAAATAAAGTGCCGTCGGCTAATGCCAACACGGCTGGGGGAAAAGAAGGAAGCAAGGGTGACAAACCATCTCCAGTCCCTGCTCCATCCGACCCTCAACACCCCAAAAAGACCAACCCAGGACTGTTTGTGCGGGAGGTGAGTGTCTTTAAGCGCTAGGGTAATTTAATAAGTTACGAATCTGGTTATGATACCAGTTTTGCTTCGTAAACCATTGAATCCCCAGCCTATTGGGCTCTCAAGCCCGCACCTCCCTTAGCCGCTAGGCCAAGGGGGTCAATTCACCAAAAACTTACCAATAATTACTTAATATGCTGCTCAATGATGGTCTTGATTTGAGCCAAGACCGTTTGATCTTCCATTGTGCTGATATCACCAGGATCACGCCCTTCAGCAACCGCCTGAAGCGCACGGCGAACGATCTTGCCAGAGCGGGTCTTAGGCAACGCTGTAACTATGTAGACTCGACCTGGACGCGCAATCGCTCCCAATTGACTATCAACCGTCTTCATGCACTCGGCCTCTAAGTTTTCAGCATTAGAAGCATCCTTAGGAATCACAAAGGCAATGGCAGCCTGACCTTTAAGCTTATCCTCAATACCGACCACAGCCACTTCAGAGACATTAGGATGGCTAGAGATACTTTCTTCGATCTCGCGTGTTCCAAGGCGGTGTCCAGCAACGTTGATCACGTCATCGGTACGACCCAAAATGAAGAAATAACCATCTTTATCTTTAATACCCCAGTCAAAGGTGGAGTAAATCATCTTGCCTGGAATAGTTTCCCAGTAAGTACTAATAAAGCGTTTGTCATCGCCCCAAACAGTTTGCATACACCCCGGAGGCAACGGACCCTCAATCGCAATCACACCCTTCTGATCTGGGCCCAACTCTACAGAAGTCGCATCATCGAGCAACTTCATGTTGTAACCAAAGGATGGCACGCCTGGGGAGCCAAATTTATGCGGCATCACTTCAACGCCACGTTGGATAGCCAGCATTGGCCAGCCCGTTTCAGTTTGCCAGTAGTTGTCTACGATAGGTTTCTTGATCGCATCATGAATCCAGGTTGCAGTTGGCTCATCTAAGGGCTCGCCAGCCAAAAACAAAGCACGTAGGCTAGATAAATCATATTTAGTCAAGAATGCTGGATCTTGTTTTTTCAGTACACGTACCGCTGTTGGTGCAGAGAACATGACAGAAACTTTATACTTTTCTACTAGTTGCCACCAGATACCAGCATCAGGACGTAATGGTGTGCCCTCATACATGATGGTCGCCATACCGTTGAGTAAAGGTCCATAAATGATGTAGCTATGACCTACAACCCAACCAATGTCGGAAGTGGTAAACATGGTTTCACCGGGCTTGCCACAGAAAATATGATTCATGGTGGCGGCTAAAGCTACTGCATAACCACCAGTATCGCGCTGTACACCTTTAGGCTTACCAGTTGTACCAGAAGTGTAGAGAATGTAAGAAGGATGCGTTGCATCAACCCACTCAACTGGCACGAGATCGTTTAAATGCTTTTGACGCTCCGCTGCGTAATCCAAATCACGTCCCGCAACGGTAGTGAACTCAGTTAAGCCACGATTTACGATCAATACCTTCTCAGGCTTGTATTCAGCAAGCGTAATTGCTTCGTCTAGCAAAGGCTTGTAAGGTACCGCCTTGCCACCGCGCGCGCCCGCTTCAGAGGTAACAATCAACTTTGGCTTAGCATCATCAATACGTGAAGCTAAGCTATGTGAAGCAAAACCGCCAAACACTACTGAGTGAATCGCGCCAATACGTGCGCAAGCTAACATTGCAAAGCATGCCTCAGCAATCATTGGCATGTAGATCAATACACGATCACCCTTTTTAATGCCGTTGGCTTTGTAAATAGCAGCCATACGATTGACTTCCTCGTAGAGCTCTTTAAATGTATATGCTTTTTCTTGATTAGTTTCAGTAGAAACAGCCACTAAAGCCGTCTGATCGGGGCGATCTTTAAGATGGCGATCAACTGCGTTGTAGCAAAGGTTGGTTAAACCCCCTTCAAACCATTTTGCAAATGGGGGATTGTCGTAATTCAGAATCTTATCGAATGGCTTTTCCCAATGTATTAACTTGGCCTGCTCGCCCCAAAATCCGTCTGGGTCTTTAATTGAGCGTTCGTGTTCTGCTTTATAGGACATGTTCAACCTAATGAATGGATTAATAAATCGTTATAAGAATTACTGAATTTTGCTGTTTCCTTTGGTGTTTTTCACCTTAACGATGACCCCAGAAGACTTAGCAGTACCATTTTTCGCAGATTTTGCAAGCCCTGTCGATTCGGATTTATGCTGAGTTGCAGCATTATTTGCAGAAGAATTACCCTTATCTGAGACTTTCACAGGTTTTCCAACCGGGCATTTCACTCCTTTTGCACATTTTTTAGGTGGCGGAGGCGGTGGAGGTGGCTTTTCAAGACTCAAGCTTCCGTTTTCTGCCATAGCTACTGAAATATCACCTGGACGACGACTGGTCTTAGGTATCAATACCGTTGATCCTGACTTTACCCGCATTCCTTTTGGAATCCCATTGACATCCCTCAGAGTATCAACATCTACCCCTAGAGTTTTAGCAGTCTGATCTATACCCTCAGTTTTTGTCACCTGCACAGCTGTCCAAGATGACAGTGGCTTGTTGTATCTCTTTAAGTTCTCCTGAAAGATTTCAGCATGACCGAAGGGCAACAGAATTTGCTGGTTAGCAGCACTGAGAATGACAGGCTTATTAAATGAGGGGTTGAGATTCTGAAATTCTTCCGGGGGAATTTCTGCCAACTTAGTCACAAGAGATACATCAATATCACTGCCGACATCTACCGCTACAAAGTAAGGATGGTTTTCAAGCTCAGGCAAAACAATGCCGTACGCCTGAGGATCCAAAACAATTTGACGATAGGCCATGAGTTTAGGAACATAGTTCCGAGTCTCTGTCGGCAAAATCAAGCTTTCATAATCCGTTGGTAGGCCTGCGGCGATATTGCGCTTTTGGGCTTTCATGATATTTCCAGCGCCCCAGTTGTAGGCCGCTAAGGCGAGCTCCCAACTACCAAACTGGTTATTAAGTCGCTGCAGGTAATCCAAGGCTGCGTCAGTAGACTGCAATACATCACGCCGCTCATCTCTAAATACGTTTTGAGTTAGACGAAAATCCTTGCCAGTTGCTGGCATGAATTGCCAAATGCCCATTGCCTTAGCACCAGATTTGGCCTGAGGATTAAATGCGCTTTCTACAAAAGGGAGCAAAGCAATTTCAGTAGGCATATTGCGGGCATTTACTTCCTGAACGATGTAGAAAAGGTAGCGTGATGAACGGGCCATAGAACGGTGCACATAATCTGGACGAGCACTTAACCAGCGCACTTGCTCGATTTCCAGCGGACTATTCATGGGTTCCATATCAAAACCATCCCGAATGCGAATCCACAAATTGCTAGAAGGTGCATAGATACTACTTACGGATTGTTTTTTAAGATTAACGCGTGCCGCCCTAGCCGCTTTTGAATTAGTCTTTGTCGATGTTTCAGATGACCAATCGCCTGTGCTAGCGCAACCCGATAGCAAAGCGGCAATCGCAATTACCGCATAAAGCAAACGCATCAGAAACGGTCTTTCCAAGAACGTATGACTTCCAGAACTTCAGCGGGTGCTAGCACCCCACTCTTCCCAGAAGCTTGTCGCGCAGCTTCAATTACCTCCGGTTGATCACAACGCATAAAGGGGTTTACCTGCAACTCCTGTCCGATTGTGGTGGGCAAGGTGGGTAGGTGTAGCTTTCGTAAAGATTGAGCCTCTTGAGCCCAAGAAATCAAATTGAAGTTGTTGGGCTCGACAGCCAAAGCAAATCGAATGTTTGATAGCGTGTATTCATGAGTGCAATAAACCAAAGTATTTTTTGGCAATGTAGCAAATTTGGCCAGCGATTCGCTCATCTGCTTTGGCGAACCTTCGAATAAACGACCACAACCACAAGCAAACAAAGTGTCGCCGCAGAACAGCATTGGCTCAACCACATTGGCCTGCATATTCGCGAAATACGCCACATGGCTCAGGGTATGGCCTGGAACCTCGGATACCTTAAGGCTAATACGCGGTTGAGTAATCTCTAACTTATCCCCCTCATGCACAACAGTGCTACAACCTGGAATATCTTTTCCCATGGGACCATAAACTGGGATCGCGCCACCATGGGTGCGCATTAATTCCAATACCCCGCCCGTATGATCGCCATGATGGTGGGTGATCAAGATCCCTTTGAGGCTTAAATTCTTTTGCTCCAAATACTCAAGAACAGGCTTGGCTTGGCCTGGATCAACTACAAGCGCAAACTGTTCATCATGAATACACCAGATGTAATTGTCATCAAAGGCAGGGATAGGCCAAACTTGCAATAAAGTATTCTTCTCCATAGAGCGATGATACCAACCCCCCCTACCCCTTCCCAACCGCCTGCACCACCATGGAGTTCATGGGAGAAGTGGCTGCAATCCCCTCCCGGAAGGTATGTATTGCGCTGGGAACAAAAATGCTTTGATCAGATCGTGGCGGATGTCTTTGGTTTTCATGCGGTTCAAATTGGTTTACCCGAAATTAACACCCTGGCAGAGAACCGCATGCCCTTGCATGCACTATTAATTAACGCTAACGAACGTCAAAATCAATCATCATCGGTTAAGTTTCACATTATCGAAGGAAATTCTAGCGAACTACCTTTTGCGAATGAAAGCTTGGATTTATTGATTCTTCCACATGTTTTAGAGTTTTCAGCAGATCCACACCAAATTTTGAGAGAAGCTGAACGGGTTTTGCGACCAGAAGGACGCTTAATTATTTCTGGGTTTAATCCCGCAAGTCTATGGGGAATAAGACAATACCTGAGTCACTTGGTGGGGGCGCCCTACTTGCCAAGAGATAGCCAATTCATTAGCCTGATTCGCATTAAAGATTGGCTCCAATTACTCAACTTCTCACTGGATCGCGGACACTTCGGCTGTTACAAACTCCCCCTGCAAGGTCAATCAGGCATGGGGCGAATGGACTTTATGGAGCACATGGGTAATCGTTGGTGGCCCATCTTTGGCGCAGTTTTTCTTGTCTCAGCCATTAAACGACATCAAGGCATACGCCTTATTGGGCAAATTGCGCCCATACGCATTCCTGCAATTTCACCATTAAGCCCTGCGGCGGAGCGTAATAAGCTCCAGCACGGCAAACACAAGACGAAGTAATATGCCTCACGCCAAACCTCAAGCACCCTCTCAACCACCCCATATCGTGATCTATACGGATGGCGCCTGCAAAGGCAATCCAGGACCTGGTGGGTGGGGTGCAGTATTGCGCTCGGGTGGCCATGAAAAACATATTCATGGCGGTGCAGAACTCACCACCAATAATCGCATGGAAATCAGCGCCGTCATCTTTGCCTTGAGAGCACTCAAACAGAGAAGCTCAGTCGAGCTTTGGACTGACTCCCAGTATGTCCAAAAAGGAGTAACCGAATGGCTTGAGGGCTGGAAAAAGCGTGGCTGGAAAACCGCTAGCAAAGCTCCTGTCAAAAATGCCGATTTATGGCAAGAATTAGACACCCTCCTCCCCGACCATCAGATTTCATGGCATTGGGTGAGAGGCCATAACGGTCATCCTGGAAATGAGTTGGCAGATCAACTTGCAAACAAGGGCGTCGAAGAATTTTTACTCAAGCCGCGATAGAAAATACGCCAGACGGACCACCTCTTTCTTGGGCGCATTTTTGAAGGTCTTATGAGAGAATAGTCGGGTTCTGGGTAAGCCATTTTTTATGGCCAAAGCCTTATAAAACCAAGAAAAATAAGACCGTGTCAAAAATAGAATCCACACTCGATAATTTATTCGCCAAGCTAGTCAACCTCAAAAATCTGGGCAAGACCCGATTATGCGCACTCTGGCAAAAGTACTCCCCCCAATTGCAAAAGCTAAAACAACTAGATTTAGCTACGGTCAAGACTTTTGTCACGGAATATAAATGGCGCATTCTCCTGGTACTGATTATTTTGTATGCAGGATCCAAAGCGTATGACTATTTTTTTCCAGCTGGCGATAAAGCAGGCGGCCCCATTACCGTTACCACCACTATTGCCGTAAAAAAAGACATTCCTTTAATCATTGAAGCAACTGGGACAATCGTCTCCAATAGCATTGTTGATATTCGCCCAATGGTAACTAATACTGTTGCCAAGATTGAGGTGAAGGATGGTCAAGAAGTCAAAGCGGGCGATTTACTATTCACCCTGGATGACCGTAATGACAAGGCGAATTACGAAAAACTCAAAGCCCTTGCAGATGATGCTCAAAGTCAGTATCTACGCGCCAAAGAGCTGGTAGCCAAGAACTTTATTTCTAAAGCGGGTTTAGAGACCACTTCCGCCAATGCTAAATCAGCACAGGCTGCCGCGCGCGCTGCAGAAGTGCAACTCTCCTTTGACTACATTCGCTCACCAATTGATGGTCGCGCAGGGATTGTAAATGTCTTCCCCGGCTCACTAGTACAGGCAAGCAATGTAGTCTCCACAGCTACAAGCTCAACTGCTACATCAAGCGTAGGCTCGATGGTGACCATTACTCAACTCAACCCAATCAATGTTCAGTTTGTTATCCCGGAAAAAGATATCCCCATCATGCTTGAGAACCAACTAGACGGCGAAGCAATGACCGTTAAAGTGAGCGTAGGCGATACCGGGAAAAATGTCTATGATGGCAAAGTGCTCGTGATCGACAATCAGGTAGATCCATCCATTGCCGCGGTACGTGTAAAAGCACAAATCGCGAATGATTCCATGACGCTTTTACCCGGCCAATTTGCGCGAGTATCCCTTGTTGCAAATACCCTGAAAGACGCCCTATCTGTGCCATCTCAAGCGGTAATCATTAACGCACGGGGCAAAATCGTTTACGTGGTAGATGCAGATGGAAAAACTACTTCCAAACCCGTCAAAGTTGTATATGAGTATCAAGGATCTTCAGTTATTACCGGTATTGAAGCTGGCGATAAAGTAGTGGTTGAAGGCAAGCAAAACTTACGTCCTGGCAGCAAAGTACGTGAAGCAAAAATTAATGTACTTGCTCCCCCTGCGCCTTCCGCTAACCCCACTACCTCCGCTAGTCCAAACCAAACACCTGCAGTCGCTCCATCAGCTCCAACAAGCTCAACAGCAACAGGCCAAAAATGACGCTATCCGAATTATGTATTCGGCGCCCCGTAATGACGGTGTTGCTTTCCATAGCAACCGTCATTGCTGGAACAGTCGCCTACCTAAAGATTCCTGTCGCAGCGCTTCCGAGCTTCAATACCCCTGTAATTTCTGTCAGCGCCTCATTACCAGGCGCGTCCCCAGAAAATATGGCATCTGCCGTTGCACTGCCTCTTGAAAAAGAGTTTTCAACAATTGACGGTATTACCGTCATCAGCTCAACAAACTCTCTGGGTAGCACCAGTATTACGCTTGAGTTTAATAACGACCGTGATATTGATAAAGCGGCGGTAGACGTTCAAGCTGCCTTGTTAAGGGCGCAGAAAAGACTGCCGATTGAAATGACGGTACCCCCGTCTTATCGCAAGATCAATCCTGCGGATACGCCGGTATTGGTTGTTCGCATGAACTCCCCCTCAATCAGCCTCTCTGATTTAAATCAATACGCAGAGAATTTGCTCTCTCCCAATCTTTCCACCATCAGTGGCGTTGCGCAGGTTATTGTCTATGGCGCCAAGCGCTATGCAGTGCGTGTACGAGTCCATCCCGATGAATTGGCCAATCGCAACTTAACGGTTGATGATGTAGCGGTAGCCATTAATAAAGCTAACTCCAATAGTCCTGTAGGGGTTTTGGATGGTCCACGGCAGTCCATCACCATATATGCCAATCCGCAATTGGTACGCCCCGAACAATTTGCCAACCTCATTATTAGCCAAAAAAATGGTTTACCGATTTACCTCAAAGACGTTGCTGAAGTTATCGAGAGCTATGAGGATGTAAAGACTTTGGCTAGCGCTAATGGTGAGCGGTCGATTGCGATTGCGGTATTGCGTCAACCAGGCGCCAATACCGTTGAAGTTGTCAGATCTGTTAAGGCATTGTTGCCGCAACTTCAAAAGCAAATGCCTGACTCTGTTCAGCTCCAACTCCTCAATGATCGCTCCCTATCGATCATTGAGGCTATCCATGATGTGAATCTGACTTTAGCGCTCACCGTACTTTTAGTGGTTTTGGTGATCTTCTTGTTTTTAAAACATATATCAGCCACCATCATTCCCTCCATCAGCTTACCCATCTCACTGATTGGCGCATTTTTCTTATTGTATTTTTTGGGATACAGCTTAGATAATATTTCACTGCTCGGTATCACTCTTGCTGTTGGTTTAGTTGTCGATGATGCGATTGTGGTTTTGGAAAACATCATGCGCTATGTTGAGGAAGGTATGGATCCTTTAAAGGCCTCCCTCAAAGGCAGTAAAGAGGTAGGGTTCACGATCATCTCGATTTCGATTTCTTTGGTAGCGGTATTTATCCCTCTATTCTTCATGGCAGGCCCCATCGGCCTTCTCTTTAGAGAATTCGCTGTGGTGGTATCTCTGTCTATTTTGGTGTCAGCCTTGGTCTCCTTAACTGTTGTGCCAATGTTGTGTAGTCGTTTTCTACCTAAACCTGGCCAACACGCTAAAGAGTTTGCCATCAATAAAAAGTTTGATCGACTATTTGACTGGATGCTCAAGACTTACATTCATTACTTGGATTTAGCTCTAAAAAATCGTAAGGTTGTACTGTGGGGAGCAATCTCTACTTTTGTAATTACCGTTGTCCTTTTTGTCTACAGCCCTAAGGGATTCTTTCCAGAAGAAGACATCGGCCAAATTCAGGCGACTACAGAGGCGTCTGAAGATATTTCCTTTAAGGCTATGCTGGCTCTTCAAGATCAGGCGGCAGCTTTAGTCAATACCGATCCCAATGTAGAGAGTTCCATCTCTGTAGTCGGTGGTGGCGCGAGTTCGGGATCCAACACGGGCCGTATTTTCATCATCCTCAAGCCTAAGGGTGATCGCGCCAAGATGGCTCAAATCATGGAAGGCTTGCGCAACAAGTTCAAGGAGATTCCCGGCCTGCAGGTATACATGCGCCCCGTACAAAACTTGCAGCTTGGTGGCAAAAACAGCAAGAGTCGTTATCAATTTACTTTGCAAAGCGTTGGATTTGAAGGTGTTAATGAATGGGCTGATAAGCTCATGCAAAAAATGCGCGTCGATCCGATGTTCCGAGATGTGACAAGTGATTCGCAACTTAAGGGTCTAAATGTCAAAATTAATATAGATCGCGAAAAGGCAGCAAGCGCTGGAGTTACGATTTCAGATATTCGCACTGCCCTCTACTCCTCGTTTGGTGAAAAGCAGGTATCGACGATCTACACGCCAGTAAATACCTACTACGTGATCTTGGAGGCGGCTGAAGAGGATCGCCAATACGAAACAGACTTAAATAAGATCTTTGTCCGAGGCAGGGCAACGGACAAGCTCATTCCTCTTTCTAGTCTTGCTAGCTTTACCAGAACAATTGGGCCTACTGCAGTCAATCATCAAGGACAAATTCCGGCTGTAACACTCTCATTCAACTTGGCGCCAGATGTTTTCTTGGGCGATGCAACTAAAAAGATTGAGGAATACACCAAAGCAATTGACCTTCCTCCATCGATCATTACGAGCTATGGAGGCGATGCCGCTGTATTTAAAAGCAATCAATCTGGTCAGTTGATTTTAATTTTGGCAGCGCTTGGGGTGATTTATATTCTTCTGGGTGTGTTGTATGAGAGTTATATCCATCCACTTACAATTTTGGCGGGTCTTCCTTCCGCTGCGATTGGGGCAATTTTGGCTTTGCGTATTTTTGGATTTGAACTCACTATTGTTGCTTCAATCGGTATCTTGCTATTAATTGGTATTGTTAAGAAAAATGCGATTTTGATGATTGAC
>Ga0364901_10027_pt1 | contig 63018 bp, 63 predicted proteins | sample ExccelJu500002D4_FD_206968 | JGI IMG/M metagenome (GOLD analysis project Ga0364901, IMG submission 206968) | Enriched cells from Trout Bog Lake Hypolimnion, Wisconsin, USA - BchlTB.July09.5000.02.D4 | ecosystem: Environmental > Aquatic > Freshwater > Lake > Hypolimnion/Profundal zone | place: USA...
CGTAATTGACAATAGCAGGCACCTTATGTGTCAGACCAGAAAGATGGCGCTCTACTGCATGAGAAATATTTTGTATATCCGCATACGTGCGAACTCTAAAGCCCTCTAGATTTACAAAGAAAATATTCTTTAATGGATCATAGGTAAAGCGATCTTCGAATGGAATGTCTAATAGCTGAGCCCTTAAACCCATAGGCTCATCTATAAAGATACGCTCATCCATGATCTTCAGTTCATTCGCAACGATCGGCGCAAAATCCATTTGCGACAAAATATCTTTTTCTAAGTTAATCCCCGGGGCAATCTCAGTTAACACCACACCATCCTTAGTTAGATGAAATACGCAACGCTCAGTGATATACATCACGGTTTGTTCATTCTTCAAGGACTGCTCGGCACTAAATGTGCGGTGCTCCACTTCTTTCACAAATTTTTTGCCACTACCTTCGTTGTCAATGACGAGCTTTCCGTTCTCAATATGCAATATCGACTTACCAGCCATAAAGGTCCCTACAAATACGACCTTACGGGCATTTTGGGAGATATTGATAAAACCACCAGCACCGGCTAATTTGTTACCAAACCTCGAAACATTTAAGTTGCCAAGCTCATCCATTTGAGCCAAGCCGAGAATGGCTATATCCAAACCACCACCATCATAGAAATCAAATTGGTTCGGCTGATCAAGAATGGCCTGGGTGTTAATAGCCGCTCCAAAATTTAAACCGCTCGCAGGTATGCCACCAATAACACCTGGCTCTGCAGTAAGTGTAAGTAAATCAATGATGTCTTCTTCGCTTGCGACGGCTGATACCCCCTCTGGCATCCCAATACCTAAATTTACAATGTCATTAGCTCGTAACTCCATCGCGGCTCTACGGGCAATTATTTTTCGCATATCCAACGCCATCGCCCGACGTGTAGAGGTGGGCACTCGGATCTCACCAGAAAATGCTGGGCTATAAGCCTCAATAAAAGTCTGCATGTGATACTCAGGTTTTTCTGCAACAACTACACAATCAACTAATATCCCAGGTATCTTTACTTGTCTTGGATTTAAACTGCCTGATGCTGCGATCCGCTCTACTTGCGCAATCACGATGCCACCAGAGTTGTGCGCCGCCGTAGCAATGGCTAAAGCTTCTAACGTCAGAGCCTCTTTCTCCATCGTAATATTGCCTTCAGGATCCGCTGTTGTACCGCGAATAATGCCAACATTAATAGGAAAGGCTTTGTAGAAAAGATAGTCTTTGCCATCAATAGGCATTAACCGGACTAAGTTATCTTGGGTTTTCTCATTGAGCTTTCCACCACCAAAACGGGGATCAACAAAAGTTCCTAAGCCCACATGCGTTAAGGTACCAGGCTTGCCCGCTGCAATATCACGGAATAAATGACAAATAACTCCTTGAGGCAGATTCCAAGCTTCAATTTGATTGCTAATGGCTAACTGCTGCAATTTAGGCACCAGACCCCAGTGTCCGCCAATCACACGCGCTACTAAGCCTGAGTGGGCCAGGTGATTTAGACCACGATCTACACCATCACCCTGACCTGCTGCATAGACTAAAGTTAAGTTACGTGGAGTTCCAAGACCAGACGGGCTCGATCTCTCACTCTCCAAAAAAAGCTTTTCCAGAGCAACAGCAATATTTTCAGCAAATCCAATACCTACAAAACCCCCTGTAGCAACCGTATCACCGTCACCTATTAATTGCACCGCCTCTCGAGCGGTCATGATCTTTCCAGAGCCGCTTTCGCGCAAGGGAGAAATCAAAGAACTGTGTGACATAACGGCCTCCAAATTGATTTCTTTTAATACTATCAGAGACGCTTTTATCGCTAACAGATTTGATAGATTTCTATTCAGAGGGAACAGGCGTAGTATGAAGCTGAGGTTTACTTTACTAAAGACCCAATAAACCTTACCCGCACGGAACACCCCTCTTTCAGAAATGAGGCTTTATATGCAGTCAATTAAAAAACTATTTACCGTATTCATGCTTTCGGCAGTATTGGCGACCACAGCCTGCGCCGGGAACCCAACAAAAGAAAGTGCTGGAGAGTTTGTTGATGACAGCGCGATCACCACCAAAGTAAAGGCTTCTATTTTTGATGACCCTTCACTTAAATCGCTAGATATCAATGTTGTGACCTTCAAAGGTGAAGTTCAGCTGAGTGGCTTTGTTGGCAGCATCGCAGAAACGAATCGTGCAGTTGCCATAGCAAAGGGAGTTAGTGGCGTAACCTCCGTTAAGAATGATATGAGAGTAAAGGGAAGTATGAATCCGTTTTATAAATAATGCCCTAGGATTTAATAAACCCTGTTTCAGCTGCGTGTTGACCGCATCGAATTGATAAAGCGGCCACCATGACACCTCAAACACAGAGACCTAGGCTCGGTATAGCGAATAAGCCGCAATACCCAGCAGAGAGGATTTCATCCAGATTGCCGCCTAGCCTTTAGAATTATTACCTGATATGTCTAAATCCCCCTACCCCGAGCAAGTAACCCTTTTGCCCTACATAGGCAAATGGCTGCTGATCGCTGCAGTTGTAGCCGCCCTGTCTGGCACAGCATCTGCCTTTCTCTTGATTGCCCTTGAGTGGGCTACCGCCACCCATACCGACTACCATTGGTTAATGTGGTTACTCCCTGTAGCGGGATTTGCAGTAGGCTGGATTTATCTTCGTTTTGGTGAGCATGTTGAAAGAGGTAACAACCTCATCATCGACGAGATCCATGATCCTAAAAAAACTATCCCCTTTAGAATGGCGCCATTTGTTTTCTTTGGCAACATCATCTCTATCCTGTTTGGTGCTTCTGTGGGTAGAGAAGGAACCGCCGTTCAAATGGGCGCCTCATTGGCAGATCAACTTACCCACCTGTTTAAATTCAACTCTGTTGACCGCAAGATTATTTTAATGGTCGGCATTAGCGCAGGCTTTGCCTCAGTTTTTGGCACACCCCTGGCCGGAGCGATATTTGGATTAGAGGTTTTAGTCATTGGCCGTATGCGCTATGAGGCCCTCTTTCCCTGTGTGGTTGCCGCGATTATTGCAGACCAAGTTTCATTATTATGGGGAGTACATCACACCCACTACGTCGTGCAATCGATTCCAAGCATTACCACCTGGGGGTTTATTGCCATGATGATTGCCGGCATTGCCTTTGGTCTCACTGGCAAAGCCTTTGCAGATATCACCCACCATACTAGTGCCGTCTTTAAAAAGCGTATTCCCTACGCACCGCTGCGACCTCTAATCGGCGGCATCATTATTATCGCCGCCACTTGGGCGGTCGGCACAGACCGCTATATTGGTTTAGGCATCACTACCATCGTCGATGCCTTTAATCAGCCATTAGCTTCTTATGATTTCTTGGGCAAGATGGCTTTCACAATCACCTCCATCGGCAGCGGATTTAAGGGCGGTGAAGTGACTCCTTTGTTTTATATTGGTGCGACCCTAGGCAATGCTTTAGCCCCCATACTGGATGTGCCATTTTCATTGCTGGCAGGAGTTGGTTTTGTCGCTGTCTTTGCGGGGGCTGCGAACACTCCGCTTGCCTCTATGGTGATGGCCATGGAACTTTTCGGCGCTGAAATGGGAATCTATGCCGCGATTGCTTGCGTAGTCAGCTACTTGTTTTCAGGGCACACCAGCATTTACCGTTCACAACGGGTTGACCAATCAACTAATAGCGCTATTGCCGATGGTACGAGGCTCAGTGATCTAGTAGATAAATCTCAGAAGTAAAAACAGCGCCTTAGAGCAAGTAGAAAATTAAGTTCCTGAGCAAACATCTTTCAAAAGACTATCTAAAGTACTATTTTTAGGCACTTTATCCCACTTAATTTTTTTCGGGGTTCCTTTGTAATTCCAGCCCTTTCCGTCAGCATCTTCGTACAACTCAAAGGCGCTGATTTGGAGCTGCTTTGACTTTTCTGCGCAGTTCACAGTGGCATAATCCACTCTAGACAGATAACTAATGCTGAGATTTTTGATCTCCACGTCTTGTGCTTTGGAATAGTTACTCAGCAACTTTAGCTTCATGAAGCCGCCCTTCTCGCCCTTCTTATTGCCACTGAGTACTTCATATGAATAGTGAATGAACTTTCCCTTAATGGGGTAATTAGTCCAATCAGCCCTGGCGACAATAGGGGCAAGAATCAAGAAAGCGCACGAAGCAAAAGATAAAGTTTTAATCAAATTCATATCTGAATGATATCAATCAATTGCCCTACTCTAATTCAGTGATATCCAAATTTCCATAGAACCAGCATTCAGACTCCATATGCTCCCAACCTAGAGCTTCAAGTCCTTCATACATCGAGTCTTCGTAGATCTTGAGAATAAGCTCTTGTTCATCTTTCGAGATGTTTTCAGAGAAGGTGTATCTTGCGTAAGCATTTTGGAAAGATCCATCAATAGGATCGAAAGCGATATTGACATCAATACCTTCCATGGCGCTATAAGAGGCTGGAATTTCAGGTTCATCTTCAACCAAAATATAGCCAGAACCCCAACTTAAAATCACTTTAAAGGTCTTATCAGATTGTCTCCAAACTTCAATCTCGTGGATCTTATTGGGTTTGCGAATAGCAATCTTATAGGTCATAGCTAGCTCTAAAGATAAGTGTTTCAGTTGAGATAACAAAAATAACGATAAGTCATCATAGCCCCTTTCATCAAGCTAGACTAGACTGAAATAAGCAAAAGAAAACCACCCGCAGGTGGTTTTGGTACCTCTTGCTGCAATCCAGTGGAACTAATCTCCGATTGAGGCTTTTTTCAAGAACACGGAGAGCTTTTCATAGTGTTTATAAGACTTGGTTGTTGGGGTAACCCGCTTTCTACGGCCATCTTCCTTATCTTCAACCAACTTTAGATAACCCATAGCTACCAAGCTTTTTACTCTGCCGTGCAAGGTTGCCTGCGATCCAAATTGACTTAATTGAATTAAGTCGCCCACCAATAAATCTCGACCATTTGAATGGGCCAGCATGAGGTAGTTGAGCAATTGTTCTTCAATCGCATCCAGGTTTTTTAAACTTGTGAGTTCAGTGGCATCTAGGAAATTGAGAAACCGAATGTAGGAAGTATTTTTCAAAAGCATATTTATATTGTCTCCAGCGAATTATTTTAATTTTTAGTTTATCTAAATTTACTTAGATGATTTTGTAGCACAACACGATGACGAAAAACATAGGTCATCAACCACACTAATACTGCATTACCTGTGAAACTACCCACCACAATCACAAATACTTTATGCCAATAGAGCTCCGCACCTAGATGGTTAAAGCCCACTAAAAGCCATGAAAACAAAAGACCGTTAGTAACACTGCAAACTGCGGATAGACCAACAATATGCCACAGATTGAGATTATATAAATTTGAGGAAATCTTGAATGCCCTTAAAAAACTATAGATCACCAACCAAGATGCCCCCGCGTTGATCAGCGCCATCTCCAGGCTCTCAAGAACTAAATAAGTGCCATCTTTAGTCATCAGGCGAACAAAGATCGCCAGAGCAATACCGAAAGCACCCCGCCATCCAAAAATTAAGATCGAGAGAAGCTTGATGCCAGCTGGCAAATATAGTAACAAGGAAATTTTACCCATGAGTAATGATGAAAATAGTTGCGACATAGCCAGCGCTACGAAATAGAGCGTGAATGTAGCAACAATTTCCAAGCCTCCACTGACGGCGCGATCAAGACTAGCCAAGGGTCTCCTAAGTATTCACAAGTAAATCGTCGATCATAATGGTTTTATGGCCGCAGATTAAGGAAAGCAAAACGACCTGCTACCGGCGACCGCAGTACCCGGGTTAATTTTGATAATAAATTCAACATACTGGAGCGGCGTAAACTCAGCGCCCATAGATATTTCCATGTAACAGTTATATGTATCTCGATTAACCTGGTATTTAGCCCACTATATTAAGCTGATAAATTCACAAAAATATGAACTGAATCAGACCTAAAGATAAACTAATCACTTATATGAAAACTACCCTGATTTACGCTGCACTCTGCCTATTTTCCTTGCCTGCTTTTGCCCAGAGTGAGGAGATGCTCATCCCGCATCAACAAATTGCGCGGCAAATCACGATGGCAATTTGTATATGCAAACGGATTCCAAATCGGGCGGTGAATATGGTCTATGCCAAGTCTCAAAGACTGAAGCTTATGAGGAATGGTGTCTTTATCGCAAAGACATGAATATTGACACTAAAGCGTGTCCGAACTTAATTGCTTTACTTAAAGATCAAAAGTAAATACTGGTGAGGTGGGTTGGGCGCATAAACTCAGACACACCCAATCTACCGCCAACTATTAGTGACACAGTAGCTTATCTACCTCTACCAGCAGCCTTTTTCATCACCTTACCAGCACCCACGGATGGAGCTGTACGCTTCTTGGTTACGGCACCCTCTTTAGAATCTTTTGTATCAGGATGTTGATTTGCATGTTTCTTAGCCAATGCTTCTTTAATGGTTGCAGATAGGGATTTCTTAATTTCTGTCATATATATACCTTTGTTTAAGCGAACCTCCATTCATGGAGGGGCTGATAGTGATCAATAAAGATTTTATTCAAGGATCAGCATTACCCAAGACATTATCACGCTAAGGCATACCAATATTGCTTATCAGCATCCAAAATTATGCTCTCTTTAGTTTTCTGCGCCCTTAATTTAAGACTTTGGAAGCGCAATAGGGCAAATTCAGGGGGGTGAAGCATTTTTAATGCCCGTTTCTGGGTTCTATACCCTCCCGCCACCGGCCCTAAGAAATACTAGATTCCTATACCGGATTGAATGTAGCAGGACACTAGAAGTTGCATGGAAGAAACCCTCATCTTCTTCATAACCCGCGATTTATGGATTTTGACCGTGGCACTAGAGATATTTAAAGTATCAGCAACATCCTTACTGAGAAAGCCCTTTACCAATAAATCACAAACATCCTTTTCACGGGGTGTTAAAGATGCATATAAATCTTTAATCTTATCGCTCCTCGCATTTGAATACTCCTTAGAGGAATCAGCATCAATAGCGGCTCTAACAGCCTCAACCAACTCCCCAAGGTTAAATGGCTTAAAAATAAAATTGATAGCGCCCTTGCGAAAACTTTCGACAATCTGCTTTGGATAACTTTGACCGCTAATGAAAATAATGGGCGTCGACCTGCCCATCTTATTCAATCGCTCCTGCAACTCTAAGCCCGTCAGGTCTGGCATTTGCATATCCAGCAAAATTACCGCCGGGCCAATCACTACTGCCCTATCTAAGAAATCAATCGCACCAGAAAAATTCATTACCTCATAGCCTGAATCCCTCAAGGCAATGCTAAGAGAATCCCGAATGGATTGATCATCGTCGATGACGTAGATATGACCTGATGACTTCATGAGTAAGATTTCATAATGTGCATGAATATAAATATCTAAACGTAAATACGCTATACGCCTTAAGGCTTATCTTTATATTACGCGCCTCACTCATTAGGCAATATCGGTATGGCGATCAAAAATTTAGCCCCGCCCATATCACTTTGACCATAATGCAATTTACCACCATGCCTCGTAATAATGTGCTTACAAAGCCATAAGCCAAGGCCCATGCCGATGTTTTTTTCGCTACTGAGTAGCTCGAATAAATTATCTTGAAGTTCCAGAGGCACTCCTCGCCCACTATCAGAAATAGCAATCATCGCAAGATTGCCCTCAACAGCGCACTCAATTAATATTTCTTTGCGAGAGTGATGAACATCACCCAATTCTCTAATGGCATTATTCAGGAGATTTAAGAGAACTTGCTTAATCTCAACTTCACTTGCCACTAGATTCAAATTACCGCTTTTCTGAATGCTTAAGGTGATATTATTTTTCCTGCATTCAGGCCTAATAATTTCAAGAATCGAATCCAGGGCGTCGTTAAATTCCCAGAAATCATCATCCTCCTCAGCCTCAAGAAAGATTGATCTGAGCGAGCGAATGATATTGCCAGCCCGATCATTATCGCGGGCTAACAATGCCAAAATCTGTTTTCCAAGCTCTGGGCTAAATTCATTGTTATCTAATTTCTTTTGTAAAAATTGAATATTGATATTCGATGCGCCAATTGGTTGATTTAATTCATGCGCGATTGATGCCGACAATGCGCCCGTTGTTGCAGTTTTATTAGCCTTTAATAGACTCGTAACAAGCCGTTCCTTTTCCTTAAGCAGTAGTGTGATAGCCTCATTTTCTTTAGTAATGCTATCAACCCTCAAGGCTGCAGCTTCTAGAGTTTTACGCTCAGTGATATCAATGATGTAACCACTCCAGGAAACGTTTTTAAAATCCTCTCCCCGTGGAGAGGAGGATAACTGCACCCATTTGATGGTGCCGTCCCAGATAATCATTCGGGTTTCAATAAAAAATGTCTTTCCAGAGTTGTAGGCCTCTAAATTGACCTTCCAAAAGTACTCCTTATCCTCTGGATGCACCCGATCAATAATCAGCGAAGCATTTTTCATAATAGCTCTGGCGCTATGACCCACTATCTCTTTAATGCTGGGGCTGAAGTATCGAAATTCGCTGGTGTAATCGGGATAAAGGTAATACTCATAAAGTGCGCAGGGCAATGTTTTGGCCATCCCCTCAAAGCGAGATAGAGCCTCCTGCTCCGCTTCATTGGATTGCGAATACAGCAATCCAATGAAATTGAAATACCAAAACATTCCCAGAAGAAAAATACAGACGAAAATGATTGAATTAAAAACACTAGGATTAAAGGCGTTAATGGAAATATCAGACGCAGCTAATAAAATTCTTAAGGCCCATATAAAAGAGTTTAAAAAAGAGGTTGCCGATAGAATTGCAGCATGATTAATTTTGCTTTTTTTATAGATCCTATACCCAAGTACACCCGCATATGCGCTTGTCATCACCACTAGCGTGGATATAAATATCGTTTGGTATTTCGACTCAAAAAATATACCAACAAAGTACAAGCTAAAACAATATGCAAAAAAGGCTGCGGTAGCCACAAGCAGGATTCTTTTAGTCGAAGCACCTATGGCAAGAAATTCTTTTAATGCGTAGTTAAATAAGAGGTAACCAATAAAAGCCAGTCCATTTGCCCCTACATAGGTAGCAATCAAATTCGATGGATCACGAAAGATCGTAGCGATGGTTGCTATGCCAACACATAACGCACCCGAAGACCAGAATGCAATAACCCTATCTTTGCGCCTTGATAAGAACTGAATCAACACCCCAGCATAAGCAAGAGACAGAATCCCATAGAAAAGAAAAATAGCAGGGACTAGCGTGGCGTTCATATCTGAGAGATCTTACAGCGGTATGTTGCAATGCGAGATTTGCTATCGCCCATCGCATCCATATAAGCTATAGGGCTTATATGAAGAAGATGGAGTTTGGGGTATCTCTAATTACCCTATTAGTACCTCTGGGTATAAGGACTTCCCCGAATTAGGCATTGTTAATAACTTCCAGAAAATAAGAGCCATATCTTTCCAGTTTTGCCTGTCCTACGCCGCCAATAGATTTGAGTTGATTCAGGTTTTTGGGTTTTGCCTTCAGGATTTCCAAGAGCGTGGCGTCATGAAAAATGATGTATGGGGGCACGCCCTGTTCACGAGCCAATTCCATACGCTTATCTTTAAGGGCCTGCCAAAGCATCTCTTCAATGGGATTAGCAAATGTATGCGCCGCAGCTTTGCTAGCTCCAGATTTGGCAACTTTGCTTTGGGAATACCCCGTATCCTTGCGTAGCCATACCTCTTTCTGGCCGCGCAAGACGGGCAATGCCATTGAGTCATCGAGTTTTAAGCCGCCATAGAGGGCGATATCCGCATCTAAATACCCACCAGCTACCAATTGGCGATAGATGCTATTCCACTGCGCTTGATTAAGGTCTTTGCCGATACCAAAAGTGCTTACTTGATCATGCTGGCACTCCTGAACTCGAGGGGTACTTTTTCCAAGGAGGACATCGATTAAATGGGTCACACCAAATCGTTGTCCAGTTCGATACACACATGACAAGGCCTTTTGCACCTCTTGAGTGGCATTCCAGGTGGCAACGGGTTCTAGACAGTTATCGCAGTTGCCACAGGCGCCAGGATGCTCTTCACCAAAATACCGCAAGATACTTTGGTGGCGACAGCTAGTAGATTCGCAATAACCCAAAAGGGCATTGAGTTTTTGACGTTCTACTCTTTTACGCTCCTCAGAGGCCTCACCAGAATCGACCATCTTACGTAAATTAATCACATCGCCAAAGCCATAGACCATCCAAGCATTTGCCGGCAAACCATCACGTCCAGCACGGCCAGTTTCTTGATAGTAGCCTTCCATGCTTTTTGGTAAATCCAAATGGGCTACAAATCGCACGTTGGGCTTATCAATACCCATACCAAACGCTACGGTGGCGACCATAATAATGCCCTCCTCCCGCAAAAAACGTTTTTGATTGGCATTGCGCATTTCAACGCTCAAACCAGCGTGATAAGGCATGGCATCCCAACCACGGTCTTTTAGCCACTCTGCAGTTTCTTCCACGCTACGACGAGATAGGCAATAGATAATTCCAGAGTCATTGGAATGTTCTGCTTCTAAAAAATGCTCTAACTGTTGTTTAGCGCCGTCTTTCTGTAGTACTCGATACCGAATATTAGGACGATCAAAACTTGATACAAATTGCTCTGCAGATTCCAGTGACAAGCGCTCAAGGATTTCAGCGCGAGTGGGTGTATCTGCAGTTGCCGTTAACGCAACCCTGGGGATATGCGGAAAGCGCTCATGAAGTACCGTCAACTGACGATATTCCGGCCGGAAATCATGACCCCACTGAGAAACGCAGTGCGCTTCATCAATCGCAAAAAGCGCTATGCCTGGACCCGCCTCCAACCTATCAAGCATTGATAAGAAACTCGAGCTCATGAGGCGCTCAGGAGCGACGTAAATTAAATCCAATTGACCCGCTAATAATCGAGTGATGACTGAGTGGGATTGACCTGCATCCAAGCTCGAGTTTAGAAATGCCGCTTTGACACCTAGCTGAGTTAAAGCATCGACCTGATCTTGCATCAAAGCTATTAAAGGGGAGACTACTACTCCTACCCCATTACGAACAAGAGCGGGAATTTGATAACACAATGACTTACCCGCACCAGTAGGCATCAAGACCAAAGCATCACCACCCGAAACAATATGGTCGATTACCGATTCTTGTGCGCCACGAAACTGGGGGTACCCAAATACCTCTTGAAGAATTTTCTTACTTTGACTCATAACCGCTTGATGAATTGCTTTCTTGGGGGATGATTTTTGGGCCGGATGAGCTGCTATTTAAAGCTCTTTTGGGTGCCTAGTGTACTAGTATTTGGCAATAGAAAAACAACCTATTTAACAGTTGGGTCTAGGGATTCAACCCTTTAAGAGCTAGGCTAGTTCAACCGTCACCATAACGCTAGTCAAGATATCCAGGAAGGTTGCATGTATTACTGGCTGCCATCAGAAGACAACATCGCATGGGATCTAGCCTTAGGAATGACGAGGGGCCCAAATCCGTCAATATTGACCATATGTAAATGGACGTTATAGAGCCCCTCTAGACTTGGAACTGCTTGAACTCCAGATGGCATATCCCCAATAATTTTTCCTTCCCTTACCAAGATAAGGCGATCAAAGTTTTGCATTGCCTGATTAATATCGTGCAAGATCGCAATAATCGCGTGATTCCTGTTTAATGCATATTGTCTTATGCTGTGCAGGAGCTCAATTTGAAGCCCTGGATCTAATGAAGCCAAGGGCTCATCAACCAAAATCAACCCTTCCCTTTCGCCCCATAACTGCGCAAATATTCTTGCAAGATGGACACGGGCCTTTTCGCCACCAGATAAGGTATTAAAACCTCGATCAAGAAGATGCTCACAACAACTTAAGCGAGCAGCTTGCTCAATGATTTCGACAAGGTGAGAATCACCAGCTATTGAAATTCTGCCCAAACCAATCACCAATTTAGCCAATAGGCCAAATGACACATCACCAGACTGAGGCAATGCAGCCCTTGATCTACTGAGTTCGGACAAGGACCAATCCTGAATTTTCTTACCTTTAAACTGATATACCCCTAAATGTGCTTTAAGGTCATGCGAGAGAAGCTTGAGCAAGGTGGTTTTACCTGCACCACTTGGACCTAATATTGCGATTCCCTCCCCCTTAGTGATTTCTAACGAGAAGGGGCCAAACTCTTTTACACCCAGTCTTAAACTTAGGCTCTCTAGCTTGCAAAGCTTTTCCATTATGAAATTTGACGTCCAGAAGATCGCAGCAAAAATATAAAAAACGGTGCCCCCAAAAGAGCTGTAAAAATTCCAATGGGTACTTCCGCTGGAATTGCCAGAGTGCGGGCAAATGTATCCGCAAGCAGCAACAAGATGCTGCCCAATAGCATTGAAGCAGGTATCACCTTTCTTTGATCTCCTCCAAGCCATGCGCGCGCGAAATTAGGAGCAATTAAACCCACAAAACCAATCATTCCACACCATGACACTGCAAATCCGGAGAACAAGGCAACCCAAATAGTGACCTCCATTCGCAATCGGCTGATATTCATCCCGACGTGAGTTGCAACTGATTCCCCAAGCGCAAATACATTCATCACCTTAACTAATTTACGCAGACGCCACCAAGCCAAAACAAAGAGAACGCCAATAGCAACAATTAACATCCAATTAGAACCAGAGAGTGACCCCATAGTCCAAAACGTTAAATTTCTCAACTGCTCATCTGTAGCCAAATAAGTGCATAGACCAATAATGGCAGCTGCAAGTGCATTTAATGCGATCCCCGTTAACAGCAACCCTGCAATTGAATCTGGCGTAATCCAGCGCGCAACTCTATCCAAGATAAAGCAGACCAAAATTGCACCCGAAAAGGCCAATGCCGGCGTTATCCAAAACCTCCATTCCGCAGGAATACTTATATTTAAATCCGCAAAAATTACAATTCCCAGAGCGACAGCACAAGCAGCACCAGCAGAAACCCCTAGCAAACCTGGGTCAGCCAGTGGATTTCTAAACAAACCCTGAGTGAGCGCACCAGAGAGTCCAAGAGCCGCACCAATACAAATAGCAAATAGTATTCTCGGGAGGCGTAGATGCCATAAGACATAATCGCTACCAGATTGTGGATGCTCGCTACTGTTAACCAGCGATAACCAATCATTGAGCTCGATATTGACTGCACCAAATTGAGAGAAAAATACAAGCAATAAAACGAAAAATAGAAGACTTAAAAAGCTGAACAAAGTTTTACCAACCACCGAACCGGAAAGCATGAATACCATCAACACTCTTTACGAAAAAGACCGTGTTTGAGCTAACAGCTTATTCAACTCTCGAACGGCTAATGGCATGCGTGGGCCAAAGCCAAGCATATACATTGCCTCCAGGCAAATGAAATTCTTTTGCTTACCAGCAGTAGTTTTGTTTATTCCAGGAAAATGCAATACGCCATCAACACCACCAAGCGCTTTTATACCCTGATCCGTCATTAAAATGATATCTGGATTAGCGGTAATGAGGGCCTCAGGCGTTAGTGGCTTGTACCCAGAAAAACCTGTAATCGCATTCTTAGCACCCGCATAAGCAATCATTGCATCTGCACTAGTGTTAGTACCGCTGACCATCAGTTGCGTTGGATTTTGAGACAAAATGAATAAGACACTCATTTTTTTAAGTTGGGCTACAGTTAAATTCTGCTGAGTTTTAACCCACTCTAAATTTAATTTTTGAATCAATTCATTTGCCACTTGTGGCTTATCTATCAAGTCGCCAATCTTACGAACTCGGTCGAGAACGCCCTCGAACCGTAGGTTTGAATACAAAATAGCAAGTGGAATTCCAGCATTGGTAATGTGTTTTAACACTATGGGAGGACCAGCATCTTCAATGGCAATTACTTGCGTCGGCTTTAATGCCAGAATCCCTTCTGAGGAGAGACTTCTGGCATAGCCAACATTTGGCAACTTTGTTGCTGAATCGGGATACAAAGATGTGGTATCGACGCCCACCAACTCTTTACTAGAATCTAATAAATAAATTATTTCCGTCAAAGCACCTCCAATACTCACCAAACGTAAAGGTGCTGATGGCTTTTTAGATTTTTCTTGGGCAAGCGCATTTTCACCGAATGCTGACAAGCTACCCACCGCTAGCGAATGGATTAACAAGTTACGACGCATTGCATTCATCTTAGGCACCTATTGTTGCAGACTTTTCAACCAAGTCCTGAACAAGAGTTCGCCATGAATCTAACTCTGGATTTCCAGGCTTTCTTTCGCCAAAGAACATCGCAATAGTCTCGCCTTGCTCATCAAATAGCTCTATTGAAGTAACAATGCCATCCACAGTTGGCTTGCGAACAACCCATACTTGAGCGACATGATCAGCCCTTAAATGCAAATTAAATCTTGGATCCATGATATTGATCCAGGCCTTCATATGAACCACATTTTTAACAGGGCCACTATGAATTTGAATCACACCTGGATTGCCAACAAATACCATAATCGAAGTTTTAGTATTTACTACAATATCCAATAAATCTCTTATACAGCTCACGCAGACTTCCTGAGTAAACTCTGGTTTCGCAAGACGCAAACCTTGAGCCCTGTTGACATTAAATTTTTTGAGCAGGTCATAGAATTCATGGGTATCTTTCATATGACACCATGCCTGATGAAATCTTCCTATATTGATTTCTCTATCAGGAATCTCAACAACAGGCTTATCTAGGCCAAGCACTTCAATACCGGGTGCCTGATCGCCACTTTTGAATTTAGCAACCAATGCATCAAAAAATTCAACAATACTTTGCGGCTTTAAATGAATCTTATGAACTGCTGCACCAGACTTATCAAAAAATTGCAAGCTACGATGTGGTCCATTTTTAGTCACTTCATGTACCGCAAAACCATGAGCCCAAGTTTCATAAAAAATACGTAAATCAATTTCACCAACTAAAAGACCTATAGGGCCCCGCTTGGAAGCGTGTTTATAGACTCCAACCTTCTCATGGACGCAGGATTTATTACGCGTCAAGGCCATCACCTCACCAAGAAACTCTACAGAGCTAATAATTTCCGACCACTCTGAACACAATCGAATAGCTTGTAGACCTCCAATCTCTGTTGGAGCTAGCCGAGCATCAACATGGGCACCAATCAGCTCTCCCTCTGATATCTCGAGTTTCTCGGCGATATCACGATGACGCATTTTTTCTTCCCTGCGCAAAATAGTAAAGAATTGGCGAATTGAATCAATGGATTTCATCTTCTCTACCCTCAGAAATCGTAGCGCGCGGAAAGTTGGACATTGCGAGGTGCAGATGTCGCGGACTGTTGAGCCGCTGAAGCGTTATAGCCTCTGGTATTTTCAGTAGTTACGGACCCCTGAACACCCGACCAATTCCAGTAGGTGGAATTAAATACGTTATTTAAATTGAAATTAAAGGTCAGCTGTTTTGTTGGCTTCCAATACCCCGTAAGATTAAGTATGGTTGATGCAGGACTAAGAAACTGATTTTGGGTTCCACCGTTATTGCTATTGAAGTTCACTGTGCTAGCAGCTTTTCCCTGATTCCAAACCATATTGGCGAAGGCACCCCAATTAGAGGCATCGTATCGCAACCCTAAAATCCCACGTAAAGGTTGAATGGTATTTAAAGGGGTTGAGATGCTATTTTGAATTTGCTCGCCATTGCTATACGCCATAGCAGCATTTGCTTGCCAACCTTCGGCAAAAGCCCAGTCTGTCCGGACATCCCAACCACGAATGTATGCATTGCTAAGATTTTGATATTGATAAATGGCAGGATTAGCTCGACTATAGGTGGAGCCTTGAGTTATTACCTGAGAAATAAAATTACTGTAATTATTTGCATATCCAGATAATTGATACCTCCATGCATCGAATCGGCCACGAGCGCCAAGCTCTATTCCATTGCCAGTTTGAGGCTTTAAATTGGGACTCGGAACCAGCCGATAGTATTGCCCTGGTCTACCGATCGGGTTATAGCTTGATAGGGCCTGATCCGGTGTTGGAGCAGTAAAACCTGTTCCCCAATTTGCAAACAGTCTAAATTCTTGTACCAAATTCCATACCGCCCCGATTCTGGGGGATATCGCTGAAGAACTATTTGTCGGGTAAGGGCCATTATTTGGTTTAATGGAATACCCATCGTATCGGACCCCAGGTATCACACTAACGCTACCAAACTCCATCTCGCTTTGTAAAAATGCTCCGCCCAAATCATAAGTTGCAGGAACCGCAGGAGTAAGCGATGAACCATTTCCCAATGCATTCAATTGACTGGATATACTGGAAGAGCTCCAATCCAATCCATAAGTAAAGCGCTGATTAATGAGGCTTGTTGAATTACTCTCTAAGGTTGTATTTAAGCCAGTAGTATTTTGAGAATAAGTGTTATTTCGAGATCTCCAAGCCGAAGGGAATGACCCGCTTTGCTGTTGAAAAGTATTTTGAGTAACAGACGCATCCTGTAGGTACAACATCACATTAGCTTTTTGAATGTACTCACCAGCTTCATCCTTGTGATCCCATTCACCGGAAACTCGATTTCTAGTCGTTGTATCGGCGGCGGTAGAAGTTATCACATTCCTTGGGCCCCAGCCACCGCCCATTCCTAAATCCGAAAGATTATTAACATTTTGATTTACATTTTGGGACTCATAAGTGATGCCAAGTTTGTTAGTCGAATCTACTGCCACAATCCCTTTTGACAGAACATACCAGTTGCCGTAATCCGCAGGATTTGGTGCGGTGCGCGTTGAACCAGTTGAATAGTTTGAGCCTTGATTTTGATATTGGTGGCCAGACTGAAAGTTACCAAGCACCATAGCTTGAGCATGATCGTTCTTACCTGCATACCCAAAACTTGTATTTGTAGAATTATCTACACTTGAATAGCCGGTTTTAGCAAACCCGCCCTTATCTTCGCCATCATTAATAAAATCGACTGGATTAAAAGTCTGGAAATTTACAAGACCAGCTAAACCATCGCTGCCATATTGCGTAGATGATGGCCCCCTCACTACTTCTATTTTCCTAAAACCCTCTACATCCAGAAAATTTCCACGTCCAGCCTGAAATGCATTAAATGAAAATTGGTTGGGAACGCGAATACCATCCACTAGCAATAAAACGTTATTCCCCTGGAGGCCTCGAATATTAATACTCTCCTGAGAGCCCCTACCCTGACCTCCAACAGCTAGACTAAAACGACCAGTTTGAGATGGGACCGTTACATCAGGGGAATCTTTAAATACGTCTCCAATGTTACGTGCCCCCAGCTCCTGAATTTCTTCAGCGGTTGTCACTGTAACGACGTTAGGCACGTTATCAGTTTTTCTGGGTGAGCGAGTGGAGCTCACCGTAACCTCTTTCAAACCTCGATCGACCTGCGAGTGCTCGCCCCGCTTCCGATTTAAAACACTACCATCTTCATCAACAACAATTTGAGCTTGTGCGGCTAATGGAGCCCATGAGAAAGCCATCAATAACGCTAGCTTGCGAATTTTTAACCCGTTATGCATAAAACCTCTAGTTAGTTAAAACACTAGCTAGCGGCGGCGGGCTGTGATATTAAAAGCCAATAGGATGGCTCGATAGATAAATGTTAATGAGAATGATTCCTATTGTCAATAGAAATTATGCTTGATTGTTGCAAACATATCTAATGGGACAAGATGAAATTGATAGGTAAGCGATAGCAAGAGGGTAAGGGGTGACCATCTTGTAGTGCAGGCATAAATTTCCATAGGCGCACCGTATTTAAAGCTGATCTATCTAATGCAGGATATCCAGAAGTTTTGGCTAACTCCAAATGATGTATTGCGCCCCGCTCAGTGATGCAAGCATTCAGAATCACTCTTCCCTGCTCTCCATTTTCTCGACTGGAAATAGGATAAGGCGGCTTAGGGTTGTTCAAAGCTGATGAGTCAGCTGATGGCATGGAAATTGGTGCAGCAGCGGAATGATATAGAACCTGATTAGTAGGCTCCAACCCATCAAGAGATACTTGATTAATAGACTCAGAGGTTTGAGCTTTTTGTTTTTTAAGGTTGGGCTGCGTGGTCACTACCTTAGATATCACTACCGACTCCAGCTTTATCACCTCTCCCGAAAAAATAAAGCTTGGCCTATCCCTAGAAAATTTCAGCCCAAATAAAATAATCACAATCAAAATCAGGATGTGAAATATAAAGACCATGAACCCCATACGGACGTATAAGGACTGATGGATGGACTTTAGCATTTGCTACTATTTCGTCAGTATCAATTTGCCAAATTGAGTAATGCGTAAGGTATACATCACCCCGCGATGATCTATCAACACTGAATTAGTATTGCCAAAGAGATCTGCACTTGTAAATTTGTGCTCTGAAACTCCAAGAGTCAACCTGCTACCATTAATGAGTTGCTTGTGCATCTCTGGATTCATTATTTTTCCTTTGGAGTAGTTACAAAGCCAACCTTTTCAATTCCAGCAGAATGCGCAATGCTCATCGCCCTAGCCACATGGTCATACTCCACTTTTTTATCGCCATAAATATGCAATACAGTTTTGGACTTTGATTTGGCAATCCGCTGCAATTCATTGCTTAAACCATCCTCGTCTAACCTCCGCTTATCAATCACATATTCACCATTCCGATCAATACTTAAACTCAATACCTCGGGTGGATGTTCTTGTGGCTTACTAGATGCCTGAGGCAAATCCATCTCTACAGAATTTTTTAAAACTGGAACAGTGATCATGAAAATAATCAATAAAACCAGCATGACATCCACAAATGGAGTCATATTTATTTCGTTAATAAACTGATCCTCCTGACTATCAAAACTTGCAAAACTCATTTAGTCCCCTCCGGAGTTTTGATACAGATTCCGGTCACATAGAATGCGCGCAAATCGTAAGCAAAGCGGTTCAGTTTTCCAAGAATAAATTGATTGCCCCTTAGCAAGGCGTTGTATCCAAGAACGGCAGGTATCGCAACTACCAAACCAAATGCAGTCATCACCAAAGCCTCCCCTACGGGGCCAGCAACCTGGTCAATACCAGACATTCCACCACCGCCAATACTTAACAACGCTCTATAGATGCCCCAGACAGTGCCAAACAGACCAACGAATGGTGCTGTAGATCCAATTGATGCCAAGATAATCAGTCCTGAGCCAAACTGCTCCCTTGCATCATCTATTGAATTTCTGAGACTGCTAGTAATCCAATCATTTAAATCTAATGAATCGTGTAGGTGCTGCTCGGTACGCCGATGATGACGCATTGCAATTTGCCCCTCAAGCGCTAATGCCTTAAATGGATTGACTTCTTGCTGCTTTAACTCGAGCACCTCAAGAGCCTCATTTAAGTCTGGGCTATGCCAAAAATTATTTAATTGTTTGGCCTGCTTCTTGGATTTATAGATCAATACACCCTTAACTACCATGACCGTCCAAGACAAAATTGACATGCCCAGCAAAATCAACGCCGTTACTTGAATGACAAGCCCACTGCTCAACCACAAACTCACAACACCCATCCCAGAATTCATATCGCCAATCCACTTTATTTAATTGTCTAGCGCCCCAATCATCTTCCCAAACGACCCAGGGCGAATTCATTCTAAATGATAATGATTACCATTTAGACTTCATGAGTATTCAAACTAAATCTCAAACCCAAAGACATATTTAAGGTTTTAGCGAAGATCTAATTTGGCAAATGAAAAGGATTTACAAGAAGGAAATGTCAGCGCATCAGTCAGAGAGGAATAAAACATCACACCTACTCCGATAGTGACTCTGGTTATATTTTTGGCAATAAAAAAGCCCCAATTAAGGGGCTTGTTCATTTGCTGTAAATCATTCAAGCAGTTGATTTCATTAGAAATCTGGAGGAGACGAGAGGATTCGAACCTCCGATCCGCGTTTTAGCGCAGATGCTCCCTTAGCAGCGGAATTTCAGGACTAAAACTATTGCCTCTCAAGTCAACAGACCCTTTATGTTTATTGGGTTTTATCCAGTTATTACTCAGTTATCCTTAGCCATCCTTTGCTGATATACTTACTCCCATTCTTACTCCGTAGGTGTGAAATGGTTCGTAGAGCGACCGAAGAAATTCATAAAAAAGAAGCTCGGGCAAAGCTAAAGCCAAGACTTAAGGCTCCCTACTTTCAAACGATTGCTATTGGGTTGACGCTGGGCTACAACCTACCCGATAGCGGCGCACCCTCCTCTTGGATTGCTAGACGACTTGCTGACAATGGCAAATACATCAAAGTAACTTTAGGATATTGCGATGATGGCAAAGCTAAAGCAAACCTCAACACAGCTGATGTAACAGAGCTTGCTCATCGGATCCATGATAAAGAAGCCCTCGTTCGCAAGGTACAGGACAGCATCATTACCTTCGATACGGCGGCCTATCTCGCTCGTGAATGGGGAAGTAAAAACACAAAAGCAAAAGCTTCTCTTAAGAACTTCAAAGTATCCGATGCTATAGATCACTATTTAGACCAAAGAAAGGCTCAGGGAGCTGATGCCCGAAATATCTCTAAAGAGAAGAATGTTTTAAATAAGCACATTCCTCCAGCCCTCCTACGCAAGCAAGTAGCTGATTTAACCTCAAATGAACTCAAGACATGGAAGAGCAACATCACAGGTACGGTTGGCAACAAAAACCGTGTAATGAGTCTGTTGCGCCGGGCATTCAATGTGGCTCTCGAGGATGAATTAGTTAAATCCAAGACTTGGGATGCCCTAAAGACAGAGAAGGAAGCCACTCAAATGGAGGCTACTGGCATCTACCTTACGGAAAAAGAGATTACACAGCTTATTAAAAAGGCGCCTGATAGTGCAACAGCAAATCTTATTCACGCAGCCGCCCTATCCGGCTTTCGTGTTGGCGAGCTAGTAGCTCTCTCCATAGGCAACTACAACAAACAGACTGGTGTAATCCATGTGCCCAAGGACAAAACTAAAGAACGCAATGTCCACATCTCCAATGCCTTTGCCTCATTCATAGAAGAGCTATCAAATGGTAGGAAGAAAGGCGAGCCTTTGTTGCTATCTCCCAGCGGCGAACGTTGGCGTGATGGCGAGCAATACAAAGCCGTGAAGCAAGCCGTAATGGCTACTGAGCTTAATAGAGAGATCAGCATCTACGATATTCGCCATAGTTACATTACGCTAGCTCTTCAAAAGGGGTTAGATCCAATGACCCTTGCAAAGACCGTTGGAACTAGCGTCAAAATGATCGAAAAGTATTATTTCCATGTGATTAACCCCCATACGCAAGACCTATTGGGTGCGGCATCGCCATCTATTAATTTGGGGGCGTAATGACAGCGAAAAAGGTTTCCAAGAAGCAACCGTTAATAAGCAAAATTACTGACGCTCAGGCCAATGTCGTAGCTAAGAGAAATGTGGTCGATGGATTAAGGAAAAAAAGATCCCTTGATCCCAATATAGCGGCCTACATCGAGGATGCAAACTATATCCGGTGGTACCTCACCTTTGAAGACTTGATCAGCAAGATACCCAACATTCAGAGTGTTATTGATAGCAATGTAGAGCTCGCATATACCCAGCGTGAATACATGAAATACGCTGGCGTATCCCCCACCATGGAGGACATGCTTGAAGCCTCTATGCGTAAGGGTTTAGAGCTAGTTATTAGCAACAAGAAACGCAAGGAACGAGCTCAAAAGGATATGGCTCTTGCTAGAAAGAAAAAGGAGCTTGTGATCTCCGAATTCATAAAAATATGTGAAGACAATAACGGCGAGCCTGAGAAGTATTGGTTACAAATTAACAAGGCTCTCAGAAGCGAATATGGTAAAGGATTTACGCAAAACTATATCTCATCGATTGTTTGTGATGCCGAAAGAAGTGGGCATTTTGATCCAAAAATTAGAGCCCCTAAGAAGGTGTTGTAAAAAAATCATCCCCATACCCTTGCTGGCTTAGGCGTTTAAATCCCACTTTCATAAAGTCGATTTAAAAAATTCATTTCTAAAGTTCTCTCATCGCAACGTAATGAGATTTAGAAATGAATGCAAACGAGTCTAAGTACGCCCTCTCCTACTCGGAGCTATTAGAGTCGCTCGGCACAGCCAAGGAGCCATTTCCACGAAGCACGATGGAGATGCTTGAGCGTCAGGGTAATGCACCCAAATTCTTCAAAATTGGTAGGCGCAAGTATTGCCGTGAGCAAGACCGTCGCAAGTGGCTTGACGATCTCGCAAAGAATCCGGAGGCTACCAAGTGAATCCCCTCTACTACTTTGACGAGATTAGCCGTACCCAAGCGGTTGTACCCATTAGCGAACTCAAATTCGCCCCTGATGTTCGTAGCTATACGGATGACAAGTTTGTCCCTATCACCCTATCCAATGGGCGACACGGCACAGCCAATGTAGGCGATCTACGAGTCGCCCTCCATTCAACAAACTTTAGGACTGTGGGCGCACAGGCTGGATTCACTATGCATGCCCTCGACATAAATGGTAATGCCCATGAAAGAAATGTGATTGCTTGGAATATTTCAATGAGGTCACGAGGCGAAGGTGCCTATGGTCGCCCCGTTCCTGACTATGAGATGCCCGAGAATATTTTGGGCTACTACGGTGGTGATTTCGTCTGTGTTGAAAGACCTGATGGCACTTGCATATCCGAAGACAAGGAATGGAAGTCATTAAGTGACTGGCTAAAGATAGCCAAAGCAAAGCTCAAGAAAAGACATGGCTCATGAAAACAAATTCACAGGAGCGTTGCTTCTTGACCGAGAAAGCTACTCAGTTGACTAGTGAACGCTTTTGCACCCGTTGCTACCGCTATCGCAACGCCCTCACCGGAGAGTTGAAGAAGACCTCCGGAGGTCGAACCCGATGGACTTGCTCTGTATGCAACGAAGGCTGGAAACGCAACCGAGCTGTTAGCAAGACATCTCGACCATGCAATGTCAGCCCTGAATCCAAAAGCGAAATCCCAGCTATTGCTGGGGCTAGCACCAACATTACAAAAACACGGTCAAAAGAACAAATAACACCATGAAAAACATATACACACAGGGAATCATTGCTCAGAAGGCGCACTTCAAAACCTTGCTTAACAAAACGCATATCAAGAATCAAGACATGAGACAAATTATCCAAATGGCTAAAGAGTTAGACCATGAGGTTGTTGTTCTGGCGGGTCGCATTACCGCCAAGAGGGGATGTTTTGGCATTGCATGTGATGAGAATAAGGCACGGCTATTCATTGCTACGGCAAATAGCCGCATGGCTGAATTGGGCTCAACCCACACAGAATGGATATTCCTTGGCGACGATAAATTCATTGAAGACTTTGATCATGAAATCGTTCATCACGCTGAAGTTAGCGGCGGTCAAGCCGAGAGGATCTATCTATGAGTCATCTCGAAAAGATGAGCCCATTTCAGATTGAGCTTGCCTCAGGGCTTGGGTCGTTTGATACCAAGAAGAATGGAGGTCAGTACGACGGCTTAAAGATCTTGGACGTACTTACCCAAGAACCAACCGCCCTCTCCAAGGAGAAGACTCCGTGGGTAATCCCAAGTCAATATCGTGAATGCGATGCCCGTACACACAAAGTGCAAAGCGTGAAAGGTAGCTATTGGTTGCTAACCGTAGATATTGATAAAGGTAATATTAGTTTTGACTTGATCAAGGATGCGATTACTCGACTCTTTGGCCTTGACCAGCTGGCAAGGATCTACAGCACAGGAAGCGCTACACCCGATAACCGCAAATGGCGCATCCTAATCCCATTGGAAAAGCCACTAGAAGCCCAGCGCTGGCAATTTTGGCAAAAGAGCCTGAACACATGGCTACTTGAATCCAGAATAACGCCTGACAAGGTTTTAGAGCGTTTCGGACAGATGGTTTATTTACCCAATATTCCACCAAGAAATCGTGACGAAGATGGCACCCCCTTCTTCTATCAAAACGAGTTGATTGGAAATGACCTTCTAACAGAGTCATCAAGTCAGACATGGGTTGATTGGCTTGCGCTACAAACGACTATTGCTAAAGAGCATGAATGGGTTGCTCAGGCAATGCGTGAGGAGCGATCGGCAAAACCTAAAATCCCTGAAGGTGAGTCTGTCATCTTCGAATTCAATAAGAAATACTCGATTGATAGCTTACTTGGCTCTTATGGCTACGAAGCAAGCTCGAACGGACTTGATTGGCGATCACCCAATCAAAGCAACCCATCCTTTGCTACCCGTAACCACGGCGACTATTGGACAAGCCTTTCTGAATCTGATGTGGGCATGGGGCTAGGTCGTCCCTGTAGCTCTGGTGCTGGATGTTTTGGTGATGCCTTTGATCTCTTTTGTTTTTATGAGCACGGCAACGATACCAAGAACGCCATCAAGGAACTCACCCAATGAGTGATAAAACTAAAAAGAATATAAACATGGATGGCGCACAACACTTCGCTGGCTCGAAGTTTATATACGGCGCAAATGAATTTATCCAATCAGCAAAAGCACCTGAGTTCATTGTTGAGAAAGTTATTCAGCGAGGACAGATCTATTCATTTACAGCGAAATGGGGTCATGGCAAGACAGCCCTCGGTTTAACTTGGGCGGTGCATATAGCCGCTGGTCGTGATTTCGCTGGCTTTAAGACCCTTAGATCTCGAGTCCTCTATCTTGCTGGAGAGAACCCAGCCGATGTCCAGCTTCGTGTCATAGCAATCTGTAGGGAATTCGAAATCGACCTAGACGAACTCGATGGCTGGCTCTACTTCTCAGATAAAGCATTCCCCATAAATCAAGCTGATATTTGCGACTATTTCATTGGTGAGGTAAAGCGAGTGATCAACGATGCAATCGACTTGATATTTGTTGATACAGGGATGGCTCATAGTGAAGTCGACGAAGAGAATGCCAATGGCAAGATGCATAAGGTTGCTGTTGCTATGCGAAACATGGCAATCAATCTCTATGGCTCAGCCCTCGTGGTATTCATGCACCCTACACAGGGAGCCACAAAGGAAACATTGCGCTCTCGTGGTGGTGGCGCCTTTGCCGGACAGATCGATGGCGAGCTATTGGGATGGCAAGATCCAGTCAGCAAGCAAATCCAATTTTGGCACTCCACCAAGTTCCGAGGTGGCGGCTTTGAGCCTGTGTACTTTGATCTAAAGCGCATTGAACTCGAAGGCTTTGACGACAACTTTGGCAATCAAGCCTCATCCGTAGTGGTGTTGCCTAGCACCAAGGCCAAGGATATCAATGAAGATGCCTTAGGCGGAGATAACAAGCTCATCTTCGAAGTCTTCATGAAGTGCGCTCAATCAAAGGTCTTGGTAACCGATAGAGAATGGCGACGAGAAGCTTATTTAGCCTTTGGTGATCGCTCACCGAAAGCCAAAACAATGGCATACGGACGAGCTAAGACATCGTTACTGAACTCGAAGATGGTTATCGATGCACAGATACATAAGTCATATCGACTACCAAACGCTACATTGGTCGATGTAGCTCTTGAGGAAGACGATGAATAAGGGCTACATCAGAGCTACAAATGGGAGCTACATTCGCTACATTGAAGCTACATTCGCTACACGGTCACAAACTAAACGCTACACCACACCACAACACCCTAAGGGGTGTGGTGGTTGTAGCTTTGTAGTGCTGGGTTGTCAGGATGGGAATAATGCGTTACAGCTCTACTCATCTCCTGTGAAAAGTGTGTGAGCAAATGCAAACCGAATTAGTTAAACCAAAACGCCGTGGTGGTCAGAAGAAAGGAACAACCCATTCGGGCTCCTTTAAGAAAGGTGACGACCCACGAAGGCAAACAAGAATGGCTCGTGATCCTGTCACCGGCAAACCAGTATCTATTGCCGCTATGGCAAGAGCTGATACCTACTTAGCACTAGAGTTGATACGCAAGGTCATTCCTGATGAATCTTTGCGTATGGAGCTTCGTTTAACAGCCGCTAAGACGCTTGTTAACCTTGGATGGGCTGATGCGCCACGAGCAATCATTTCGAGCGTTACACACCACAACGGCAATCTTCCAAGCGTTAACCAGTTGATGGAGGCATTGCAATCCGGTCAGCCGATTAAATTGCCTGAGTTGCCACCACTCAACCAATCCGAAGTAATCGACATCGAAGTAGCCGATTCCCTTAAGAAGGGAACATTAAACCCAGTCAACACGGGCCTTTGCGAGGATTCGGAGTAAGTATGGGTGAAGTATGCCGACAAAATACCCTCACCCACCATGCTGGCGAGATTCTTGGGCGAAAGAAATCCTATGTCTACCCAGCCCCCATACGACCCGGTGGCACCCCCATGAGTTTCCTAGTTATACATCTCACCTACAAAAAATAAAATGAATTTATCGAACATAGTCATCACAGAACAAAATCGCCCTATAGTTGAAAGACTCCTCCTCTATCGTCGAGCCACCGAAGACTTTTCAACTTTCGTCCAATTAATGGATCCCAAGTTTCAAATTCGTCAATCGACTAAGAAAATCATTAACTTCATTGAGGAGTGCCGCAACAACGGCAAATCCATCGGGATCATTAGCGCACCACCACGGGTTGGTAAATCTCACCTCACTACGGCATTAGCCGCATTTGAGCTCATGAATAAGTCTGACGCTAAGGTTGTTCTCGCCTCTTATGGTGCCGACCTTGCTGATCAGAACTCCCGAAGAGTTCAATCCTTCCTCAGCCTTGATATGTGGAAAGCGATCGCCCCCAACATTGGCTTAAATCCCAACGAGAGCGCATTTAATAAGTGGAGCACTACAACGGGGGCATCCGTGCGCTCGGTAGGCGTAGGCGGCGGTTTAACGGGCTTTGGCTGTACGCTCGCCATCGTTGATGACCCACACTCCAATTTAGAGGCCGCTGACTCCCCAGTCCAAACGAAGGCCGTGAAAGAGTGGTTTGATTCGGTTCTATTTACTCGCCGTGAAGGGAAATCCCCATTCATCCTCTTGGTAGCTACTCGTTGGTCATTACAAGATCTAACCTCTCATGTCCTCGCAAACTACCCCGATGTCGCCTACTTAAATCTTCCGGCGTTTGATGAGAATGGCGTTGCGCTTGAGAAAGAATTTGAAACGCTCTACAAGCAACAAAAAGAATCTCTTCCACCACGGATTTGGTCAGCCTTATATATGGGCTCTCCAACCCCATCCGAAGGCGCACTCTTTACAGCAAACGATATTGAGTCATGTGGGTATAGCCGTGATGAGCTACCCGACCAACGGCACCTAACATTCTTGGCGGCATCTGACTATGCGCTTGGCGGGCAAGATAGAACTTGCCATGTCGTGGGCGGCGTAGACCCATCAGGAATCTTATGGATAACGGATGTTTACTGGAAGCGTGGTGACACCGTTGAGGTGTGGACGCAAAAGCAATTGGAGATGAGCCGTATTTGGCGACCCAAGGCATGGTACGAGGAAGGTGATGCCACCACCAAGGTTCTGAAGAGCTTGCGGCCTCGTGATCACTTCTATGGAGGCTTTGATCAATACTTCAAGACGATCTCTCACGGTGGCAAAGGGAAAGAGTTCCGTGCTTACCCACTCTCACGGTTAATTTCAAAGAAGGAAATTAGATTCCCTAGGTTTCATCCCCAATGGCCGGAGCTTTTGAATGAGTTGGTAACCTTTCCAGCTGGGACGCATGATGACTTTGTAGATGCCCTAGCATTACTGGTCAATGGCTACGGAAGAACTAAGTCGCCCACCTCTAAACCTTCGCCGGATGGCGTAAATCCTGAATATTGGAACTCTCAAGGGGTGATGATCAAACGAAGTGATGGTGCCATCTGTATTAACCCGAGAATTACGGCTGAGCTGTTTGACCTTGAGAATGACTTCTACTCACCTCAACCAAGTAGGCGAATAGGCTGATCTTTGTATTTTGGTAACTTTTTGAGCCAGCCACTTTGGTGTGCGAATCCAAGAACGCCCTTAAAGAAATCAAAGGAGGCGTTAAGTGTTGCAGCATCTTGAAAGTGATGCGCTAGTTGCTCTTTAATATCGCCACCAATCTCCGATATTCGCAATGTTCCCCACGATTCGCTGAAGAATGCGCCCTTCTCAGCCCTATCAATCGATATATCAATTGTCGAGGTTAGGTAGGCATAAACAACTTCTCGAACAGTATGCTCAGCGGCTTGTGCAATCAAGATTTGCGTTTGGATTTTGGCGACCCTTTGCTCAGCCCACGCAATTGCTCGCTCTCTATTGGCCGTGCTTGAACTCTCACGATGACGCACGCCCTTATAGGAGAAGTCCAACCAGTAGATTCCCTGTTCGCCATGCTGAGTTAGGCTACCGCTTTTTAAATTCATGGGCATTGATTTAGATAAATAATCGTGAGCCGTTGACTTTAAGCCATTCCCGACAATCTTGATGATTGGGGAATATCTTTTCTACCAACTTCCAATACTTAGGCGAGTGATTGTGCTGGATCATATGGGATAGCTCATGAACCACCACATAATCAACAATCTCTTGTGGTGCGAGGATGATCCTCCAGTTATAGGAAATATCGCCCTTAACCGAGCAAGAGCCCCATCTAGACTTGTAATCACGAACCGATATTGATTTCGGAATAACTCCAAGCTGTTTTGCGTACTTTAATGTCTTTTCTTTTAGACGAGCAATCGCTAAGTCCATATACCAGTTAACCAATAGATCTCTAATGAGCTGATCATTGACTTTGGCTGTGCGTGCCACCGTAACCTGTATGTAACCTTGAGTAAGCTTTACAGAATTTTCACTACCTTTGACCACCTTAAGACGATAGTTTCTTCCCATATACGGGAAAGCCTCACCATTGATATATTCCTTTGGTTTTGGCAAGGCAATCTGAGAGTGGTCTATTAACTTGCGCTTAATCCAAGTCGATTTCTTCATCAAAAGATCTTTGATGCGTGCATCTGACAGAAGCTGAGGCACAGATACCTCAACCTTATTGCCCACCACCTTAATTGTGGCTGTACGAAGGCGATTGGTTCGGATCACCTCAACAACAGGAGCAATACTCAGAGCCATATTCACTTAAATTTAACCCTAGCCAATTCCATAAAGCGCTCAGTTATTGCATCAACTAGTTCAACGGTACCAAAGTCCTCATCTAGGATGGCTCGTTTAATGTCCTTCTTAACTCGTTTTTGCTCATCCCATTTATTAAAGAAGTCAACAATTGAAGTTGCCTCATCAATCATCTGAACAAGGCCCTTAACAACCGCTACAACTCTAGCGTGCATTAGCTCATCTAAGACTTCAGATCCCGTCTTCTTAGTAATCTCAGCCATCAAGATGCCATAGAAGGCAAATTCGGTATCGGATAAGCCTAAGTCTTTAGCCTTCTCGACCTTTTCTACCTCAATCTTGTCACGGAAATCGAGAAGCAATTGAACTAGATCATCCCACTTCTCTTTATTCTTCTCAATGATCTCGTTTAGACGAACTGATAAAGGTGCATAGTATTCGGGATCTGTTTCAAGGTTAACCTTGATGTGATTTTTGATGGCCTCCTCAACCTCGGATGCCTTAGCTTTAGGAGACTTATGAAGATTAAGTTTTTCCTTGAAGTCTTTAGCCAAGAGATCGACCGGTGGAATCTTCGGATCTACGCCTGTAGAGAAGACATGCTCTTCAATAAGCTTACGAACCTTCTCACCTACCCCTGAAATATCCAGCTGGGCATCACGGAACATATTGCGTGCGCCTATAGAGATCTTGCCAAGCTTCTTCAAGTCAGCCAAGAAAGGGATCGCAGCTGAATCAGGGAGGATGGTATCCATCAACTTACAGAACTTTTGAAAGTCAGCTTGAAACTGTTGACGACGCACCTCCTCTTTAAGCGATAAGATGCATGCGTCATAGTCATCTAAGCTGTAATCCTTAAAATACCCAACAGCTCTTGTATGAGCGTTCTTGAGTTTAGGAATTTCATCCTTAAGATCTTTAAGTGCACCAGCCACATCCTCTGTAGAGAACATTTCAAGGGCTTCAGTTAAGTAATCACTCAATCCGTAGTAGTCAACGATATAGCCACAGAACTTATTCTTATTAGTTCTGTTTACCCTAGCTATCGCTTGTAATAGGTTGTGGTCTGTAAGCTTGCGATCAAGATACATAACCTGAGCAATTGGTGCATCAAAGCCTGTTAGGAGCATGTCCTTAACAATTAGGAATGAAAGGTTAGATTGCCCCTCCCCATTTCCCAATGGCTTCTTAAAGTCCTCAATCTGTTTCTTATGTTTCTTACCATCGGTGTAGTCCCAATAGCGTTTCTCATCGTTATGATCACCCGAGATAATGACAGCCGACTCGGGGGCCTGAAGCTCGTCGAGCATCTCTTTATAGAGAATGGCGGCATTGCGTGATGAAGTCACGATCATTGCCTTAAAGCCGTTTGGCTGGATATGCTCACGGTAGTGCTTCAAGAGATCCATGCACACACGACGAATCCGCTGAGGAGCCTCTAAAACAGCTCTTTCCGTACCGAACTTACGCTTAATTTCTCTTTGCTCGTCAGGAGATCTATCTGAAAAATATTCATCAAATAGGCTGTCCAATGAGTCACCAGTAACCTTGACCTGAGCCTGTCTACCCTCATAAAGGATCTGAACGGTGGCTCCATCTTGAACGGCTTGCTCAATCGTGTAGGTATCAATGTATGAACCAAACTCATTATTCGTCTTCTGAGTTTTAATGAGCGGCGTACCAGTAAAGGCGATCTTTGGTGCATTCGGTAATGCTGTATTAATGGCGGCACCCAAAGCCCCGTATTGAGTACGGTGAGCCTCATCGGCAAGAACGATGATCTTGTCTGATGTATTTAAAACTGGGAAGTCAAAATCATCAGCATTCTCTTGAAACTTCTGAACCATCGCCGTAACGATGTCAGATGAATCAACAGAGAGCAATTCCTTAAGCTTCTTGACAGAGTCGGCGTGATAGACCGTTTCGTCTTGTGCATTCTTAAAGGTGGTTGTTAGCTGGTTATCAAGCTGTGTTCTATCAGTTAGGAAGACTAGCTTGTAATCACGCAAGATTGGATCACGGCGTAGCTTTACGGTTAAGAAGACCATAGTGAGGGATTTGCCTGAACCTTGGGTATGCCAAACAACACCGCTCTTATCTTTTCTAGTCTTGCCATTCTTAAGGCGGTCAATCGTCTTGCCTACAGCCCTAAATTGCTGATAGCGAGCAATCTTCTTAATAATGCGGCCATCTACTGGCTCAAAGACTGTGAAGTTTTGAATGATGTCCAAGAAGTTGATCTTGCTAAATAAGCCGGCAATCAAAATCTCTTGAGAAGCCCCATCGGAGGCGAAGTCTTCCGCCTTGAGTGGATATGGATCTTTCCAATCAAGGTAATGCTCCATCCTTGAGGAGATAGTCCCCACCTTAGCTTTATCTCTATGAGTCGACACCATCATTTGGTTGTAATGGAATAACTTTTCAGCCCCCTCATCGTCCAAAGGATTGCGACGGTTCGCATAACGAAGAAGCTGATCAATGCCAGCCTCCATCGGATTGGTGATGTATGGCGACTTGCACTCAATAACCGCCAATGGCAATCCATTCACAAACAAGATGATGTCGGGAATGATATTTTGGTTAACCCCGGCAATCTTGAATTGATTTACGCACAGGAAATCGTTCTCAAGCGGGTTCTCAAAATCGATAATCTTGACTGTTTGACCCTTACGACCATTTCCTAAATCTTGATCAACCGAGATGTAATTGGTGAGTATGCTCCAAACATGCTGATTAGCTTCAATCAAATTTGGCAATTGAATTTTGGTGATGTCACGAATCACCTTGGACAGATTTTCTTCGCTAATCCAAGAATTCAACTTAACGATGGCATCTTTAAGACGCTTCTCAAGAACCACATCCTTAAATGACTTGCGATGGTCACCAACATCAGGTGACAAAAGGGTTCCAACAATATAGTTCCAGCCTAGGGACTGGAGCTGGGCGATGGCCGGTAACTCGACCTTAATTAATTCATCAGACATATAAGTTAAGCGGCACCCTTACTTTGCCCGTAAGGAGATCATCCATTAATGATGATTTAAGATCAGTTAATTTTTTCAGCTTTGTCATTGATAGATTTAAACGATCGTCAATGGAGGCAATAATTTCAGAAATTTTAAGTTGCTCATCCATAGAAGGAATTGGTATTGGTGTTGCCCTAATTGCCTTTAGGGAGAGATTATTAATGGTTGAGCCTGTCAGTTCACCCTTAAAATATTGTTGCGCTTTTCTCGAAGAAAGGTAGTAATAGACAAAGTCCTTAGACACACTTTCTTTCAAAGAAATATATGCCGCACTTTTACCAAGAACGACCTTCTCACCATTAAAAAAAGCAAGATTTCCAATAGTTCCATTGATTGACATCAATATGGATCGATCGCTCAAATTGATTTTATATTTCATGTATTCAGCTTCGGAAATCATTTTTGTATTCGGAAAAACTACTAACGATCCATTTACTAAATTGTTACCGTTTACAAAAAAATAATCAGAATTTTCAACATACTGAGGAGTTGAATGTAATCCGTCACCTATTTTCGTAGAAATATCACTTAACTCTACTAAACGCCAAGATGAAGGAAGCTTATTAACAGAACTTGGGGGGCGCTCATTATGACGAATGCCCAATTCAAACAATGTATCAATCGTTGCAAGTCTGACATTTTGTAGCTTTCCAATGAACTCTTTCAGCCTATCAATTAATGCATCAATAGAAGACAAAATAGCAACAATCTTAATTTGCTCTTCTTTGGGCGGTATGTGCAAAACAATATCAAGAAAGTCCCTTGAATCAAGCATTTTGACAGTCGTTCCCCTTCCGTGGGTCTTCATCTCTTGCCGAATCTTGGGATGGCAAAGAAGGTAATAAAGATATTCTTTGCGTACGAAATCATTCAATCTCAATGAAGTTACATGGTGAGAGTACAAAACTTTTTCATGAAGATATTTATGGGGAATCAATAGTGGAACACCCAATATATCCCCTGAGGGGGTAACATCAGTATTAACAATTAATAAGTCGTCCGGATGCAATAAATCGATCTCTCGAAAGGAAGAATTGAAATACTTTTCACCGTCCTTGTTATACCCTCCATCCTTTCGAAAAGATTTCATATTGATATACAAAGGCACAGACTGGGAAACTTCACCAAGCTGATCGGATGTATAGGAAATTCCTCGACGAGTACTAGAAATATCTCCCAGCCTCTTCCAAGTCCAACCACTTGGCGTTTGGTCACTCATATCCAAGCTCTTTTAGTTGAGACCACAACTCCTCCTCAGACCTCCCCAGTTTGCAATTAATTTCAAGCAATGAGGTGCGATACTTATCCCACCAACGCTCAAATTGCATAATTATTTTTGGGTCTTCAGATCCAAGGGCTTCTCTAATTTTCTCTTTAGAGCTTATTGACGGGCTAAATTCATAATATTGATCGTCCTTTTTAATAAATAGAGGAGATACATCAAAACCCTTTAAGGTTTCTTGAATATATTCATCCTCAACCTCAGAAATTGGTACGCCACCATGCAATAAAGCATGCACATCGAATTGTTCAGGCGGAGGTGAAGTATCCGCATATCGACGAATATTTAGGTTGTAATCGTTATCCCGAATCTCATCTAAGGAGACAACCTTTGAATATCGCTTTTCATCTCGATATTGATTGAAGACATCAACGATCCTATCAATATCTTGCTTTCGAAGGGTATTTTGGTTTTTCCCCTCCTGAAACTCAAGCTCACCATTGATAAATAAAACCTTATCCTTACGGTCGGATAGCTTTTTCTTATTAATGATCAAAAGTACAGCGGCAATACCGGCGCCATAGAAGAGGCCCTCAGGTAAACCAATCACCGCCTCAAGCAAATCATCCTCAAGGATGCCCTTACGAATATCTTTTTCGCTGGAGCCCCTGAATAAAACGCCGTGCGGCAACACAACCCCCATCGCACCATCGGCATTAAGTGACGCAATCATGTGCTGAACAAAGGCTAGATCACCGGTATCTTTAGGTGGCGTTCCATAAGGGAATCGTCCGTATGGATCGTTATCAGCTTTTTCTTTGCCCCACTTAGATAGTGAAAATGGAGGATTAGCCAATACACGATCAAAGGACATCAACTCACCATTGTGAGTGTGCTGAGGATCACCAATGGTGTCACCCTTACGAATATCCGCATTAAGCACGCCATGCAAGAACATATTCATCTTGCATATTGCCCATGTATTGAGGTTCATCTCCTGACCATACAAGGAGAGATTTGCTGGATTCTCACCATGCTCAACGAGATAATTTCTTGCCTCTACAAGCATGCCGCCCGAGCCAGCCGTCGGATCGTAGATCTTCATGCCAGCGTGCGGCTTTATAAGTGCAACTAATAACTTAACCACCTCATTAGGCGTATAAAACTCGCCGCCCTTCTTACCGGCTGAATCAGCAAACTGTTTGATTAAGTACTCATAGGCGTTACCCATGAGATCAGGATTCTCAAAATCAGAATTTCTTAAACGGTATTTGGAGAAGTGGGAAAGCAAGTCACGCAACTTTGCGTCATCGAGCTTATTTTTAATATTGAAATCTATTGAGCCAAGAACACCCTCTAAAGCACGGTTAGCCCCCTCAATGACTTCGGTGGCTTTATTAAGCTCAGCACCAATGTCATGCTTGAGATCCTTTAGATTCTCCCAGCGTGCTCGCTCAGGAATAAAGAATGTCTTGTCGTATTCACTCTCATCATCGGCTAAAGCCTCAGCATCCTTTTGAGATTTACCTTTGGAGATGTAATGGGCGATTACCTTCTCTTGCTCTTCTTCGAATGAATCTGAAAGTCGCTTTAAGAACAGCATGCCAAAGATGTAATCCTTGAACTCTGAAGCATCCATGTTGCCACGGAGAATATCGGCGGTTTCCCACAGAAATGACTCTAATTGTTGAAGCGTGAGTTTTTGTGTCATTTAGTTTTATTTTCAGTCTTTTGCCACTTTTGGCGAATATGAAAATAATATTCCAAAATTTAGAGGGAACCCCTAAACTTTCATGTGGTAGAGCTTAGTTAAGCACTACCAACCCTTGATAGCGGGAGCTTGGGGAGCCTGTCTTGGAGCATTGATTGTTGTGTTTAGCTGAGCTGGCACGAAGGGTGGCGGCATTAGCGCCTACATACACACTATTTGGCGAATAGTAATTAGTCTGACCATTGTCGATTTGGGATGATCCAATGCTCTGACCTTGTGGTGCGTAGTTCGTTGTGACTCCGCTAGATGAAGTTTGGGTATAGCCCTTGCAATGACCATTGGCATCGTAAATAGCTTAGGCAAATACGTTTGTAGTCAGAAGTAACAACATGAAACCTAATTTCATGACAATTTCTTTATGGGATATATAACTACAGCAAACCCATACCCCATAACGCCCGTTCAATCCATATCAGGAGGTAAATCCTCATCCCTAACCCTGACTTCTTCTAGCTGTTCAGACTTATTTGGCTTCTCTTTGGGTGTGCGATCCCACTTACCTGTAAAGAATGGGTGACGGTCCTCCCCCACCCCTGGCGGCTTTTGAGCTACATGCCCGAAGAATTCGACATCACTCATACTTTTTTATTTCTAATTAAGTAGTAGATTCCACCAAAAACAAATAAGGCAACAAAGAATGAAGGGACAGCGTGTACCTGAACATAATTAAGGCCAAATAGAACTAGAAGTCCAGCAATCCATGCCGATGACAAGCGCATATAGGGCTGATCATCATGATTGGGTGAGCTGATGTCACCTGTTTCCATCAAAAACTTTGGGACGATCATCAGAATATAAACAAGGAGAGCTAAACCAAACCATGCTGAATCAGACATTCTTTGCCGCCTTAAAACCCTTCACCACCCACAGAATACTTAGAGCCGCCAAATAAACAGCAAGACTACCGACGGCACAAGCAATGGTAATTCCGACAAAGACCTTAAGCGGGTCATTTAACTCATAACTCATCGTAGAAAAGGCAAAGCAAAGGAGTCCGAGATAGGAGCTTGCCGATATCAAAAGCCAAAGTCGTTGCCAACCATTAAGTGAATTTAGGAAATTCTTCATTGCTAATAATTCCGATTAAATTGATGCGAAAAGGGGCTGGCTCAGACTACACAAACTTAATATCAATATTCAGGCCTCTAGACTGGAGCTGTAATCTAAGCCATTCAGCGGCGTCTTTGCCATCTATGCCGACAAGCTTCTTCGCCCCATTGGCTCTTTGTTGACACAAGGAAACGCCGTGAGCATCACCGCACTCCAACTTATCCATTGGGAATAGCTCCAGCGAGAGTAGGAGTTCAAAGGCCTTGGCCATCGGCCCCGACACATTATCTACATATTGCTCAATATCGTTGTAATACCTTGATACCGTCTCAGCATCAATGATGACATCCAAATCCTCAATATCAAGCCCATAATTTTCTAGAAGACTATCCAAATTTTTAGGACTTAAATCTTCATGGAGAATTTCGCCCAAAAGAGTCCGCCATGTAACGGCGCCAAACGTACCAATGCTATCAGCGATAGTCTCATCCATCGTGACATAGTTGTTATATTCGGTATTCACATAAAGCGCATGGTCTGACATCCTTCACTTCCTCAAGATAAATGGCTAGCCATGTATTGTGCTGATGGCTTGGCGCTTGATGCATTAGAAAAACGCTATTGATTATTTTATTGAATTTATAGCCTTGAATAACGACGAATAATTACCAAAATAAATATCTCTTAATTGTCAAAATCTCAACCGTCGTTGACCGCACGACAACACTTTTCTTGATACGCTGGCTCTTCCATTGAACAGGAGGAACCATGAAGGACTTTCTACTTAGAGCCTACATAAACGCTGATAGAGAAGATTGCTCAGATCTTGAGGAAGCGGCTTTAGCCATCTTAGGCGCATCAATCAAAAAGTACGGAAATGATGACCGCCAAGCGATCATCTCGCTCTACTCGGAAGACATCGAAGCCTATGCCCTAAGGAGTAACCACATTTGACATAGTTACTCCCATACTTACTCCTAAGGAAATTTAGGCAATAAAAAAGCCCCTTTTTACGGGGGCTTATCTATGCGTTGCCATCATCTAAGTGTCTGATTTCATTAGAAATCTGGAGGAGACGAGAGGATTCGAACCTCCGATCCGCGTTTTAGCGCAGATGCTCCCTTAGCAGGGGAGTGCCTTCGACCAGCTCGGCCACGTCTCCATACTTGATGCTTTACAACGCCCCATAGTTTAACGGATTCCCGTGACCGAGGGGTTTAATGCTGACTTTTACTTCTGATCCAGCTCGAAAGCCTTATGCAGAGCACGTACAGCCAATTCCATGTACTTCTCATCAATCACTACTGAGATCTTAATTTCACTAGTAGAAATCATCAAAATATTGATACCCTCTTCCGACAAGGTGCGGAACATCTTGCTAGCAATACCAACATGTGAGCGCATTCCTACACCGACCACAGAAACTTTAGACACCTTTGGATCGCCAGTAATCTCTTTAGCCTCGATATGAGCTTGGACGGTATTTTTCAACAAGTCCAAGGCTTTCTGATAATCAGCGCGTGGGACGGTAAATGTGAAATCCGTCTTACCTTCAAATGACTGATTTTGAATAATGATATCTACATCAATATTCGCATCGGCAATAGGTCCCAAAATTTGATATGCGATACCTGGACGATCTGGAACTCCAAGAACGGTAATCTTCGCTTCATCACGCGCAAAGGCGATGCCGGAAATAACTGCGGCTTCCATAGTGCTGTCCTCTTCAAATGTAATCAATGTGCCCGACTTCATCTCGATATCAAGGGGCATCAAAGGATCTGTCAATGAAGACAGAACCCGGGTTTTTACTTTGTACTTCCCTGCAAACTCAACAGAGCGAATTTGTAATACCTTAGAACCTAAGCTGGCCATTTCCAGCATCTCTTCAAAAGTAATTTTATCTAAACGACGTGCATCTTCACAAACGCGAGGATCGGTTGTATAGACACCATCAACGTCTGTATAGATTAAGCACTCATCGGCTTTAAGTGCTGCAGCCATGGCTACTGCGGAAGTGTCCGAACCGCCACGACCAAGCGTAGTGATGTTGCCATTAGGATCAACACCTTGGAAACCCGTCACCACTACTGCGCGACCAGCATTTAAGTCAGCTAAGATTTTTTGATCATCAATGCTTTTAATGCGCGCTTTTGTAAAAGCTGAATCGGTATGCACAGTAACTTGCCAACCCGCATAACTCACCGCGTCAATGCCTTCACGCAACAGAGCAAGTGCAAGCAAACCAGAGCTCACCTGCTCACCTGTTGAGGCGATCTGATCCAACTCACGAGGAGGTGCATCGGGATTGATATCTTTTGCTAAGCCCAGCAAGCGATTAGTTTCACCTGACATTGCTGAAGGCACGACCACCACCTGGTGGCCAGCACGCATCCATTTAGCTACGCGCTTGGCGACATTCTGAATGCGCTCAACCGAGCCCATTGAGGTGCCGCCATATTTATGAACGATAAGAGCCATAAAAACCGTCTATTTATTGGGAATAACAATCCCAAGGATCTAAAAAGGGCTTATTTTACAGGGTTTTGAACAGATTAAAACTTCTCTGACCACTCCGGCCAAATGCGCTTCTCAGAAACCCGCAAATGCGGGTAACTCACCCCTACTCCAGCGACCGCAACTAACTCGCCCTGAATATATAACAAGGGTGCTTGACGATCCCAAGGGGGAACACCATGCTCTTGGAAAAGATTTTTGAGGGTCTTACGGGGGCCATTAGGCTTGTCTTGTAGTTTCTCTGAGCCCTGACGCGCTCTAAACTCAATTGCGCCCTCTTGCTGGGCCTGCTTTACCCATGCAGCAGAAATTCCGGGCTTCTTGCTGGAACTAGCAACGGTTTTAAATACCCATCTACCGCCATAAGCAATATCAGCATGCGGACTCTTAAAGATTTGCAAACGATCACGCCAAAGCCGGATACACGCACCATCATGCTGCCACTCCAATTGAGCATCAGCGCGCACTTTTTCCAAATCTTGCCACCAAGATTCCAAGCGCTCTTGAGAAGGCATTGCAAGCTCATTCGTTTTTAACCAAAACCTTAAAAGATTATTGGCGGCAGAGAAATCCTTTTTAGCAAGGTCTTTTAGAAGATCTACCTTCAAGAGATCTCCATGAACAATTTTTTTACCATCTTGCTCTGCCAAGCGATCCAATAGGCCTTGTGCCTCACCTAGCAATTGTGCGCTACGCGCCAAATTGGCAATCGCCTCAGGTTGAATTTTTGCCAATCTCGGAATCACTTGTTTACGCACCGCATTTCGTCGATAGCTCATATCTTGATTGCTAGGATCTTCAATCCATTTGAGTTTATGCGTTTTCGCATAGGCCTCTAACTGAACCCGACTTTGATCAAGAAGCGGCCTCCAGAGCGTAATCTCATCACCCTCTGAAGAAAGCACCCTTTGCTCCGGCATGCCTGATAAGCCAGCCACTCCAGCACCTCTTAAGAGCTGTAAAAGAATGGTCTCTGCTTGATCATTTTGATGGTGGGCCAACAAAAGATCTTGGATGCCATGATAGGCACATAAATCGGCCAATGCCTCGTAGCGACCTGCTCTTGCTCTAGCCTCCACATTGCCTTGATCGCCGTCTTTGTCTAAATACAAGAGACGGAAGTCAAATTGCGCACGGTATTTTTTAGCGAGCTTCTCACAAAATATTAGCCACCCATCGGCTGGTTTTTGTAATCCGTGATGAATGTGAAATACCCAGATCTCCGGGGATTTCTCGGGAGACCCTTTTATAGGAGTTTTAGTTTGCGTTTGATAAGACTTACAAACTTGATCGAGCAAGACAACCGAATCGAGGCCGCCACTTAGGGCGACTGCGATTCGCTTACTTTGATTAAGACTTACTTTCGATTTCCTTGAACTTGCCATAACTCATTAAGCGCTCATGGCGACGCTCGAGAAGAGCGCTTTCTTTCATATCATCAAAAGTTTTTAAGGATTCTGCGAGAGCTTTATGCATATTGGTCATCATGGTTTGGTAATCACGATGCGCGCCACCAGTAGGCTCTGGCACGATCTTATCGATCAAACCTAATGTCTTAATGCGCTGCGCGGTTAAGCCCAATTGTTCAGCCGCTTCAGAAGCCTTTTCGGCAGTCTTCCACAAAATTGAAGCGCAGCCTTCAGGGGAAATGACAGAGTAAGTAGAGTTTTGCAACATCAACACCATATCACCCATTGCAATGGCCAAGGCACCACCTGAACCACCCTCACCAATAATGGTGGCAATGATAGGCACACGCAATTCTGCCTGTACATATAAGTTGCGACCAATCGCTTCGGATTGATTGCGCTCTTCCGCATCAATTCCCGGAAAGGCACCAGGGGTATCTACAAAAGTAAATACAGGGATACCAAACTTTTCAGCTAGGCGCATTAAACGCATAGCCTTACGATAGCCCTCAGGGCGACTCATACCAAAGTTGCGTAAAGCGCGCTCTTTGGTATCGCGCCCTTTTTGGTGACCGATCACCATACAAGCTTTGCCATCAAATCGCGCCAAGCCACCAATGATGGATTGATCATCTGCAAAATTACGGTCGCCATGCAATTCATGAAAGTCTGTAAACAATGCGTTTACATAATCCAAAGTGTAGGGACGCTGCGGATGACGAGCAACCTGAGATACCTGCCAAGGGGTTAGGTTGGCATAAACATCTTTGGTCAGTTGCTGACTCTTTTCAGTAAGCGTTTTGATTTCATCAGAGATATCTACTGATGATTCATCTTGTACAAATTGGAGCTCTTCAATCTTCGACTCTAATTCGGCGATTGACTGCTCAAAATCCAGGAAAGTCGTTTTCATAGCTTGATTTTAGTATTCAACGGGAATGGGGTCGATACTTCTCCACATATACCAGGTCGCAACCGTACGCCACGGGGCCCAATTGGCACTCACTTCACGCGCTTCATGGCGGCTAACGGGCTCTCCACTGAAATAATTGAGGGAAATAGCCTTAATCAGCCCCACATCATCCAAAGGTAGGATATTGGGCCTCACCATATTAAAAATTAGGAACATTTCGGCTGTCCAGCGGCCAATACCCCGAATTTCGCATAATTCCTTGATAACCGCCTCATCCTCCATGCCCTTCCATTGGTTGGCATGTAGGCGACCTGAATCAAAGTGGTCAGCCAAATCGCGGATATATTCTACTTTTCTGCCTGATAGACCAGCGGAGCGTAACTCATCGACACTCAAACTAAGGATATTTTTGGCGCTAATCTTCTTTTTGGCTGCTAACAGGACTTTATTCCAGACCGATTGCGCCGCCGCAACCGAAATTTGCTGGCCAACGATTGCTCTAGCCAAAGTTGTAAAAGCATCACCTTTGGTCATCAAAAAACCAGGACCATATTTAGGGATAATTTTTCGCATAATGCGATCTTGCTTCATCAGCTCAGCGCAAGCCTGCTCCCAATAATCAGGGGCTACCTCTTCTAGGATCGAGAGCTCTTTAATGCCACCCACTAAGCTCTGCGCCATTCTGTAATGCCACCGGGTTTATCTTCCAAAATAATCCCTTGTTCCAACAATGCTTTACGAATCCCATCAGCCTGAGCAAAGTCTTTTGCTTGCTTAGCGGCTAGGCGTGCAGCAATCTGTTGATCAATCTGAGATGGACTTAGACCATCTTGTTCTTTGCTTCCGGATTGCAAAAATTGCGTAGGGTCTCTTTGCAGGAAATTTAAGGTTTTACCCAGCCCGCGTAATGTACTTGATAAAGCCTGCTTCTCAGTGCCCTGTGCACGATTAACTTCACTCGCCAAATCAAATAAGACCGCTATTGCTTCTGGCGTATTGAAATCATCATTCATTGCAGCGGCAAAGCGCTTTACCCATGGGTTATGAGAATCCACTGGAGCATCATCAATGCTAGTCACTTGAGCTAACGCCGTATACAGACGCGCCAAACCAGAACGGGATTCTTCTAACTGAGCATCACTGTAATTGATGGGGCTACGGTAATGCGCGCGCAGCATAAAGAAACGCAAAACTTCAGGATCAAAGCTTTTGAGCACATCCCGAATCAAGAAAAAGTTACCCAATGATTTGGACATCTTCTCTTCGTTTACGCGGATATGGCCGTTATGCATCCAGTAATTTACAAATGGCGCATCGTCTGGGGTACGCTCCTTACCGTATAAAGCTCCCTCGCTTTGGGCGATTTCATTTTCGTGATGCGGGAACTGTAAGTCCGCGCCCCCACCATGAATATCAAAATGATCACCAAGTAAGTCGCAAGACATGGCTGAGCATTCGATATGCCAACCAGGACGCCCCTCACCCCATGGTGAACTCCAGCGCGTATCGACAGGCTCTTCAGGTTTGGCGCTCTTCCAAAGAACAAAATCCAAGGGATCGCGCTTACCGCTACCTACTGCAACGCGTTCGCCAGCGTTTAATTCATCAAGGGTTTTTCCAGAAAGCTTGCCGTACTGCGGGAACAAACGCACCGCAAAATTCACATCACCGTCTTCACCTTGATAGGCCAACTCATTTTCAATCAGGCGACCAATGATTCCCTGCATTTGCGCGATGAAATCGGTTGCGCGAGGCTCTTGATCTGGGTGTATTAAACCCAACTCATCAGAATCGGCATGCATGGCATCGATAAAGCGCTGAGTTAAAGCCGCAATGGGCTCACCATTCTCGACAGCCCGATGAATAATCTTGTCATCAATGTCGGTAATATTTCTGACATAAAGCACTTCATAGCCGCTGGCTCGTAACCACCGAACGACCATATCAAAGACAATCATGACGCGGGCATGCCCAATGTGGCAAAAGTCATATACGGTCATGCCGCAGACATACACCTTCACCTTACCCGGAATAATGGGTTTGAAAACCTGTTTTGAACGACTAAGAGTGTTATAGATTTGCAGCATAGGACCGTAAAGAAGGGGCAAGTAACGCTAATTTGTTAGACTGAGCGCTGAGTATATCGAATGAGCCAGTTTTATCCCCTTCCCTTTATGTCTTCTACACCCTCAACACTGCACCCTTTCCTATTTGAGGCCTCAGGCTCTTTTTTAGGCTCCTTTGCCAGCTTTTTGGCCGCCCTATTACTACTATCAGGTTGTAGCACCCCCGCTCAGCAGCGCTATGACAGGGAAATAAGTGCTTTAAATGCCCAGGAAGCACAAAATCCTGAGAAGGCGGCTCAGCCCTATTTAGGCGGTTACAGCGCCACTGAACCACCTCGACTCTCCGCTGATTTGGGGTATGACCCATTAAGCCCAGGATTATCCGACTCTGTAGCAGTGCCTTTTTTATCCTTTTTGATCATTGAACCCGATCCCATTACAAAAAATGCGATTCCATCCGATATTGAAAAGCTCGTTAAGGCCCGTAAATATCCTGAAGCGATAGATTTGATCGACAAGCAACTCAAAAAGACGCCTGGCAACGTTCAAATCCGTTTTGTGAAGGCGCGCCTCCAAATTGAGATGCGCCAGTTTGATCAGGCCAAAAAGACCTTAATTGAAATCACCCAGCAATTTCCAGAATTACCAGAGCCTTATAACAACTTAGCTGCTTTAACTGCGAACCAGGGCAATTGGATTGAGGCACGCGATTATTTGGAGCTAGCACTTAAGCTGAGGCCCACTTATGCGGTTGCCTCAGCCAACCTTGGCGAAATCTATATTCGACTCGGTGCTCAAGCTTATGAAAATGCGGCTAAAGATGCTTTGCAAAACCAACGCCAATATTCCACTCGCGCAAAAGCCTTGCTAGAGATCTTAAAGCCCCCCGCTAAAAAGCCTGCAAACCCAAGAACCTCATTCACATCCGCTGCTCCCGCGACCCCCACAAGCACTGCTGTAGATAACACTACTCAGAATACGAATTCATCCACTAACCCTCAAGAAAGCAGACCAAATAATGGCGAAAGTTCTCCTAAAAACCAATAAGGGCGATATCACCCTCACATTAGATGCTGTTAAAGCGCCTAAGAGCGTTGCTAACTTTTTGCAGTACGTAAAAAGCGGCCACTATGACGGCACTATTTTCCATCGCGTCATAGATAACTTCATGGTTCAAGGTGGCGGCATGACAGCTGGCATGAAACAAAAGCCTACTGGCGCAGAAATTGAAAATGAAGCAAATAATGGCCTAAAAAATGAGCGTGGCACTGTAGCTATGGCCCGCACTAGCGATCCCCATTCAGCTACGGCACAGTTTTTCATTAACGTGAATGACAATGATTTCTTAAACCATACCGCACAAAATGCACAAGGTTGGGGATACGCTGTATTTGGCAAGGTAACTGATGGGTTGGAAGTTGTAGATACCATCCGCAAAGTAAAAACAGGTTCCACTGGCTTTCATCAAGACGTACCCACTGAAGATGTCGTTATTGAAAAGGCAACTGTTCTCGAAGAATGAGCGAGCAATTTTCGAGCGCCCTGCTCATCTCAGATTTACACCTGACGCCGTCAATGCCTTTGACGGCGCAACGCTTTTTTGATTTCTGCGAAAAAGATGCTCCAAAAGTTGAAGCGGTTTTCATCTTGGGAGATTTGTTTGAATATTGGGTGGGTGACGATACCGCCACCTTATCCCCATTTCAGCAAGAAGTAAGGCTCGCAATTGCTACGCTTTCGACCAAAGTCAAAACCTATTACATGCACGGTAACCGAGATTTCTTAGTTGGCGCAGACTACCTAAAAAAAACCGGTATGACACTTTTACCTGACCCCTCAAAAATCAGCGTTGCTGGTTCTGAGTACATCGTGAGCCATGGTGACTCATTGTGCACAGCCGATGTGGGTTATCAAGTCTTTCGCTCTTGGGTGCGCAAGGGATGGGTTCAAAAACTCTTCCTCAGAATGCCACTCAAGTGGCGTCGCTCGATCGCGAATAACCTACGCAGTAATAGCGCCACACAATATCAACGTACCGCTCACCGTACACCCGAGCTTAGCCATGTGAAAGCTGATGTCACACTAGCTGCGTGCGCCGCTGTATTGCGCGATCAAGATGGTGATAAGTTGATTCATGGTCACACCCACCTTCCCGCTAAGCATCATGAGCATTTCATGGAGCAAGAGTGGGAACGCTGGGTTCTGTCCGACTGGGATTTAGATCATCCTGTTAGAGCCCTGCCAAGAGCAAGTGCTCTGCTAATTGATGCTGAGGGTGTGCGTTACTGCGACCTAGCAAAACATTAATTTTTAAGATACTCCAAAATGCACAAAAGCCGAAGTAGTTAACTTCGGCTTTTGTCTATTAGCGCCTTCTGATTACCGATAATTAATATGCGGAATACTTAGAAAGATTTTGCGCCATTTGGGCAAAGATACGAGGATTAGCAGCCATTACTTCACCGCTCTTCAAGAAACCTTCTTCACCGCGATAATTACCCACCAAGCCACCAGCCTCAGTGATTAACAAGGCACCGGCAGCCATATCCCAAGGCTTGAGATCGCTCTCAAAGAAGCCATCGTATCTACCAGCAGCCACATAAGCCAAATCTAATGATGCGGCTCCTGGACGACGTAAGCCAGCACACTGACGCGACATTTCAGCGAATATCTTTAGATACTTTTCTAAATCTTGATCTTCGCGATATGGAAAGCCAGTTCCGATAAGAGAATTAGCCAAACGATCTTGAGTACCTACACGTAAACGCCGACGATCTAAATACGCGCCTGCCCCACGGGTAGCGGTAAAAAGTTCATCACGAGTTGGGTCATAAACTACTGCTTGCTGAATGACGCCATTAACAGAAAGTGCGATAGATACAGCATATTGAGGAAAGCCATGAATAAAATTGGTGGTGCCATCTAGCGGATCAATAATCCAGACATTTTCGGCATCAGCGTTACGCTCACCAGTTTCTTCAGCCAAAAAACCATGTGTTGGATAAGCTTCGCTCAGAGTTTCAATAATGGCTGCTTCAGCAGCTTTATCAACCTCTGTCACAAAATCATTGTGTTGTTTGCGATCGACTTGAAGGCGCTCTAAATTTAAGGAGGCTCGGTTAATTACCGTTCCGGCACGACGGGCGGCCTTAACGGCCACATTTAACATGGGATGCATAGTATCGATCGACAAATTAGATAAGAACAAGCCTTTGAATATTGCGCATAGCCATTAAAAACTGCACGACAATACAAGGCGAACGCGTTAATTCTAAACGATCCCTCTACTTCTATCCATCTCCAACCTGAAATAAACATGAATGCTGACCAAGCCAATCTCCTTCGCTGGGTTCTCGTTGAAACCAGTCACCCTGGCAATGTAGGGTCAGCAGCACGTGCCCTCAAAACCATGGGATTTAGCGATCTAAGACTCATTAACCCTAAGATCAAAGGGGTTGCAGGAGAATCTGAGGCAATTGCCCTAGCTAGCGGTGCTGGCGATATTCTAGGGTCCAGCCAAGAGAGCGAGTCCCTAGATCTCGCCGTGCAAGACTGCTCCCTCGTTTTAGGACTCACTAGTCGTGATCGGGAGTTTGGGCCGCCAGCGATGGATTGGGTTACGGCTCGTCAACTGGTTCAAGATGCAGTGAGCAAGAAACATCAGGTCGCTCTGCTCTTTGGACCTGAAAGAACAGGTCTAGATAACGATCATCTAGCCTTTTGCACCCATCGCGTATGGCTAGATGCCAACCCCTCCTACCCCTCCTTAAACCTTGCTCAAGCAATCATGGTTTGTGCCTTTACCCTAAGGGAGACCTTAACGCTCTCTGACGACCCAGAAACGCGCATGTTGGTTGATAGGGAGGGAGTCGCCCAATTCGCTGATCCCGCAGCAATTGCAGCCATGCTAGAGCATTGGCGAGCAGGTTTAGAAGCGATTGGCTATTTAGATCCCGCTAACCCTAAAAAATTAATGCCTCGCTTACAGGCTCTTTTTGCGAGAACTCGCCTACATAAGGAAGAGATTGATCTCTTACGAGGCATCGCAAAACAGATGCTCCTGAGAAAATAAGCGTATCCCGTTAAAATCGTTCTATGTTTAATTCGCTTTTCGACCAAGTCGACTCCATCATTGTTCGGGACCCTGCCGCCAGAAATCGTTTGGAGGTCATCACCTGCTACCCAGGCTTGCATGCTGTTTGGTTACACCGCGCTTCTCATGCTCTATGGAATGCAGGACTAAAGTGGATTGCACGCCTCCTCTCCATGGTGGCGCGCTGGATTACCGGCATTGAAATTCATCCAGGCGCAAAAATTGGTCGCCGCGTTTTTCTGGACCATGGTCTTGGCATCGTCATCGGTGAAACCACAGAGATTGGTGATGATTGCACGATTTACCAAGGCGTGACTCTAGGTGGAACTTCTTTATATAAAGGCGTTAAGCGTCACCCTACTTTAGGTAAAGGGGTTGTAATTAGTGCTGGCGCAAAAGTTCTCGGCGGATTTACCGTAGGCGATGGCGCGCGTGTTGGATCCAATGCCGTTGTCTTAAAAGAAATTCCTGCTGGCGCTACGGCAGTAGGCATACCAGCGCGCATCTTGCACCCCGATTTACCGCAAAGTCCAGATAGCAAAACTAAAGAATATTTCTCGGCGTATGGCATTACTCCAAACATTGACGACCCAGTCTCCATGGCGCTTAAGGGTTTGATTGATGCCAGCCTGGAACAAGAAGCCAAGATTGCTAATCTGGAAAAGGCTTTGGCTAAACTAAGTAACGTACCAACTGCGGAAGATGCGAGCGACACTAAGCGCGACTTGGGCGCCCTTAAGGAATGGCTCAAAGAGTAAGGCAGCAAGTAATTAAACAAAATAAAAAGCTCGTATTTGCGAGCTTTTTATTTAAGCGCTACAAATTGAATTAATGCAGAGTATGGGAGTTTGAATTGAGCGGTCCAGCTTCCCCGTCGATATAACGATCTTCCTCATCGTCATCATCATTGGGCATACCAAAACTAAAACTTTCGCCACCTTCTGGATGGCGACTATCAATTTCATCATCAGTGGCTGGACGAACAGACTCTACCTGCACCCAAAAACGCAAAGCCATTCCCGCTAAAGGATGATTGCCGTCCAAGACCACCTGGTTATCAGCCACGTCTGTCACGGTATAAATTAAAGGCTCGTCATCAGAATCCTCGACCGATGAAAGCTCAGCATCCGCCTCTTCAGCCTGTTCTGAATCAGGCACCCCTTCAAATTGCATGCCAACTTCTAAGGGCTCTGGGAATCGTACCCGTGGCTCAATCTTGAGAAGCTCTGGGTCGTACTCACCGAAGGCTTCACTAGGCTCTAATTGCACAGTGGTTTCATATCCAATATCTTGACCTTCTAATAAAGTCTCAATCTTGGGAAAAGTGCCCTCATATCCACCGTGCAGGTATACCATCGGAGAATCTGGTTCTTCGATGACATTATTTTGCGCATCGGTTAACTTGTAGCGGAGGGATACGACGGTATTTTTTTCGATCTTCATGCGGAATTCTTCAAACATTCATTTTTAACAGTTTCTATTGCAGCTTTAACTTATGACCTCATTTTACTTGAGCAAGCCTTATCAGCCACCACAAGCACCAAAATCCTTACCCCTAGATGAACCATGGGCATTATTAGGTCAAATGAGCCCGCAAAAGTTCATGAGAACCCACTGGCATAAAAGGCCTTTGCTGGTGCGTGGAGCGATCCCTGCCTTCGCCCTTTCAGCCCGAATGGGCGAACCCTTAAGCAGCCCTATTTCACGGGATGGACTTTTCAAGATTGCTGGCAATGACATTGAGCAGTCTCGTTTAATTCAATCTAAGCCTTGGAGCTTTACCGAGGGTCCTTTTAAGAAAAAAGCTCTCCCCGCGGTAAATACGCCTAACTGGACCCTTTTACTGCAGGGCATGGAAGCAAGGCATCCCGCTGCCGCAAAGATCCTTTCTTGGTTCCGCTTTATTCCCGATGCACGTTTAGACGATTTGATGATCAGCATCGCAGGTCTTGGTGGCGGTGTTGGACCACACTTTGATTCATATGATGTTTTTTTGATTCAGATGGCAGGACGCAGACGCTGGCAGATTTCAGCGCAAAAGGATTTAACCTTAAACCCAGATCTCCCACTCAAAATACTGCAAAGCTTTAAACCCGAGCAAGAATGGATCTTAGAGCCTGGCGACATGCTTTACCTACCTCCTCATATCGCTCATGATGGGATTGCACTAGATGATGGATGCCAAACGTGGTCAGTGGGATTTCGTTCGCCAAGCTTTAAGGAGCTTCTGCAGGAAGGTTTATGGCGCTTGGCGGAGTCTCTTGAGGACAATATCGAGCTAAGTAAGCGCTTTGCCGATCCAAACCAGGAGGCCAGCACGAATGCAGAGCAATTACCCCAAGAACTCATTAAACAAGTACAAGAAAAACTTGCAGACTTAAAACTCGATCAAGTTGAGACGTTTTTACCAGGTATCGCCTCATATTTAAGCGAACCTAAACCTCAAGCCTATTTTGATGCCCCTGAAGACCTCCTGACCCCAGAGGGATTTAAGGATAAATTATCAACTACAACCCTTATCCCCCACCCCCAAACCCGTCTTCTGAGTATCGGAATCAATGTATTTTGCAACGGAGATAACGTTACTAAAGACCAGCCTAAGGGGATTCGAAGTCTCTGGATTAAGCTATCTGCAGATAAAAGGCTCGATCCACAGGGAAAATTGTCTAAAGATGCCTTAGAAGGTAGCCTTTTTGACGCTTATGAGGCTGGCTGGCTAATTTTTGAAGTTGACTGAAAGACCTAGTTATAATAAATACTGGAAAACACCTAGGGATTTTTTCCTTCAGGTGTTCCAACTACAATTACCGGTAATTGATGTTATTTTTTAAGAGGAAATTACAAATGAAGAAATCACTAGTATTCGCTGCTATGTTGGCAATCGCTTTGGCCGCTTGCGGTAAAAAAGAAGAAGCAAAACCTGTTGAAGCTGCACCTGCTGCTGCTCCAGCTGCACCTGCTGCTGACGCTGCTACTGCCGCTCCAGCTGCACCTGCTGCACCTGCTGCTGACGCTAAGAAGTAATCTTCTTCTTGAAGAAAAAAAGCCGCTGAAAAGCGGCTTTTTTATTGCCTATTGTTTGACCAGCCCTAAGCTAGCCAAACGAATAAATGAATAACTTAGCGAGCCATCTGCTCCGTTAACAGGGTTAATAACTGCAAACCTGCAGGAGTATTTTCAGGTCTACCATCGGCATCTTGGACGTATACAGTAGAGGTGTTATCACCAGATGACTTCACAACTACACGGTATTTTTTAGCCTTCAAACTTGCATCCTCTTTGCCACCAAATAAATTAGAGAAGAATCCGCCCTTAGACTCTCCAAGATCGCTAGGTTTTACGTAACGCACGAAGTAAACACCTTCAGAGCGATTACGATCCTCAACCGTGAAGTTGGATCGATCTAAGCCCAAACCTACATCACGCCACGCACGATCAAATCCAGTACTGATATTGATGTGTGCAGTATTTGCACCCTCTTCTACCAGCTTAGCCTTAGGTGTTTTAGGACTAACAGGTGCAGCAATCATTGCCTTAGCCTGCTCTTGTGTCATCCCCAAACGCTCCATTAGGCGCGCTAAAAAAGCAGCTTCTAATTCAGGGTCATTTGGACGACCAGTCCAAATAGTGGAAATGCAGGTACCAGTCGTATCGGTCACACATTTTTCAACTGCGCCACGTTGCGTAATATAAATCTCTGTTTGATTTGGCTTAACAACTTCCAAACGGGTTTTATATTTATCTCTCTCGCCAGTATCGTAGATAGAATCCAGCGCATCACCGATTGTTGAGCGAATAAAATCTTGCGCAATTTTTGCGCGATTCTCAGCCCAGTCTGTTTCCATAATGCCAGTCGATGGAGAATCGATAGTCAACAAGAAACCATTCTCTTGCCAAAAATCCTTTACCTGTGGATACAGCTCGGTTGCAGGTTTTTCAACCACCAACCAACGGCGTTCACCATCACGCTCAATATGCATGCCGGTAATTCCGGTCATTACTGTTTGACGGGTTTGAACTGACTTCTTAACAGCCGCGTTGTACTCGGACATTGTTGCAGTGCCATCTTGAACAATGTAACGACGATCAGCTTGCGCAGTAATTAAGTCTGGTGGATAAGACAAATTCGGGCCACGGACAGCACCAGCACTTTTGTAATCAACAGTATCGTTGCTGGCGACAGACTTACAACCTGCCATCCCCGCCACAGTTAATGCCAAAACAAAAAGTAAAGAAAAATACTGACGGATAAATTGCATAGGGATCATCATAGTAAGCCGGCCTGTTTCATTGCGGTCTTTAAAGGTTCGCGCAATGCAACACTCAAAGGGGTTAATGGCAAACGAATCCCAGCGGTAACTTTGCCCATTTCATGCAGGGCCCACTTCACTGGAATGGGATTTGCCTCGGTAAACATCGCCTTGTGAACGGCGAGTAATTGATACTGAATGGCACGTGTTCGCACGACATCGTCTGACATCGCTGCTACACACAACTCATGCATCAGGCGTGGCGCAATATTAGCCGTAACCGAAATATTGCCTTTACCACCCATCAGCATCAACATGGCAGCACTTAAGTCATCGCCTGAAAATACTGAGAAATCCTCATGACCCGCACGTTTTAAATCAGCGATCAATAAGGTTCCACGCTCAATGCTGCCAGTGGCATCTTTAATGCCAATGATGCCGGGAACATCAGCCAAACGCACAACGGTCTCACCAGCTAAATCCGCTACCGTACGACCTGGTACGTTATACAAAATCACAGGAAGATCAACAGACTCAGCAATCTTTTTAAAGTGGGCGTACATACCCTCTTGCGTTGGCTTATTGTAATAAGGCACTACTTGCAGACTGGCATCTGCGCCAACTTTTTTAGCAAACTCGGTCAGCTCCATGGCTTCTGAAGTGGAATTTCCACCAGTACCAGCAATGACAGGAATACGGCCAGCAATGTGATCTACGGTTACACGAATTAATTCGCAATGCTCTTCTACTGAAACTGTTGGAGACTCTCCACTTGTTCCGACAATCACAATGCCATCGGTTCCTTCAGCTACGTGCCAATCCAACAGGGAGCGCAATGCTGGAAAATCAAGGCTCCCATCCTCAAACATCGGCGTAACAATAGCGGGCATACTGCCAGCGATGGGCTTTTTAGTACCTGTGGATTGAGTTTTATTTGTCACCGAATTTATACCGAATTTGACCTATGTTAACCCTGAAATTGTAACGGAATAAGCCCGTTTAAATCGCCTTTTACAGCGCAAAGCCTTTGAATCATCGCGGGTTTGGGCAGCTCGACATAAATATCCTCATACCCAATGACTTTTAAACCATTTTGGGCCGCTAAATCTAACAATTCCCCAGGTTTTAGAAGGAAATTTGGATTTGACGGTTTGCCAAACCGAGCATTCCCCTGTGCAAAGGTCTCATAGATCAACACACCGCCATCAATCAACATCTTGGGCAATTGATCAAGATGAGGGCGAAACAGGTAATTGGTGACCACAATGCCAGCAAACTGTTTACCGAGCAAAGGCCAATCGGCAAGCTCCAAATCCGCCTGTTGAACTATCAGCCCTGGAATTCCCAAACCCTCCACCACCTGAATATTCTTATCTACCGCCAAGAGGCTGTAACCCACTTGAGAAAGGAAAGCCGAATGCCTGCCTGAACCACATGCCAAGTCTAAAACTTGCCCTTCTTTGGGTATCAAGGCAGCATACCGCCTAACCCAAGGAGAAACTTGCTCGATTCCAGCATGGAACGTGGTCAAAGCGTTCACATTCAATCGTAAGCCAAACCCATAGCTTCACGAACTTCGCGCATGGTCTCTTGCGCCACTTTACGTGCTTTATCGCAGCCATCAGCAATGATGGAGCGCAATAAGCTAGGGTCATCCAAGTACTTCTGGGCACGCTCAAACATAGGTTGCTGCTCGGCAAGAATAGCGTCAATTACTGGCTGCTTGCATTCCAAGCAGCCAATACCGGCTGATTGACATTCTTTCTGAACCCATTGTTTAGTCTCATCCGTGGAGTACACGGTATGGAGCTGCCAAACTGGACAGCGCGCAGGATCTCCTGGATCAGTTCTACGTACCCGAGCCGGGTCAGTAGGCATGGTGCGAATAGACTTCACCACGTCTTCTGGTTTTTGACGAATGCTAATGGTATTGCCATAAGACTTGGACATCTTTTGACCATCAATACCCGGCATGCGCGAAGCAGTCGTTAATAAAGCTTGAGGCTCAGGCAAAATAATTTTGCGCGCGCCCTCTAAAAAACCAAACAATCTTTCACGATCGGCCATCGATAAACTTTGCGCTTCCTGAAGCAAGGCTTTAGCCTGCTCGAGGGCCTCATCATCACCCCGCTCCTGAAAAGCTACCCGCAATTCCGCGTACATCTTCGCGCGCTTACTGCCTAATTTTTTAACAGCCTCAAGCGCCTTTTCTTCAAAGCCAGGTTCACGCCCATAGAGATAATTAAAGCGACGCGCAACTTCACGTGTCATCTCAACGTGCGGCACTTGATCTTCACCAACCGGCACAAATTGCGCACGATACATTAAGATATCGGCCGCTTGCAACAATGGATAACCTAAGAATCCATACGTTTGCAAATCTTTTTCTTTTAACTTTTCAATTTGATCTTTGTAGGTTGGCACACGCTCTAACCAACCCAATGGGGTTCCCATGGAAAGTAGCAGAAACAATTCGGCATGCTCCGGCACTTTGCTTTGAATAAATAAAGTCGCTTGATTGGGATCTACGCCCACAGCAAGCCAGTCAATCACCATCCCCCAAACAGATTCCTCGATCACATCGGGAGTCTCATAATGCGTTGTTAATGCATGCCAGTCAGCAACAAAGAAATAGCAAGGATACTCAGACTGCAAGCGCACCCAATTTTTCAACACGCCATGGTAGTGACCTAAGTGCAAATTACCAGTAGGCCTCATGCCTGATAGAACTCGTTCAGCAAACATCTTTTTTAATCTTTATCTTTATTGAAATGAAAAACTCGGTTGAAAGGCATTATTGAAACAGCGACCAAACAGGTGTCAGGTGATCCGGTAAATGAGGCAAAGCCCCTAAGTCAATATGACTTTCGTGGGGATCATGAAAATCAGACCCGCGTGAAGCCAGAAAACCGTACTGCTGGGCTATCTTTCCGTAAGTCTTAAATTGGTCTGGGCTATGGCTACCTGTAATAACTTCGATCGCCATTCCACCAATGTCTTTGAAATGCTTAAATAGCTCATCCCTCTGCATAGCGCTAAATTTATACCTACCAGGATGGGCAATCACAGCAACCCCACCAGCTCCTGTAATCCATGAGACAGCATCATCCAAATTTGCCCACTGATGCGGTACATAACCTGGCTTACCCTCGATTAAATAATTCTTAAATACATGTTCGGTATCCCGACAAACGCTCTGCTCCACCAAAAAGCGCGCAAAGTGTGTTCTGGAGATTAATTGATGATTCCCTGCAAAATGGAGGGCGCCCTCATAAGCACCCGGAATACCCACTTTAAGCAGTTGTTCGGCCATCATTTGAGCGCGATTACTACGACCTTCGCGAGTATGACGCAGACCTTCCAGAATGCCCGCATGCTCAGCATCTATTCCCAGTCCAACGATATGAATGGTTTGGCCCATCCACGTTACAGAGATCTCCACGCCTGATAAATAGTCCATTCCCAAGGCTTTTGCAGCGGTCCTAGCACGCCCTTGACCACCTAATTCATCATGATCAGTTAGAGCCCATAAACGCACGCCATTAGCATAAGCACGCTCAGCAAGCTCTTCGGGCGTTAAAGTTCCGTCAGAAACTACTGAGTGGCAATGCAAATCGGCATTTAGAGTGGAAATACTGGACATGACCCTATTTTAGGTCAAGCTGGTATCAATTACCCGACGCGGCGCATCCAAGTAGTCCCGAGACTGCATTTCAATCAATCGGGATACCGTTCTGGAGAATTCGCTGGTGATCTGGCCCTCTGTATACAAATCAGGAGCCGGAACATCTGCGGAAATGATCAATTTGATCTTATGGTCGTATAAAACGTCGATTAACCAAATAAAACGGCGTGCTTCATTGGTCATACGCGGAGGCATATAAGGCACTCCGGACAAAATCACCGTATGAAACTGGTTGGCGATTTCCAAATAATCATTTTGAGAGCGTGGCCCACAACACAGGGTCGCAAAGTCAAACCACACCACCCCATCACCCATATGCAAGGGTTTTAGCTCACGAGACTCAATGCGCAGCACAGGATTTGGCACTTCTTTTTGATTACCAATCAAACCCTGAAACATTTCTTCCAGGCGATGACGGGTTTCATCATTGGATGGCGTAAGGTAAGCCTCAACCTGCGCCATTTGCACACGACGGTAATCGTTACCCGCGTCTACATTCATGACATCTAACTTTTCTTCCAGCAATCTGATAGCAGGCATCAAGCGATCACGATGCAATCCGTTTGGATAAAGTTGATCAGGACGGTAATTGGAAGTCATTACGAATTGCACGCGATCAGCAAATAAAGCGCTGAGCAAGCGGTATAAGATCATCGCATCAGCAATGTCATTAATGTGAAACTCATCAAAACAAATTAGGCGATAACGCTTAGCAATGCGCTTAGACAATACATCTAATGGATCGGCCAGACCTGAAAGTTCGTGCAACTCTCGATGCACTTCGCGCATAAATTCATGAAAGTGAATGCGGATCTTTTTTTCAAGCGGCGAAGCTGCATAAAAGCAATCCATTAAAAAGGATTTGCCACGCCCTACCCCACCCCATAAATACAGTCCACGAGGCAATGTTGGTTTGAATAATTTCTTTTTTAACCCACTGCTACGGATTTTTTTATAGGCAGTCCATTCGTCTTCGCAGACCTGCAAGCGCTCGATGGCAGCAAGCTGCGCGGGATCTGTTTGATACCCGCGCGCCTTTAACTCTTGATGGTAATACTCTAATGCTTTCAATTACATGTTTAATGCACGTTTATCCGTCGCTAATGCTGCTTCGCGAACCACTTCCGACAAGCTAGGATGTGGGTGGCAGATACGGGCAATATCCTCAGCTGCTGCTTTAAATTCCATTGCTACAGCGGCTTCAGCGATTAAATCAGATGCATTTGGTCCAATGATATGAACGCCTAAGATTTCATCAGTATTGGCATCAGCGAGTACTTTTACGAAACCATCAGAACGACCCATACCTAACGCGCGACCATTTGCAGCAAATGGGAATTGACCAGCTTTGTAAGCACGACCTTCCGCTTTGAGCTGCTCTTCAGTTTTTCCAACCCAAGCAATTTCAGGATCGGTATAGATAACCCAAGGAATGCAGTTGTAATCGATATGCGGTTTTTGACCGGCAATGATCTCAGCAACCAACACACCCTCGTCTTCTGCTTTGTGCGCCAACATCGGGCCACGAACAACGTCACCTACCGCATAAACGCCAGGCGCTGAAGTTGCACAAGTATGGTCATCAATAGGAATGAAACCACGTTCATCCACTTTCAGGCCAATCTTGTCCAGGCCCAATTTATCGGTATTTGGAATACGGCCAACAGAAACGATTAAACGATCGCACTCTAATTTGGCAGCTTTACCAGCGGCATCAGTGTAATTAACCACTACACCTTTTTTATCAGCTTTTACATCGCCAATTTTTACGCCAGTGTTGATACTTAAACCTTGCTTGCTCAATAACTTCTGCGCTTCCTTAGCAATACCCTGATCACATGCACCCAAGAAAGATGGCATAGCTTCAAGAATAGTGACTTCAGAACCGACACGACGCCATACAGAACCCAACTCCAAACCAATGACACCCGCACCAATCACGCCAAGCTTCTTCGGTGTGGAATCAAACTTAAGAGCACCTTCGTTATCGCAAATCAGAATATTATCAACAGCAATACCAGGCAGATGACGCGCCTTAGAACCCGTAGCAATGATGACGTTTTTCGCAGTCACTGTTTCTTTGTCTTTACCGTCAATCTTGACTTGATAGCCATCGGCTGTCTTGCCTTCAAAAGAAGCATGACCTTTTAATAAAGTGATTTTGTTCTTGCGGAACAAAAACTGAATACCGCTAGTCATCTTGGTAACGATATCGTCCTTACGAGCTACCATCTTCTTAGAGTCTATGCTCACAGCACCAACCTTGATACCATGGTCAGCAGCGTGATGGCTAATCTTCTCGAATTCTTCGGAAGAAGCCAACAAGGCTTTAGAAGGAATACAACCCACGTTCAAACAGGTTCCACCTAAACGTGGCTCACCTTTTGGATCGTCATAGCTATTGGATTCAGCACAGGCAACCTTAAAACCGAGTTGCGCTGCACGAATTGCGGCGATGTAGCCACCAGGGCCACCACCAATTACGAGTACGTCAAAAGTTTGGCTCATGTTCTTTCCTTATTACAGATCAAGGAGAAGACGTGAAGGATCTTCTAAGGCATCCTTCATAGCAACCAAGCCGAGAACAGCTTCGCGTCCGTCAATGATGCGGTGATCGTATGACAAAGCGAGGTAGTTAATTGGACGAATCACGATTTGCCCGTTCTCAACTACCGCACGCTCTTTAGTCGCATGAATTCCCAAGATAGCGGACTGTGGAGGATTGATGATTGGTGTGGAGAGCATGGAGCCAAATACACCGCCGTTAGAGATGGAGAATGTGCCGCCAGTCAAGTCTTCGAGTGACAACTTACCTTCGCGAGCTTTAACGCCGAACTCAGCAATTTTCTTCTCGATGTCTGCCAAATTCATTTGGTCTACATCGCGCAAGATTGGAACTACTAAACCACGTGGTGAACTTACTGCGATACCAATATCAAAGTAACCGTGATAGATGATGTCATTGCCATCAACCGAAGCATTTAACAATGGATACTTTTTCAAAGCATGCGTAGCAGCTTTTACGAAGAAGGACATGAAACCCAATTTCACGCCATGGGCTTTTTCAAACTGATCTTTGTACTTGTTGCGCAAAGCAATTACAGGGCCCATGTTGACTTCATTGAATGTTGTCAAAATAGCATTGTTTGCTTGTGACTCAAGCAAACGCTCAGCAATACGAGCACGCAAACGACTCATTGGAACGCGCTCTTCTGGACGGTTACCAGTTGGGATTGGAGCTGTTGGTGCCGCGACAGTTTTTGAGCCTCCAGCAACAGCACCGATCACATCACCCTTGGTAATACGGCCATCACGACCAGAGCCAGCAACTTGACCAGCGCTCAGGTTGTTTTCTGCCATCAATTTAGTAGCTGAAGGTGCAGCAGCAGTAGTAGCAGATTTTGCTACAGGAGCAGCGGCAGGAGCTGGGGCGGCAACTGGGGCAGCTACAGGTGCTGGAGCAGCGGCAGGAGCAGCTGCGGCAACCGCGGCGCTGTCAATCTTCGCGATCAATTGCTCAGCAACAACCGTACCACCATCAGCAACAACGATTTCCGTCAAAACTCCAGCCGATGGTGCTGGAACTTCCAACACCACTTTGTCAGTTTCAATTTCGATCAAGATTTCATCTTGAGCGACGGCATCGCCGACTTTCTTTTTCCACTGCAACATCGTTGCTTCTGCTACTGACTCAGAGAGTTGGGGAACTTTAACTTCAAAAATAGCCATGATTAATCCTATTTAATAATTTATGTTGAGTTATGACCACGATTATTTCGTAATCACATAACCTTTAAGTTTGGCAAACGCCGCAGTCAGAAGAGACTTCTGTTGTTCTTGATGCAAATGCGCGTAACCACAAGCTGGAGAGGCAGACGCTGGGCGACCGGCATATGCCAACTTCGTTCCATCAGCCATATTCTCCAAAATATTGTGCTGAACAAAGAACCAAGCTCCTTGGTTTTGCGGCTCATCCTGACACCACACAACCTCTTCCAGTTTTGGATATTTCTTCAACTCGGCAGCCAATGCTTTGTGCGGGAATGGATATAACTGTTCCAGACGAATAATCGCCGTGTCAGTAACTTTCTTCTCGGTACGCGCTTTAGCTAAATCGAAGTACACCTTACCCGAACACATTACTAAACGCGTAACTTGTTTAGGATCAATAGACTCATCACGTTCTGGCAGGATGGTTTGGAAACCACCTTTTGTGAACTCCGACAATGGTGATGCAGCTTCTTTATTACGCAGCAAAGACTTAGGAGTCATCAAGATCAGCGGTTTGCGGAACTGACGAATCATCTGACGACGTAAAACATGGAAGATTTGCGAAGCTGTTGTTGGCTGAATCACTTGCATATTGGTATCGGCACAGAGCTGCATGAAACGCTCTAAACGCGCCGATGAATGCTCAGGCCCTTGACCTTCGTAACCATGAGGCAACATCATGACCAAGCCGTTAGCACGACCCCACTTCACTTCACCAGAGGCGATGAACTGATCGATCACTACTTGCGCACCATTTGCAAAGTCACCGAACTGAGCTTCCCAGATCGTCAAAGTATTTGGTTCAGATGCGGCATAGCCATACTCAAAACCTAGTACCGCCTCTTCCGAAAGAATGGAATCAATAACTAAGAATGGAGCTTGATCTTTAGTGATGTGCTGCAGGGCTACATAAGTACCCGTATCCCATTTCTCACGATTTTGGTTATGCAAGACCGCATGACGATGGGTAAAAGTACCGCGACCACTATCCTCACCGGATAAACGCACAGGGTAGCCGCTAGCTACTAAGGACGCGAAAGCCATGTGCTCTCCCATGCCCCAGTCGACATTCACTTCGCCACGACCCATGGCTGCGCGGTCACGATAGACCTTCTCAACCAATGGATGCGCCTTGAAATCTTCAGGAATAGTCGAAATCTTCTCAGCCAAACGCTTCCACTCTGTTAGTGGAATGGCAGTATCAGACTCATCAGTCCATTTCTTATTCAAGAAAGGTGACCAATCTACCGCGAACTTACCTTTGAAGTTGCTCAATACAGGATCAGAAGTTTGCTTACCAGCATCCATCGCGGCGCGATACTCTTTCACCATCAGATCGCCAGTACCAACTGGCAACACACCTTGAGCTTCTAACTTGTCAGCGTAAACCTTGCGTGTGCCAGGATGGGCAGCAATGATTTTGTACATCAAAGGCTGAGTCATTGCAGGCGTATCTTGCTCGTTGTGTCCCAATTTTCTAAAACAGACAATATCAACTGCAACATCTTTGTGGAACTTAGTACGGAACTCAACAGCCAATTTAGTTGCCAACACTACCGCTTCAGGATCATCGCCGTTCACATGCAATACAGGAGCATCAACAACCTTCATGATGTCTGTGCAATACAAGCTAGAACGTAAGTCGCGTGGATCGGATGTGGTGAAGCCAATTTGGTTATTAATGACGATATGAATCGTGCCGCCAGTAGAGTAACCACGAACCTCAGACATTGCTAAGGTTTCTTGCATTACTCCCTGCCCCGCAATCGCCGCGTCACCATGCACCAATACTGGTAGCACTTGCTCACCAAGCAAATCGCCACGGCGCTCCATGCGAGCACGTGCAGAACCCTCTACTACTGGGTTAACGATTTCTAAATGGGACGGGTTAAATGCCAAAGACAAATGTACCGGACCTGCTGGGGTAGAAATATCACTTGAGAAGCCTTGGTGATATTTAACGTCGCCGGCTGGCAATGTTTCTGGGCCTTTATGCTCAAACTCGGCAAATAAGTCCGTTGGCATTTTGCCCAATACGTTTACCAAAACGTTTAAGCGGCCACGGTGAGCCATACCAATCACGATCTCTTGAACGCCTTTGGAACCCGCCTCACGAATCAACTCATCCATACAGGCGATGAAACTTTCACCACCCTCAAGGGAGAAGCGTTTTTGACCAACATACTTGGCTTGCAAATAACGCTCCAAGCCTTCAGCCGCAGTAACACGGTCAAGTACTTGACGCTTTTCTTCTGTATTAAAGCGTGGAGTCGAACGAATCGACTCTAATTTCTCTTGCCACCACTTCTTAATCTTCTGGTCGGCAATAAACATGTACTCAGCACCGATGGTGCCGCAGTATGTTTCGCGCAATGCTTGCAACAAATCGCGCAAGGTCATTTCTGACTTGCCGAAGAATGTGTTGCTGGTATTGAAGACGATATCCATATCGCCATCTGTAAAGCCATAGAAGGATGGATCTAATTCTGGAATGTCTGGGCGCTCTGAGCGCTTCAACGGGTCAGTATTGGCCCAGCGATTACCGACGTTACGGTAAGCGGCAATTAACTGCTGTACGGCGACGCGCTTGCGCCCCATTTCTGAGTCAGCCGAATCTGAAACAGTTCTGATTGGCCCTTGTTTCGCACGTTCGGCGAAGGAGGCAACAATCGGACCATGAGCAATATCAGTTCTAGTAGAACCGTCTACGGCTGGAGCCTGTTTCACATTATCGAAATAATCTCGCCAATGATCTTCAACCGAAGCTGGATCTAGCAAGTAGGATTCGTAGAGTTCCTCTACGTAGGGGGCGTTTCCGCCGAAGAGATACGAATTATCTCTTTGATCCTGCATCATGATGCTCACCTTTCATCGGGTTTCCCGAATAAAAACTGTGGTTAAAACCATCCGCCGTACGGCTTAACCGGTTAACGAATTGATCTGTGCAAATACTGTTACAAGGCACTAATTTAACACGAGTAACCATAGATGGATGAAGGGCTTTCCCTGATTTTTCCCCAAACACGGGAAACCCCCTACCCAAGCTATTTGTTTTGTAGGAATTTTCCTACCTTGTTTTAAGTAATTACTGACAGATTCAAATCAATAGACTTTTTATTCTTTAAATCTTCAAATGTATTAACGAGATTAAGGAAATATGAAAGCAATCACCCCCGAAATGGAATACTTAAGCACCAGACAAAGCGCCAAAGTTTTGCAGGTTTCTCTCGGTACAGTTCAAAAAATGGTCGAATTAGGTGAATTAGTCGCATGGAAAACACGGGGCGGCCATCGACGCATTCTAGCGACCTCACTAGAGCAGCAATTACAAAGACGTAAAAAAGCCATGCGCCAAAAATGCACGCAAAACTGTGTGGCAATGGGGATATTTGAGAATATCGAAAATAGCCTTCAATTAATGGAATCCATCGAATCATGGCAATTGAAGGTAGATATGGATGTGACCGAAGATGGCCTAGAGGGGCTAATGATGGCAGTTTCTCTTGCTCCTGATTTAATCTATTTGGATGCCAATATACCCCCAATCAAACAGGCTCATTTATTGAATTATCTCAATAAAAACAAGGATACACAGAGTATTCCTATACTAGTATCTGAAGTATTTTCTAGACTCCACCCTGACATTTGCTACTTAAAAGCCGTAGAGTTGACCCAACCGTTACCGGAAAACATGTCTACAGCGCCCGAAAAGAAGCTCTTTCACCAAAACCCGATCATTATTAGTTATTGCGCAGACATTTCCGAGGCGGGCCCATCTCAAACTTCAAAAATCTTTCCCGGGAGTCTTGAGTCCACATTTCTACAAGCTCTTTCTCGAAAGCTTTCTTAAAACAACATCCTGCAAAGCATAATGAAAAAAGGCCATCAGTGACGGCCTTTTTTCATTCAATCATTCAATCAATTCAGCAACTTAGATCAAAAAGCTAGCGCGATCTCTACCATCAATCCATTTTGGCGCCTTGCCACGACCAGTCCAAGTTTCACCAGTAGCAGGATTGCGATACTTAGGGGCTACTTTGCCACTAGCATTACGCACGCCTGATTTACGGCTA
>Ga0364901_10029_pt1 | contig 62210 bp, 64 predicted proteins | sample ExccelJu500002D4_FD_206968 | JGI IMG/M metagenome (GOLD analysis project Ga0364901, IMG submission 206968) | Enriched cells from Trout Bog Lake Hypolimnion, Wisconsin, USA - BchlTB.July09.5000.02.D4 | ecosystem: Environmental > Aquatic > Freshwater > Lake > Hypolimnion/Profundal zone | place: USA...
AAAAATTGCTTAAACCTTGAGTGCAGTAGAAGTAGCAGTAGTTTTTGGTGTTTTGAGGAACTCTACAACGCGATGATCAAATTAGCGTGTTTCTTGAGACTTTTTTAACCTAACCCGTCAGGTCTTCTGGCGGCAAAAAGTGAATATATAAATGTCTGAATCATTTGCAGAATTATTTGAAGAATCATTAACCCGATCGAATATGAAGACCGGCCAAGTTATTTCGGCTGAAGTCCTTCGCATCGACCATAACTTCGTCGTTGTTAACGCTGGCTTAAAGTCTGAAGCGTTTATTCCTGTTGAAGAATTCCATAACGACGCTGGCGAGATTGAAGTAGCTCCTGGCGATTTCGTTTCTGTTGCTATTGATGCCCTCGAAAACGGCTATGGCGACACCATCCTCTCTCGTGATAAAGCGAAACGCTTAGCATCATGGATGAATTTGGAAAAAGCACTCGAGCAAGCTGAGATCGTTACCGGTACAGTTACCGGTAAGGTCAAAGGTGGTTTGACTGTCATGGTGAACGGTATCCGTGCATTCTTGCCTGGATCACTTGTTGATACACGTCCAATTAAGGACACTAGCCCTTACGAGGGCAAGACCATGGAGTTCAAGGTTATCAAGCTTGATCGTAAGCGTAATAACGTAGTGTTGTCACGTCGTGCGGTTGTTGAAGCCAGCCAAGGTGAAGAGCGCGCTAAGTTGATGTCTAACCTCAAAGAAGGTAGTGTTGTTCAGGGCGTTGTTAAGAATATTACTGACTACGGCGCATTCGTTGATCTCGGTGGTATCGATGGCCTCTTGCACATTACCGATTTGGCATGGCGTCGCGTGCGTCACCCAAGCGAGATGTTGACTGTTGGTCAAGAAGTAACCGCTAAGATTTTGAAGTTCGACCAAGAGAAGAACCGTGTATCACTCGGTGTGAAGCAGCTTGGCGATGATCCATGGGTTGGTATCGCGCGTCGTTACCCACCAAACACCCGTTTATTCGGTAAAGTAACCAACCTAACTGACTACGGTGCGTTCGTTGAAATCGAATCTGGCATCGAAGGTTTGGTACACGTTTCTGAGATGGATTGGACTAACAAGAACGTTGCTCCAAGCAAGGCTACTGCATTAGGAACTGAAGTTGAAGTGATGGTTCTAGATATTGATGAAGACAAGCGTCGTATTAGCTTGGGCATCAAACAGTGCAAAGCTAATCCTTGGGAAGAGTTCTCACGTGCTCAGCAAAAAGGTGACAAGCTTACTGGCGCAATCAAGTCAATTACTGACTTTGGTGTATTCATTGGCTTGCCTGGCGGCATTGATGGTTTAGTGCATCTCTCAGATCTCTCATGGAATGAGCCTGGTGAAGAGGCTGTGAAGAAGTACAAAAAAGGTGATGAAGTTGAAGCCACTGTATTGGCAATTGATGTTGAGAAAGAGCGTATCTCTCTTGGTATTAAACAATTGTCTGGCGACCCATTTAACAACTACACATCCGTTAGCGACAAAGGAAGTCTTGTCACTGGCACTGTGAAAGCGGTTGATGCTAAGGGTGCAACGATTCACTTGGCTGATGAGGTTGAGGCTTATTTGCGCGCTTCTGAGATCTCAACCGATCGCGTTGAAGATGCACGCAATGTATTGAAAGAAGGCGATAGCGTGACTGCAATGATCATTAATATCGATCGCAAGTCACGAGTCATCAATCTTTCAATCAAGGCTAAAGATAGCTCTGATCAACAAGATGCAATGAGCAAGCTCCAAGGTGATGCGCAGTCCGGCACTACCAACCTGGGTGCTTTGTTAAAAGCAAAGATGGACAATCAAGGCTAAATCAATATCGCCGCTTTCCATTAGGAGAGCGGCGGTTTTTTATTGATAGATCATGACAGATCAAGAGCACCAAGCAATTACCCGCTCCGAACTAGTGGAGAGTCTCGCGGAACAGTTTCCGCAGCTTTTGCCTAGGGATGTGGAGTTGGCGGTAAAAACTTTACTAGACACAATGACCCACGCTTTAGCTGAAGGTAAGCGGATAGAGTTACGTGGTGTTGGTAGTTTTGTACTGCACCATCGTCCTGCTCGGACTGGTCGCAATCCCAAGTCTGGTGAAAAGGTATTAATTCCGGAAAAACGAGTCCCTCATTTCAAGCCTGGTAAGGAGCTGCGTGAGCGCGTTGATTACAAGCCACTAAAGCAAGTGAGCCCTAAAGAGGGTTCTGGTGCTTAATCAGCAAGCACAGCAGTGGTCCATTAGGACCATTTTTTATTTAAGCTCTTCAATGAAGTTATCTCCACGATGATTCAAATCGCTACATCCTGGTTACTATTGCTGCCTATCTTGTTTGGACTGGGTTGGTTGGCATCGCGCTGGGATTTGCGTCTTGAGAATCGCATGGATGAACGCGAGCGCATGCGTCAGCAGCGTTCCACCTTTAAGGGTTTAAGCCTGCTTTTAAATGAGCAACCTGATCAAGCTATCGAAACATTAGTCAAGATTGCCCAGCTTGATCCCGAAACTATTGAGTTGCATTTTTCGCTCGGCAATTTGTTTCGTCGTCGCGGTGAGACTGAGAGAGCTATTCGCGTCCATCAGCACTTAGCAAATCGGGATGACTTAAAACCACGTGATCGCGATCATGCTGCCTATGAGTTGGGGCGCGATTTTTTGAGAGCGGGGCTATTGGACCGTGCGGAAGCTTCTTTGAATCGAGTGGGGAGTGGGAAATACGCAGCTCCGGCTAAAGAGAGTCTTTTGGAGATGTATCAAATTGAGCGAGATTGGACAAAAGCCATCATCTCTGCAACAGAGCTTGAAGGCCTTCAATCGAAATCTCACCAAACTGAGATCGCCCAGTTTCATTGTGAATTAGCCCAAGAGGCTCTGCGTCGTAAAGATTTGCTTGGTGCTGAGCAATCTATTGAGCGCGCTCTTCAGGCAGTTCCAAATCACGCTCGTGCATTGATATTGCAAGGCGACCATTTTGTTGCCTTGGAGCGCCCAGCGCAGGCTATTCAGGTATGGAGTTTGGTTGCGGATACGCACCCAGCTTATATGCATTTATTAGCCGATCGCTGGATGGCTGCGCATACCGCTATCGATAAGGCTGATAGTGGTCTGGAGAGACTCTGTGAATTGTTAAAAACACAGGCTTCTGGAGAGTTGCTAGACATTGTGCAAAAGCACTTTATTCAACTTCGTGGACCTCAGGCGGCTGAGTTGATGTTGGTTGATGTTATGCAGCATTCTCCAAGCTTGAGTGCCTTATCTAAATTGGCGGAGACTCGTTTGGTTCTTGCGGAGGGTAATGGCACGCCTGAGAAAATTTCTGAGATTCAGTCAATCTTGGGTTTATTAAAGCAAAGAACAAATAGTTTGGCACGATATACCTGTGGAAATTGTGGTTTTCGTGCGCGACGTTTTTATTGGCAATGTCCTGGTTGCAACTATTGGGAGGCATATTCCCCAAGGCGCAGCGAGGGTGCGGCACCAAGTGGTCCTTCGATGTAAGCTGTTAACTAGACTGTCATTAAGCTTGTGTTTAATGACATCCTACAAATGAGAAATAAACGGGAGTTCAATTGAAAGTCACCATTATTGGAAGCGGTTACGTAGGCCTTGTTACAGGGGCATGCCTTGCTGAGCAGGGTAATAATGTTTTTTGTGTAGACGTAGATCCAAAAAAGATTGAAATCCTAAATTCTGGCGGCGTCCCGATTTACGAGCCAGGCCTCAAAGAGATGATTGAGCGCAATCGTGCCGCTGGGCGCTTACAGTTTTCTACTGATATTGCCGCTTCTGTTGCTCATGGCGAAATTCAGTTCATTGCTGTTGGTACCCCCCCTGATGAAGATGGTTCTGCTGATTTGCAGTATGTCGTTGCCGCTGCACGCAATATTGGTCGTCACATGACTCACCCTAAAGTGATCGTAGATAAATCTACTGTTCCGGTAGGTACTGCCGATAAAGTATCGGCGGCAGTGATTGAAGAACTCCAGAAAAGGGGTCTGAGTCCAGAGCTATGTTCAGTGGTCTCTAACCCTGAGTTTTTAAAAGAAGGTGCAGCTGTAGAGGACTTTATGCGCCCAGACCGTATTGTGATTGGGACCGAGAGCACGCCATCAGGGTTACATGCTAAAGAGCAAATGCGTAAACTTTATGCACCGTTTAATCGCCACCATGAACGTACTTATTACATGGATGTGAAAAGTGCTGAGCTGACTAAATATGCAGCCAATGCGATGTTGGCCACCCGTATCTCATTTATGAATGAGCTAGCGAACTTAGCTGATTTGGTCGGTGCTGATATTGAATCTGTGCGTCAAGGAATTGGTTCGGATTCCCGTATTGGTTATGGCTTCTTGTACTCTGGTACCGGTTACGGTGGCTCTTGCTTTCCAAAAGACGTATCTGCACTCTCGAAAACAGCTATTGAGTACGGTAGAGATCTCAAGATCCTCGATGCCGTAGAAGCAGTCAATCAGGCTCAAAAGACGATTTTGGTGGAGAAGATTGAAAAGCGTTTTGGTGCTGACCTTTCTAATATGAAGTTTGCTCTTTGGGGTTTAGCTTTTAAACCCAATACGGACGATATGCGTGAGGCCCCAAGCCGCGTGATTATTCAAGAGTTAGTAAAGCGTGGCGCCCAAGTGATTGCTTATGATCCGGTTGCAATGCCAGAAGCATCACATTGCTTAGATTTGGACTTTAAAGACAACCTGGAGGGCTTAAAGAAAGTCTCGATGGTACAAAGTCCAATGGAAGCGGTTGATGGTTGTGATGCTCTAGTCATTGTGACTGAGTGGAAAGCCTTCCGCAGTCCAGATTTTGACCTCCTCCTACAAAAACTGAAGCGCCCGATCATTTTTGATGGCCGTAATTTGTATGAACCACAGGCTATGCAAGAATTAGGTATTGAGTACCAAGGTATTGGTCGTCATAATTAAAAGTAGCTTAAATAAAGAAAAAAGTCTGCCTGTGGAAAAAGCCAACCGAGAACAGTTCTCCAAGACCCGCCTATTGGTGGTGGGTGATGTCATGCTTGATCGTTACTGGTTTGGCGATACGAATCGCATCTCTCCAGAGGCGCCTGTTCCAGTAGTTCAGGTTGGCAAGATTGATGAACGTTTAGGCGGTGCCGCAAACGTAGCGCGTAATGTTGCCGCATTAGGTGCCAAAACAACTATTCTTGGTGTGATTGGCGATGATGAGGCTGGTCGTCGCGTGATTGAGTTACTAAAGTCCAGCGGTGTTGATAGTCAGTTGGAGGTAGATAGCAAAGTACCTACCACGGTGAAATTGCGTGTGATTGCGCGGCAACAGCAATTGATTCGTTTGGACTTTGAGGAGGCACCTAGCGAGACTGCTTTAGCCCATAAATTGGAGCGTTTTGAAAAATCCTTGACCGATGCTGATGTGGTGATTTTGTCTGACTATGGTAAGGGTGCACTAGGCCAAGTGAGCCTGATGATTGAGCAGGCTCGCGCACAGAGTAAAGTAATCCTAGTGGACCCTAAGGGTGAGGATTATGAGAAATATCGTGGTGCCACAGTCTTAACTCCCAATCGTAGTGAGTTACGTCAAGTGATTGGTCAATGGACAAGCGAAGAGGATTTAACTCGAAAAGCGCAAGACCTGCGTCAGTCTCTTAATTTACAAGCCTTATTACTCACTAGATCTGAAGAGGGCATGAGCTTATTCACAGATGCTGGAGTTAGTCATGTCAAAGCGCAAGCACGCGAGGTTTTTGATGTATCTGGTGCTGGCGACACTGTGATTGCCACTTTGGCGGTTGCATTGGCCTCTCAGTGGCCTCTTGAAAAGGCTATGGCCTTGGCGAATCGCGCAGGTGGTATTGTGGTCGGTAAGTTGGGCACAGCAACCGTTACTTCGGAGGAGTTGCAATGACCATCATTGTTACTGGCGCAGCAGGTTTCATTGGTGCCAATATTGTCCAAGCTTTAAATGCGCGTGGCGAGAAACATATTATTGCAGTCGATGACCTGCGTCCTGCGGATAAATATCGCAACTTAGCAGATTTAGACATCATTGATTACTTAGATAAAGATGAGTTTTTAGAAATTTTTAGAAGTGGTCGATTGGGTAAGATTCAGGCAGTATTCCATGAGGGCGCTTGCTCCGATACCATGGAGACAGATGGTATTTTCATGATGGCTAATAACTATCGTTACACCATGGATTTACTCGATATCTGTACTACTCAGAAAGTACAACTGCTCTATGCCTCTTCGGCTGCTACTTATGGCGGTTCTGATGTATTTATTGAGAGTCGCGAGCATGAAAAGCCATTGAATATCTATGGCTATTCTAAATTTCTCTTTGATCAAGTGATGCGAAAGCGTTTTTCTGAAAATGCTAATACCGCTCAAGTAGTCGGCTTTCGCTACTTTAATGTGTACGGTCCCCGTGAATCTCATAAAGGTCGTATGGCATCAGTTGCATTTCATCAATACCACCAGTACAAGGCGAATGGTCAAGTCAAGCTATTTGGTGAATATGGCGGCTATGCTGCTGGGGAGCAAAGTCGCGACTTTGTTTCTGTCGAAGATGTGGTCAAAGTAAATCTATTTTTCTTAGATCATCCTGAAGTCAGTGGTATCTTCAATTTAGGCAGCGGCCGCGCCCAGCCTTTTAATGACGTTGCATATGCGGTTGCAAATGCGATGCGCAAAATGGATAAGGCAAATCCAGCCACCCTAGAGGAATTGGTAAAAGAAAAAGCGATTGAGTACATTCCATTTCCAGATGCGCTAAAAGGTAAGTATCAGTGCTTCACACAAGCAGATTTAACCAAGCTACGTGCCGCCGGCTATACCGATCCCTTTCTCAATGTTGAGCAGGGCGTAAGTCGGTATATTGACTGGCTCTCTGCCAATGCTGATTTCTTGGCATCCCCTCTATAAGTAAGTTCTTATCATCCCATTGGCGGCATCTACTTTTTCTAGCCTTTTAGTCAGTATTTTCTGGTTTTTCTGAAGGGCGTCAACAGATGTCTTCTAGCTTCGTTGTAATTGATCCGCACATATTTCGTGTTTGCGGATTTTATGACTGGAGAATAAATGACCTATCAATTGAAGTTAGCTAGTGCACATCGTTTTTTAAAGACCCTTGCATTTTCTGCATTGTTAGCAACATCAGCAGCGATCGCATCACCAATTAATGTCAACACTGCCACGCAAACTGAATTAGAGAGCATTAAGGGAATTGGACCTTCTAAAGCGAAAACAATCATCGCCGAACGACTAGATGGTGGCCACTTTCAAGATGCCAATGACTTGCAAAAACGTGTACGCGGCATTGGTATGAAATCAGTTGAAAAAATGGTGGATAACGGTTTGACCATCGAAGCCCCAGGTTCTTTTCGTGAGCCGAATGGGAGGACTAAAAAAGAAGGCTCTGGCACTAGCCGACGTGGCTCTCGCAGTCAAAATATCCCTCGCTCTAATGAGGGTCGTGCGGGAGCAGGTCGCCGTAATTAAGCCCTTACGCGTGTAGTTGGGCTTACGGCTAAAATAGGTCAATGAGTAAACCTTCCTACTTAACTATTTCACAAACTGTAGGCAATACGCCTTTGGTTCGCTTGCAACGCATTCCTGGTCTTGAAAACGAGACCCGTAGCAACGTGATTTTGGGTAAGCTCGAAGGAAATAATCCAGCCGGGTCGGTGAAGGACCGACCTGCGCTGTCGATGATTATGCGCGCACAAGAACGTGGTGAAATTAAACCTGGTGACACACTGATTGAAGCAACCAGCGGTAACACGGGGATTGCACTGGCAATGACTGCAGCAATGCTTGGTTACAAGATGGTCTTAGTAATGCCGGAGAACCAAAGTATTGAGCGTCGCCAAAGCATGGCCGCTTATGGAGCAGAATTAATTCTGACAGCTGCATCTGGAGGGATGGAGTTTGCAAGAGATTACGCTCTTCAACTTCAAAAAGAAGGGCGGGGTAAATTGCTTGATCAGTTTGCAAACCCAGATAACCCACGCGCTCATATTGAAACTACTGGCCCTGAAATTTGGCGAGATACTGATGGGCAAATTACCCATTTCATTTCTGCGATGGGGACTACAGGAACCATTACGGGAGTTTCGACTTATCTTAAGTCTATGAATCCGGAAATTCAAATTATTGGCGCGCAGCCTGAAGATGGCTCTCAAATTCCTGGAATTCGCAAATGGGCTCCAGAGTACCTTCCAAAAATCTATCAAGGCGATAGAGTTGACCGTATTGAGTACGTCACGCAGGCTGAAGCAGAAGAGATGGCTCGCCGCTTGGCTGCAGAAGAAGGTATCTTTTGTGGCATCTCTGCAGGCGGCGCTCTGGTGGTGGCTTTGCGTATCGCTCGTCAAGTCGAAAACGCTACGATTGTATTCATTGTTTGCGACCGCGGAGATCGTTATCTATCTACAGGCGTTTTTCCAGCTTAAGGTGATTTAGATTTTTTCTTAGGCTTGGTTTTTTTAACCTTTGCCTCATCGGATTTTATCGATGTGTTTCCTTTGGTTGATTTGCTCATCGGAACCGCACTCTGGTTTTGATAGCCCAAGGCCTCTGCAAATTCGGCAACGCTTTGTGCGTAAAAATAACTGCGGTTGTATTGCACAATTGTCAAAAAATTATTTAAACCAACCACATATTGCACCTGATCTCTATCTTCAGCGTCGGGATAAGGAAGATCTACTATAAATGCCTTGCTATCTGGCGCTACTCCGCCTAATTGCAGATCGCCTTGTGCCGACTTCAGAACCCCCCTGTGAATCAGTTCTGCAACGCTGTATTTGAGTTGGGGTTCACCATCAGCCAGTAATTTAGCTTCATTTAAACCGGACTCTTGAACTGGGAAGGAGATGGGCATTCCGGGTTGCCAACCATGTTGCTTCATGAAATTGCCTACGCTGGCGATGGCATCTTTGGGGCTAAGGCGAAGATCAATTCGACCATCTTCGTCACCATCGATTGCGAAACTACGAATACTGCTGGGCATGAATTGAGGTAAACCGATTGCTCCAGCATAGGAGCTGTTTTGATTTAGGCAGGTATTAAAGCGAGAGTTACTGAAACCTTGAGTGGTATTTTGAGCTGGTAGCTTGCCACCAGCATCCGACCAGCACATCAAAATGAGCTCTTTCAGTTGATCTTTGAAAAGTTGCTCACGACTCGCCTTGTTGGGGGTATTAGGGTAGCTAAAGGCCAGCGTTGATAGGACATCTTTGACTCTGAAGTTGCCTGTTTGACGCCCATAGATGGTTTCGATCCCAATAATGGCAACAATGATCTCAGCAGGCACCCCAGATTGTTGTTCAACCTGATTCAGAAATACCTGGTTTTGCTCCCAAAAAGCTTTTCCGGCTTTTAGTCTGACCGGTTCGATAAAGCGCTTGCGGTAAGCCACCCAATTCTTCTTAAAAGTGCCGGATGGGGGTAATACCAATTTGCGAATTGACGGAATTGTCTTAGCATCACTAAAGCTCATTTCAAGGATGGAAAAAGGTATTTCCTGGGTTCGCGCCACTTCCCCTAGTAATTCGTGGATATTTTGGGCGAATAGCACCTCGGATGCTGCCTCATCGGTTTGGTTTACGATAGCCTGAGTAGTGTTGCTTTGTGGCGTGGGGGTGCTAGCACATGCTCCAAGAAGCAGGGCCAAAATGAGGCTGGAGATATGGAAATAGATATTCAAGTGAATTAGGCTTTGGAATAACGATGCGTTGATTAAATTAAAAAATTGTAGTTTTGTGATTGAAAGTTTTAAATAATGACAACAGGATACATAACCCACTCAGATTTTCTCAAACATGAGATGGGCAGTCATCATCCTGAGTGCCCGGAGCGCATTCAGGCAATTAATGATCAACTCATTCGCAGCGGTCTAGACCCTTTTCTCCATCATTTGGATGCGCCGCTGGCCACAGAGGACCAATTAGAGTTGGTACATAGCCCTGATCATATCGCTTTTGTGAAAGAGCGCTCTCCAGAGAGTGGTTATTTTATGCTTGACGGTGACACCATTATGAATCCACACACATGGAGAGCATGCTTGCGTGCGGCTGGTGCTGCAATTGCGGGAGTAGATGCTGTTATGAAGGGCGAGGTGAGTAATGTTTTTTGTGCCGTTCGTCCACCGGGACATCATGCTGAACCAACGCGCTCTATGGGGTTCTGTGTTTTTGATAACGTCGCTATTGCAGCGCGTTATGCCATGCAGCAATATGACATCAAACGCGTGGCTATTATTGACTTTGATGTTCATCATGGTAACGGCACAGAGGCCGCATTTTTTAATGACCCCAATGTGCTGATGTGTAGCTTCTTTCAGCATCCGTTTTATCCCTACAGCGGGTTAGATGGGGCGAAGAATATGGTTAATGTCCCATTGCCGGCATCTACGCGGGGTGATGTGGTGCGTTCAATTGTGGAGGAGCAGTGGTTACCTCGCTTGCGAGACTTTGAGCCTGAGCTGATTATCATTTCTGCTGGCTTTGACGCACATCGTGAAGATGATCTGGGGCAGATGGGCCTAGTGGAGGATGATTATGTCTGGATTACCAATCAATTAAAAAGGGTGGCAGAGCAATTTGCTCAAGGTCGAATAGTCAGTTGTCTAGAGGGGGGCTACAACCTCTCCGCATTAGGTCGGAGTGTTGTCGCTCATGTGAAAGCTTTGGCAGATCTCTAATTAAAAAATCATGATCAAGGGTAAAAAATGGCAAATATTTTCGAACAAGGTTTGGAGCGTAATGCAGCAAACTTCACACCCATTACCCCACTATTGTTTTTAGAGCGATCTGCCCAGATTTACCCAAACCGCTTAGCGGTGATTCACGGAAATTTACGTCAAACTTGGGGTCAAACTTATGAGCGCTGCAGACGCCTTGCAAGTGCACTAAGTCTACATGGTATTGGTCTCGGAGATACTGTAGCTGTTATGTTGCCTAATACGCCACCCATGGTTGAGGCGCACTTTGGTATTCCCATGGTTGGCGCTGTTTTAAATGCCCTAAATACCCGTTTGGATCCTGAGTCTATTGCTTTCATGTTGAATCATGGCGAAGCGAAAGTGGTGATTGTGGACCCTGAATTTTCAGGGACTATGAAAAAGGCCTTGGAGATTGCAAAAAAAGAAAGTGGCCGAGATTTTGTGGTGATTGACGTAGAGGAAAACGAGTTTGATGTTCCTGGCGAGAAGCTGGGCAGCCTTACTTATGAACAATTATTGGCACAAGGTGATCCAGGGTATCTATGGCAAGTGCCCGCAGATGAATGGCAGGCAATTTGCCTAAATTACACCTCTGGTACAACCGGGAATCCAAAGGGAGTTGTTTACCATCATCGTGGTGCAGCAATGAATGCAGTGTCGAATATTTTGGATTGGGATATTAATAAGCATCCAGTATATCTATGGACCTTACCAATGTTTCATTGCAATGGTTGGTGCTTCCCTTGGACGGTAGCAGCACGCGCTGGGATTAATGTTTGCCTTCGTCGCGTCGATGCGCAAAACATCTTTACCGCAATTAAACAGCATAAGGTTAGTCATTACTGCGCAGCTCCTATTGTTCATAATTTGCTCGTGAACGCTCCTGAGGAGATGAAAGTGGGTGTACCAGCCGGCGTGAAAGGCTTGATTGCAGGCGCCGCACCACCAGCATCTATCATCGAGGGTATGGAAAAGTTGGGGTTTGATTTAACGCATGTATACGGCCTAACTGAAACCTACGGTCCTGCAGCGGTGTGTGTGCAACAAGATGAGTGGAATAATTTGGATATCGGTGAGCGTGCACGTTTGAATGCACGTCAAGGTGTACGTTATCACTTGCAACAAGCTATTACCGTATTAAATCCAGAGACGATGAAGCCTGTACCTGCCGATGGCGAAACCATGGGCGAGATTATGTTTAAGGGCAATATCGCGATGAAGGGGTATCTAAAGAATGAGAAAGCTACTAAAGAGGCGTTTGAGGGTGGCTGGTTTCACTCGGGTGATTTAGCCGTTATGGGTCCTGATGGTTATGTCAAGATTAAAGATCGCAGTAAAGATATCATTATTTCTGGAGGGGAGAATATCTCTTCCATCGAGGTGGAAGATGTGCTCTTTAGGCATCCTGCCGTGATTGCTGCCGCGGTTGTGGCGATGCCAGATCCGAAGTGGGGTGAGACGCCTTGCGCATTCTTGGAAATAAAGCCAGACACTCAAGTCACTGCAGAAGAGATCATTGCGCATTGTAAAAAGCATTTAGCGGGCTTTAAGGTCCCCAGAGCAGTAGTTTTTGGGGAGTTGCCCAAGACCTCTACTGGCAAGATTCAGAAATTTGAGTTGCGCAAAAAGGCCGGCTCTGCTTCTGCGATTGACGTTTAGTCCCAGCCTTCCTAAGGCGTCTAAAATAGGCTATTACCCCGTTTTTAATTAATGAGCACCGTTTTTTGAAGATTGAGAAAGCAAGATGAAGATTTTAGTGGCCGTAAAGCGTGTGGTTGACTACAACGTCAAAGTGCGCGTTAAATCTGATAACAGTGGCGTAGATATTGCTAACGTCAAAATGAGTATGAATCCGTTTGACGAGATTGCAGTGGAAGAGGCTGTGCGCTTGAAAGAGGCTGGAATTGCTACTGAAGTGGTGGCAGTTTCGGCTGGTCCAAGCCAGTGTCAAGAAACCTTACGTACCGCTTTGGCTATTGGCGCTGATCGCGCAATCTTGGTTGAAAGTAATGCCGAGCTTCAACCATTAGCTGTCGCTAAGATTTTGAAATCCCTGGTTGATAAAGAGCAGGCGCAAATCATGATTTTGGGTAAGCAGGCAATTGATGACGATAGCAATCAAACTGGTCAGATGTTGGCTGCCTTACTAGATATTCCACAGGCTACTTTTGCATCTAAGCTAGTTGTAGCAGACGGTAAGGCTAGTGTGACTCGTGAAGTTGATGGCGGGTTAGAAACTATTGCTATTTCGATACCGGCAGTGATTACGACTGATTTGCGTCTCAATGAGCCCCGTTATGTGACGCTACCCAACATCATGAAGGCGAAGAAAAAAACCTTGGAGATTATTAAACCAGAAGACTTGGGTATCGATATTGCCCCGCGCCTTAAAACAATTAAAGTAGAAGAGCCTCCAAAGCGTAGTGCTGGTGTAATGGTTGCTGATGTGGCGGCTCTTGTTGAAAAACTGAAAAATGAAGCGAAGGTGATTTAAATGGCTGCCCTAGTTATTGCTGAACATGACAATCTTTCTTTAAAAGCTGCAACACTGAATGCGGTTGCCGCTGCCTTGCAGTGCTCTTCAGAGGTAGATATTTTGGTCTGTGGACATAACACTGATGTTGTCGCGCAAGCCGCTTCTCAAATTGCGGGTGCTCGTAAAGTGCTCCAAGTTGAGGCGCCTTCCTTGGCTGATCAACTGGCTGAACCCCTAGCAGCTCAGATTCTCTCTTTGGCCTCACAGTACACTCATATTTTGGCTCCAGCAACGGCGAACGGTAAAAATGTTCTTCCTCGAGTGGCAGCCAAACTCGATGTTGCTCAGCTGTCTGATGTGACCAAGGTCATCTCACCTGATACTTTTGAGCGTCCTATCTACGCAGGTAATGCGATTGCTACTGTGCAATCCGGCGACTCACTCAAAGTAATTACCGTACGGACTACGGGCTTTGATCCAGTACTTGCAACGGGCGGAACGGCTGTTATTGAAAAGTTAGCTGCTGATGTGGTCGCCAGCAACTCCTCCTCATCCTCTTTTGTGGGTCGTGAACTGACTAAATCGGATCGCCCAGAATTAACTGCAGCCAAGATTATTGTTTCTGGCGGCCGTGGTTTGGGTTCCGGTGATAAATATCAAGAATTGATAGTTCCATTGGCTGATACCTTAGGTGCTGCGCTAGGTGCATCACGCGCTGCGGTTGATGCCGGATACGTGTCAAACGATTACCAGGTGGGTCAGACTGGCAAGATTGTTGCCCCACAACTATATGTTGCTGTAGGGATTTCTGGCGCGATTCAGCATTTGGCAGGAATGAAAGACTCTAAGGTGATTGTCGCTATTAATAAGGATCCAGAGGCGCCAATCTTTAGTGTTGCAGATTATGGGCTTGTGGCTGATTTGTTTGCAGCTGTTCCTGAGTTGACAAAGGCGCTAGCATAATTGTTGATGTATTCATTCAATGATTCGAACTGAATAAAGAGGAGTTGGAATGCCATATCTAGCCCCAGTCAAAGACATGCTATTTGTGATGAACGAATTAGCGGGGTTATCTGATGTGGTTGCTTACCCAGATTATGCTAAGGCTGGCGTAGATGTGGATTTGGCTCCAGCCATTTTGGAAGAAGCGGCAAAGTTCAATCAAGATGTCGTTGCTCCACTCAATTGGCCTGGCGACCAAAACCCAAGTTCCTTACGTAATGGCGAGGTATATACCACTCCTGGTTTTAAGGAGGCGTTCGAACAATTTGCTGCTGCTGGTTGGCAGGGTGTTATTCATCCTCCCGAATTTGGCGGACAGGGCTTGCCTAAGTTAATTGCAACTGCCTGCTTTGAGATGGTGCATTCGGCCAGCCTTTCATTTGCGCTATGTCCGATGCTAACTGATGGTGCGATCGAGGCCTTGTTAACTGCCGCTAGTCCAGAGCTACAAAAGCAATATGTTCCTAAGATGATTTCTGGTGAGTGGACTGGCACCATGAATCTCACTGAGCCACAAGCAGGTTCAGATTTATCCATGGTGCGTTCACGTGCCGTACCGCAGGGTGACGGAGCTTATAAAATCTTTGCTACTAAGATTTTTATTACCTATGGCGAGCACGATATGGCAAAGAATATTGTCCATCTCGTATTAGCGCGAACTCCGGATGCGCCTGAGGGAGTGAAGGGCATCTCATTGTTTGTAGCCCCCAAGTTCATGGTTAATGCTGATGGTTCCTTGGGTGAGCGCAATGATATTCAATGCGTTTCTTTAGAGCATAAGCTTGGTATTAAAGCGAGCCCTACTGCAGTGCTGCAGTTTGGTGATCATGGTGGTGCTATTGGCTATTTAGTTGGTGAAGAAAACCGCGGCCTAGAGTATATGTTTGTCATGATGAACGCGGCACGCTTCTCCGTGGGTATGCAGGGTATTGCAATTGCTGAGCGTGCCTATCAGAAGGCAGTGCGATATGCCAAGGATCGTGTGCAAAGCCGAGATCTTGCTGGTTCTCCTGGTCCTGTGGCGATTATTCATCAGCCTGATGTGAAGCGAATGTTGATGACTATGCGCGCCTATATTGAAACCTCAAGAGCATTAGCGTATTACGCAGCCGCAGAGTCTGATGCACAACATGCTTCGCCACATGAAGAAGTGCGCAAAGCTAGTCAGGCAATCTATGAATTTTTGGTGCCTATCGTAAAAGGTTTCTCAACAGAGATGTCGATTGATGTCGCTAGTTTGGGAGTTCAAGTGCATGGTGGGATGGGCTTTATTGAGGAAACCGGTGCTGCTCAACATTATCGTGACGCCCGTATTTTGACTATTTATGAAGGGACAACCGCGATTCAGGCTAATGATTTAATTGGCAGAAAGACTGTTCGTGATGGTGGTGCTACAGCTCAAATCTTGGTAGAAAAAATGAAGCAAACAGAACAGGATCTTGCGGCTGCTAGTAGCGCTGACGCTAAAGCTGTTCTCAAACAATTTACTCCTGCACGTGAAGCTTTTGAAGCTGCTGTTGCGTATATTTTGGCTAATGCCAAAGCAGAGGTGAAGGCTGTCTATGCTGGCAGCTTTGCTTATTTACGCTTGTGTGGATTGGTTCTGGGCGGATGGCAAATGGCTCGCGCGCTTCTGGTTGCCGAAGGTTTATATGCCGGCGACCCTGATTTTTATGGCGCCAAGATTGCTACCGTGCGTTTCTTTGCAGAAAACTTATTGCCTCAGGCGCAGGCCTTATCTACTTCGATCTTAGAGGGCGGTCACTCCACTAATGCTTTAGCGGTCGAGCAGTTTTAACGCATTCCTTGCCACTCACTCTTCCCAGGCTATCGACATTACTGGGATAGTTTTTTTGCTTCCGTAATTTGGGTGATAAAAAATTGCTCAAAAGAGATGGCTAGGAAGGTCATCATTACTGCGGCTCCAAAAACCAATGAAAAAATGACTGTGAGTATCACTGGCCAGCCTGATTGTGTTTTTCCTGCTGAATTAAATTGCGCATCCCACTTTTCATCTGCACGTAATCCCAGAGCAATAGTTGTGAGCCAGCTAGCCTCTATTGCAATAAAGCCGAGCGTCAGCAGAACCCAGCCAGGTGCGGAATGAAAATGGGCTGCTTTCAAGAGAAACCAACCACCAATACCACCAAGCAAAGAAAATAATTGTGCCCATGCCCAAAAAGATTTGAAGCCGAGTAAGTAGAAGCAGTTAAAGCCTGTTCCTGGAAAAAAGAACCCTAGTGAGCAGAAAATAAATTTAGAGTGCTTCATGCAAACCTTCGTTGTTATTAGTTGAGATTATTTTTTGTTGATGTCACGCTGCGTAAAGCTCAGCACTTCACGGTCGCGACCAATAATAAGCAATCGATCGCCATCACGCACAATGGTTCTGTAATCATTGAGTTCATAGAGAAAATCATTCTCAAGCTCCATGCGTTGCGGACTACAGATCATTTTGGTGCTGGTGATTTTTTCTAAGGTGAAGCCGCGCTCATCTTCGCTAATCTGCGCAGTGAATCGATTGCAACCAGTAGAGCCGCTGAGATACTCGCCATTCGCGTCAAATACGATTTGAATCGGATTGCTGCTTTCGCCTTGAGGAATTTGCCTAGCGCGTACTTCACCATTGTTATTGGGGGTTAAATTCCAGCGGATAAGTTCCCATTGAGTATTCTTGAGTTCGCGGGTTGGGGGGCTGATCTTCGCGCCACAAGGAGGGATGACATTAGCGCAGGCCGTCAAAAGGCTTAAACCTAGACAGGAAAATGCCGGGAATGATCGATTTAGACTGTTTCTAAATAAACTAGCAAGGCTATTTTTGTGGGGCATATTTATCTAACTCGTTGTTTTTTAATCAATTTTTAGCACCTTGAAGCAGCTATTCTACTGACTTGGGGCTTGAAATAGGTGGAATAAGTAGGGGTTTTCGTCTAGAATATGAGGTTTTCCGCAATACCGTGCATTTGTTTTGCTCGGTGAGTTTAAGCCCAAGATTTTTGTATAAATGTCATTGGGTTGTAATCAACCTGTTTTTAATTTTAGATTTTAAGGAATAACTATGGTCGTCATTCGACTAGCACGCGGCGGTTCTAAGAAGCGCCCTTTTTACAGTATCGTTGCTACTGACAAGCGCAATCGTCGCGACTCGAACTTTATCGAGCGTATTGGTTATTTCAATCCAAAGGCAGCAGAGTCAGAGCAAGCAATGCGCATTGCTCAAGACCGTTTGACTTATTGGACTGGCGTTGGTGCGCAAATCTCCCCAACGGTTGTTCGTTTAATCAAGAATAATCCTGCAGTCTAAAGACTCATTTCTAGAAACCCTATCTCAATGATGGGGCTTCTAGTAGCAGGATTTATCAGCTGTGCTATTTGGGGAGATTAGGTGAATTCATTATGAGCACGCCCTCCCTAACTGATTTGATTGAGCTTGGCGCAATCGCTGATGCTCAAGGATTGCAAGGCCAAGTAAAGGTTCGCCCTCACGCTTCTGACCCTGTTGCACTTCTCTCTTCAAAAGAAATTTGGCTTTCCCTGATTCCTCGAAGGGATGCTGTTCTTTCTGCGTCTCAAGAGCAAGCCTCCTTGCGTGCTTACAAAGTCAAACAAGCGAAGATGCATAGCGGTACTGTCATCCTTGCTTTAGAGGGTATCGCAGATCGCGATCAAGCACTTGCATTAAAAGGCGCTCGAATCTTGGTTGGACGCAAGGATTTTCCACGGGCTGATCCAGATAGCTATTACTGGGTCGACTTAATTGGCTGTCAGGCTAATAATCTTCAGGGTGAACATTTGGGTGAGGTTTTGGATGTTACCGAAAACGGTGCACATGGCGTCATTGCTATTGGAGACCCTGTCAATAAGGCTATAAAACAGTTAGTGCCTTTTGTGAAGGAGGTTGTTCACAATGTGAATCTACCTAACAAATCGATTACGCTAGATTGGCAGCCTGACTGGTAATTTGGTCAAAACATTTAATTTCACTATGCGCTTTGATGTCGTCACTTTGTTTCCGGAAATGTTCCTTGCTTTAACCCAGTGGGGCATTACTGGGCGCGCCTATGAAAAAGGTCTTACCACTATCAACCTATGGAATCCGCGTGACTATTGCAGCGATTCTCGCAAAACAGTAGATGACCGTGCATATGGCGGTGGCCCTGGTATGGTCATGATGGCTAAGCCATTAGAAGATACGGTAAATGCCATCAAAGAGGCTCACGGCTCAAAAAAGATCAAATCTGGACCAATCTGTCTTTTGGCACCTCAGGGAGAGGTTTTTTCTCAGAAGTTGGCTAAGGACATCCTTACTCTAGGCAATATCAGCTTCATTTGTGGCCGTTATGAGGCAATTGACCAACGTTTTGTCGATCGCAATATCGATTTACAGCTTTCTATAGGCGATTTTGTGGTTTCTGGTGGCGAATTACCCGCCATGACAATGATGGATGCGGTAATTCGACTCATCCCAGGAGCTCTAGGTGACGATGATTCTGCCATCCAGGATAGCTTTATTAACGGTCTTTTAGACTATCCGCATTACACCCGCCCAGAAATATATGAAAATTTATCAGTGCCGGACGTGCTTTTAGGCGGACATCACGCTAAAATAGCGGATTGGCGTCGGCAAAAGTCTTTAGAGCTGACGTTGAGGTTAAGGCCGGATTTAATTGAATCCGCTCGAACCAAAGGGTTGCTAACCCGAGAAGATGAGTTATTTCTTCGATCGCTGTGAGTCATCTCAGTATTGAATGATGCGCTTGTTTTTTGGTTTAGTGAAATTGATTTAACTACATCCTCTGTCTGGTCCGTTGATTTATATCTCGGGATTAAACGCTGACAAGATGTTTAAGGATTGAAAATGAATTTGATTGAAAAAATTGAGCAAGAAGAAATTGCTCGCTTAACTGCTAATAAAACACTGCCAAGTTTTGCTCCTGGCGACACAGTGATTGTTGGTGTAAACGTAGTTGAAGGTACACGTAAGCGTACTCAGGCCTTTGAAGGGGTTGTGATTGCTAAACGCAATCGTGGACTTAATTCTAGCTTCATCGTTCGAAAGATTTCATCTGGCGAAGGTGTTGAGCGTACATTCCAAACCTACTCACCATTGATCGCTAGCATTGAAGTCAAGCGTCGCGGTGATGTTCGTCGTGCGAAGTTGTACTATTTGCGCGATCGTTCAGGCAAGTCAGCGCGTATTAAAGAAAAACTTCCTGCACGTAAAGCTGCGGCTGTTCCAGCTGCTGAATAATGATCGGCTTGAAGTAAAAAAGGCGGCCTTGGTCGCCTTTTTTGTTGCCCTAAAATAAAAACATGCCCAAGATATCGCAGCCCGAAGAACACGCAATCAATGTTGCAGCTCCTGCAGGTTTTGATGCGCAAGCAGTAGCTATCAGCCGAATTTGTAAGGACCAAGCCAAGGTGGCTCCCCGGCTTTTGCATCCTTCGGCTATCCAAGAGCGATTTCAGTTTCCGCCAGAATGGGAGCCGGAAATTACCGATGAGAACCGGCATGTGATCGCTGCTGACATTATCGCCAAGCGTCAAGCAGCTGGAAAGGTTACGCGTGCCGCCGTACTGATTCCTTTATTGCTAAAGTCTGATGGTTTGTCGGTATTGTTGACCCAAAGAACCAATCATCTGCGGGATCATGCTGGTCAAATCAGCTTTCCGGGTGGTCGGATGGATCCTGAAGATAACGGCCCCCATGAGACAGCTCTGCGCGAGAGCGAGGAAGAGATTGGTCTAGAGCGCGCGAGGGTTGAGATTATTGGTCAATTACCTGATTATTTGACAGTTTCTGGTTACAGCGTGGCCCCAATGGTTGGGCTCGTCAAACCTCAGGCAGAATATGTTTTAGATGAATTCGAGGTGGCGGATATATTTGAGGTTCCTCTAGCATTTTTAATGGATCCAGCAAATCACCAAATTCGGGTTTGGCAGAGTGAACAAGGTAGCCGTAGTTTTTATGCAATGCCCTTTAGGGATCGTTTTATATGGGGAGCTACAGCTGGGATGTTGCGTAACCTGTATCATTTATTAAAAGTATGACTTTCTTCTCTATTCTCTTTGCTCTGATTGCCGAACAGTATCGTCCGGTATCAGTGAACCATTGGATCCATCGAGTAAGTGCTCGATGGCTGGATTGGGTCGCCGGTGAGTTTGGTGGCAAGTCTGAGGATGGCGCGAGTCCAGTGGGTGCCCGCATGGCCTGCTTGGTCGCTTTTATTTTGCCTACATTTTTAGTGTTTATTGTTTATGTGGCTTGCATGCTCACCTATCCAATCTTAGGTTTTATTTGGAATGTGATCATTGCTTACTTATTCTTTGGTTTTCGTCAGTTCAGCCATTCCTTTACTTTGGTGCATGAAGCAATTGAGAATCATGATTTACCTGCAGCTCGTCTTGCCTTGAGTGAGTGGTATGGTTCTGAATTAGATGCATCTAATTTAAATGAGACCGAAGTGATTTCTCTGGCTTTAGAGCGTGCAATTATCGGCTCTCATCATCATGTATTTGGCGTATTGTTCTGGTTCATGATGCCCATGGGTCCGGCAGGTGTTGTGCTATATCGCTTGGCCGATATTGCCGCTCAGCGTTGGTCTGATAGGGGTGACTTTAATTTAAGCGAGGCAGCTCGCCATTTCTTCTATGTATTGGATTGGATTCCTGCGAGGATTACTGCAATGGGTTTTGCGATTGTGGGTAATTTCGAGGGTGCAGTCTATGCCTGGCGTTATTTGACTGGTAAATGGGCGGATTCATTATCAGCGGTAATCCTTGCAGCCGGTAGCGGTGCACTGGGCGTCCGCTTAGGTCAGCCTTTAAGTGAGCCTGATAGTGATGAGGCTTTACGTATGGCTGAAGCGGGTGAGCCTATTGTTTATGAAGTGGGTCTTGAGCCAACTGAGCGGACAATGCGTTCCGCGATTGGTTTGGTGTGGCGTTTAGTTATCGCTTGGATGGCTTTATTGCTAATGCTGACCATCTCTCTTTGGCTTGGCTAATACCTTGAATTTGCGTATCTGCCGTTTTTGAATCAGATCGCAATTGCCTAAATAGCGCTAGCCTTTCTGGAGCTATTTCATTCTTAGCTACTGCATCACGCACTGCACAATCAGGCTCAGATTGGTGCGCGCAATTATGGAAGCGGCATTTACCAATCAGCTCCTTAAACTCCCTAAAAGCATGTTCTAGTTCACTAACTGACATATGCGCTAAACCAAACTCCTGAAAGCCTGGTGAATCAATGAGAGCCCCCAGTTTGCCATTAGAGTCTCTCCCCCAAGCTTCGGGTAGCTCAAAGTAACGGCAAGCCGTGGTGGTGTGTTTACCGGTATCTAATCGCACTGAATATTCTTGAGTAATCGCAGCAGCATTCGGTACCCAGGCATTTAGTAGGCTAGATTTACCCATACCAGACTGACCTACAAACACAGAAATTTTCCCTTGAAGGGCGGGGCGCAGGGCCTCAATAGATCTCGGATCGAATTTTGCGGATACTTCGCTAACCGGGTAGCCCATGCGAGCATAGGGCTCAATAATTTTACGAGCCTGTGCTAGGTTGTCAGGTAGATCGCATTTATTGAGTAGGATATGTAAACCAATTTGATTGGTTTCAGCAGCAACCACGGCTCTGCCTAGTAAATCAGGTGAAAAGGCTGGCTGTGTTGCTAAGACCACTAAAATTTGATCCACATTAGACGCGATTAATTTACTCTTAAAGGCATCTGATCGATAGAGAAGATTTTCTCTGGGTTCAATTTGAATAATGCGCGCCTGATCTGCCGAAGTCATCTCTAGTAACATCCGATCACCTACGGCGCCGATGTGTTGTTTAGCAGGTGTGCTTACCTGAATAAGCGAGCCGTCTGGAGATTCATTGCCTCGTGGATCTTTGATCAAACGCTGCGCTAAATAATGTCTTCCGTAGGAGGCAATCAGTAGCGCTGGAAATTGCTCCATCAGCATTTAACTTTGACGTTGAAGATTGGCAATGCGTAGCGGTGCAGGTGGATGCGAGCTATAAAACGCGGTATAGATCGGATCAGGTGTTAGGGTGGAAGCATTATCTTGATACAGTTTTACCAGTGCCGAGATGAGGTCTTTTGCTGAAGATTTGCTTGCTGCAAATCCATCGGCCTCGTATTCATGTTTGCGAGAGGCAATACTTGCTAGAGGGGTAAAGAAGAAGCTAAAGACCGGCGACACCAGCATGAATAGCGCTAGTGCTAGTCCGCCATTGAAGCCATTGAGGTTGGGCATGACGCCCAGATCTGTGTAAAACCACACTTGAGTGCTGATCCAGCCCAACAAGGCAAACATACCAAAGCTGAGGGCAAATGACACCAACAAACGTTTACGAATATGCTTGCACTTAAAGTGGCCGAGTTCATGAGCCAATACCGCTTCAACTTCGTCGGGATTTAGCTTTTCTATTAAGGTATCGAAGAACACAATGCGTTTGGCTTTACCCATACCGGCAAAAAATGCGTTGCCATGAGCGCTACGCTTGCTCCCATCCATAACAAATAAACCCTGGCTGGCAAAGTCACAGCGCGCCAAGAGCGCCTCAATTTGAGTCTTCAGAGCGCCATCTGGCAGAGGTTGAAATTTATTAAATAAAGGCGCAATGAAGCTAGGAAAAATCCATTGCATTAACAGGCTGAATACGGTTAGCACTACCCAAGCCCAAAGCCACCAAAGATCTCCGGCTTGAGCCATTAAACTCAGAATGGCCCAGAGCAGTGGAATGCCGATTGCTGCGCCAACTCCAACGCCTTTAATCATGTCAATAAAAAATAGTTTTTTACCCATACGATTAAAGCCAAAGCGCTCCTCTAGGTGAAATTGCTTGTACCAAGAGAAGGGGAGGTCAATTACCCCAGAAATAATAGCAATAGAGCCTAGTAAAGCAATTTGCTGAGTAATGCCATTGCCGAATAACTGCAGAAGGAAGAGATTGAGAATCTGTAATCCACCTAGCAAGGTAAAGGCAATCAGAACAATAGCGCTGACACCGTTTTCTAAAACGTCCAATCTTAATTTGGCGATGGTGTAATCGGCTGCCTTTTGATGTTCTGCTAGCGTGACCTTTTCAGTGAATTCTGGGGGGACGTTCCCGCGATGTTGGGCGACAAAGCGCATTTGGCGATGAGCTAGCCAATGGCGTATGCCAAAGCTTGCAAGGAAGGCGAGGAGGAAGGCAATAGTGAATGTCATGGCCTTCATTATATTTACAGTTTTGCTTTTAATGAGATAAGCCTAGAATTTATCCCGTAAGAACGATTTTGGCTCGAATTGAGTCATCCCCAAAACACTCAATCGTCGAGAAATTACACTTTTGTTAGTAGTAATGCTAAATCTCCTGCCGATTGGCCGGTTTCAAGCTTCCATACGGTGCGACAAATTGTCTCAGCTTGCTTAGCACCCAAGATGGGTGACATCAAGTTGGTACATTTTCTGTCGAGCTCTAGCCGACTCATTGGGTTATTTGGCGTACCTTTAACATCCCGTGTATAAATTTCAAAACTTTCTCCAGAGCCAAGGGTTACTCGTACGATTCCTTGCCGTGTCGGCATGTTTTTCGATAACTCATCGCTACCCTCTAGGCTGATAGATTGTCTTAACTTTAACACCGCAGGATTTGTCATCTTGGCCCGATCGTGGGCTAAATGAAAATCCATTTTTCCTTCAATGATCATTAAAGCAATGAGATGCTGTAAGCAGATTTCGGGCATCTCGCGATTGTTAACAATAGTTAAAGATTCATGGGGAATCTTGACATGAATATTCGTAATATTAGATGGGTCAAGTTTTTCCCCAAGCGTATGAATTAGCTCATCAACACAGTCAAGAGGCGCTTGAATTGGAGAGCCAACGGTCCAGCGTTTAATACTAGTTTGTAAAATTTCATAACGAATGCCTAGGTCAACGCCAAGTTCTTGTCGCAGTGGATCAACTCCATAGGCGTCATAGAAATTACGTTCACCTGAAAAAACATCATCCACACCTGTAAAACCATTGGTTACCATCATCGCCGCAGTTACGCCATTTCTGGCAGCCATTCCTCCAAAATCAAAGGCTTTTTCGATGTGGTCCTTATCGCGCATCCAGCAAGAAATTCCAGATGCTTGTTGAGCTGCATAAGATAGTAGATATCTGGCTTGTATTGCATTAATGCCAAGAAGGGCGCCAGCAGCAGCGGCGGCACCAAAGTTAGGCCCAAAGGTATGGGATGAATGTCCATTGGCTCTGAATTGATAAGGGTGCAAAGATTTTGTTAAGCGACAACAAATGTCGTAACCCAGAGTCATGGCTTTGAGCAGATCAATGCCTGAGCTATTTTGAAGTTCCCCCGCTGCCATTACTGCGGCAACGATGCCGCAACCAGGATGGGTCAAGGACTCTGCATGTGAGTCATCGGTTTCATCGGCATGACCAAACATACCATTTGCTAGGGCGGCATTAATAGCTGTGGTTTTAAATTCCGTCCCTAGAAGGCTAGCCTGTGGCGTAGCCACACCTTGTGCTTTGACGAATTGAATAGCTCTCTCACCCGCCAGCATTGTTGAGCCAGAGATCATGGATGCAATAGTGTCTAAAAAATGAAATTTTGCTTTCTCAAGTACGTGGTCTGGTAAATCTTGCTTGAGTGCATTGGCGATGTACTCCGACACTCTTGGCATCGGGGAGGGTGTTAGTTCCATGGGGCGCTCGTGATGAGGTAAGTTTTTCTATCGGATTATCTGCAAAGCAGTAAAAGCTTCTTCATATCCGGCTCGTGATCAATATCCCAGATCATTTTTTGAGCCTGTTGAGCATTCTGAGCACCAATGACCGGAGTAGCATTGGCAAGAAATTTCTCAATGAGATCTTCATCTGACATGGGGTGGTCAACCGTTCCATTGGCATGTTCAATATAAATTTCTTCTGAGCCAGTGCTGGTATTAATTCGGGCATATGCTTGATCTCTTTGCAAAGATTCATCAACAGTGACTGTAATTTTTTGACGTAACTTTTCAACTGTTGGATCTAATACCTTGCGATCAGAGTATTGCTCAATGCCTGCTTTGCCATCTAGGAAGGCAACTGCAATGCTGTGGTAGATACTAAATTTTGAATGTAGACCGGAGCTTGGATTTAGTGTGCCGGTTATAGATACAACCAGGGGATTGACCTTAACTTCAATCGACTCAATAGTATCGTGATCCCATTGTTTTAATTTACGCAACGCGATGAGTGCATCAATCGCCGGGTGTAATACAATGCCGCATGCATAGGGCTTAAAGCCATTGCGAGCAATCTCCCAAGTAGCGCCCAAATCTTGAGTCATCCGCTCCGGTGCCGAGCTAGAGCTATAGATACGGCAGAAGCCTCTTTTACCTTCCACGATTTCTACGCTGCTATTAAAGCCCTTCATAGCTAATCGTGCAGATAAGATGCCATTAGCGGCAGCTTTTCCTGCATGGAAAGATTTGCACATGGTGCCGCGGTTTTGTTGCATACCGCTAGCTTGCGTGCCTGCTATACCCATTGCATGTGTCATTTGGCTAGCATTTAGTCCCAGTAGCTTTGCTACCGCTACTGCTGCTGAGAAGTGACCCAGTGTGCCCGTGAGATGCCATCCTCCTGCATGATGTGCAGGAGAGGATTGCCCAACCCGAACGCCAGCTTCAAAACCACAAATATAGGCCACTAGAAAATTTTTGCCACTACAGACTTGACGTTGCGATTCAGAAAATAGTGCCGATAAAGTGGGTGAGCTAGCATGAAGAACAACCCCACCCATATGGGTGTCATCAAAATCCAATAAATGACCCATCTGACCATTTACCATTGCTGCGTTGATATAGGATAGAGATGATTTTTTCCCCAAAACAATCGCTTGAGATTCAGCCCCGTCTTCCTTGAGGGTCTCTATTAAGATGTCGGGGGTGGAATCCAGACTGCCGATCAAAGCACAACCCAGCCAGTCTAGGATGCCTCGTTTACCAGCATGAATTGTTGCGGGCGATAGATCTTCAAATTTAACCTTAGAGATGTATGTGGCGAAGTCCTCTGTGTATGCAGGACTTCCATCTTCTTTAATATGCATTCCCATTTTTAATCCTTAATCAGCGTAAATATTGGCTTTAGTAATAACTTCGGTCCAGCGCTTTGCCTCGGCATCTAGCATATCGCCCGCCTCTTTTGAGCCTCCCTGTACGGGCTCCATGGCATACCTTTTCAGTAATTGCTGAATGCCATCGGAGGTCAAGGTGAGTTCGGCCGCCTTTCTTAATTTCGTCAATACATCATTAGGCAAATTAGCCGGAGCGTAGACGCCATACCAGCCTGCAACATCGTAATCCTTTACGCCGCCCTCCATCATGGTCGGTACATCAGGAAGTGTGGAGGATCTGGTGTTGGTAGTCACACCAATCGCTCTAAATCGTTTCGCCTGAATTTGTGATTTCAATTCGGCGACAGAACCGAACATCATTTCTACATCGCCAGCCATTAAGGCATTCATGGCTGGGCCCGCACCTTTGTAAGGGATATGGGTAATGTCAACCCCTGCTTTATTTTTAAAAAGCTCAGCCGCGAGGTGGATAGCTGATCCAGAGCCGGCAGATGAATAGTTAAATTTCCCGGGGTTGGCTTTTAATAGGCCGATTAATTCGGGAACATTTTGAGCGGGAAAATCATTTTTCACTACCAATACATAAGCTGATCGCCCAATTAATGTGATGGGCTGAAGGAGCTTGAGATTGATTGTTGATTTTGGGTACATCGCAGGCGCAGAAGCGGTTGCAATATTGCCTAGTAAGAGTGTGTACCCATCAGGCGGCGCCTTAATGACGCTCAGTATGCCGATGGTACTTCCTGACCCGGGACGGTTATCAACAATGACAGTTTGACCTAAATTTTTCCCAAAATCTGATGAGAAAAGTCGTGCAATTCCATCGACAGCCCCAGCGGGCGCAAAAGGGACAACCAGTTTCACGGGGTGATCGGGATAGGCGGCAATTGCTAAGGTTGGTACAAACAGGCTTGCTATTAGGCTGACTTGACCCAAGACATTTTTAAGTTTTTTGACAGAGAGTAGGGTCCGAGTGTGGTCTGCCATAAAAAAAGAAGATTGACTAGATTGAGACATATTGGGTTGCCTAGCGGATTGAGAAATAAAGATGGAAAGTGTTGATTAATTGCTATCTTACACATGGAAATAAAACCCAATACTTTCCCTTGAATTGGCTAGAGTTGAGGAAATCCACGGCATGTGCGGACATGTTTACTGGGCTAGTGCCACCTTTTTTGCAGGTGAAATCCTTTAGAGCATAAAATGATTTTTAATATGAGTGAACCATTAGATCCCCCGGCAACAAAGTCATCCCCAGCCAGTGAGTATTTGGTTTGGCTTGATATGGAGATGTCAGGCTTGAATCCTGAGTCAGAACGCATTCTTGAGATTGCAATGATTGTGACGGATGGGCATCTCAATACCATTGCCACTGCCCCCGTCTGGGTGGTACATCAAGAGGATGCTGTGCTAGATGCCATGGACGCTTGGAATAAGGGCACCCATGGGCGTTCTGGTTTGATTGATAAGGTTAAAGCTGCGACACAGAGCGAGGCTGCGGTTGAGGCCGAATGTATCGCTTTTTTGAAACAGTATGTGAAGGCTGGTGTTTCGCCAATGTGCGGCAATACGATTGGACAAGATCGTCGCTTTATGGCTAAGTACATGCCTAAATTAGAGGCCTATTTTCATTATCGCAATGTCGATGTTTCTACTTTGAAGGAGTTATGCAAGCGGTGGCATCCAGAGTTGCTCAAAGGCTTTACAAAGAAGCAGGCTCATACGGCACTTGCGGATATTGAAGAATCTATTGAAGAGTTAAAGTATTACCGAGAGAAATTCATCGTTCCTTTGCCGTAATTTATTTTTGGACGGCACTTTTGGGCCTAAAAGCCTTGATGACAGATTCATTGGTTTCAATATAAGGCCCACCAATCAGATCAAGGCAATAAGGTACGGCAGCAAAAATACCAGGAACAATTGACTTTCCATCCGCGTCCTTTAGCCCCTCCAAGGTTTCGGCAATTGCTTTTGGTTGTCCTGGCAAATTAATAATCAGGGCAGCATGGCCTTCAATTTCCCGCAGAACAGCGGTTTGACGCGACAAAATAGCCGTTGGCACAAACCGTAGGCTAATTTGGCGCATTTGCTCGCCAAAGCCCGGCAATTCTCGTGTCCCGGCCTCTAGTGTGGCTTCGGGGGTGACATCTCGGCGAGATGGGCCCGTGCCGCCCGTGGTGAGTACTAAATCACAGCCCATATCATCGACAAGCTCCACAATGGTCTCGGTAATGATTTCATGCTCGTCGGCTATGAGTCGCTCAAGGAAGACGCATGGGGAGTTGATGGCGCCCATTAACCAGCGCTGCAGGCTGGGAATGCCCTCATCGCTATAGATGCCTTTGCTAGCTCGGTCTGAGATCGAGATTAGTCCAATTTTGATTTCATTTGGAGTATTGCGTTTCCAAGCTTCGGTATGCTTCATGCTTCTATTCTAGCTATTATTAGGACATGTTTACATACACATCACACCAGTTCACCGAAATTATTGATTTCATGCTTTCTGAAGCCCGGAAGCGGGGCGCATCCGATGCCATTGCGGAGATTTCAGAGGGGCAGGGCTTATCAGTCACAGTCCGTAAGGGGGAGGTCGAGACCATCGAGCAAAGTTTGGATAAGCAGGTGGGTGTGACGCTCTTTTTGGGGCATCGTCGCGGTAATGCCAGCACCAGTGATTTCTCCAAAAACTCATTGAAAGCTACAGTAGAGGCTGCTTACCATATTGCCCAACATACAGCTGAAGATGATTGCGCTAGCCCAGCAGAGGCAGAGCTCTTAGAAAAGAATCCGCTGGACTTAGATTTATTTCATCCGTGGTTATTGGAGTCGGAGCAAGCGGTTGAAATCGCACGCGCTGCCGAAAGTGCGGCCTTTGCTGTTAGTAGAAAAATCAACAATAGCGATGGCGCCTCAGTATCTGCTCACCATGCCCATTTTATGATGGGAACAAGTCATGGTTTTATGGGCGGCTATCCCTTTTCTCGGCACTATATTTCCTGCGCACCGATTGCAAGTGAAGGCGGAAAAAAATCTGCCATGCAACGTGATGACTGGTATTCAAGCTCCCGTATTCCTGAGGAGTTGGCTGACCCAGCATTGATTGGAAGGTATGCAGCACAGCGGGCATTGTCGCGTTTAAAGGCGCACTCAATTAAAACGCAGCGTTGTCCTGTTATTTTCGAGGCACCTTTGGCGGCGGGTCTAATAGGCGGATTGGTGCAAGCGGTTTCCGGTGGAGCCCTGTATCGTCGTTCGAGTTTCTTGCTTGATAGCTTAGGTAAGCAAGTATTGCCTAAGCATGTGAGTTTGTTTGAGGATCCTCATATCAAGTCAATGACAGGCAGCGCACCTTTTGACGAAGAGGGTGTGAAAACTACGGCGCGTACTGTTGTAGACAAAGGTACTTTAGAAGGTTATTTTTTATCAACCTACTCTGCTCGCAAATTGGGCATGAAAACTACAGGTAATGCGGGCGGTTCACATCATCTGATATTGCATAGTAGTAAGACTCCCAAAGGGGGGCTGCCTGGTCTTTTGAAGCAGATGGGTACAGGCTTATTAGTAACTGAATTAATGGGGCAAGGTGTGAACTACGTCACCGGCGATTACTCACGCGGGGCTTTTGGTTATTGGGTGGAAAATGGTGAGATTCAATATCCAGTCGAGGGAATTACCATTGCTGGCAATTTGCGCGAGATGCTGCTCGACATTGAGTTGATTGGGGGCGATACCCTGATCAGAGGCACCAAAGAAACTGGCTCCATTCTCATTCGCTCTATGACTATTGGCGGCAAATAAGTTCATTGATTTGAAATGGCTATACTTTTTTACGTTTCACCATAAAAATTAAGGGAGATCACCATGCAAAGACGTTCCTTTTTAAAAAGAGCCGCCGTGGGGGCTGGCACTGCTGCTCTAGCGACGCCAGCGCTTGCACAGAGCTTACCCACCTTGAATTGGCGTTTGGTATCGAGCTTCCCCAAGTCTTTAGATACCTTGTATGGCACGCCAGAGGTTTTCGCAAATGCCTTGCGAAAAGCCACGGATGGTAAATTTAATGTCAAAGTATTTGCTGCGGGTGAGGTGGTGCCTGCGCTGCAAGTATTAGATGCCGTGCAAAATGGCACTGTTGAATGCGGACACACTGCAAGCTACTACTATCTCGGTAAAAATAGCGCCTTTATTTTTGATACTGCAGCACCTTTTGGAATGACTGCCCGTCAACAAACTGCTTGGATGTTGCATGGTAACGGCATGAAGTTGATGCGTGAGTTATATGCAAGTTATAACTTAGTGAACTTTCTTGGCGGCCAGACTGGCACTCAAATGGGAGGATGGTTTCGTAAAGAAATTAAATCTCCCGAGGATTTAAAGGGCCTGAAATTCCGTATTGCAGGTTTTGCTGGTCAGGTTTTATCTAAGCTGGGTGTTGTACCTCAACAATTACCAGCTGGAGAAATTTATTCAGCTCTTGAGAAGGGAACGATTGATGCAGCCGAGTTTGTTGGCCCATATGATGATGAAAAATTAGGCTTGGCTAAGGTGGCCAAAAATTATTATTACCCGGCTTGGTGGGAGGGTAGCGCCGCACTTTCATTCTTGGTAAACAAGAAAAAGTGGGATGAGCTACCGCCATCCTATCAGGCAGCATGGGAGGCCGCCTGTTACGAAGCGCATACTGATATGTGCGCTAAATACGATGCCCTTAATCCGCCAGCATTGCAGCGCTTGGTCCAGAGTGGTGCGGTATTGCGTAAATTTAATACTGCGGTAATGGATGCCTGCTTTAAGGCGGCACAGGAAACTTATGCCGAGGAGTCTGCTAAAAATCCGCAGTTTAAAAAGATATTTGACGATTACCGCGTATTTAGAAACATGGAAGCACAGTGGTTTGGTTTGGCAGAGCAGGCCTTTGCGCAATACAGTTTTAGCAAGAAGCTTTAATGGGACCGGATAGTCGATGAATCAATAGGGGCCTTTAGGGCCTCTATTAACTCTCGTACACATTTTTTTACTTGCGCTGTAAGGTTAAGAAATTAAATGTGATGTCACCCTCGACACCTGGGGTGCGTTCAACTTCCTGCCATTCTAGAGGATTGGGTACCTCAAAGAAGGTATCTCCGCCGTCTACATCGATATCAATCTCCGTGAGGTAGAGGCAATCAGCTTTAGCAAAGCCTTGTGTGAATAGCTGCTCCCCACCGATCACAAAAACACGGGGAAATTCGCTGAGGCGATTGAGAGCTTCATCTAAAGACCCAGCTACTTCTGCTCCTGCTAACTGCAGTTCTGCATTCCTGCTGATAACAACGTTCCGTCTGCCAGGCAAGGGGCGTCCAATAGACTCCCAAGTCTTACGACCCATGATGACGGGGTGACCCATGGTCACGCGCTTAAAAAATTGTAAATCCGCAGAAATTTTCCAAGGCATTTGGTTATCGCGACCGATGACGTGATTACGTGAGCGCGCAACAATCATGGAGACAGCTGGTTGAGTCATAGCGGAGTGAATTTTCTTAAATAGCTACTGGAGCTTTGATGTGTGGGTGAGATTGATAGCCAACAATCTCAAAGTCTTCAAATTCATAATCAAACAAGGAGTCTGGTTTACGTAGAATCTTGAGTGTGGGTAATGAATAAAAATCTCGGGAGAGTTGAAGATCTACTTGTTCTAGGTGGTTGCTGTAGAGATGGCAGTCACCGCCAGTCCAAATAAAGTCACCAACTTCTAGGTTGCATTGCTGGGCAACCATGTGGGTTAGTAATGCATAGCTCGCAATATTAAAGGGTACGCCCAAGAAAATATCTGCACTGCGTTGATAGAGTTGGCAGGAGAGCTTTCCATCGGCTACATAAAACTGAAAGAAGGCATGACATGGCGCTAAAGCCATGCGAGGGATGTCAGCAACATTCCATGCCGACACAATAATGCGGCGTGAGTCTGGATTCTTTTTAATCGTCTCAATGACCTCAGAGATTTGATCAATATGCTTGCCATTGGGTGCGGGCCAGGAACGCCATTGGTAGCCGTAGATTGGGCCGAGCTCGCCATCAGGAGCGGCCCATTCATTCCAAATGGAAACGCCACGCTCTTTTAACCAGTTATTGTCAGTGCTACCTTTAAGAAACCACAATAGTTCATAAATGATGGATTTAAGGTGAAGCTTTTTGGTGGTAACCATCGGAAAGCCATCAGCCAAATGAAAGCGCATCTGATGTCCAAATACGGATATCGTGCCGGTACCTGTTCTATCGGACTTTTTGACGCCCTTGGCCAGAACTTCCTTCATAAGATGGTGATATTGGTGCATATAAATAATGTCTAAAAGTAGGGGATTTAGATAGAGCTTACTCGAATGTGGGGCTCTTTACCCCAAGTACCTTATGAAGCTTGGGAGAGGTGGTGGTGTATTGCAGTTGAATCTGTTTTTCGGGTTGAAGATATTCCGCCGCAGCAAAGGCTGCCAACGCTGTTTCATGGAATCCCGACAAAATGAGCTTCTTTTTCCCAGGGTAGGTATTAATGTCGCCAACCGCATAAATTCCGGGAATGCTGGTTTGAAACGTGGCTGTGTTCACCACGATTTGCTTGCGCTCAATCTCCAGCCCCCAGTCTGCAATCGGCCCTAACTTTGGAGATAGACCAAAAAATACCAATAAGTCATCTAGGGGTATTAAGCGAAGCTTGCCGTCAATGTCAGTGACCTCGATTTCGGTCAGCCTGTCGTTAGAGGTATCAAACCCTGTAGGTTGACCAATCACGAGCTCCATATCGTTGTTCTTGCAGAGCGCACGCATTTGCACAATGGATTTTGGTGTGGCTTTGAAGTCGTCCCGGCGGTGAATAAGCGTAACACTTTTAGCCTTGCCAACAAGGTGTAGAGCCCAGTCCAATGCCGAATCTCCACCACCGCAAATGACAACACGCTTACCCCATAATTTTTCGGGATCTTTGACGCTATAAAAGAGTTGTTTATTTTCAAAAGCATTAATGCCTTCTAGTCGTAAGGTGCGAGCTTGAAAGGCGCCAACACCCGCAGCAATAAACACCGTCCTAGCAATAAATGTCTTGCCAAGAGAGGTCTCTAATTTTAGGCGGCCATCCTCCTGCTTTGCGAGCGAAATAACTTCTTGCCCTAGATGGAACTGCGCCTCAAAGGGCTCAATTTGTTTTAAAAGATTATTGGTGAGCTCTTGTCCAGTGCATACCGGAATTGCAGGAATATCATAGATGGGTTTGTCTGGATAAAGCTCTACGCATTGCCCCCCTGGCGCTGGTAGCGAATCAATGACATGTGCTTTGATTTCTAGTAAGCCTAACTCAAAGACCTGAAAAAGCCCTACTGGCCCAGCGCCAATAATGACTGCATCGGTTTCAGTAGTTGCTTGCAATACTCAATCTCTTGACTAGGTCTGGGAGTAGCTTATGAATTATTTGGCTAATTGATCAAGCTTATTTTTGACATCTTTCCATTCATCCGCGTCCGGCAATGCGGCTTTGGATTTGGTAATAGAGGTAAAGGATGCGGACAAGTCTGCATTAAGCTTGATAAAGTCTTGTTGGTCTCCGGGAACATCGTCTTCTGCATAAATAGCATTTACTGGGCACTCGGGAACGCATACAGCGCAGTCAATGCACTCATCTGGGTCGATCACTAAAAAATTAGGACCCTCACGAAAACAGTCAACTGGACAGACATCAACGCAGTCTGTGTATTTGCAACGGATGCAGGATTCAGTAACAACGTAAGTCATGATATTTTGGTATTAAGAGCCCTCAAGAAGCATGGGCCGCTAAGTTATAAAAAATCAATTTTAGCTGAATTAGCCCATTTATCAGGTAAAAACCGCAATTTAGTTGAGGTAAAGTTCTAAACATGACAATTTTAGAAAATATCGAAGTTATGTCCAAAAAACCCAAAATTTTGGTTGCCAGAGCGATATTTCCTGAGGCGCTTACCAAATTGGAGGAGTCTTTTGAGGTCCGATCTAACCAGGCTGACAAAATTTTTACACCTACAGAGCTACAAAAAGAGCTTTCTGGCGTAGTGGGAGCATTAGTGGCTGGCAGCGAAAGAATTGATGCTGGCGCATTGTCTGGTGCGCAGGGTTTAAAGGTGGTTGCGAATATCTCTGTTGGCTACAACAACTTTGATGTGCCGGCAATGAGTGCTGCGGGTGTCATGGCAACTAATACGCCCGATGTATTGACGGACACTACGGCTGATTTTGGCTTCGCTCTTTTAATGGCAACTGCTCGTCGTATCACTGAATCAGAGCATTGGATTCGTGCTGGTAAATGGGATCAATGGTCGATAGTGAATAACCCTTTGGGCATGGATTTGCATCACAGCACCATAGGTATTATTGGCATGGGGCGCATTGGACAGGGCATTGCAAGGCGCGCTTTAGGTTTTGGTATGAAGGTTGTTTATCACAATCGCAGTCGCTTATCTGAGGCTGATGAAAAAGCTTGCGGCGCTACCTATGTTTCAAAAGAAGATTTACTGCGCAACGTCGATCATGTGATGCTGGTGCTGCCTTACACCGCCGATAACCATCATACGATCGGTGCAAAGGAAATCGCTTTGATGAAGCCCACCGCAACCTTGGTCAATATTGCCCGTGGAGGTATTGTGGATGATCTCGCTTTAGCTCAAGCGCTAAAGGCTGGGAAGATTTTTGCAGCAGGTTTAGATGTGTTTGAGGGAGAGCCCACAGTCAACCCAGAATTGCTTAAATTGAGTAATGTGGTTCTCGCACCGCACATTGCCAGTGCTACTGAAAAAACACGTAGAGCAATGGTAGATCTCGCAATTGAAAATTTACATGCTGCGCTCGATGGCAAGAGACCACCAAGCTTAATCAATACGGAATTATTTAGGAATTAAAAAACAGAAATTAAAACTATTCTGTTTCAATTTCTTCAGGTAGTTCTTTAATAGCAATCTCAATGCCGCCAAAGGTATCTGCAACCCAGTTGTAGACTTTGCAGGCAATCCACAGCAAACCAAATCCAAGTAAGGCGTTGAGTATGAGTGCGGAGAGCACCGTAAAACCAGGGATTGCGCCATCTCGAATGAAGGCTACAAAGAGAGCGAGCAAAACAATGGGAACGGAGAAGCAAAGATAAACCAAAACAAGTGTTTTAGCCGTATGCATCGGATCGAGAAAGACAATTTCTTTTTTACTAAGTTTCATGAGGGACTATATTAAAGCAGTCCATCAAAAAGCGCTACATCTACCCAGTCTCCAGGGGCAATGTTTCCTTGGTCGTGATGGAGAATGACGAAGCAATTTGCTTCACTCATCGAGCGCAGAATGCCTGCACCCTGACTACCAGTAAGCTTAACTGTCGGTTTGCCATCCTCGCTGCGCCCTAAAATAGCGCGCTGAAATTCTGTTCGGCCAGGCTTCTTGCGAATAGGAGATTCTGCAATGGCTTGGGTGATTTGGGGTTCGGTCAGGCTAGCGCCATTGAGTTGCAGAAGCGCTGCGCGGACAAATTGATAGAAGGTCACCATGACAGCGACAGGGTTTCCGGGCAACCCAAAGAATAGGGTTCTGCGGGCTGTTGCTTGACCTGTGACGGGCTTGAGTGTCCCAAATGCCATAGGTCTACCCGGGCGCATTGCGATCTTCCAAAAACCTACATCTCCCAACTCTTGCATGATTTGTTTGGTGAAGTCTGCTTCGCCAACGGAGACGCCACCAGAAGAGATCAATACATCCGCAATTTTTGCAGCACTGCAGAACGCCTCTTTAAGCGTGTCTGGGTCATCTCGCACGATGCCACAATCAATAATCTCTAGATTCAAGCGATTCAACAAACCCGTGAGGCTATAACGATTGCTATCGTAAATACTGCCAGCATCTAATGCTTGCCCAAGAGTACGCAATTCATCGCCTGAGGAGAGGATGGCAACTTTGAGTTTACGATGAACTTTGAGGGAAGAGATACCTAGAGAGGCTGCTAGACCGAGGTCGGAGGGTCGCAACAGCCTGCCGGATTCAATTGCAGGTTTTGCCTTCTGTAGATCTTCTCCACGCAAGCGACGATTTTCACCTGGTTTTAGTAAATTCTGTTTGAACTCAATGGTGATATCGCTTTGGGAGCTCACTAGTTCTTGTGGAATAACAGTATCAGTGCCGATTGGCATGAGTGCGCCTGTCATGATCTTGAGGCATTCCCCTGCGCCAATCTTACCTACAAATGGTTTTCCTGCATAAGCGGTACCGATAATCTTTAGAGAAATGTTAGTTTCAGAGTCCCCGAGACAAGTACCGTTAAAGGCATAACCGTCCATGGCTGAGTTATCTGCCGCTGGGACATCGATCGGTGATAGTAAGTCTTGGGCCAAAATACGATTGATGGCTTGATCTAAAGGCACCAGCTCAATCTTGCTGGGGTCAATTATTTTTTGAGACTCTTCAATAAGTTCTATGACTAAGTCAGAGATGGCTTTGCGTGCCTCATCAACATGTAGTGAGGAACTCAAAAGCATTGGGTTATTAGGGGAGATTTTCATTTGGTGAGATCTTCTAGCTGTTTGAGTTCTGCCGGGGTATTCACATTGACAAAGGCCTGGGCATTCTCAAAAATAACAGTGCTAGTACGTAAATCTTTAAACCAGTAATCAATCTTGAATTCACCTTTGCCAAGAAACGCATCCAAAGAGTCACATATATCACTGCGCATTAAACAAAAAACAGGTTGCTTCCAGATCTTGTCATTCGCTTCTTTTGTTGAAGCGTAAACCAATTGGTAATTGCCGCTCTCCATTTCTGCTGCAAGCTTGGCGCCTAAATCTGGCGGCATGAGTGGGGAGTCGCAAGGTGCGGTGAGTAGGTAGGGTGTTTTACAGGCCTTGAGCCCAGCACTAAATCCAGCTAATGGTCCACAAAAGTCAGAGTTCGCATCCACAAGGACCGGGTAACCATAACTAGAGTACTGGGTGAGGTTGCGATTCGCATTGATGAGAATATATCCAACTTGAGTTTTAAGACTGTTAATCGCCGACTCAATCAAGGCATTTCCATGAAAGGGAATCAGACCCTTATCAATGCCGCCCATCCGCTGAGCACGGCCACCAGCCAAAATCAGCCCAGTAATTTGATTTACAGAGATCATTAGCCGCCGATGTAAGACATTTCAACCTTACGGTTTCTAGAATTCAGATTTGCAGTATTGGAGCCGCGAATTTCAGAGTAATGATCGTCACGATCAGCCCAAGTTGCCATCAAGGCATTGCTGATTTCCAAGTCAGACTGCCCATTACGCATGAGGGTTTTGAAGTCAAAGCCCTCATTGGCAAATAGGCATAGATACATTTGGCCATCAGTTGAAATGCGCGCACGCGTGCATTCGTGGCAAAAAGTTTGTGTCACACTGGAAATCACGCCGATTTCACCACTGCCGTCGGCATAGCGCCAGCGTTGGGCAACTTCTCCTGGGTAATTTGCATCGAGAGGCTCTAGCGGAAATACTTCATGTATTTTGGCAATCACTTCTTTGGATGGAAGAACCTGCGACAGGTCCCAGCCATTAGAGCTACCAACATCCATAAACTCAATGAACCTCAAAACAATCCCGCTATCCCTAAAGTGCTTTGCCATCGCCACGATTTCGTGATCATTAGTATTTTTTTTAACAACCATATTGACTTTGATGCTCGAGAACCCAGCCTCTTGAGCTGCGGCAATGCCATCGAGAACATCTGCAACAGGAAAATCCACATCATTCATTTTTTTGAAGGTCTCATCATTGAGGCCATCAAGACTAATGGTGATGCGATGTAATCCGGCATTTTTTAGGGCCAGGGCTTTCTTGCGCAGAATGCTGCCATTGGTTGTCAGCGTGAGATCCAAAGCACTTCCAGATGGCGTACGAATTTTGGCCAGCATTTCAATTAGGACTTCTATATTTTTTCGGAGTAATGGTTCGCCACCAGTTAGGCGAATTTTTTCAATCCCTAGAGCAGCAAATATGGAGCTGAGTCTAGTAATTTCCTCGAAGCTCAGAAGTTCGCTATGCGAAAGATAGGGATAGTGTTGGTCGAATATTTCCTTTGGCATGCAATAGGTGCAGCGGAAGTTGCAGCGATCAGTTACTGAAATTCTAAGATCACGAAGAGTGCGCCCACGTAAATCTTTTGTGTGGGGGTGCGCTTGAACTAATTCATTGGGAATGGGTGGCCTAAGGCCTTTACCTTCATCGATCCGAATGGGGATTACTTTATCAACCATAAAGAGATTATGGCTTTGAAACGCAGTTTCTGCCAAGTTGCCAAATACCCTTGTGAGATAAATGGCAACCTGTAGAAATTAGCCTAGATCGTTTTTTCTTGGCCGCCAGTTTCAACTAAAACCATCGGACCTTCCGGCAGTGATGCTGCTGGCTTTGGTGCCCTGCCTAAATTAGATATTACGGGCTCTGCCTTGATCTGGTTTTGTGCTTCTGCGTGCTTGTTTGAGTCGGTTGCTACCCAAATCATGCCGGCTGATTGCACAACGCTATGCAAAGATGTCTCTTCAAGCGCCTGAAAAGCAACTTTAGGAAGTTCAGGTGCTGGCTTTGCGATTACTTCAATTGCGGGTGCCGCAACTGGAGCTGGAGTGTCTACTTGAGCAGGACGAGGCGCGCGTGGAGATCTATCACCACGTGGCGCTCTTTCTGTTCTTTCTCTTTGCTCGCTCGCTACTGCTGGGCGATTGCCGAAACTATGGCCTAGGTCTTTGGTTGGCATCGTTGCGGAAGCGCCAGCCATACCTACAGGAGGGCCAGTAAATGAAGTTGTTATTGCTACTACAGAAGCAATAGCAGCATCACCATTGGCATCAGTGCGATCGCGTTGACCACGACCACGACCGCGACGATTTCGACCACGACCGCGACGCTCTTCGCCATCTGCACTTGAAGCAGTTTCACCGCTTGGTGCAGCGTCAGTTGCCGGTGTTACGGCAACTTGGTTGCGAGGTGTTTCTGTACGCTCTGGCTTTGGACCATTTTGATTGCGATTGCCGTTACGATTGCCGTTGCGACCACGATTGCCGCCCTCAGTGCTAGCGCCATCAGCACCAGCCACTGCCGGACGCTCGGTGCGCTCACCATTGCGGTCATTGCGTTCACCGCGGCGACCGCGATTACTATTGCGGTTATTACGATCACCATTGCGCCCTTGATTGCGGCCGCGAGGGGCTACAGGCTCAGGTTTTACTTCTGGTGCAGTTGAAGAAAAGAGACTCTTAATAAAGCCAAAGAATCCACCTGAGCTTGCAACTTTAGTCGGCTCTGCACGAACAGGGCGGGGCTGACTTACGGGTGCTGGAGCATTTGGTGTAATGCCTTTCACAGCTGCTTCAGGGCGAACCTTGACATCTGCATCTTTTTTGCTTACGGCGGTATCGGTCTCTAGTTCGCGAGCAGCTTCTTCAGCCATCACGTAGCTCGCTTTTTGATCATCTAGACGAGGGTCATCGTGTCGCAAGCGCTCTAACTTGTAATGTGGCGTTTCTAAATGCTTGTTTGGAATCATTAAGACGTTGACTTTGAAGCGACTCTCAATCTTGATGACTTCAGGGCGTTTTTCATTGAGCAGGAATGCCGCTACTTCCACCGGCACCTGAGTATGAATCGCTGCCGTATTTTCTTTCATTGCCTCTTCTTGAATAATGCGCAAGACTTGCAATGCTGATGATTCAGTATCACGAATATGGCCAGTGCCATTACAGCGTGGGCAGGTGACATGGCTACCCTCAGACAAGGCTGGTCGCAAGCGTTGGCGTGACATTTCCATCAAGCCAAATTTGGAAATCTTACCCATCTGGACGCGAGCACGATCATGACGTAGAGCATCGCGTAGGCGATTCTCAACATCCTTCTGAGCTTTACTCGATTCCATATCAATAAAGTCAATCACGATCAAACCACCCAAGTCACGCAGACGTGCTTGACGAGCAATTTCATCGGCGGCTTCTAAGTTGGTGCGGGTTGCAGTTTCCTCAATATCGGAACCGCGGGTAGCGCGTGCAGAGTTCACGTCAACTGATACCAGTGCCTCGGTATGGTCGATCACAATAGCGCCGCCAGATGGCAGTGGCACTGTGCGTGAATACGCTGTTTCAATTTGATGCTCAATTTGGAAACGTGAAAACAAGGGCACATCATCTTGATAGCGCTTCACTCTTGGCAGATTATCTGGCATGACCACTGACATAAATGCTGCAGCTTGTTCATAGATATCATCGGTATCGATGAGGATCTCGCCGATATCAGGTTGGAAGTAATCGCGAATTGCACGAATCACCAAGCTAGACTCGAGGTAAATTAATAGTGGCGCTGAGTTGCCTTTGGCAGCTTCGTCAATGGCACCCCATAACTGCATGAGGTAACTTAAATCCCACTGTAATTCAGTAGCATCACGTCCAATACCGGCGGTACGAGCGATGATGCTCATGCCATCCGGGATGTTTAATTGGGACATTGCATCGCGGAGTTCTTGACGGTCTTCGCCTTCAATGCGACGTGATACGCCGCCTCCACGTGGGTTATTTGGCATCAAAACCAAATAACGACCTGCTAAGGAGACAAAAGAGGTAAGAGCGGCGCCTTTTTGGCCGCGTTCTTCTTTTTCTACCTGAACAATAATTTCTTGACCTTCGCGCAGCGCTTCTTTGATAGAAGCATTACGGACGTCAATACCTTCTTTAAAGTAGGTACGGGCAACCTCCTTAAATGGTAAGAAGCCATGACGCTCTTCACCATAATTTACAAAACACGCTTCGAGCGAAGGCTCAATGCGAGTAATAACACCTTTGTAAATATTACCTTTACGCTGTTCGCGACCGGCAGCTTCGATATCAATATCAATGAGTTTTTGACCATCAACGATGGCAACTCGCAACTCTTCTTGTTGAGTTGCATTAAACAACATGCGTTTCATAACACTCTCTCCTATGGGGGAGGGCGTCGTTGCGGCGGTGCGTTAGGGGCAGTTATAAGCACTTGGGGCATAGCCCACCGGTGGCTTTATGAGTGTGGATCAAGCAAATCTAGGCATATCTTGCCTAGTACACCGGTTTAAACCTTGGTTCAATCGGTGCCACACTTGACGATCGCCGCAGAGACCTCCTTTAGGTCATCAATGCAGGCGCGCGCCTGAAAACTGTCTTCTAATCGCGGGTCGCGGCATACGGCACACCAACCCTGCGCCTCATTACAACGGGGGAGGGGCGACCCCGGGAGTCTATTAAAGGGCGACTCCAGGCTCCACGATTCAAACCTGACTTCAGGTTGGGATCAAGCTAATAAATTAGCTAGAGCGTTGATTATACGGCACAAGTTGAATGACAATGGGGTATTGTTGAGTCCCTCGCTGAGGTGGCGAGAGAGATAAATCATGAAATCCGAATCCATTCCCAAGCCCGAAAACCCTAAAACTGCTACTCCTGCAGCGGTTCTTCTACAAACTATTGGCCCAGAAGAGGCTGGTCAGCGTCTGGATAACTATCTGCTGCGTTGGGCGAAAGGCGTCCCCAAAAGTCATGTCTACCGCATTATTCGGTCTGGCGAGGTGCGGGTCAACAAGAAGCGGGCCGAGCCAACTACTCGCTTAATTGAGGGTGATGTGGTGAGATTGCCACCCGTTCGCTTGGCAGAGCCTGCGCAGATGGCCTCAGTCAATAGCGCTCAAACTAAATCTCGTGCTCGGGGCTACTCAGACAAAATGCCTATCCTCTTTGAGGATGAGGCGCTGTTGATTGTGGATAAACCATCCGGATTGGCGGTCCACGGTGGTTCTGGAATTGCTTTGGGTGTTATTGAGACCTTGCGGATTACCCGTCCGGAATTGCATTTTTTGGAGTTGGTACATCGCCTAGATCGAGATACCTCTGGCGTTTTGTTGCTGGCCAAGAAGCGGAGCGCTTTGGTGGAAATGCATCGGCAAATTCGGGAAGGCCAAACAGACAAGCGTTACTATTTGCTAGCCCATGGTGAGATTGCGCAGGGTGCTGGCGTTATGCAGTTGAAATTTGCGTTGCATAAGTACCTACTTGCCAATGGAGAACGCCGAGTGCGTGTTGATCCTGATGGCTTGCCGAGCCATACTGCCTTGCGTGTAATTCAGGTGATGCAACGAGGGGATAGCTCCATTACCTTGGCTGAAGCCCAATTAAAAACCGGGCGTACGCACCAGATTCGGGTTCACTTGCAAAAGCTTGGGCACTCGATTTTGGGTGATGATAAATATGGCTTTGAAGAGCAGGATAAATTGATTAAGTCCAAAAGACTGTATTTGCATGCCCACTTAGCTGGATTTACCCATCCCCGCACTGGTGAGAAGATGCGTATTGAATCCCCATTACCCCCTGAGTTCCAAGTCATGATGAAAAGCTTTGAAGTTCGACGCGCTGATTAAAAAGACAATTTAAGTAAAAATGACCGAAGTTGATAAGCCTAATAGACGATATGACCTGATCGTGTGGGATTGGGATGGAACCATCATGGATTCCACGCCAACCATCGTGCATTGCATCCAGCAGGCTTGTCGGGATTTGGGTTTTCAGGAGCCAGACGATTCTTTAGCGAGTTCGGTGATTGGTTTGGGTATTCATGATTCACTGCGTAGAGCGGTCCCTTGGATTGAGCCAGCCCATTTCCCTAAGCTGACGGATCGCTTTCGCTATCACTATTTAGCGAAGGATCATGAGTTGCATCTGTTCTCGGGCATTCGTGAATTACTGGAGGGTTTGCGTGCCGACGGCTATTTGCTAGGGGTGGCTACCGGTAAATCTCGTGTTGGACTTGACCGCTCATTGGGCTTTCACGACATTGGACATTTGTTTCATGAAACCCGAACTGCCGATGAATCTTTTTCGAAACCCCACCCTGGCATGCTGCTAGAGTTATCGGATGTCACTCAAGTGCCGGTGCGTCGTATGCTGATGATTGGTGATACAACACATGATTTAGATATGGCCGCAAATGCTGGTGTGGATGCTGTAGCGGTGACTTATGGAGCTCATCCGCCTGATACTTTAAAAACTTCAAAATCATTAACACATGTTGATAACGTCCAACAACTGGATCAATGGTTAAAACAAAATTTAACTGCTTAAGTGTGATGCACCTATACAAGACTAAGGAGTCGTAAAGATGGACCGCAATCAAACCGAAGATGCCAATCAAGCTTGGGAGCGTCAAGCCCTTGAGCATTTACTCTTGGAAAACCTAAAAGAGACCCGCAAGGCGCGTCGCTGGAAAGCGGTATTCAGAGTTCTGACATTGTTAGTCATGATTGCCATAGTGTTAGCGGTATTTGACATTCATCTGCCGGGCCGCGGGATGGGCGTAGAAAAGCATACTGCTTTGGTAAGTCTTGAAGGTGAAATTTCTGCTAGCTCGATGGCTAATGCTTCAGACATTAACGCATCCTTACTGGCTGCCTTTGAAAGTGAAAATAGTGCCGGTGTAGTTTTACGTATTAATAGTCCTGGTGGATCGCCAGTGCAAGCGGGCATGATGAACGATGAAATCCATCGTTTGCGTAAGCTTTATCCAACCAAACCATTCTATGTTGTGGTGGAAGATATTTGCGCATCTGGTGGCTACTATGTTGCCGTTGCTGGAGATCAAATCCTTGTCGATAAAGCGAGCTTAGTTGGCTCTATTGGTGTAATCATGGAGGGGTTTGGGTTCACGGGCTTGATGGATAAATTAGGCGTCACACGTCGCATGATTACAGCGGGCTCTAATAAGGGCATGATGGATCCATTCAGCAAAGAGAATCCAAAGCAGGTGGAAATGATTCAAGGCATGCTCGCTGAAATTCATCAACAATTTATTGCTGTCGTAAAAGAAGGGCGCGGTAATCGCCTAAAAGATAATCCCGATTTATTTTCAGGGCGCGTTTGGAGCGGGGAGCAAGCAGTCAAAATTGGCCTAGCGGATGGCTACGGTACGGTTGACTCAGTTGCACGTGATATTTTTAAGGCGCCGGATATTCTGGACTATACCGTCAAAGAGAATTTTGCTGAGCGGGTTGCAAAACGCTTTGGCGCTGAAGCAGGCTCTGCTGCTGGTAAAGCTTTAATCAAAAGCCCAGATTTGAAATAAGATAAAAACGTAAAAAGATTTATCGAAAACTAGGCTAGCAATAGAAATACTGCTGGTCGGTTTTGCAGCGATGCGCAAGTGGTCTCATTAGGGTAACGCTTGCGCCATTCAGCAATACTCAATGTAAGAATCATTTCAGATGGCAGGCTGAGATCCATGCCAAGGCAAAGCAAGGAGTGGGGCGCTAAAGAAGCTAAGCAGCCCATCATCATTGCTGTATTGCGATAGGGTGTCTCAATCCAGATTTGAGTTTGCTGGAATTTTTTAGATTCTGTTTCGAGTTGTTTGAGTCGCGCGCTCCGCTCATGTGTTTCATGAGGTAAATACCCTTGAAATGCAAAGCGCTGACCATTCAAGCCGCTAGCCATCAGGCCTAGCAAAATAGAGCTAGGCCCTACCAGTGGCTTCACTTTTGCGCCGAGCTGATGCGCTGCCAAGACCAATTCGGCACCTGGATCTGCCACGCCAGGTACTCCTGCTTCCGACATTAAGCCAACATCATCTCCTGTCAGCAGTGGTTTCAATAAATCAGCGGGTTTAACGGTTGCGCCGTACTTGGCATTTCGAGCGGCACCGCGCCATTCATTCATTTGCATTTCTTGAATCGAAGAAGCTAATGGGGAAATGCTATCAACTGCCTTTAAAAAGGCGCGTGCGGTTTTAGCATCTTCCACAATCCAGTACTTTAGTTTCGCAGTCTGTGCGATCGTTTCACTTGGCAACACCCAAGCTAGCTGCTCCTCACGAGCATGGTCACCTAAAGTGTTGGGAATTAAAAAGAGGGTACCTAGCTTTGCATTCATTAGCAGATTGTCTTACGTGTTTTCGAGGGGAGATTTCTTTGGTGGGATGGTAAATCCTGCATCGCGCAGTAATCCAGTTAACGCAATTAGGGGTAAGCCAATTAACGCAGTTGGATCATTGCTCTTAATGCTCTCTAGCAAAGTGATTCCCATACCCTCAGATTTTGCACTTCCAGCACAGTCATAAGGCTCTTCAGCGAGCAGGTAAGACTCTAAAATTGCATCAGACAAGTTCCGAAAGCTCACTTCAGTGGGGACACACAGGGTGGTTTCTGCATCCCCCTTCATTAGGCACAGCGCGGTATGAAAGGTGACCGTCGATCCGCGCATCAATTGTAGTTGCGCCATGGCCCTCTCAAAATTACCTGGCTTGCCAATTGCTGCCCCGCATAGGTCGGCAACTTGATCCGAACCAATGACCCAAGCATTGGAATGCTCTTTGGCAACTGCTGCTGCTTTAGCTTTTGCTAGGCGCAATGCTAATTCCAGCGTACTTTCTCCCGGGAGGGGCGTTTCATCAACCTGCGGTGAGACCACAATAAACGGAATGCCTAAACGCTCAAGAAGTTCACGGCGATACACTGAGGTTGAAGCAAGGATAAGACTTGGATTGGATGGATTACTCATTGCCGCATGTACTTTCACTATTGCCTTCATTTAGACTGATGCTATGAATCGTAATCATGTTTTACCTCAAGTTAAACTCACTTCTGATGCTGGCGGTCTGCATAAAGTCGATCTTTGTGCACATCAAGCCCTCAAAGGGGATGGATTTTTAAGTATTCAAGAACTCCCAAGAGTGGCTCAAGAGGCTTCTTCAGTGGAGGCTGAAGACGGCTTTCATTGGAATCTAGAGACTTATTTTGAAGATTCTCCTGGTTCCGAACCCTTGCAGTTCATGATTTTAGAGTTGAAAGGGCAAATTCACTTGGTTTGCCAGCGCTGTCTTAAGGATTGCCCCATTGCAATAGTGGAGAGTCGGCGTTTTGCTTTGGTACGCTCTGAGGATGAGGCTGATGCCTTTCCAATGGAGGATGATCAGCAAGAGCCCTTAGTGCTTAGCCAGCATTTTGATGTGTTGGAAACCATAGAAGATGAGATTTTGTTGTCTTTGCCCTTAATTCCGAAGCATCCTAATGGTGGATGTGAGGCTCATGCCTCCTCTTTTGGGGTGGATACGAATGCATCTGAAGCGCTCGAAAAGCGTGAAAATCCCTTTAACATATTGAAAAATATAAAGAAAAACTCTTGAGCCAGTGTTGGGTAAAACACTGACCCATGATTTACTTTGCAAGTAAATCAAGTATTTAGCTCCTTTTCCATGTTAGAATATTGCCTTGCTTAGGAGTTCAATATGGCCGTCCAACAGAATAAAAAATCACCTTCCAAACGTGGCATGCATCGTGCGCACGACTTTTTGACCGCACCTGCTACGGCTGTTGAAGCCACAACTGGTGAGGCTCATTTGCGCCACCACATTTCACCAAACGGCTACTATCGTGGTCGTAAAGTAGTTAAAACCAAAAACGACTAATTTTTTAGTCTAAACAGATAGAAGCGGCTCTACAAAAAGCCGCTTTTTTCTTGGAAAAACCTACTTGCAGCAGCTAACGATTTTATGAGCGTCACTCTTGCCATCGACGCCATGGGCGGAGACCATGGAGTGGTCGTTACTGTCCCTGCTTGCTGCGATTTCCTTGAAAAACACATCGACGTAAAGATCACCTTAGTTGGTGATCCGGAGTTACTAAAGCAAGCCTTAAGTAAATTCCCCAAAGCGCCAATGGAGCGCATTCAGATTATTGCTGCCAGTGAGGTGGTGCTGATGGATGACCCTATTGAGATTGCCTTGCGTCGTAAAAAAGATTCCTCCATGCGTGTCGCAATTGAGCAGGTTAAGGAAGGTGTGGCCGATGCCATCATCTCCTCTGGCAATACTGGTGCATTAATGGCAATTTCACGCTATATCTTAAAAACACTGGATGGCGTTGATCGTCCTGCGATCGCTACTGCCATACCAAATGAATTAGGGCTTGGCACCACAATGCTCGATTTGGGCGCTAACGCTGATTGTGAGCCTATGCATTTATTGCAGTTCGCCTATATGGCTAACGTGATGGTGCAGGTGGTGGATGGAAAATCAAACCCTTCCATTGGTCTTCTGAACATTGGTGAGGAAGTGATTAAAGGCAATGAGGTTGTGAAGCAGGCTGGCGAACTCTTGCGCGCCAGTAAATTGAATTTTTATGGCAACGTTGAGGGCAATGATATTTTTAAAGGCACCACAGATATAGTGGTGTGCGATGGATTTGTTGGGAATGTTGTTTTAAAGGCCAGCGAAGGTTTGGCCAAAATGATGAGTGGTTTAATCCGTCAAGAATTTAATCGCTCTTGGCTTACAAAATTAATGGCCATTGGTGCAATGGTGCCTTTATTAAGGGTGCGCAAGCGAGTTGATCATCGTCGCTACAACGGTGCTGTATTGTTAGGTCTGCGTGGTTGCGTGATTAAAAGTCATGGCTCAGCTGACCGTTTTGCTTTTAGTTTTGCCTTAGATCGCGCATATGAGGCTGCGAAAAATCGTATGGTGGAGCGAATTGCCGAAGCATTTGTGGCGGAGACAAAGTAATGAGTACCTATTCAAGAATAGCTGGAACTGGTAGCTATTTGCCAGAGTTGCGTTTAAGCAACCAAGATTTGGTTGAGCGTCTAGCAAAGACAGGTTTAGAAACTAGTGATGAGTGGATAAGCACTCGTAGCGGTATTTCTGCGCGACATTTTGCCGCAGATAATGAGCTCACGAGCGATTTGGCGCTGAAGGCTGCGCAAGTTGCCTTAACGAGTGCCAATATTACTTCTGAAGATTTAGACCTCATTATTTTGGCGACATCGACACCTGATCATTTAGGTGGTTTTCCAAGTACGGCTTGTGTTGTGCAGGATAAGTTAGGCGCTCATACCGCTTGCGCGGCATTTGATGTGCAGGCAGTGTGCGCTGGGTTTACTTACGCCTTGGCAATTGCCGATGCTTTTATACGTACCGGCACTTATAAAAAAGTATTGGTGCTTGGCGCTGAAACCTTCTCACGTATTTTAGATTTCCAGGATCGTACTACGTGCGTTTTGTTTGGCGATGGCGCTGGCGCCGTTGTATTAGAGGCCTCAAATGAGCCTGGCATTCTTTCGACTGCATTGCATGCCGATGGTAGCCAGCGTGATATTTTGTGTGTGCCCGGCCGCGCTGGGAATGGTGAGGTCCATGGATCTCCCTTTATGACTATGGATGGTCAAGCGGTTTTTAAGTTAGCCGTGAAAGTATTGGAGCAAGTCGCTCATGAAGCTTTAGCAAAAGCCAATCTCAAGCCAGAGCAGATTGATTGGTTGGTGCCTCATCAAGCCAATATTCGCATTATGGAGGGCACCGCCCGCAAGATGGGTATGTCCATGGATAAAGTTATTGTCACTGTTCACGAGCATGGCAATACTTCTGCCGCATCAATCCCTTTGGCTTTAGATGTTGGTATTCGTTCTGGTCAAATTAAGCGTGGTCAGCATCTCTTGCTAGAGGGTGTTGGTGGCGGCTTTGCTTGGGGTGCTGTTGCTCTTAAGTATTAAGTATTCGATTCATTATTTAATAACTTCCAAATAAACTTATTCTCATGACATTTGCATTCGTATTTCCAGGTCAAGGATCTCAATCTGTTGGGATGTTGAACTCTATTAGCGATCGCCCAGAAGTGCGCGCTATCCTTCAAGACGCATCAGAAGCGTTGGGCGAGGATATTACCAAGTTAATTGCCGAGGGGCCTGCAGAGGCGCTTTCCCTTACAACCAACACTCAGCCAGTGATGTTGACCGCGGGCGTTGCTTTTTACCGTGCATGGTTGGCTGCTGGCGGTCCAGCACCCAAAGTTATGGCTGGTCATAGCTTGGGCGAATACTCTGCTTTGGTTGCTGCCGGCGTGATCTCATTTAAAGATGCCGTTCCTTTGGTCCGCTTTCGTGCTGAGGCAATGCAGGGTGCCGTCCCCGTGGGCGCGGGCGGCATGGCGGCCATTCTGGGCTTGGATGATGCCAGTGTGATCAAGGTCTGCGCTGAAGCTGCTACTGCCTCAGGCGGTGTAGTTGAGGCAGTGAATTTTAATGCGCCTGGACAAGTGGTGATTGCTGGTGGAAGCGATGCTGTCGCTAAAGCATGTGAGCTATTGAAGGCCGCTGGCGCAAAACGTGCATTGCCATTGCCCGTGTCTGCACCATTTCATTCTTCGTTATTGCAACCCGCCTCTGAAAAGCTCAAAGACTATTTGGCTAACATTGAATTTAAGGCGCCCTCGATTGCCGTTATTAATAATGTGGATGTCGCAATCTTGAACGATCCACTTGCAATTAAAGATGCTCTAGTGCGTCAAGCTGCTAAACCGGTGCGTTGGCATGAAACGATTCAGGCCATGGCTACACAGGGTATTACGCAAGTGGTGGAATGTGGTCCTGGCAAGGTGTTAGCTGGACTTACCAAGCGTATTAACGATCAAGTCATTGGTGTGCCGGTGTTTGATGAGGCAAGCTTGCATGAAGTGTTGGCAAACTTCAAATAAAGAACAAAGCAATTAGGGAAGATAAATATGAACCTCGACTTAAGTGGACAAATTGCATTGGTTACGGGTGCCTCACGTGGCATTGGCCTAGCGATTGCTGATGAATTAGTAAAGTGTGGCGCCAAGGTGATTGGTACCGCCACTTCTGCTGACGGCGCAAAAGTGATTGACGAGCGGCTAAAACCTTCAGGTGGTGGCGGCTTGGTTTTAAATGTCACTGCGCCCAATGCTTGTGAAGAAATCATTGATCGCATTGTGAAAGAGCATGGCGGCATCAATATTTTGGTCAATAACGCGGGTATTACTCGTGATCAGTTGGCTATGCGCATGAAGACGGAAGAGTGGACGGATGTCATTGACACCAATTTAAATGCTGTTTTTCGCTTATCTCAGGCGGTAATGCGTCCCATGATGAAGGCACGTGGGGGCCGCATTATCAATATCACCTCCATTGTTGGGCATATGGGCAATCCTGGGCAAGCAAACTATGCGGCCGCTAAAGCTGGCGTTTCTGGTATGACACGTGCATTAGCGCGTGAAATTGGGAGCCGCAACATTACCGTGAACTGTGTGGCGCCAGGATTTATTGATACCGATATGACTCGTGCACTGAGCGAGGAGCAGCAAAATGCCCTAAAAGCGAACATTCCATTGGCAAGACTGGGCAGTCCCGAGGATGTAGCCCAGGCAGTGGCATTTTTAGCCTCTCCAGCGGCTGCTTACATTACGGGGAATACCCTACACGTTAATGGCGGACTCTATTTAGCCTAAGGGCAAAGCAGGGATTTACTCAATTTTTGGTGGATTTTGCTGATTTTGTCCGCCATGCTGATAAAATCCTTCCATCGTTTTTTTACAACCCTTGGGGGAATTAATGGATAACATCGAACAACGCGTTAAGAAGATCGTCGCTGAGCAATTGGGCGTAGCAGAAGCAGATATCAAGAATGAATCTTCTTTTGTAAATGACCTAGGCGCTGACTCTCTTGACACTGTTGAGCTTGTCATGGCTTTGGAAGATGAATTTGGAATTGAAATTCCGGATGAAGAAGCTGAAAAGATCACTACAGTTCAGCTCGCGATTGACTTCGCTCAATCTAAAGCTCAGGGTTAATCCCCCGGCTTAGTAAATACTTAGCTATTACTGTGTCAGCATCAAATGGCCGACGCCGGGTTGTAGTCACCGGCTTAGGTCTTATCTCACCTGTTGGTAATTCAGTTGATGTGGCTTGGCCTAATTTGCTCGCGGGCAAATCTGGCATTGCGACCATCACTAAATTCGATCATTCTCTGCTGAGCGTGCATTTCGCTGGAGAGGTGAAAGATTTCAATGTCGAAGAATATGTTTCTGCCAAAGAAGCACGTCATATGGATACTTTTATTCATTACGGCATAGCTGCTGGCACACAAGCTATTCGTGATAGCGGCATTCAGGTTACAGAGGAAAATGCAGAGAGAATCGGCGTCATGGTTGGCTCAGGCATTGGTGGCTTGCCAATGATCGAGGAGACTGGCGCTGAGTTATTGGCGCGCGGCCCTCGTCGAATCTCCCCTTTCTTCGTTCCTGGCTCAATCATTAATATGATTTCAGGTCACCTCAGCATTTTGTTTGGTCTCAAGGGTCCCAATATTGCTGCTGTGACTGCCTGTACAACCGGCTTGCATAGCATTGGTTTAGCTGCTCGTTTAATTCAGTACGGCGATGCAGATGTGATGATTGCTGGCGGAGCTGAATCAACGATTTCTTCATTGGGTGTTGGTGGTTTTGCTTCAGCACGTGCACTATCAACACGTAACGATGATCCAGCAACTGCTTCTCGTCCTTGGGATATTGATCGTGATGGTTTTGTTCTGGGCGAGGGTGCTGGTGTTGTTGTGATTGAAGAGTACGAACATGCCAAAGCTCGTGGTGCAAAGATTTATTGCGAGCTTTTAGGTTTTGGCATGAGTGGCGATGCTTATCACATGACAGCTCCAAATATGGATGGTCCACGCCGTTGTATGGTGAACGCTATGCGCGATGCTGGTTTAAATGCTGATCAGATCCAATACGTCAATGCGCATGGCACTTCTACACCTTTGGGTGACAAGAATGAGACTGGCGCCATTAAAGCCGCCTTGGGCGATCATGCCAAGAAGATTCTAGTCAACTCCACCAAGTCAATGACTGGCCACCTTTTGGGTGGTGCTGGCGGCTTGGAATCTGTTTTTACTATTTTGGCTTTACATCATCAGAAATCCCCACCGACTATCAATATCTTTAATCAAGACCCTGAATGTGACTTGGACTACTGCGCCAACGTCGCCAGAGATGTGAAGATCGACCATGCTGTGAAAAACAACTTTGGTTTTGGGGGTACTAACGGCACCTTGATTTTCGGCAAATTGACCTAATATTAGTTTTATCTTTGATTATTTGGTTTTTGCCAGCTAGGTCTACAGCATCATGAAAAAGTATCTCATTGTAATCTTGGCTATTTTTAGCTTTGGGCAGCTCTCGTTTATGCCGAGTGCGGTAGCGCAATCTCCGCGTGTGAGCATTCCAGACTTTGCCGATTTGGTTGAGCGCGCTAGCCCTGCCGTGGTGAATATTCGCACTACGGAAAAAGTGGTAGTTCAGCAGTCACAAGGTGGCATTCCGGGCCTTCCTGAAGACCAGGCAGAATTCTTTCGCCGCTTCTTTGGTGTGCCTATTCCTGGGTTGCCTAATACTCCAAAACAGGCGCAACCGAATCCTGGGAAGCCTCAGGAGGCAGACCGTGGTGTAGGCTCGGGTTTTATTATTGAATCTAATGGTCTGATTCTGACAAATGCTCACGTGGTAGAGGGGGCTAATACGATCTATGTCACCTTAACCGATAAGCGCGAGTTCAAAGCAAAACTGTTGGGTATGGACAAGCGTACTGATGTGGCGGTTGTCAAAATTGATGCTCGTGATTTGCCCAGACTCCCTTTGGGCGATTCCTCGCGGGTGAGGGTGGGTGAGTGGGTTCTTGCCATTGGCTCTCCTTTTGGCCTTGAGAATACGGTCACAGCGGGCATTGTTTCTGCTAAGAGTCGTGACACCGGTGATTACTTGCCATTCATTCAAACAGACGTTGCTGTTAACCCCGGCAACTCTGGTGGACCCTTATTAAATACCGCTGGCCAAGTGATTGGCATTAACTCCCAAATTTTTAGTCGTTCTGGTGGTTACATGGGGATTTCATTTGCTATTCCGATTGATGAGGCAATGCGCGTTGCAGATCAGTTGCGCTCTAATGGAAAAATGGTGCGGGGTCGCATAGGCGTAGCCTTGGGTGATATGACCAAGGAGGTTGCTGAAAGTCTGGGCTTGGGTAGACCGCGGGGTGCTTATGTTCGTAATGTTGAGCCTGGTGGCCCAGCTGCGGCTGGAGGGATTGAGTCTGGCGATGTCATTCTGAACTTTAATGGCCATGAAATTACAAAAGCAACTGATTTGCCTAGGGTGGTTGGTGAAACTAGGCCTGGGACTGCTGCCACACTACAGATTTGGCGCAAAGGCGCTACTAAAGATTTAGTGGTTACAGTGACTGATGGTGAGAGCTCTGTTGCTGGGGTGAAAAAGTCAGAGAGCCCAAACCCGAATAGTGCTGGCACTAGTGCTTTTGGCGCAACGGTTATTGAGGTTTCTGAGGCTAAGAAAAAAGAGCTTAATATCCGCGGTGGCGTAGAGGTTACTAGCTTGAATGAGGGTCCATTAGCCCGCTCTGGGGTTCGCCCTGGAGACGTCATCATCCGCATTGCAGACGCAGATATTGGCGGGGTAAAGCAGTTTGAGGCCCTTGTCAAAGGCTTAGACGCTAATAAGGCTGTGCCGGTATTTATCCGGCGTGCAGACAGCACTCTGGTGATCCCAGTAAGGCCAAAATAAGCTGATTTTGGCTTAAATAAGAGGGTTCGGCGCTATTTCAGCGCCACCCATTACAATCCTTCTAAGACGACTTTTTGCAGCGCATCATTGTGGTGCGTTCTGACAAGGCGTTTTTTGAATGACCAATAAAGACGCTATGGATTTAATCCGCAATTTTTCTATCATCGCCCATATCGATCACGGTAAATCTACGCTGGCAGATCGCATCATTGAGCTATGTGGCGGCCTTTCTGATCGCGAAATGGAGGCTCAAGTTCTCGATTCAATGGACATTGAGCGCGAGCGTGGCATCACCATCAAAGCGCAAACAGCCGCTTTGAACTACAAGTCCAAGGACGGCAAGACTTACAACATCAATTTGATTGATACCCCTGGGCATGTCGACTTTTCTTATGAAGTGAGTCGATCTCTATCTGCTTGTGAGGGTGCGCTATTGGTAGTGGATGCAAGTCAGGGCGTGGAAGCGCAAACGGTTGCCAATTGCTATACCGCTATTGAGCTGGGCGTAGAGGTGGTTCCGGTGCTCAATAAGATTGATTTGCCGCAAGCCGATCCCGAGCGCGCTAAACAAGAAATAGAAGACGTCATCGGGATTGATGCAAGCGATGCGATCACATGTTCTGCTAAAACTGGTCTAGGTGTCGTAGAGGTCATTGAAGAGATGATTCATCGCATTTCGCCACCGAAAGGCAGTGCCAGTGACCCATTGCAGGCTTTGATCATTGATTCTTGGTTTGACAACTATGTTGGCGTAGTGATGTTGATTCGCGTAGTCAACGGTACATTAAAACCCAAAGATAAAATTTTGTTGATGGCTAATGGTTCAACCCATTTGGTTGAGCATGTGGGCGTCTTTAGTCCAAAGTCTGTCGATCGGCCTGAGCTCTCAGCCGGTCAAGTAGGTTTTGTGATTGCCGGTATTAAGGAATTGAAAGCAGCAAAAGTAGGGGATACGGTTACTCACGCACCAGGTCAACAAGGTCGCGCGCCGGCTAGTGCCCCGTTGCCTGGATTTAAAGAGGTGAAATCACAGGTATTTGCTGGTCTTTATCCTGTTGAGGCTAGTGAGTACGATCAACTGCGTGAATCACTTGAGAAATTAAAACTCAACGATGCATCACTGTTGTATGAGCCGGAGGTTTCGCAGGCTTTAGGATTCGGATTTCGTTGTGGCTTTTTGGGTCTCCTACACATGGAGATCGTGCAAGAGCGTTTAGAGCGCCAGTACGACATGAACCTCATCACTACAGCCCCAACTGTGGTTTATCAGGTTGAGCAGTCTGATGGCACGATGCTGATGGTGGACAACCCATCAAAGATGCCAGAACCCAGCAAGATTGCAACTATTTTGGAGCCTATTGTCACCGTTAATCTTTACATGCCTCAAGAGTATGTTGGCTCAATTATTACTTTGTGTGTTGGCAAACGCGGTATACAGACTGACATGAATTATTTAGGTCGCCAAGTAAAGCTTACTTATGAATTGCCCATGGCTGAAATCGTGATGGATTTCTTCGATAGGATGAAATCTATTTCACGTGGTTATGCCTCGATGGATTATGAATTTAAAGAGTATCGACCCGCTGATGTGGTCAAGGTGGATATATTGATTAATGGTGAACGTGTTGATGCTTTGTCAGTAATTGTTCACCGTAGTAATAGTCAGCATCGTGGACGCGAGGTGGTAGCAAAGATGCGCGGCATCATTCCGCGTCAAATGTTTGATGTGGCTATTCAGGCGGCAATTGGCAGCAATATCGTTGCCCGTGAGAACGTGAAGGCCTTACGTAAAAACGTTTTGGCTAAGTGTTATGGCGGTGATATTTCTCGTAAACGCAAGCTTTTAGAGAAACAAAAAGAAGGTAAGAAACGCATGAAACAGGTAGGTAATGTGGAGATTCCACAAGAGGCTTTCTTGGCTATTTTGCAGGTGGAGGATTAATGAACTTCGCTCTCATCCTTTTTATTTTGGTGATTGTTTCGGGTATTGCCTGGGTTGCAGACAAGCTCTACTTTGCGCCACAAAGACGTGCTATCGGGATTGATCGTATGCCCCTCTGGTTGGAGTACTCGGCTAGCTTTTTCCCGGTCATTTGTGCGGTTTTTGTATTGCGCTCATTTTTGGTTGAGCCATTTAAGATTCCTTCTGGATCAATGATTCCAACCCTTCAAATTGGTGACTTTATTTTGGTGAATAAATTTACTTATGGCATTCGTTTGCCAGTCATCAATAAAAAAGTAGTTGAATTGGGCTCACCTAAGCGTGGTGATGTAGTAGTGTTTCGCTATCCTCGTGATGAGTCTGTTGATTACATCAAGCGCATTGTAGGTTTGCCAGGTGATGTGATTGAGTATCAAGATAAGCGTCTCACCATTAATGGTCAGCCTTTAGGCTACAGTGGTGGCCAAGCCTATTTAGACCCTGAAAGCATGCGCTATGCCAGAGAGTTTGCTGAGACTTTTCCAGCTGATCTGGGCGGCAATCGTCATGAAATCTTAAATAACCCTGATCGTCCAGCTGGTAATTTTCCAGCTGAGCATTTTCCAGGATTTGAAAACTGCCAATATCAAAATGCCGGCTTGACTTGTAAGATTCCGGCTGGACATTACTTTGCAATGGGCGATAACCGCGATAACAGCGCTGACTCGCGTTATTGGGGTTTTGTACCAGACCAAAATATTGTAGGGCAAGCCTTTTTTGTTTGGCTCAATCTTGGCTCCTTGAGCCGCATCGGTAGCTTTCAGTAAATTATGAATGCGCGCGCTGTTATTGAAACTGCACCACTCCAAGAGCGTCTTGGCTATAGTTTTAAAAAGATGGAGTTGCTCAATCAGGCTCTCACGCATCGCAGTCATAGCAAGAAAAATAATGAGCGCTTAGAATTTTTGGGAGATTCAATTCTCAATTGTGTTGTTGCAGACCTGCTTTACGAGCGTTACTCTGACTTAGATGAAGGTGATCTTTCTCGAGTACGGGCTAACTTGGTTAAGCAGCAAGCCTTATATGAGATTGCACAAACCTTATCTTTATCTGATTATTTGCGTTTGGGTGAGGGTGAGTTAAAGAGTGGCGGATTTCGTAGGCCATCTATTTTGGCTGATACCCTCGAAGCTGTTACTGGAGCAATCTTTTTAGATGGCGGCTTTGATGCTGCCAAGACGTGCCTGCGTAAACTCTATTCCGTTATCTTGTCGCAGGTTGATCCTAAGACTCTAGGTAAGGACGATAAAACCTTATTACAAGAATATTTGCAAAGCTACCAATTGCCTTTGCCAGCATATAACGTTACAGGCACGACTGGCGCTGCGCACAACCAACAATTTGAAGTTGAATGCCTAATTCCAAGCCATAAGATAGCTGTCAAAGGTGAGGGTGCTTCTCGCCGCGCTGCTGAGCAAGCGGCTGCTAAGCTAGCTTTGATTGCAATGATGAAAGCCTTGCCGCAAGAATCTCGCAAACCTAAGAAGACTCGGTCTGCCAAAAAGAAGGCAGCAAAGAAAGAAGTGACCGAAGAGCAGTTCAATCTTAAGCTGAAGGGCTAATCGTGTTTAGATGCGGCACTATCGCCATTGTCGGGCGTCCCAATATGGGCAAATCGACTTTACTGAATGCTGCAGTCGGCCAGAAGATCAGCATTACTTCGCGTAAAGCCCAAACCACGCGGCATCGTATTTTAGGTGTGCAGAATCGTGAGGAGGCGCAATTTATTTTTATTGATACGCCCGGCTTCCAGACGCGCCTCATGAATACTTTGAATAAGGCGCTAAACCGAACCGTTACGACCGCATTGCAAGATGTGAATGTTGCTTGTTTTGTGGTGGAGGCCGGATACTTTGGCGAAGATGATAAAAAGGTTTTGAAGTTGTTGCCGGCAGACCTACCAGTAGTGCTCGTACTCAATAAGCTGGATTTATTTAATAGCCGCTTTCAGACTCCCTCTGAGCGTGATCAGGCCTTACTCAATTTTATGAAGGAAATGTCCTTACCTTGGAGCCAGTTAGGTGGGCATGAGGATCAGGATAAATGTGAGTTTGCCGAAATTGTGCCAATGAGCGCAAAGAGTCCTGCAGATGTTCAAAGATTATTGGATGTCTTGGAGGGCTATTTGCCTGAAGGCGAAGCGATCTATGATGTTGATACCGTAACAGATCGTAGCGAGCGTTTTTTGGCTGCTGAGATCTTGCGGGAAAAGGTATTCCGCTTTACTGGCGAGGAATTACCTTACACCAGTACTGTGGTGATTGATCAATTTAAGATGGATGGCAAGATGCGTCGCATTGCTGCGACTATCCTGGTTGATCGGGATAGCCATAAGGCGATGATTATTGGCGCAAAGGGCGAGCGCTTGAAAAAGATTTCAACTGATGCCCGTATCGATATGGAAAAGCTATTTGATGGCAAGGTCTTCCTTGAGACTTGGGTAAAGGTAAAGCGCGGCTGGGCGGATGATCGCGCCGAACTTCGGGCGCAGGGTCTGGAGTAATTTCATGGCCTCGATTCGTGTCGCTGACGAACCTGCTTTTGTATTACACAGTATCCCTTACAAAGAGACTAGCTTAATTCTGGATGTGTTTACACGGCAATATGGTCGTATGGCCTTGATTGCTAAAGGCGCCAAGCGGCCTCACTCTACTTTGCGTCCGGTGCTGCAACGCTTTCAGCCCTTACTTGTGTCATGGAGTGGTAAGTCAGAGTTACGCACACTCACTAAGTCTGAATGGGTTGGTGGTACGCCCTCGCTGGTTGGGGATGCACTGCTTTGCGGTTTCTATCTCAATGAGCTATTGGTAAAGTTTTTAGCGCGTGAAGATGAATATGAAAAACTCTATGATCGCTATACAGAAACCATCTCCGCTTTATCCAACCTAGAGTTTGAATCTAAAGGTTTAGAAGAAATTCTTCGGCCATTTGAGCTGGCGCTGTTGCAAGAAACGGGTTATGCGGCGGCATTAGATCGTTGCGTTGAGACTAATGAGGCGCCAGTGCTTGATCAACATTACGTATATCAGCCTGAGCGTGGCGTTCGCCCTGTGCAGGCAGATGATCCCGGTCACTGGCCCACTCTAGCTGGCAGATCCCTCTTAGCGATATCGGTAGGGGATTTTTCAGCGCCAGAAACACTTTCCGAAAGCAAGCAATTAATGCGCTTTCTCTTGAGCCTGCACTTGCAAGATCAGGTTTTGACAACCCGTCAAATTTTGATCGATCTCAAGAAAATCTAGTAATCTACTTATATGAGTTACTCCAAAACCCTCGAGCTCGGCATCAATATTGATCACGTAGCAACATTACGTAATGCGCGTGGGACGATTTATCCCGACCCTCTCAAAGCAGCTCGCTTAGCGGAGGAGGCAGGCGCTAATTTAATTACTCTACATTTACGCGAAGATCGCCGTCACATTAAAGATGCAGATTTATTAGCATTGCGCCCATTAATCACAACACGCATGAATCTCGAGTGTGCAGTCACACCTGAGATGTTAGGCATTGCTTGCCAAGTGAAGCCGCATGATGTTTGCCTTGTTCCTGAGAAGCGTGAGGAGGTGACTACCGAAGGTGGCCTAGATGTGTCGGGTCATTTTTCAGCAGTTAAGGCCGCCGTCACTCAGCTAAAGAATGCGGGTATTCGGGTATCGCTATTTATAGATCCGGAAGAAAAACAAATTCAGGCGGCCAAAGATGTAGGTGCTACGGTAGTCGAGTTGCATACTGGTCGTTACGCAGATCTCAATGGCGATGCTCAAATAAAAGAATTGGAGCGCATAAGAAAAGCTGCTAAGTTCGGTGTCAATATTGGCCTAAGAGTCAATGCCGGGCATGGTCTTCACGAGAGTAATGTCTTGCCGATTGCTGCTATTTCTGAATTATCTGAACTTAATATTGGACATGCCATTGTTGCTGAGGCTCTTTTCAAGGGGTGGCAAAAAGCCATCATCGATATGAAAGCGCTCATGGTTCAAGCTAGGACACAGTCCTAGAATACTGACAACAAGCGAATAGAAAAATGATTATTGGTATTGGCACAGACATTCTTCAGATCGAGCGCTTACAAGCAGCTTTCGACCGCACTAATGGCCGCTTAGCTGAGAAGATTTTGGGGCCCGACGAGATGCTGGTCTTTAAACATCGACTTGCTAGAAATCACAAGCGAGGCATTGCATTTTTGGCAACGCGTTTTGCAGCCAAAGAAGCTTTTTCGAAGGCTATTGGATTGGGTATGCGCATGCCTATGACCTGGCGCTCTTTACAAACATTGAATGAGCCTAGTGGCAAGCCTGTAACCTCCTATTTGGGTGGCTTGGCTCAATTTATGGCAGAGCGCAATTGGGAGGCTCAAGTAACAGTCAGTGATGAACAAGACATGGCAATTGCCCATGTGATCGTTGTTCAGAAATAAGCCCTAATATCAAAAAGTAATTTATTACACTCAAATTACATTCAGAGGAAAAGATGAGTCAGTCGATCATGAGCCCAGGCCCCATTACTTTAGATGTTGTTGGTCTTGCACTAAACGCTGAGGATTGCCGTCGCATTCTGGATCCTTTAACAGGCGGCGTGATTTTATTTGGTCGTAACTTTTCCAATCGTAAGCAACTTGTCAAGTTAACAGCTGAGATTAAAAAGCTACGCCCGGATGTTCTGATATCGATTGATCATGAAGGTGGGAGGGTGCAGCGTTGCAAGACGGATGGTTTTACGCATCTCCCGGCCATGCGTAAACTGGGTGAGCTTTGGGTGGCTAAAAGTACATCTACCCATGCTGCTGAATCGGCCGCGCTAGCCATGGCTGCAGCAACTGCTTGTGGTTATGTTCTAGCCGCTGAGTTACGCGCCTGTGGTATTGATTTTAGTTTTACCCCGGTACTTGATTTAGATTTTGGTCGCAGTGGTGTGATTGGCGATCGCTCTTTTAGTCGTGACCCACAGATAGTTTTTGCTCTAGCCAAGAGCCTCAATGAAGGATTGCGCTTGGCTGGCATGGCTAACTGTGGGAAGCATTTTCCAGGGCATGGTTGGGCAGAAGCGGATTCTCATATAGCCATTCCAGTAGATGAGCGATCTTTAGCGGAAATACTAAATGACGACGCTAAACCGTATGAATGGTTGGATCTGGGTTTAGCGGCGGTGATGCCAGCTCACGTAATTTATCCTCAGGTCGACAAGTTACCCGCCGGCTTTTCTAAGATCTGGTTGCATTCGGTACTGCGTCAAGAATTAGGCTTCGAAGGAGTAATCTTTAGTGATGATCTCTCGATGGAAGGGGCTAGTGTTGCCGGTTCTGTGGTGAAGGGTGCTGAGCTAGCACTTGAGGCAGGTTGCGATGCCGTTTTAATTTGCAATCGACCGGACCTTACTGATCAACTACTCTCAAGGCTTAAGATATCCAAAGCTAAGCAAACTCAGTGTGCCGTTCGTTTAAACCGATTGATGCCACAAACGCCAGCATTGTCGTGGGATGCGCTTCAGAACGAGGCGGAGTATCAGCATGCCAAGGGTTTACTGCAGCAATTGAAATTAATATAACAATAAAAAAGCCCGGCATGCCGGGCTTATAAATATTAACGCTATGAGGTCAACGCTATGTTTACCGAACAGATTCTTAGTTGGCGCGACTGCGATATTCACCAGTGCGAGTATCGATTTCAATCTTGTCACCAGTGTTGCAGAACAGTGGTACTTGTAGTTCATAGCCAGTTGCTAATTTTGCACTCTTCAGCACTTTTCCTGAGCTGGTGTCACCCTTAACTGCTGGCTCTGTGTAAATGATTTCACGAACCAGGGAGTTTGGCATTGCGACAGAAAGTGCCTTGCCTTCGTAGAACACAACCTCACAGGGCATACTTTCTTCGAGGTAGTTCAGTGCATCACCCATGAATTCAGCTTCAACTTCATATTGGTTGTATTCGGTATCCATAAATACATACATTGGATCGGCGAAATAGGAGTAGGTGCAATCTTTCTTATCAAGAATGACTACATCGAACTTGTCATCGGCTTTATAAACACCCTCGTTAGGTGCACCTGTTAACAAATTCTTGAATTTCATTTTCACAACAGAGGAGTTGCGGCCTGAGCGGCTGTATTCGGCTTTCAAAACGACCATGGCATCGGTGCCGATCATCACTACGTTACCAACGCGGAGTTCTTGTGCTGTTTTCATCTTGCTATTCCTGGGTGCAGAGCTAATTTCCTGCGGGTTTTTATCAAAGACAAGATTGTAACCGCCCAGAGGTCTTTTTCGTGCAGGCTTAAGAGACAAAGCGCATGAGACGGCCTGCTAAGCCTCCATCAGCGTGTTTTTCAAGTAAATATGCCTGCCAGGCCTTGGAATGGCTGTTCCAGGAGTCCAGAAATTTGAGCCACACATGAGGCATCGCCCATGACATTGCAGCGATAGCGGCGGTTTTAAGGTCTTGGCTCGCCGACTCAAGATAGAGATCGAGGAAGGCTGCCAATTTCACTTGATGTGCACCATCGTTCTGA
>Ga0364901_10021_pt1 | contig 58950 bp, 57 predicted proteins | sample ExccelJu500002D4_FD_206968 | JGI IMG/M metagenome (GOLD analysis project Ga0364901, IMG submission 206968) | Enriched cells from Trout Bog Lake Hypolimnion, Wisconsin, USA - BchlTB.July09.5000.02.D4 | ecosystem: Environmental > Aquatic > Freshwater > Lake > Hypolimnion/Profundal zone | place: USA...
CTCATCCGCGAACTTCACCTGGATCTGCGTGAAGCCGGTCTTGCCCCATTGCCCCTCGCGTTGCAGCCAGAGCTGCACGAACTCCGCGACCGAATGCCGGCACGTGTCCCGCACCAGATTCAATCGCCGGGGATCGCTGGCGTAGCGAATCAGGGTCGGGGTGATTTGCCGCTCCAGCTCCGCCATCAGCTCTGACGGTGAACAGCGGCACCAACCGCGCTGCTCCAATCGCTGCAGTTCATCAGTGTGAATGGCGGGCGGTAACGCCGGACACAGCATGGGCGCATGCACGATGACTCGGTTGCCCTGCGTTTCGAGTTTCCACTCGTCCCGGACGTGGATGTGGAACCGATACGAGACGGGCACGGAGATTTGCACGACATTCGTGCCGAGATTGATCAAGTCCCAGCACACCCGCAGTTCCTCGGTCTGGGTGAACGTCTCGACCTGTTTGCAGACGGCGAGCTCCAGATTGAGCACGGGGCAGATTTCGGGGAGGGCGGCGGTGAATCGTTGCGTGATGTTTTCGTTGGTGAAGCGGACGGGTAATTCGCTGGTGGCTGGTGGTGGTGCTTGGCGATTGAGGTAGGCAAGGGCGACGAGGCCGGCCAGGGATGCGCCGCTGATGTAGATGATTTGGGATTGCGTGATCATGAGGCTCCTTTGGAAAGACAAAAGCCCCGGCAATGCCGGGGCCTTCGGGGATGATGGGTGAGTGATGCTGACCGTTCAGGCCGGCACCAGACCAAGACATAAGGTCTTCGTCATGGGTTTATAGCACGAAAGGCGGGGCGGTTGCCACCGTGCCAAATTGAAGCTGCGAATTTTTTCGATTCCGGTTTACATGGTGGGGCCACTTCGCTTAACCATCCGACCGTTTTCAAATGAACGAAGCCCTTCATCGCCCGCTACCGCAAAGAAGCCACCGGCTGGATGCAGTCGTTCAAGTGCGCCTTGGTCACTTCCAAGATGGCCTGATAACAGTCCTCCACATTCTGCGTAGCGGTATCAATGTAGTGTTGGCACTCCGGTGGCCGGGGAATTTCAAACGGATAATCCAACAGCAACTTGACCTGCCCAGCCTGCGCCCGCTTGTAAATGCCTTTGGGATCGCGCTCGATGCAGACTTGCAACGGCGCGTGAATGTAAAACCAGACCAGCTGGTTCCCCAAAATGACGGCGACCAAATCCCGGTGTTGATATTCGGGCGCCATGGTGGCGACCACCACATTGAAACCCTGCGCGGCCAGCAGTCGGGCGATTTCTGCGATGCGTCGGTGGTTCTCCAGCCGCGCTTCCGATTTGTAGCCTAAATCCGAGCAGAGCGTCGAGCGCATCTCGTCGCCGTCCAGATAAACCACCGGGATTCGCTGGTCCAGTAGCCCAGTATGCAGTCGCTGCGCCAGCGTGGTTTTACCGGCACCGGACCGGCCAAACAACCAGAATACCTTGGCGATGGTTTTCATTTGCGCAAAAATTGAATCGCCAGCCTAGTTCCGTTTTTTGCGCAGGCAAGAAATTATTGGCTGAACGTCTTCAGTCAATGCCAGATAGCGCCGCGCTTTACGCATAGCGATACGGCTTGGCCAGCAGAAATCCGGTCGGTGCCGAGGCGGAAATCGCTGTCCAGAACGGCTGCTGGACAAATATGAGGTGCAGCACGTTGCATGGGGTTAACGGAGGAGCCAGAGGGCGGTCGAGCGGAGGTGTAAGTCGAGGTTGGTGATCGTGCGGCGGAGGCTGCCGGCCGGGAGATCGTGCAGTGCCTCCCATGAAGCGAGCGAGGCGCGCAACTCCTCTGACGGGCATTCGCGGAGTTCGACCGGCGGGGGCGCTCCGTTCCCGGCCTTGCTTTGGAGTTCACGCATCCGGGCGGCGTGCGGTGCGGGCAGGGGCTGATCCATCCACGCCGCATCGTCGAGGAGCGCGCCCACCCGCGGCCAACCCTCGTTGATGTCCTGAAAAAACAGCAGGTGCTCGTGCCAGAAGAGCGCGATGGTTCCTCCCTCACCCAGGCGCAAAAATGGAGCGACCGGAAACAGAAGGGGGAAAAACCGGTTCGGGAAGAGGCGCGCCTTGTAGTATTTTTCAGCAACGGCTGCGGTTTGCCGGTAATCGCGAAGGTTTTCCCAATCCAACTCTTCGAGCGGGGTGCAAACCACCGGCTCCAGCGCTTGATCGCAGGAGTCATTCGCGACATCGAGCAGATCGTCCCCGCACTGGATCGCGTTCTGGAACAGCCGGCCTTCCTGGATGAAATAGACGGTTTTCCAGACGACTCCAGCCGCCACGAATCCCTGCACGAGCGGTTCTTTCGAGAGTTTCTCGAAAACATGAGCGCAAATCGCGAAGCAGAAGCCGTGCGGATAGCCACCTTCCGATGGCTCAGGGGCATTCGGCACAGGACGCCCGGCCGCCAGATCGCTGCGCAGTTCGGCATCCACGGCCTCCCGGTGGGCGCGGGCCAAGCGGAGTAGTTCGTCCCGCACAGGCCGCACGACCCGCGCGGCAATTTCGGCTTGTTCCGGGCTGCGCACGATTTGCATCCCTCGCGCCCGCCGCCCGTAGGCCGCAAGGGGAGATTCCGCGCGGCTCATGCTCCTGAAGATTTAAGAAGCGATCAGGTCGCCAATGTTTTTGGCGGTTGCGGCTTTCCGTTTGCGCCATTGCCTCAACCCCGCCGCACCGAGCACGAGCGCCCCGCTCATCGCCAAGGCTGCCGAACTCGGCTCCGGGACCGGCTCCGAGATCGCCCCGGCGATGATCTTGGCACCCGAATCGTCGTAGGCCCAGTCGGTCAATGTCACCGACATGTTCGCAGGAATTCCGGCCGTGACCGTCGCCGCGCTCATGCCGACCCACCCGTATTGGAGCTGGTTTCCGCTCGAAGAATTTTTAAATGAAAAGAGGAGGTATTTGTTTGAGAAGGCTCCCGGGCCCGTAGTCAATCCAGTCCCTGAATTGACAGACCGGACGATATTTGCAAAAGTTGCCACACCAGTTCTGGCAACATTATTCCAGCTGGCTCCGGAGTTCGTTCGGAAGGCGACATTTATGCCGCCATATCCAGGAACAGCATTGGTCCGGGAATTGGACTGGCGGCCGATGCGCACGTAGCCACCAGATTGATGGGCGAGGATTCTGTGGGTAGAGGAGCCGCTTCCCACGCTTCGTGCAAATTCAACAATTGCCGTGCCCGGAAGGGAAATGTCGTAAATTGTCCATTGCCCGGGGCTGAACCCGACGGTCTGAGATCCCAAGCTCGTATAAACGATCCCGGCATCTGCGGCGATCGGCAGGGCTGAAGCCCCGGCAGCCAGAGTGAGAAGGGAGGGCAGTGAAGACCAGTTTTTCATTAGCTTCTATTAATAGCGATTCCTCTCCAAAGTCAAGCGGTGTTTTTCCGCTGGGAAATATCTGTTGCAATGGGGAGAGCGCTGCAATTAACTGACGCGGATGAACCGATCTTCGCGCGTGTTGCTTCTTGGCTGGGATGCCGCCGACTGGAAGGTGGTGCGCCCGCTGCTGGCGGAGGGAGCGATGCCGAATCTGGCGGGGCTGATGGCGCGGGGGGTTCACGGGAACCACTCGACGATTTATCCGGCGCTGAGCCCGATGCTGTGGACTACGATCTCCACTGGAAAGCGTCCCCCAAAGCACGGCGTGTTCGGATTTTCCGAGCCGACTCCCGACGGCCGCGGCGTGCGCCCGTGCAGCATCCTTTCGCGGACGACAAAGGCGGTTTGGAATATTCTCGCACAGGAGGGGAAACGGTCGCTGGTGGTCGGCTGGTGGCCGTCGTTTCCGGCAGAGCCGATCCCCGGCGCGATGGTCTCAAACCATTTTCAGCAGGTGCCCGACGATCCCGATGCCGTCCTGCCGCCGCTGATTCCAGGAACAGTGTCGCCGGAACGGGTGGCCGGAGAGATCGCGGTCCTGCGCGTTCGCCCGTGGGAAATTCCGGCCGAGGTGCTCCGGATGTTTGTGCCTCGCCTCGACGAGGTGGATCAAGCGAAAGATAAAACGCTCCACGACCTCGCGAAGATTCTCGCCGAGACGCTTTCCGTCCATGCGGCGGCCACCGATCTTCTCGAGCGCGAGCCGTGGGATTTTGCGGCGGTGTATTTCGACACGATCGACCACGCGAGCCACCGGTTCATGCAGTTTCACCCGCCGCGCCAGGCGCGCGTGCCCGAGCGGGAGTTCGAGATTTACAAGGACGTCGTGGCCAACGTCTATCGCCATCACGATGCGATGCTCGGGCGCTATCTCGAACTCGCCGGGCCGGACGCTCACGTCCTCGTGCTTTCCGATCATGGATTCCACTCCGACGCATTCCGTCCGGGATGGATCCCGGCCGAGCCGGCCGGCCCGGCGGTCGAGCACCGGCACTTCGGGATGTTCGTGATGGCTGGCCCGGGGATCCGGCGGGGAGAACGGATTTTCGGAAGTTCGATCCTCGATGTGACTCCGACCGTCCTCGCACTTTTCGGGCTTCCGGTTGGCGAGGATATGGACGGGAGTCCGCAGTTGCAGGCATGGGAGGAGGCACCGGAGGTTTGCCGGATTCCGACATGGGACGATGTGCCCGGAGCGGATGGGCGGCATCCGGCTGGAACAGCACAGGACCCTCGCGCGGCGGCGGCGGCGCTCGAGCAGATGGTTGCCCTCGGCTACATCGCCCCGCTTCCGGACAACGCAGCCGAGGCGGTGCGCGAGACGACGCGCGAGCTGGATTACAATCTCGCCCGCGCACTGACCGACGCCGGCAAGCCGCACGAGGCCGCGCCGATTTTCGAGCGGCTTTGGGACGAATGTCCGCAAGAGCACCGGTTCGGGCTGCACCTGCTCGACGCACTCGCCCGCGCAGGCAGCATCCCGGATCGCCGTGCGGCGCTCGACAAACTCAAGCTTCGCGCGGAGGAATTTGCCTCCGAGGCCAAAGCAAAACTGGAGGCTTTGCCCGATGACGACGATGCCACCGATCCCGTGGCTCAGCGCAGCCCGGAAGCTCGGCGCAAGCAATTCGAGCGGCGCGGGTATTACGAGCGCGCCGCCGGGCTCGCTGTCCCGCTCCTGCGCGAGGAGATCAACCAGTGCCTGCTCGAAGGTAACAAGGCGGAAGCGGAGAGGCAGCTTGACGGGTTAATCGAAGGCGGCGAGCTGCCCTACTGGCTCGCCCAGTTTGCCGCAGAAAAGCTCGTTGCACTTGACCGGGGAGACGAGGCCCTCCCTCTGCTCGAAAAACTCTTGTCGGCCGATCCTGAGAACCCAGGGCTCGAAGCCTTGCGTGCCGAAATTTTCTACCGGAAAAAGGACTGGTATTCTCTGGTGGATGCGTCGACCGGGGCGCTTGGGCTCGTGTATTTCAACCCCCGCCTCCATATGTTCCTTGGCCTCGCGCTTTTGCAGCTCGGGCGCACGGACGATGCAAAAAACGAGCTTTTGGTTGCTGTGCGGCAGAACCCTGTGCAACTCCCCGCGCTAGAAGCGCTGGAAGGACTGTTCCGCGATGATCCCGCGAAGGCTATCGCGATCCGCTCAATGAGCGAGACATTCAAGGCCAAAATAGCCGAGCGCCGGATGCGTGCTGACGAGCCCCAGGTCCTGCTGGCCACCTACGAGTTCGCGGAGCTCTGCGATGCGCCGCCCGGTCAGGGCAATGCCTCGGAAGATCCGATTATCGTGACCGGGCTTCCGCGCAGCGGGACATCCCTGCTCATGCGGGTGCTCGGGGCCGGCGGAATCCCTCTCCTCGCCGACGCCGAGCGGCCGCCCGATGAGAGCAACCGCCTGGGGTATTTCGAATTCGCCTCGGTGAAAACGACTGCGCGCGACGCGTCGTGGATCGGGCAGGCGAAGGGAAAGGCCGTGAAGGTCGTCGCTCCGCTCCTGCGCTACCTCCCCTCAATACCCGCAACCATCATCGTCCTTCACCGCCCGCTTGCGCAGGTGCTCGCCTCGCAGGAGGCAATGAAAGCCCGCCTCGGAGCCGCATCGCAAGGAGTCGATCCCCAAACCCTATCCCGCCAGTTTGCCGCGATGATGGACCGGCTTCCCGGAAAGCTCGCCGAGCGACCGGAATGGCGCGTGCTTCACGTTTCCTTTGAAGCCACATTGGCCGACCCAGCCGGGCAGTGCGCCCGGATCGCCGCGTTCCTCGGCCCTCGCTTCGATCCCGCCCTCGCTGCCTCCGCTGTGGATCCCGCGCAGCGCCGCTTCGGCCCGTGAGCCGCACTTCACAGCGCCCGGATAGCGACGGACCGGACAGAGCCGGTCTCATGGTGCGGCAGATCATTCAAGGGCGTTGAGTCGTTCAGGCCCAGTGCTGCAAGCAGAGAAGCCGACGAGCTATTAAGCATGCCAGCGTAGAGATTCCCGGCGGTCAGTTCGAACGAATTATGTTCACAGTCGCCACAGTGCGCCGCTCATTCCGGCACGCCTGCGCTTCGCGTTCGGTGTCCAAGTTGATCCGCCAGCCGGGTTCACGAACGATGTCGGCCAGAACCTCCGCTCCCATGAACTCCAGTGCTTTGGCGGCAATCTTCCGGCGGTAGCTCTGCATCGTCGAATCACTCACGCCCACCTTGCGCGCAACATCCCGTAACGTCTTGCCGGCGCTCAGGAACTCCACGACCAATTGCTCGATGTGCGACAACTGATCCAGGAAGCGGTCCCAATCGAGCTTCCGAGCCGCGATGGTGCCGGGGTCTTCATGGTCGTTGCTGATCACATCCTGCAGCTCGAAGATCTCGAAGCCGCATTCGCTCTCGGCGACGATCTCGTTAAACGAATGCAGCCGGGTGCTGCTGTTGAGTTGGGTGCGGGACGCCATAACGTCCACCGTGCTTGAACCGTTGGCCCGGCGGCCACTCTTGAGGTGCTGGAGCGTGTAATAAGCGATGTTGCCGGGGGTGACCTTATCCAACTTTCCTTGTTGCTCCAGCCGGTCCACCATTTTGGCGGCCATGGTGATGCCGTCGCAGACGAGTTCCTGACGGTCTTCAGCGCCAACGCACAAAATGCTGTGCGGGACAGCACCGGCAATACGGGGAACAATTTCTTCCTGTAGAATCCAACCTGCTTGCGGGGACATAACGAATCCTTTCGATGATGGTTACGGGAAACGAAAAATCCCCGGCACTGAAAAGCGCCGGGGACTGACAGAAAGAATTCTCTGTCACTATTTATAGCACGAAAGGAGGGGCGGTTGCATCAATGGCAGGTTTGAATAACAATGCTTCTGCCTCTTATAAACGCGACCTGAATTTGAAATCCGTTGTATCCCGCGTTGTATCCCGCGACGCTTTTTTTGAGGGTATATGGAGTGATGTAGTGGTAGGACGAAATTTAGCGAATGCGTAAAACACTCAATGTTTACAACCGTTATGTAACGGTGATGGCGGATGAGATGAAATGGAGTAGAATACCTTATTAAGCTCCGAAGTCAAACGCTCTATCCAATTGAGCTACGGATGCGCCCGCACAAATTACCAGCCAGACCGCCCGCAATCCAGCCTCGGTGAAATCAAAGTGCGCCGACCGGACCCCGGGCGTAAATCCGGTGGTAAATTTCTTCTTCGCGTCTTTGCGCCTTCGTTGTTAAGCTTTTTCCATGTCTGCCGAACAACCACCGGTGCCCGCGTCGCCGAATGCGGATCGCAAAACTTTAGACCAGCGCAACGCCATGGGCGAGCTGGAGCGCATCCGCCACTCGTGCGCGCACGTCCTCGCCACCGCCATCCTGCGCCTGTGGCCCGATGCGCAATTCGCCTACGGCCCGCCGGTGGAAAATGGTTTTTACTACGACCTCGAATGCTCGCATCGCATCTCGCCCGAAGATTTTGAAAAAATCGAGGCCGAGATGAAAAAGGAAATCAAGGCGAACAACACCTTCGAGAAACTCGTCGTCACGCGCGAGCAGGCGATTGCCGACGCGTCAAGCGGACGGCTCGGTGGACTCGGCGAACGCCCCGGCAACGCCAGCAAGTTCAAGCTCGATTTGCTCAAGCAGATTCCCGAGGGCGAGCCGATTTCCTATTACAAGAACGGCGATTTCATTGACCTATGCGCCGGGCCGCACGTGATGCGCACCGGCAACATCGGCGCGTTCAAGCTCACCAGCGTGGCCGCCGCGTATTACAAGGGCGACGAAAAAGGCCCGCAGCTCCAGCGCATCTACGGCACGGCGTTCAAGAACAAGACCGCGCTCGACGAGTATTTCAAGATGATCGAGGAGGCCAAGCGCCGCGACCATCGCAAGATCGGCGCGGAGATGGGGCTGTTCGCGATTGACACGGAATTTGTCGGGCCGGGCATGCCGCTGTGGCTGCCCAAGGGCACGGTGCTCGTCGAGGAACTGGAGAAGCTGGCCAAGGAAACCGAATTCGCCGCCGGCTACGTCCGCGTCCGCACGCCGCATCTGGCGCGGGAGAAAATGTATAAAACTTCTGGGCATTTGCCGTATTACGCGGAGTCGATGTTCCCGCCAATGGAAATGGACGAACACCGCGCCAACCGCAAGGAAATCGAGCAACGCATCGCCGAACTGGAAAAACAACTGGCCGATTACGCGAAGAAAAAGTCCGGCGGTTAATTGCCCGCCTGCCGCTGCCACTCCATCATAAACGCAGTGGGTGAAATTACATTACATCCTCGGCGTTTGTCCGGTGGGTAATCAGCAAGATTTCCCGTAACCAAAAAATCTGCCGATGCTGCCAACGCCACTTCGAGGAATGGCTCATCGTCTCGGTCGGGCAAATCCAAATTGGATTGTTCGCTGGCATCAACCGTCAGTCCGTCCGCCTCAATTTTGTTCAGCACTTCGCGCACGCGCTTGGGGTCAAACTTGAAACGCGGACGGGCGAGGACTTCGGCATACTCGGCAAGGATGCGTTCGTCATGACAGACTTGGATTGCGCCCGACAAAACCAACGCGAGAACCTGGCCGGGATTTCCTTGAGACTGGAGCAGACCCGACACGACGATGTTGGTGTCGAACACGATTTTCATTTCCGGCGGCGGGCGCGACGGCTGGCGGCGATTTCGGCATCAATGTCGGACATGGAGAAACCCGCCGTGCCGTTTCCGGCAGCGGCTTGGTGCAAACTGGCCTGCGCTTGCAGCGCGCGGACGCTGCGCACGAGCGCACGCGTGGATTCCACCGACGCGGACGCGATGCGGAGCAACACCGCGATGGGCTGGCCTTTGGACGTGATGACCAAGTCGTCTTTGCTGGCTGACTTGAGCCATTGTTTTGCTGGCTTTTTCTTCAACTCACTGACTGACATCGTGCTCATGCCGGTTACGTTAGTTCGGAATTGATTGCCGGGCAAGCCGGTTTTGTTTTCGTCTTCCGTCTGCCGTTATTAAAGTCGCTTGGCCGCAGCTTTGCGGGCTTTGGCGATGATCTTTTCGAGGTCAACTTCCAAGACCGCCGTGATGCGGAGCAACGTGTCCAGCGTGGGATTTTGGACTTCCTGCTCGACGTAGCTGACGGTTTGCCGCGAAACGCCCGCTTTTTGCGCCAGCACATTCAGGGAAAGGCCGCGCTTTTCGCGTGCCTCTTTTAAGAGACAAGCGACTTGAGAACTGATAGCGTCGTTTAGTTTTGCAACCGGCACATGGAAGCAATACCGAAAAAAGTGGTTGACGCCGGATGCCAGAATACTTACATGGTAAGAACACGAGAAAGAAAATCTATGAAACAGAAACTTCTTCAAGCGATGTTCGCGGCGCTTCTCTGCGTGAACGCAAACGCGCAAATCAACAGCGGCAGCAACGGCAGTGATGGTGCATTCAATCCCGCATCAAGCATTGTCATTAACATGGCTGACCACCCAAATGGTATTTATCAATATTCATCCGTCACCATTTCCAACGGGGTAACGGTGTCATTCACTCCAAATGCCAACAACACACCGGTTTTTTGGCTCGTGCAAAGCAATGTCGTCATCAATGGAAAGGTGGATTTGTCGGGACAGAGCCTAAATAATGCACAAGGTGGGTTGGGTGGTCCGGGTGGAGGGGCTGGCGGAAACGGAGGCAGCGGTAGCTATCCCATTGCTAGTTCTGGATTGGGCGCGGGCGGAGGATCGCCAGGTTACAACATTAATCCGAGCAATTATGTCTGTGCCGGACAAGCATCATTCGGAACAATGGGAAATCAATCAGGCCCGTCAGGCCCAACAAACCAATTCCAATACTTTCAAGCTGCGCCTGGAAGTGTTTACGGGAACAATTTTCTCATTCCGCTTTTGGGCGGGTCTGGTGGTGGTGGTTATTCCAGCAGCGGCGGTGGCGGCGGCGGTGGGGCAATACTTATAGCGGCAAATGGTAGCATCAATATAACAGGTGTCATTTCTGCAAACGGCGGAAATGGTTACATCAGCAGCTATGGCAATACTTATGGCAATGGTGGCGGTGGTAGCGGAGGAGCGATTCGCTTGGTCGCACCAATAATTTCAGGTAGCGGAGCACAAATTTATGCGAATGGGGGAGCAGGTTTTTGTGGTGTCGGGTATAATTCGTATTATCAATATTGGCAGGCGAATTATAACAGTGCAGGAAATGGGCGGATACGTTTTGACACCTACCAAAATAATTTCAGTGGATACACTTCAGATGCTTTCACTCAAGGTTCGCAGTTTATCATCATTCCATCAGCAGGCCAGTTACCGCAATTGACTGTTACGAGCGTTGGCGGTGTTGTCATTTCCGCTTCACCAACGGGCGTGTTGTCCACGCCGGATGCCGTCCTTTCCGCACAGCAAAATAATCCCATTCCTGTTGTCGTGAGTTGCGCCAACCTGCCGTTGAATACGCAAATCACCGTGAGCGTGAGGCCAGCGAACGGCGCAGCGGTAAGCGCCACAGGCTACAACAACACCGGCACGCTCTCATCCAGCACGGCAACCATTTCGATAACCATTCCGCGTGGTGGCGGCCAGATTTACGCCACGGCTGCAACCTCAAATTAACAAATTTGCATGAGGACTTGGCGGCAACTTGCAGTCATTGCGGTTTTGCTTCTGCAATCGTTGCCCGTTTTTGCCGACGACGTGATTACCAATTTCATGTCGCCGATTGTGAGCTATCAAAACAACGAGGATTTTAGCAGTGAAAGTTTGACGAATGGCGGCGTTCAATCGCCGGTAGTCAGTTTTCAATATCTTCAAAATTTTGGTAGCGCGGTTTTCACGAACGGCGGCATCATGTCGCCGATTGTCAGCTATCAGTATTACGAGTGGCCGGGCAGCGGCATCCTAAATCTACAATACAGCCCGACGGTGAGTTATTATTATCCGTTTCTTGACACGCCGCCGTTGACAATCGTTCCCACAAACCGAACGCCAACGACCGCCGAAATCACGCCGCAATTAGCCGCGTTGCCAACGCCGTCGCAGTTGATGGCATTTCATGGCGGAATCTTCACGACGAATCTGGCTTCAATTGATCCGAATCAAATGACGGTCGTGCTGACGCATGGCTGGAATGACGACCCTTATTCTTGGGCGACAAGCATGGCCAATTTGATTCACAACAATCTTCCGAGTCCGAGTCCAAACATCGTGGCATGGGACTGGTCGCTCACGGCAAAATCCGCTCCTGACGATCCGGGAATTCCGGCGGCACAAACCGGAGATCAGGGAAGGGCGTTGGGCGAAAAACTTTTGCTCACGCTCGGCGCGAATTATTCCAAGCCCATTCACTTTGTCGGCCACAGTCTTGGAACTTTGGTCAACGCTTCCGCCGCGAATTATTTGCAGGGCGCGAATTGGGCAAATGAAGATGTATCGCCCACGCCGTGGCTGGCAACGAACATGCAAATGACGCTGTTTGACGAGGCGGAAGTGGCGACGGGACAAAGCGGTTGGCTGAACGGAATCCGCACGCTGATTGGATGGAATGGAAATCCGCTTGAGCCGAAGCCGTCTTATTATCATCCGCTGCCAAAACAATTCGCATGGGCGGATAATTATGTGTCGGCCTTTGGCCTGCTGCATCCCGAAGCGGCGAATGTGATTCTGACGAAAGGCTCGCCAACGGACGCGCCCAATCCGCTGGGTTTGTATAACGAATTGCAGGCGTTTCACGGTTATCCGATGAACTGGTATGATGAGACGATTCAGACGGATGTTTCGGCGATGGGATTTTTGTGGTCGTTTGAACGCGGCGGCTGGTTCTCGCAAGCCCCGGCAACCAACTCGGTTTATGTCCAATCCGGTTCGGAATGGAATTTGTCGGCGACAAACTGGAATTACGGAACAAATTATTTGAATGCGCGGTTTCAACAATATCAAAGCGCGCTGGTGGACTCATTCGCTCAATTTGCGGTTGGCTTCGTGAACGGTTCGGCGTCGGGGCTTTGGGATGTTGATACCGTCGAGTGGTTGTTCAGCTTGAACACAACTCCGGCAAATGTCGCCGCGCCGCAACTCAAGGCGCATCCGCTTGGCCTGACTCCAAACGGTTCTGGCGGCAGCGCAAACATTCCGGCGTATGCGTGGATTCCTTTGTTCGTTCCGACGAACGCGGTTGCAATGTCGTTCGACTATAAAATTCAAGGCGACTGGCAAAGCGATTCGCTGGCGGCGGCGTTTAATGGCACGAATGTTTTGTTGATTGCCGGGAACGAGATTCAAACCAATGTCACTTTCAGCAGTGGAGCGATTGACGTTTCGACTTTTGCGGGTCAGACGAATGAATTTTTCATTGGCATCATTGGCGGCACGTCCACGAATGCGCAAGTGACGGTTCAAAATCTGGCATTTGCTGTTTCGTCGCCGCCGTTATTGCAAGCGCAAACAGGCAATGGCAGTTTGATTTTGTCTTGGCCGCTTTCGGCAGCAAACTACGTTCTTCAAACCAGCACCAACTTGATGGGCACGAATTCATGGTCGGCAGTTCCGAATGTTCCGGCTATCGTGAATCTTCAAAACGCAGTCACCAATTCGGCTTCCGACAGCGCGAGGTTTTATCGGTTGAAGAAATAGCCTTCTTTGCGCCTCCGCGTCTCCGCGTTAAAAATTGAGATTTCATTGCGGTTCGCGGACGGCTATTTTCTCCGGCATGTCTGCCATTTTGAAAGACGAAGAATTTGTTGCCGTTGAAGCTGCCGTCAAAGCCGGCGTTGTGCCGCAGTCCGTGGCTGCCGCGTTCAACGAGTTGTCCGCGTTGCGCGCGGAATTAAAAAAACTCGGCCAGCCGGAGAGTTATTACCTCAAAGCCATGAACTGTCCGCATCATCACCGCATCTTTGCGGCGGAACCGCACAGTTACCGCGACCTCCCGTTGCGTCTCGCGGAATACGGCACTTGCTATCGCTACGAGCAGAGCGGCGAGTTGTTCGGCCTCATGCGCGTGCGTTCGCTCAACATGAACGACGCCCACATCTATTGCACCGAGGAGCAGTTCGCCGACGAGTTCCGCGCCGTGAACGACATGTATCTGAAGTATTTCAAAATCTTCGGCCTCGAAAAATATCAGATGCGCTTCAGCACGCACGCGGCGGAAGGGCTGGGCAAGAAATACGTCAACGAACCGGAGTTGTGGAAGAAGACCGAGGACATGGTGCGCAAGGTGTTGATCGAATCCGGCATCAACTACGTGGAGGTCGCCAACGAGGCCGCGTTCTACGGACCGAAGATTGACGTGCAGGTGTGGAGCGCCATCGGCCGCGAATTCACCATCGCCACCAACCAGGTGGACTTCGCCGTGCCCGCCAAGTTCGGCCTGACCTATCGCGACAAGGACAACTCGAACAAGACGCCGCTGTGCATCCATCGCGCGCCGCTGGGCACGCATGAGCGGTTCATCGGTTTTCTCATCGAGCATTACGCGGGCAACTTCCCGCTCTGGCTCGCGCCGGATCAGGTGCGCGTCATCACGCTCAACGACGACGCGGCTTTGATCGACTACGCGAAGGGCATCGTGAATGAACTTCGCGCGAACATGGTGCGCGTGGAATCGGATTTCAGCGCGACGCCGTTCAAAGCGAAAATCGCCGATGCCGAAAAAACCCGCGTTCACACGATGCTCGTCATCGGCGGTCGCGACATGGAAGCCGGACAAGTTTCCGTGCGCCTCCACCACGGCGGTCCGCAAGGTGCGAAGCCGAAGGCGGAAGTCGTGGCGAATATTCTGGCGAGCATCAGGGAGCGAAAAGCATGAAAAGATATTCGTCACTTTGCTATTGGTGACGCTGTCTGGCTGGCAGTTGCAGGCCGAAAATCAACCGGCGTCCAGCACGAATTATTTGCGCGACGTCGTGGTGCAGTTGTAGAAGCAATACCCCAAAAACCGCACGATAAATATCGTCTGCCACGGTCACAGTGTGCCGTCCGGCTATGCCAAGACGCCGCTGGTGGACACCTTTGCCGCCTATCCCGACCGGTTGCATCATGCGTTGAAGGAGCGTTTTCCCTACGCGGTCATCAACGTGATTGTCACCGGCATTGGCGGCGAAAAGCGTTTCGCGGACGAGGTGTTGACGCACCGGCCGGACGTGGTGGTGATTGATTATGCGTTAAATGATCGCGGCATCGGTCTAAGCCCGCGCAATGTTAGATTAGGCGTTTATTCTTTATCAGACCTTAAGAGCTGCGAACGCAAAAATGATTGGGCGGGGCGTTCCAGAAAATGGTAGCTGCAGAAGGAAATAGGAAGTAGCACGGCAAAGAACAAAGGCAGCGCCCAAGGTGAACTAAAAAACGACGCAGAAATACCGAGCGAATATATAACAATCATAAATAGGATTTGCAGTGGAAAATGCAACAAGTAGGTCGAGTAGCTAAGGTCGCCCAGCATCGCTACCCGCCGTCCCAAAGTTCCTCGCCAGGTTTCCCAAGATGCAAGCGTAATGAGAGTAAGAGGGAAAAGAACAAGCTCATAAGAACCTTTGGAAAATCTCAAAATCACTCTACCAATAAAATCTGCGAATTTCATCTGGTCATGACCAAAAAAAGTCTGGTAGACCGAATAGAGATAGTTGTTTTCCGCCTCCAGCGGGATAAGCAACCAGAGAACCAAAGTTGCCGCCCCCAAAATTTTGCAATCCGAAGCGGAGACTTTTTTCCGATACAAAAATAAAAAAACCCGGAAAGAAAGTCCGCCAATGAAAAATGACAGCACGCCCCGCGCAATCAGAAGGCAATGCCCGTGATGAATAAACCAAAATTCCCCAATCAAGGTATAGGCGACCAGATGCCACCAACGGATGCAGTCGATCCGGCACACAAGAAAAAACATGGCATAAAGGACAATTTCGACAGAAACAGACCAAACCGGGCCATTAAATGAAACTTGAGAAATCCCCCACCAGCCGGAAGTAAAGAACAGTTGGCCAATGAAATGGATGACGTCATTGTTGCCACAGACAAACCATGACCCAAAAAGCTGGCACATCAATATCTGCCCGCCGGCGACCAGCAGGAGGGTTGCCAGATGCAATGGGTAAAGCCGGGAGAACCTTAAAACAACGAACTCTTTTGCGGAGATCGCCTGTGATTGGATTTTCCCAGAGTAAAGCCAAAAAAAGATAAAGCCCGAAAGACAAAAAAACAGATCCACCGCCCGCCAGCCGTTATTAAAAAACCGCTCCAAGATGAAATGAAAGGGGAATTGGGCAAACGCTATGACGAATGTCTTGTCCTGATAATAAAACATATTTTCCCAATGAACCATGACCACAGTCAGTGCGGCCAGTCCCCGTAAGGCATCCAATGAATAAAAACGTTGGGGCAGGTGGTTCATGCTGTTTGATCTCAACGCGCCAAAAAACTTCCTTCACGTCGCGCGGTTAAGCACGCCCGCAAAAGGCAAAACGACCCGACTGGCAATTTCTGCCGGTGTGACCGTGCGAACAAACTGGCAGAAACCACCGGCTTCAGCAAACCAACAATATCTTGGTCCGCCGGTCGGCTAACAAAAAGCTGTGCAGGCTTTGGTCCCCCCCCAGATGCAAACCCGGCGCAACGCTGCCGTGGCCAAGCTGGATGGATTATTCTGCCCCGATGGAGTTTTTAAAATTTAGCAGGGCGTCCAAAATAATGGGGGCTGGATCGGGGTTTTGAACCGGATGCAAACTGGCCGTTTGATCGGTCGCCATTTTGGGCAACCGGGGACAATAGAAAACCATTCCCGGATATTTTTGCCTGAACGCCTGGCACAGGGTTTCTCCGGCTCGCTTTGCCAGAGCGTATTCCACAAAATTACCGGGCATTTCATCAAGGAAGACCGTGGACGGGTAAAATACATGTCGCAGCCCAAGCCGTTGCAGGGATTCGACTACTCCCGCAAATCCATTTACAAAGTAATTACAAAAAGAATTAAACAGCACCGCTGAAAATTTTTTGTCGGACGCCGAAATCAAAGGGCTGGCGAAATAATAAAGATGCGTGGGCGCGGCAAGGCCAGACCAGTCCGGTTGCGGACGGAGAACATCCAACTCGCAAAGGCTGGCAAGTCCGCCGCCCGCCAGAATTTCATCAACGACCATCTGGGCCTCCGTCTTGCCCACGTGATAGGTCAACTGCACCTGAGCGCCACCGGCAGCCAGAAGTTTGGCCGCTACCTCGCCCAACCCGCGCGAGCCGCCAACAATCAGCGCACGTTGACCGGCGAAGGTTCCGGCTTGCACCAGTTTTTTTTGGTCCAGGAATGAGGACTGGACTTGTGGCTGGGGGCGGAGGAACGCCTTGATGTTGCCGTTTAGTCCGGGCGCGACCACGGCCAGCAAGGCCAGACCATAGCGTTCGTCATATTCAGAAACCGCATATCTGATTTTTTCCAGATCGCCGGTATTGCCGGCCGTCAGTTTCAGCTCAGAAAAAATAGAATGCAGGCCCGGACACTTGACGCCAACCAGCCGAGTCATCCCCAAAAGGCTGGCAGACTGCACCGGGCAAAACCGCTGCGAAAGGTTCGGGAAAAGTCTGCGGGCGAGTTCGGGTTGCCAATGGAGATCCAAAAAGCCAGTGCAGGATTGAATCGTCTCCCGGTTCAGGAAATCGGGCGGAGATTGCTTGGGCGCGGTCGGCGAAACTGCCTCTACGGGAATAGACCAGCCGACCGACCATTCAAACATCATCCGGACTACGATTTCATCCTGTTTGAGCAGGTTAATTCGCACACGATTCTTCGCTGCGGAAACTAGGTTGAATCGCACTTCCTGATCCAGTCCAATCGGCTTCGAGAAGGCCACCTGAAGGTGTTGCAGCCGCACGGATTCGGAATGGCCTGCCAACCACTGATCCAACGCCCACATCAACGAATGCACCCCATGCACAATCGGCTGGCCAAACAAAGTCCGTCGTGCCACCACCGGATCCAAATGCAACGGATTGTTGTCGCCCGATAGTTCGGCGAAAGCGATTTGATCCGCGAGTGTAAAAATACGATGCTGCATCAGGTGCCTTGTTCGTTACGGCTTCAATACGCTTAACATCTCTTTTATCTGGTCAAACGTGCAGGCGAAAAAGATCAGGCTGGCGGCAAAATAGCAAAACGTCAGCAGCACGGCGGCGGCGCGAACCCAACGATTGTCGTTATATTTTTTGTAACCGTCGCGCCCCAGCCGTTTTTTCAGAAAAATGGTGTAATAGTGGACCACCACGACGCCCAAAGATTGCGCGGCCCCAAAGGCGACAAAGTTCCAACCGGCGCCGTGCCAGACGCCAACGAGCAGGAAGACAATGGTGATGGTGATTGCAATGGCGTGGTCGGCCAGTTGGATGCCCATTCTGCCGACGAGGAATTTCGAAAGCGGCGAGAAGACGACATCGCGCATCCACGTCGAGAGCGTGATGTGCCAGCGGTTCCAGAAATCCTTCATGTTACGCGCGGCGAAGGGATTGTCGAAATTCTCCGGCACGGGAATGCCGATCAGGCCGGCGGCACCGATGGCCATGTCGCAGAAGCCAGAAAAATTCAGATAGAGATAAAGGTAATAAAACAGCATTGCCACCGGCAGATCCATCCAACGATGCGGATGGTCATTCAGCAGCAGACCGGAATAGGTGAGCTGGTTGCAAAGATTGGCAAGGAATTCATATTTCACCGCACCGATGAGGATGCGCAGCGCCGCGCGGCCGGCCGGCACGTTGTGTTTCTCCGTGAACCCCCGCCGGAAATTCTGGTAGGTGTTGATGGGGCCGACGGACATCGTAGGTAGGAAAAAGGCGAAATTTATATACTCGAGAAAGGTTGGCTGCTTCACCACGCCATTGCGGACTTCCAGCACCAGCCGGCTGCAACGGAACGCGAGATAGGAAATTCCAATCATCTGTGGCCCGCCGCGCCACGTTTTGCCGAGCGCGCGGCCGAGCGCCGCATACCATTCACCGGGCACATAGCGGACAACGATAAGTGCCGCGATGGGCGCGAGGAAGGCGACCCACGGCCACAACCCCCGCCGCGTGGCGAAAAGTAGCAGCGCCAGATACAGGCTTACGATGAGCACCAAGTAAATGCCAAAGCGCAAAACAAAATGCTCATTTCCGCCGTAAAACAGAAAGCAGAAAACCCCGGTCAGGTTCAGCGCGGCAAAAATAAATTCACGTATTACGCCGGACAGACAGCGCATAATCAAACGACCTATACAGACGTAGACCAGTAGCCCGCCAATTAGAGTGGTTGAGGACATGGTCAGAAGCCTTGGTAAACCGGATGATTGTTGAAAAACTCCACCGGGGTATTCAATACTAACCAGAGTGCGGTTAGGGCGAGTGCCACCACCAATAAGTAAATAAACAGGTCAATGGCTGATTTCATACAATTGCACGATCGCCGGGGTGATGAGCGGCGTGAAATAATCCATGCCGTTGGCGTTGAAATGGGCCGTATTGAAAAACAACCGGTGCCGTTCCTCGTTGGTCAGTCCACCAAACAGTTTTATCGCCGGAATACCAAGCAGATGGAAATCCGCTCCAAAAATCTGTGTCCAATCCGTGCGCTCCCGCAGGGCAGATTCATCCGCATCACTAATTACAGGCAGATGGAGCATGACCAGTCGGCAGCCGTTGGCGCGGGCCAGCTCCCCGAGTTTGCGGGCAAAATGCACCTGCCAGGCCGGCAACGGCGCTGAATCAATTTGAAAATGAGTTTTTCCAGCGGATGGCCAAATCTCCACATCTGCCGGCGTGACGCCGGTGGGGGGCGTGAACGGCGTAAACGCGGTGAAGTGGTCGCTCATCGGGTCGTAGTTGAAGCCAAGTTCCGAGCGAGTGCAGCCGCAGAGTTTTACGATGCTGGTCGAGCCGTAATGCTGTTCCCAGTAATTTTGCGGCACGGTGACCAGTGGCGCCGGCAGGTTTGGACGGAGTCGCGCCAGCAGATTTTTTGGCAGGCCCAGAAGCGCGGCGCAATAATAGACGGCTTGGTCAGATGCCGGTAGCCCGGTAAGAACACCGGCATCATCGGCATAGCGGAAAAACGCTGAAATCTGAGCGTTACGAGCCATCTGCGGGTTCTCATCGTAAATCACCAGCATCCGCACCCGCCGGTGTTTCAGCAAATCCTTAGCGATTAAATAAAGTGCGTCGTAGCCCGCCCCGCCCCAACCGACCGTCCGCGCGACCGCCGGGCGCCCCAGTTGTTTACCCAATTCCGCCTGCACATACGGCGTGTCCACTGCGTGCAGGATGTGGGACGATCCCATGAAGGCGATGTCAATCGCGTTGGTCTCCTGAAAAATCTGGTTTTGAATCCAGGGATACGGCCCAGAACCCCAGCTTTTGCTCGCATATATCTGTTCGCGTGGCGGCAGTAAATTTTTTCCAATCACAAGCGGCGCCAAGAGCAACACCATAAGCAACGCGGTAAAGGCCGCTGCCTGCGCAATCGAACTGAACGCCGGACGCATCACGGTTCCAATTGGCGCTTGAGGATTAAATCGGCGAACTCGCCAATGTTCTTGGTATTCTCCACCTCGCCCACGCGAAACCGCACGCCGAAAGATTTTTCCACTGCCACCATGAGCGAAATGTGTGTGAGTGAATCCCATTCCGGAACGTCCTTCGCGCTGATGGCCGGGGTTAACACAACCGGCTCTAGAAACAGGTTGTCGAAAACAGTTTGTAGTTTGGCAATTACTTCAGCTTGATTCATAGGCGTGGCGGACAATTTTTATTTTTGCCGGGATGGGCTGAAATATTTTCAGCCGAAGTTCAAATTCTTTCTTTTCTTCGGATTCGTTCGTCAGAGTAAAGCCCATCTTGCCGTAAAAATCACGCACCATCTCGTTCTTGGGCGTCGGCAGGTAAGTCCCCAGCAGGGACTGGCAATTCTTCCATTTGGCCAGGCGGACGAGTTCGTTCAAAACAATTTCCTCCACGCCGCGCTTCAATACGCGGCAGCTCATCAGCCAGGTGTCTATCTTCATCGTGTCACCGGCCTTTTCGCCGATGACGATGGAAATCAAACCGTGGTCGCCGAACCGGTCCTTGAGCCGCACGGAATAGCCGATGAAATTCGGGTCGTGCATCACGGCGGTGACTTCGGCCTCGCTGCGACGGCGCGTGGTGAGGTTGAACTGATTGCTCTTGTTGATGAGCTGCGACAGGCGCGGCACGTCCACCGGCGTGAACTCGCTGATGCCCGCCTCCATCTGCAGCGATTCCAGATACGCGCCCATGTCCGTGACGGACGACTCCAGCGCCTTGCGCTGCGCGTCGGAACGATACTGGCTGGTGCGCTCGGCGTCCTCGGCGGTGATGTTGCGTGGCTCGAACAAACGTGAGTCCGCCAACTGTCCGACGTATTCCGATGGATCGGGGCCGAGCAAAATCGTCGTCACCGCCGGCACGAACTGCCGGACGATTTCGATTTCCGCCGGGTTGTCGTCCACGAATACAAAGCTGTCGAGGCCAAGATTCAACTCCGGTGCCATCGCGCGGATGTTTTCCGATTTCGGTTCCCAGTTGGCCTTGAAGGAAACAATGTCCTCCATTTTCAAAACCATGTCGGGATGTTTTTCAAACGGCTCGGCGGCTTTGGCAAAATCATTTTTGCTGCACACGGCCAGCAGCACGCCGCGCTGCTTGAGCGTGGCGATGTATTTTTGAAACGCCTTGAACGCCTCGCCGCGCGGCGAAGTGTCGCCGAGTTCAATGCCTTCCAAACCGTCGTCCGCCACCACGCCGCCCCAAAGCGTATTGTCCAAATCCAGCACCAGAACTTTTTTCGGCGCGCGCTTGAGCGACAGAATGAGTTGCGCCACTTCGCGCGCCAATTCCACCAGCAGCGCGGAGGAGCAAGGCTGCTTGCTTTCAAACCACGAGCGTTCGTCACGCGCGGCAAGGCCGCCGAGCCGGTTCGCGAGAAATTCCCAGTCGCAGATGTGTAGATACGACGGCGCGTTCAAGCCGAGTTCCAAATTCACCCATTTGCGAAAACTCCAATCCGAGCCGAGCGCGCGCGCGCGGAACGCACCGAGGTCGTGCCGCGCGGGAAGCATGAAATTCGTCGTGATGACTTCGGCGCGCGTCTTTTCGTTCACCTTGCGCGCAAGCTCCAGCAGCGAATCTACGGTGCGCTGCGCCTCGGCTTGCACAAGCTCGCGCGGGTCGGTGAGCTTGCCGGTGTAAACGCAGCGGCGCTCCGCCGGTAGCATGAAAACGACCTGCGGCTTGAACGCATACAGCTCGCTGTCGTCGTCCATGACCTCGGAAATGTAATTATCGTAGTCGCCGAGCCAAAGCTCAATGGGCGTGCTCTGGATTTCGCAAAAATGTTCGAGTAATTCGTGCAGCGGATAGAGGCTGTAGCCGCCGACCAGCGCCAGTCGGGTTTTTATTGGTGCGGCGACCGGTGGAGACATTTTTCGGGCGTGCGCTTTTTTTCGCAGCGACGAGAGAAAAAGCAGTTCGTCAAAAGCCGCCGCCTGTCGGGTGAGGGCAAGCAAATGCTCCCAAAATCTCGGGTCCCCGTTCAAGAGCAAGGTTTTTAACTCACTGAAGTCCATGTGGTGAACATTTCTACTTCATATTGCCGCCAGCGGAATGGTTGGACTGGAGATATTTTGCCGCCAGTTCCCAACCTTTCGATAATCCGCGCCGGTGGGCTTTTTGGATTGCTTGCTGTTCGTGGGGAATGTGATGGGTTAAGCGGTGAACCAGCCAGCGCAAGGAATCAATCCAAGTTGGTGGTCTAGGTTGCTGGATTGGCAGGCCGCGAAGGGCGCGAAACACCAACAGTGAGGCGGCATCGCCCTCGGCGTGACGCACAAAATAATCTAGCGTCAGTCGACCGGCAGGAATCAAATGCGTTAGCCGCAGGCGGGTGGATTTGCCGGTGCCCAGACCCAGATCAAGTGCGCAGTGGGCCAGATCCGCATCTTCATAAGCGCTTAGGGCGGATCCTTTCCGCCCCAAAGCCCGGGCCCCTTCATTTTGACAGCGCGCCAGAAATTTTTGACAGACCTCCTTGCGGACGCACATTCCCGCTCCTGGCGGTATGGTGGTGAAGCCTTCGCGCAGATTGCTCCAGATATCTTCTTTGACTTCTTGAACCGTCAACCGCCACACTTCGTCGCCAACCCAATCTGGAAGTTTTGTTTCATATTCAGGGAGACAACTGCCGCCCCAGATGCCGACGAAAGGCCATTCGGTGCCAACCGTCAGTGCCTGTTCCAGATAATCTGGTGCCAGCACCGTGTCATCATCCACAAAAACCAGAATGGCTCCACTCGCTTCGCGGATGCCGCGCAAACGCGCCGGGGTCAAACCCAGTTCTTCCTCGCGGACATGGCGGGCGTTGGGGTGCCAGGAAAGATCAAAGCGGCCGGCCAACGGGGCGGCCGACGCATTGTCCACCAGCAGCAATTCCCATTGATGGAGCGGCAGAGTTTGGGCGCGCAACCCGGCCAGCACCCGCCGCAGATAATCTTTACGCGGGTTGTGCGTGCAGAGAATGACGGAGATATTAAGCATTATTTTCTAGCAACGGCAGCAATGACAATATACCAAGTCGGAGTTGGGCTTCCTAGCTGCACTTTGACGATTTTATCCTCCGGCCACCATCGGTCTGCGAGTTTGTAAAGGAACGGGAATATCTTGCTGTATGGCAAACGAAATGCCTTGAATAGGAATTTTCGAAAAAAAGATTTTGGCGGTATAGTCACAAACAAAGTTCTCGTAAAAATAAGTAATGCCGCGCGCATGCCACAAGTCAACTTGTAGATGTCTGGGTTCTTGAAGCCTGCTGCTTCCAAATCACGAGTTAATCCGCTATCAGTCCACCTTTGAAAATCATATGGGGAACCATGCTCATCCCAGATTCCGTGCGTGGTGAGAATTAACTTACCACCCGGCTTGAGTAGCCGGAAACATTCTTTGAAATATACGTCAGGGTTAACGACGTGTTCGGATACCTGTGTGGAAAGAATTATGTCAAATGTTTCGTTTACCTCGCCAATAGTGGAATCAGGCTTGATTATATATTGTAAACTCCCAGCATCAATGATGTCGGCTCGACGATAATCCGCGTAGGGAAAATATTTTTTGTAGGGCGATGCGCCTGCGCCATAATCAAGCAATGTCAACGAGGTGTTTGAAGCGTGAGATTTGATGAATTCATTTAGATCAACTAGATGGGGATAAGTTGCGTCTGAATATACCGGCATAGTTTTGTATAAAACATGAAGCGGGCTATTCCATAGATCATTGACAAGCGGTTCGGTTTGCGTGTGTTTCATTTGTTGATTGTCCAATTGGCCGGTAGATGAACTGGTCCAACATATTTTGGAGATGGCGCGTTGAGTGGGGTGTGTATAGAAACAAAATTAAATACAACTGCACTTTCTTGGTGTTCAATAGGTGACCAGCCATCGCTCAACCACACAGAAATGGAATAGCGTCCCGACCAGAGCGGCAACACCTCAAAGGTAACGGTAGCTTCACCTTCCTGTCCGTCCACCGGTCGGACAGTGGGCGGATGGTAAAGGGTGTTGGAACCGAAAATTGGGCTGCCCCCCTCGGTGTAAATGACAATGCCAAAGGTTGGATTCACGACTTTGCTGGAAAACCGGTAGCCGATTTTTATAATTAAGCGGCCTTGAATTAAGGCATCCTGATCCAGAGTCAGCCAGCGCAAAGCCCGTGTTTCATTTGCGGCTGTAAATTTATTAGAGAGCTTACCAGAATTTGTAATGTATTCACGCGTGACTTGTTCAACCGCGCCGGCGGTTTCAATCTCTCCGGCGTGAAGCAAAATCGCTCGGCTGCAAAGTTTGGAGATCAAATCCATGTTGTGGCTGACAAACAAAACGGTGCGGCCGCCTTTGCCGGAAACTTGTTCCATCTTGCCGAGGCATTTCTTTTGGAACTCCATATCGCCCACCGCCAGCACCTCGTCCACGATCAGAATCTCCGGTTCCAGATGCGCCGCCACCGCGAATGCCAGTCGCACATACATGCCGCTGGAATAGCGTTTCACCGGCGTGTCCAGAAATTTTTCCACCTCGGCGAACGCCACGATTTCGTCGAACTTGCTCCGGATCTCCGCCCGGTGCATGCCCAAAACGGCGCCGTTGAGAAAAATATTCTCGCGCCCGGTCAACTCCGGATGAAAGCCGGTGCCGACTTCCAACAGGCTGGCGACACGCCCGCGCAGGCGGATTTCACCGGTGCTCGGCTCGGTAATGCGGCTCAACAATTTCAACAGCGTGCTTTTGCCCGCGCCGTTGCGGCCGATGATGCCCATGACTTCGCCCGGTTTGATTTCAAAGGAGACATCCTTCAGCGCCCAAAATTCCTCGACTGATTTCCGGTTGCCGGTTGCCGATTTTTGACCACCGAAAAGGGCTTTGGCCTTTTCGGTCAGCACGTCGCGCAGCGCCGTATAGCGGCGACCGGTGGCCTGGTGCTGGAGCAGATATTTTTTGCCCAAGCCTTCGACTTTGATGGCGAAATCGTCCATGGCTCAAATGATGTCGGCAAAGGCTTTTTCCGTGGCGCGAAAATATTTCAGGCCGGAGAACAACAGCCCCAGCGTAACGAGCACGGACAGCAGTAGGGCCGTCGGGTCAAACGGCGCATTGCTGCCGAGCGCCCAGCGGAAGGCATTGATCACGCCCACCATCGGGTTCAGCGCGTAGAGCTGACCGGCGAGGTCGCCGCATTTTTCGCGGACGGTGGCGCTGCTGAAGCCCACCGGTGAGACGAATAGGCCGAATTGCACGATGAACGGGATGATATAGCGGAAGTCGCGGTATTTCACGTTCAGCGCCGCCAGCCAGAGGCTGATGCCGAACGAAGCCAGAAACGCCAGTGCCGTGAACAGCGGCAGCCACAACACCCGCGCCGACGGCCAATCGTGATACCACGCCAGCAATCCGGCGAGAATCACGGTGGAAATCAAAAAATCGACGAAACACACAATGACCGCGCTGGCCGGGATGACCAGGCGCGGAAAATAAATTTTGGAAATCATGTTGGCGTTGGCAATGAGACTGTTGCTGGCTTCCGCCAACGCCGAGGAAAAGAACTGCCACGGCAGCATGGCCACATAAATAAACACGGCGGGGGGCATGCCTTCGGTGGGCATTTTGGCCAGTTTGCTGAATACCACCATGAACACCATTGTCGTCAGCAGCGGTTTTAGCACCGCCCACAAGACGCCGATAACCGTCTGTTTATAGCGCACCAAAATGTCCCGCCAGGAGAGAAAGAAGAACAGTTCACGAAACCGCCACAAGTCAGCCCAGTAATGGCGTTCGGCTTTGCCGGCTTTGATGACCAGTTCATTCATTTTGAGGCGGTGAATCTTGCCAACTTCGGGGCGAAAACAAAAGCGCAAACGGAAAAATGGCGGCGCGCACGGCTTAAACGCCCGCCCAAAGCTGGGTTGGTTGCGAAGTTTTCGGTGATAAAAGTTATTGTTTCGTAACCGGTCGGGCGCATAATGCGTCCGAAATCCCGTATTCAATGAAAACATTAAAAATCTACCGACTCATTTCCCTTGTCGCCGTTCTGTTTTTAGCCGCCGCCACCACCGCCTCGGCCGCGCCGAAGAAGATTCTATTCTTCACCAAATCCAGCGGCTATGAGCATTCCGTCATTTCCTGGAAGAAAGGGCAGCCCAGCTTCGCCGAGAAAATCCTGCTCGATCTCGGCGCAAAAAACGGCTGGGTGTTCACCTTCTCCAAGGACGGCTCGAAGTTCAGCCCGGAATATCTGGCGCAATTTGACGCCGTGTTTTTCTACACCACCGGCGACTTATGCAGCGAAGGCACCGACAAGCAGCCGCCGATGACGCCCGCCGGCAAGCAGGCATTGTTCGATTATGTGCGCGGCGGCAAAGGTTTTATCGGCACGCACGCCGCCACCGACACGTTTCACACCGCCAACGAATCGAAGAAAGGTCCGGACCGCTACGCCAACCACGGCAAGGACGCTGATCCGTATTGCTGTTTCATTGGCGGCGAATTCATCATCCACGGCGCGCAGCAGGTCGCGACGAACCGGGTGATTGATCCGAAATTTCCCGGCTTTGAAAAAACCGGTGACAGCTTTGCGTTTCTGGAAGAATGGTATTCGCTCAAGGATTTTGCGCCGGACGACCATGCGTTGACAGTGATGGACGCGCCACACATGAAAGGTTCGATGTATGAGCGCCCGCCGTATCCCAACACTTGGGCGCGCCAGGAAGGCAAGGGCCGCGTTTGGTATACCTCGATGGGTCATCGCGAAGACGTTTGGACGAACCCGACCTTCCAGCAAATCCTCACCGGTGGCATCAAGTGGGCGCTCGGCGAAGTGCCGGCGGACGTGACGCCGAACCTCCAGACCGCCGCGCCCGGTGCTTACACGAATCCCAAATACATTAAAAAAGAAAAATAAGACCGCACACCTTTTTACTATGAAAACGCGTCATTTATTTTCCCTCACTCTCGCCGTGGCCGCCATTTTCGCCACGTCGGCGCAGGCGCAAGGAGATGCCGCCAGTGCGCCCAACACTTTGACCGATGCGGAAAAAGCCGCCGGCTGGCAATTGCTCTGGGACGGCAAATCTTCGGATGGCTGGCGCAGCGCCAAGTCGGAAAATTTTCCGACGCACGGCTGGTTTATGAAAAACGGCGTGCTGACCGTGCATGAAAACGGCGGCGAGGAATCCGCCGGTGGCGGCGACATCATCACGCGCAAGCGCTACGCGAATTTTGAGCTGACGGCGGATTTCCGCTGCACACCCGGCTGCAACAGCGGCATCAAGATTTTTGTGCAACCGAACCTTTCGCCGATTGACAAAAAGACCGGCAAGCCCGCCGGCAAAGGCTCGTGCATCGGCATGGAATTCCAGATTCTTGACGACCTCAAGCATCCCGATGCCAAACTCGGTCGCGACGGCGACCGCACCATTGGCTCGCTTTATGATTTGATTCCTGCGCCGAAGGACAAAAAAGTCCAGCCCATCGGCGAATGGAACCACGCCCACATTTTATCGCAAGGCAAGCACGTCACGTTCTGGCTGAACGGCGAGAAGACGGTGGAGTTCGAGCGCGGCTCACCGGAATTCCGTGCCGCCGTTGCCGCGAGCAAATTCAAAAACATTCCCGAATTCGGCGAATGGGCCGACGGTCATATTTTATTGCAGGAACACGGCAGCGAAGTTTCCTTCAAAAATGTGAAGCTTCGTGAACTGCCGGCGAACTAAACGCAAAAATTTTTAAGATATGAAATCAAACCAAATTCAAAAACTCGCCGCCGCGCAGCTGCGCCGCCGGTCTTTTCTCAAAGGCATTCTCGCAACGGGCGCGGCTTCCGTTTTTGCGCCGCGCTTGCTGCTAGCCGGTTCCACCACAGGCAAGGTCAATCTTGCGTGTGTCGGCATTGGTAATCGCGGCTGGGAAGACATCTCGGCGTTTCACAAGACCGGTCTGGTGAATTTTGTCGCGCTATGCGACACGGACATGGGTGCGCCGCACACGAAAAATGCTTTGAAGCTTATTCCAGACGCGCCGCGCTTTCAGGATTTCCGGAAGATGTTCGACAAAATGGGCAAGGATATTGACGCCGTGTTCATCGGCACGCCGGATTTCTCCCATTTTCCGGTGGCGATGCTGGCAATGTCGCTCGGCAAACACGTCTATTGCGAAAAACCGATGGGCCACAGCTTCCGGCAGGTCGAATTGATGATGGCGGCGGAGAAAAAATACAACGTCGCCGCGCAGATGGGCAATCAAGGCCATTCCGATGCAAACTATTTCCAGTTCAAGGCGTGGACCGAGGCGGGCATCATCAAGAACGTCACCAAAATCACCGCTTACATGAACGGCAAGCGCCGCTGGCACGGCATGAAAGTGGACGGCCTGCTGCCAGAACAACCCATCCCGGCCACGCTGGATTGGGAAACCTGGCTGACGACCGCGGAGGAACACAAATACAACAAAGGCTACATCAACGGCGAATGGCGCTCATGGTTTGATTTCGGCAACGGTGCGCTCGGCGACTGGGGCGCGCACATCTTCGACACCGCGCACGAATTTTTGCAGCTCGGTTTGCCGACGGAAGTCGAGGCCGTGAAGCTCGACGGCTATAGCCCGTTTATTTTCCCGCAGGCCTCGACGCTGGCGTTCCGGTTTCCGGCGCGTGGCGAGAAGCCGCCGGTGGAACTCACCTGGTATGACGGTCAGAAAAATCTGCCGCCGTTGCCCAGCAACATCGGCGCGGCGGTGGTGGATCCGAATATTCCACCACCGTCTAAAGGTTCCATTGATACCATAGCCAACCCGCCCGGCAAGGTCATCTACGGCGAAGGCCTGACGTTCAAAGGCGGCTCGCACGGCGCGACGTTAAAAATCATTCCCGAAGAAAAGGCAAAAGAAATGGCGTCCAAGCTGCCACCGGTGCCGAAGAGTCCGTCGAATCACTACGTCAATTTTCTCCGCGCCTGCAAGGGCGAGGAAAAAGCGCGTTCCAGCTTTGCCGTCGCCGGTCCGCTGTGTCAGGCGATGGCCATCGGCATCATCGCGCAGCGCGTGAATGCCAAGCTCACCTTCGATCCGGTGACCAAGCAAATCACCAATCACAAGGTCGCCAACGGCTTGCTCGCCGGCGTGCCGGCGCGGAAAGATTGGGAGCAGTTCTACAAGCTCTAATAACAAACCATACCACCGGCAAAGAAAATTGGCGGCATTGGGTTATACCCGATGCCGCCAGTTGTTTTATTTTGTTTGAAAGTCTGTCAGTTATTTCGCGCCGTGGTCGCGCACGAAGCTAATGCACTGGGTAATGTCGCCGACGCTGTTTTTCCAGTTTGCTTCGTATTCGATGGAAGCATTACCGACGAAGTGCTGGCGCTTCAACTCTTCAAGCACGGCGGGAATGTTGATTTTACCGGCACCGAACGGAACGACCTTAAAAGTCGCATCCTCGTCTTTCAGGTGGGAACTGATGATGCGACCCTGAAGAATTTTCAGGCAGTCCACCGGATCCAAGCCGGAGTGAAACCAGTGACCGACATCGGCGCATGAACCAATGCGCGCATCGCGATCTTTGACGACGCTCAAAATGTAATTGGGATCCCACATGCGGTATTTGGGATCTTTTTCGCGCTTCGGATGATCATGAAAGCCGACGCGGATGTCGTATTCCTTGACAAGCTTTTCAATCGTGTCAATCGAGTCCACCGACTCGGTGGTAATGCCGTAAAGCTCGAATTTTTTGGCGAACTCAAAAATCTTCCGCGCTGCCGCCTCGTCCTTGGGAATGCCCACCACGCCGTAATTGACCGCGCGCACGCCAGCTTTGGCCAGCCGCGCCTTGACGGCAGCAATCATTTCGTCGGTGGCGTTGTGGTCAAATTTCGCGCCGGGTTTTTCCGGGCCGTAGCTCTGGCCGGGATAAAATTCAATGACCTTGCCGCCGGTGGCCGCCGTTTTGTCAATCGCGTCAAAGACAGAAAATTCCTTGAACGAATACGCCTGACAGCCGATGGCGATGCCGTTGATCTGGCAGCTTTCGGGAATGGGCGTGGCGTGGGTGGTGGTGGCTGCGAAGTAAAGCGCGGCAGCCATTGGGGCGAGGTAGCGGAGGTTGATTTTCATGATTTTCATTTGAATACAGTGAGGCAGTATGTTGTTTTTATTTGCCAACAGCACCAGCCGGTGGCGGGTGGCTTTCAGTGGTTCGCCGGAATGATGGTGGGCGGCTTTCATATTGACCAGTAGAAAAATGGACGTGGGCGGGGAATAAAGGTGACATTTTATCTTTCAATTTTTGTAACTTGTTTTTAGTTTTACTCGTCCCCCTTAAAAACAAATCAAATATGCAAACACCACCACCCGGCCCCTCAATCCATTGGAACCGTCGCAACTTTCTCAAGACCACCACGCTCGCCACCGGTGCGGTCGCGTTTGGCGTGCCGATGCTGTTGCGCGGGCAGAACCTGAACAGCAAATTGAATTTCGCCGCCATCGGCACCGGCGGCAAGGGCGCCAGCGACACCAATAGTTGCGCCGGCGAAAACATCGTGGCGTTGTGCGATGTGGATGCGAGCCGTTATGCCGAGCCGGCAAAAAAATATCCCAACGCAAAACTCTTCCGCGATTTTCGGAAGATGTTTGACGAGCTGGGCAAAGGCATTGACGCCGTGACCGTGTCCACGCCGGATCATTTCCATGCCATCGCGGCCTCGGCGGCGATGCGGTTGGGTAAACACGTCTATTGCCAGAAACCGCTGACGCAGACGATTTTTGAAGCGCGCTATTTGCTCGACCTCGCCCGCACCAGCGGCGTCGTCACGCAGATGGGCAACCAAGGCAGCGCCGGGGACGGATTGCGCCGGGCGGTGGAATGCATTCAGTCCGGCATCATCGGTCAGGTGAAAGAAGTCCATATTTGGACGAACCGCCCGATTTGGCCACAGGGGATGGATCGGCCGGCTGGCTCCGACCCGGTGCCGGAAACGCTCGATTGGGATATCTGGCTCGGCCCCGCGCCGATGCGTCCTTACAAAGCTGGCGTCTATAATCCGTTCAAGTGGCGCGGCTGGCAGGATTTTGGCACCGGTGCGCTCGGCGACATGGCGTGTCACACGGTCAATATGCCATTCCGCGCTCTGTGCATGGGCTATCCGACGGAAGTCGAGGCGGAGGCGTTGGGCGGGATCAATAAAGAATCCTACCCCACCGGCTCCAAAATCCGTTTTCAGTTCCCCGCGCGGAAAAACAACGCGCTGGCGTTCGACCCCATGACGCTGTGGTGGTATGACGGCAAGCATCCCGGTGCCGACAAGGCAGTCAAGGGCAAGGGCAGCAACAAGCCTCCGCAGGAATTGACGGCGGACATAGTTGAAATGCTCGGCGATGTTCCCGGCAGCGGCTGTCTGCTCATCGGCGACAAAGGCAAAATCTTTTCTCCGGACGATTACGGCGCCCAGTTCTTCATCAAGCGCAGCGACGAAAAAAAATACCTGCACTTCACCAAACATCCGGCGGTTGTCGCTGTGCCGGTGACACTGCCGCGTGCGCCCAAGGGCGGTCATTCCCAAGAATGGATTTCGGCCATCAAGGCCGGCAAGCCGCAGGACTGCTACTCCCGGTTCGCCATCGGCGCGCAGCTCACGGAAATCATGTTGCTCGGCTGCGTTGCGTTGCGCGTGGGCAAGAAAATTGAGTGGGACGGCCCGAATATGCGCGCCACCAACTGCCCGGAAGCCGCGCGTTTCATCAAGCGCGAAAATCGCGCTGGTTGGACGCTTGCCTGATGTTTGATAAATTGTTTTAATTCACCGCGATTCGATTCATCCCTATTTAACTTATGCAAGAAACGAAAGAAAACGGAACCCAATCCAGTTGCTGCGGCAATTGCGACTACACGCTCGCCTTCCTCGTGCTGCGCGGCTGGCTGGCGGTGCGCGCCATCGTCACCGGCATTGAGAAATTCGGCACCTACAAATCCATCCAGCGGCCACTGCTCGACGCCACCGGCCAGCCGGATGCCAGCGGCGCGCTGGTGGATGTGAAGATGAAAGTGTATGCGCTCGCCAATTACTCCGGCATCCCCGCTGGATTGAAGGGCAAGTTCGCCAACGAAGCATTGCTGCCGCCGTTCGCGCTGAGCTGGTTTGACAAGCTGCTCGGTCCGGCGCTCCTCGCCACCGGCGTGATGCTGCTGCTCGGTCTCGGCACGCGGATTTCACTCTTCGTGCAAGGCTTGATTTACATCGCGCTCACTGTGGGCCTGATTTTGATTCATCAGGACGACGGCATTTCCTGGCTCGGCATCCACGTCGCCTTGGTCGCGCTGGCGTTGATGCTGGCAAAAAACAACAAACTCGCGCTCCTCAAAAAATGGTAACGCAACCCATCACCCGCCGGGAATTTCTCGGCACCACCGCCGCCGCCGGCGCCGGCTTGCTGCTGACTTCGTGCTCGCCCAATTCCGGCCCGAACACCGCCGCGAACAAAGCTTCGGTGTTGAACAAAATCAACATCGCGCTCATCGGCTGCGGCGCGCAGGGACAGGTGCTGTTGGAATCGCTGCAGGTCATCGAAGGCATCCGCCTCGTCGCCGTCGTGGACATCTGGGATTACCAGCGCAAAAGTAACGTCGCTCGTCTCAAGGACAACGGCTTCGAGGTGAAGGGCTATCGCGATTACGAGGAACTGCTGGCGAACGAAAAAGATTTGCAGGCGGTCGTCGTGGCTGTGCCGGATTTCTGGCACGCGCCGGTGACCAACGCCTGCCTGAAAGCCGGCCTTCATGTCTATTGCGAAAAGATGATGAGCAACACCATCGAAGGCGCTCGCTCGATGGTGCAGACCATGCACGCCACCGGCAAGCTGCTCCAGATCGGTCACCAGCGGCGCAGCAATCCGCGCTACATTTTCGCGTTGAACAAACTCATCCGCGAGGCGCAGATTTGCGGCAAGCTCACCGCCGCGCAGGCGCAGTGGAACCGCGCCGTGACCAACGATCTCGGCTTTCCCAAGCACACGGAAATCAAGCCGGAAGTGCTCGCCCAATACGGCTTCAAGGACATGCACCAGTTCCGCAATTGGCGCTGGTTCAAAGGCCTCGGCGGCGGTCCGCTCTCCGACCTCGGCGCGCATCAGATTGACATTTTCAACTGGTGGTTTGGCACGACGGCGAAATCCGTCATGGCCAGCGGCGGCGTGGATTATTACAAAAACCACGACTGGTATGACAACGCGATGGTCATTTACGAATACCAGTTGCCCACCGGTGCTTCCGTCCGCGCGTTTTACCAAGTGCAGACCACGACGGTGGCCGGTGGCGGATATTTTGAGCAGTTCATGGGCGACGAAGGCACCATCAAGATGTCCGAGAGTCCCAAGATCACCAAACTGTTCCGCGAAGACCGCTCCACCAAACCGTGGGACGAACTCGTCGCGAAAAATTATCTGGGCCTGGCCGATGCCATCCCGGTGGGCGACGCCGACAAGGTGGACGTGCGCGAAACGCCGCCGCCACCGGAGTATTATATTCCGGTCTCGTTCGCCAAAAAAATTCACCAGCCGCACCTCGAAAACTTTTTCAACGCCGTGCGCGACAAAAATGTGAAGTTGAACTGCCCCGGCGACGAGGCGTTCCGCAGCGAATACATCATCCACAAAGCCAGCGAATCCATCGCCACGCAAAAAGTGATTCCCATCACGCCGCAAGAAACCGAAGCTTGAACCATCAACCACCCATCCAAATAAATTTATGAAAAAACTATTCCTCCCGACCGTCGGTCTCATTCTGTTGTCCGCCAACCTCGCGCTCGCAGCGGACAAAGTTCCGCTCAAAACCGAATTGCCCAACGTGGTGATTCTCGGCACGCCGGTGCCGATTGACGTTCCCAATCTGGAACCGAAACAGAAAGACTGGCCGGAATTTTTGGTGCCCGCCGGCACCGTCAATCTGGCGAAAGGCAAGAAAGTCACCGCCAGCGACAGCGACCCGGTGGTCGGCACGCTCGACTTGATTACCGATGGCGACAAAGCCGGCGACGAAGGTTCGTGGGTCGAACTCGGCAAAGGCAAACAATGGGTGCAAATTGACCTCGCCCAAGCCGCCACCATTTCCGCCGTTGTCGTTTGGCATTTTCATTCGCAGGAGCGTGTTTATCGCGACGTGGTGGTGCAGGTTTCCGACGACCCGACGTTTGCCAAAGACGTGACGACGATTTACGACAACTCCGCCAGCGGCAAAGACCGGCCTTACATCGAAACCTACCTCGGCAAATTGATTGATGCCAAAGGCGTGAAAGGCCGCTACGTCCGGCTTGCCAGCAACGGCAACACGACCAACAAGATGAACCACTACATCGAGGTTGAAGTCTTCGGCAAACCCGCCGCCTGACGCGCATGAAATCTGTCCGTCAAAACGCCGGTTTGGTTTTGCTGCTCGCCAGCGTTGCGTTTACGAACGGATGTAATCCAACTAAACCGATTCCGGCGGCGGAAAAACCTTCGCTCAAAACGGATTCGGCCAATCCACCGGTCGCCAGCGCTGCGAGCACGGCGGACAAAGTTCCGCTCGCCACCGCATTGCCACCGGTGGTGATTTTCGGCACGCCGGTGCCGTTTGATTATATTCCTAATCTGGAACCGAAGCTGAAAGACTGGCCGGAATTTTTGGTGCCCGCCGGCACGGTCAATCTGGCGAAGGGCAAGAAAGTCACCGCCAGCGACAGCGACCCGGTGGTTGGCACGCTCGACTTGGTTACCGACGGCGACAAGACCGGCGATGAGGGTTCGTGGGTTGAACTCGGCAAAGGCAAACAATGGGTGCAAATTGACCTCGAAAAAGACGCCGCAATTTCCGCCGTCGCGGTCTGGCATTTCCATTCGCAGGAACGCGTTTATCGCGACGTGGTGGTGCAGGTTTCCGACGACCCGACGTTTGCCAAAGATGTGACGACGATTTACGATAACTCCGCCAGCGGCAAAGACCGGCCCTACATTGAAACCAATCTCGGCAAACTGATTGATGCCAAAGGCGTGAAAGGCCGCTACGTCCGGCTTTCCAGCAACGGCAACACAGCTACCAAGATGAATCACTACATTGAGGTTGAGGTCTTCGGCAAACTGGCTGATGTAAAAGATTCGGCTGATAAGAAAACTGCTCTAAAAACCGAATTGCCTCCATTCCAAATCCAATAGCGATTGGACGTTTTTTGAATTTTTTTGCCTAAAATTTTTGCCTTAATCTTAACCCGCTTTGCGTGACGATTAAGATTAAGCATAGGATTACGATTACGACACCGCCGCCACCATTGAGAATTCGTTGGGCGATTTTTTTTGCGCTCGCTTTTTTTGCGCTCGCCGTCCGTCTGCCGCAACTCGGCGAGCGGCCGATGCACACGGACGAATCCGTCAACGCCTACCTCACGGGTGGCTTGCTCGCCGGTGGTTATTTCCACTACGACTCGCAGGATCGCCATGGCCCGGTGTTGTTCGCGCTGGCGGAACCGCTGGTGAAACTGCTCGGTGCCCGAAAATTTTCCGAGCTGACGGAAACGCAACTGCGCCTCACGCCGGTGCTCGTCGGCAGCGCCACCGTTTTGCTGTTCGGCGCGGGCGTGGAAATGTTCGGCTTCACCGCGTGTCTCGTCGCCGCGCTGCTGTTCGCTTTCGCGCCGCTGCCGGTTTATTACAGCCGCTATTTTATTCACGAAACTTTGTTCGTCGCCGCCACGCTGGGTTTGATTTTGTCCGGTGGCCGGCTGCTTGGCTGGTGGGGTTCGTCGCGCTGCGACGAACCAACTGGTCGCAGCGCGACCAGTTCCACCTACTTGAACGCCGCCATCGCCGGTGGTTGTGCGGCGCTGATGCTCGCGGGTAAGGAAACGGCGGTCATTCATTTCTTCGCGCTGGCGGTGGCGCTGCTCGCCGGCAAACTGATTTGGAAAACGCCCACCACCGGCATGCCGGTGGCAAAGATTATTTTCACCGCGCTGGCCGTTTTTATCTTCACCACCGTGCTGTTGTTCACCTGGTTCGGTCGGAACTGGTCGGTGTTCACCGATTTGCTGCACGCCATTCCGCGCTTCACCGCCCGCGCCGGTGGCGAAGGCCATCAAAAACCGTTCGGCTACTATTTCCATTTGCTCGACCCGCTGCTGATTTTGTTCCTCGTGGCGGCGGCGGGCGTTTATGCGGCGCTGTGCGATGCCGTTGGCGGTGGTCGCAAAACCGGCGTGCTGCTGGTGATTTATGCGCTGATGGTTTTCGTGGTTTATTCAGCTATTCCTTACAAAACGCCGTGGCTGGCACTGAATCTCTGGCTGCCGTTGGCGCTGATTTGCGGTTTGGGCGCGGCGTTTTTTGGGAAGCTGGTCAAACATCCGGCGGCGCGCTGGGGCGCGGGCCTCGCCGGTGGTTTGCTGCTGGCAACGCTGGCGGCGCAGACCAAGACCTTCGTTTTCAACCGACCGGCGGACGAAAAAAATCCCTACGCCTACGCGCACACGACGGACGATTTACTTGGCTTGCCGGGGCGGTTGGTAGAACTGACACAGCAGGATAAAATTTCAAATCCACGCATCGCAGTCGTCGCCGCCGACGCGTGGCCGTTGCCGTGGTATCTGCGGAAATTTTCGGCGGCGAGCTATTGGCAGCCGGGGCAGGAAACCGGTGACGCTGATTTTTTCATCACCACCACGGACGTTTCCGCCACGCTGGCGGCGCGGCTGAAAAATTTTCGCCCGGAATTTTTCGGCGCGCGGCCGAATGTGCTGCTGATTTTGTGGTCGCCACCGCCGCCATGAGCGAAATCCACGTCTTCAACCACCGCGCGATGGCGACGCAGTTTCAGGTGCGCATTGCCGGTGAGGAAAAAACCTACGCGGCACAGGCGGCGCAGGCGGCGTTTGCGCTGACGGACGATTTGGAAGCGCGCTTGAGCCGCTTTCGCGCGGACAGCGAAATCACCCAGCTCGCGCAGCTCGCGCCCGGTGAAACACTGCCCGTGAGCGAACCGGTTTTCGCCGTGCTCGAACTCGCCAAAAAAATGGAAGTCGCCACGCACGGCGCATTTTCCGCCGCCGCCGCCGCGTTGCAATCGCAGTTCGCGCCGCCGCAATGGACGTTACTGAAAACGCCGTTCGCCATCCGCTGCGACCGCGGCAAACTGGAGTTCGACCTCGGCGCGATTGGCAAGGGCTTTGCGCTCGACCGCATGGCGGCGGTGTTGCGCGAATGGAGCTGTCCGGCGTTTTTGCTCGTTGCCGGTGGCAGCAGCATTCTCGCGGGCGACGCGCCGGTCGGCACCACCGGTTGGTCGTGCGGACTCGGTGATGACCATTCGCCGCAGCGCTACTGGCTGAAAAACGCGTCTTTGAGCGGCTCCGGTCTGGCGGTGCGCGGCCAGCACATTTTGGATCCGCGCACCGGTGAACCAGCGGCGCGGCGCAACCGCGTCTGGGCGCTGACGGAAACCGCTGCGGAATCCGATGCGCTTTCGACGGCGGCCATGATTTTAAGCGAAACCGAAATCGCTGCCGTCGCCGGTGGCAACCCGCGCTGGCTGGTTTTTTTGCAGGAAGCCGGTCAGTGGCGGCACCTCGGCCAGTGTCCGCCGCCGCCGCGCGCGGAACCGGCGGATGATTTTCGACTTGTGAAACCGCCGGAAAACCGGCATTTAATCCCCATGAGCAATCCCGCTAAAACCTCCGCCAGTTCTGTGTCCACGTCCGGCAATTTGCCGTCCTACATTGCCGGTGCCGTTCCCAATCCACCGGCCAACCGCGCGCCGTGGTATAAAAACACCGCGCCGACCTACGCCGGTATTTTTCTGTGGTTCGTGTTCTGGCAGGACGCCGTCAACGCGCCCAATCAGGGCGGTCTGCTTTCGTGCGGCGTGGGTTGGGCGTTTACGAGCCTCATCATCGCCGCGCTCGTCTGCCATTTTCTGTTTTATCTCGTGCCCGGCATGTTGGGCATGAAAACCGGTCTGCCGCTCTACATCGTCGGCACTTCGCTGTTCGGCGCGCAAGGCGGTTTCATCCTGCCGGGCTTCCTGATGGGCGTGCTGCAATTTGGCTGGCTTGGCGTGAATGTCTATTTTTCCTCGCTGGCGCTGGCGGCGGTGATTCCGGTGAAAGCCGAAATTCTCATGGTCGTCTGGGGCGTGCTGGCGGCGTTTGTTGGGCTGAAAGGAATTCAATATGTCGCCAAGGTGGCAACGTATTTGCCGCTGATTCCGCTGACGGTTTTGCTGGTGCTCCTCGCCAAGACGGCCGGTGGCATCAGCAGTTTTGACCCGCAGAAATTTATCGCCTTGAGCGCGACGGCGGCACCGGCGGCACCGGCGGCGCTCGGAAAATTCGGCGTGCTGGCGCTCATGTTGACGTTCGTGGTTGGCTTTTTTGCCACCGCCGGCGCGGCGGGCGTGGACTTCGGCACAAACAGCCGGAACAGCAGCGATGTTTCTAAAGGCGGCCTCGTCGGCGTGGCGCTGGCGATCATCGTCACGGCAGGCATTTCGATGCTCATCGTCGCGGGCACTTACGGCACGCCGGAATTGAGTCAGGCCGCCGTCGCCGCTGGCAAAGACGGCTTGATTCTCCAGACGCCGGGGCTGATTCCGGTGCTCATGGGCAAGAGCGCGGGCTTGATTATGTTCCTGCTCGCCATCGCGGCGTTTCCACCGGCGTGCTTCTCTTCGTTCATCGCGGCGAACAGTTTTAAGACCACGCTGCCGGGCGTGAATCCTTTTATTTCCGTCGGCATCGGCGCGGCGGTGAGCATCCTGCTGGCCGTCACCGGGCTGGCCGGCAAAGCGATTATCGTCTTCGTCATCATCGGTGCGACCTTCGGCCCGATTTGCGGTGCGATGCTGGTGGAATATCTGCTCAACGGTGGCAAGTGGAGCGGCCCGCGTGCCGGTTTCAATCCGGCGGGCTGGATTGCTTGGCTGGTGGGCGCGGTGGTGGGCGTGCTGCCGATCCTGAAAATTTATCCCGTCCCGGCGGCGCCGGTGGCGGCGTTTATCGTCGGCGCGGTGGTTTATTTCCTGTGTGCTAAGGTGAACTTGCTTTCGGCCATCCTGCCGCTGCCGGCCAAGAAATAATTTGGTTCGGTCGCTTTTTCAACCAAAGAGCCGCGTGAGATAATCACGCGGCTCTTTTTTATTACGGCTTGGGAAATTCTGTCGGTAAAATAAATTCCGTATTATCTTTATGGCCCGTGGGAATAGTTTTGCAAATCAGTAACATCTGCCACGGCCGGCGCGCCCAACGAGGTTAGATCTTTTCCGGTTCCAGGCTGATAACCCGCCGGTGGCAGTCCAAGAAATTTCCAATTATGCATTTCCGCGTGACCATCAGCAAAGGACATGCCGCTGGAACCATTATGATATTCGGCTGGCCAGTCGTTCATCATGCCGGATGTGGAAGACACTAAAAACCAACCGTCGTTGATAGAGACTTCATACTCATCAATCGTGACAAAATGATTTGATGGATGGGGAACAGAAGTAAGTTTTTTATACGACGTCCCACCGGTGCTTCCATCCATGAATTTATTCATGCAAATCCCCCGGAGCATATTGAGCTGGTTGCCGGGACACTTGTAAATTCCAATGCTTTTTGCATAAGGATACAGGAGGGCATTCATGATATCCGCCTGATTTGTCCTGTCGCTGGCATTTTGCATATTCCCAGCAACCCAAGCAGTGTTGGTGGCACCACCGCCGCTGGGATTGAGAACCAGCGTGCCCTGATAATCGTCACTATACATTATCCAAGCCAGAGCCAGTTGCTTCTCGTTGTTCAGGCATTGGATGCCTTGCGCTTTTTTCTTGGCTGATGCCAACGCCGGCAGCAGCATCGCCGCCAAGATGGCGATGATGGCGATGACCACCAGCAGTTCAATCAGCGTAAATCCGCGCCGGAGAAGTTTGGAAAATTGGTTTGTCATAGTTTGACCCAATCATACCCCGATTGATTTCAGGTGCATGGCTGCGGTGTGCTTAACGTCATATATATATCCCAAGCCACCGGCTTGGCAAGGTTGCACTTTTGAAATGCCACCGGCAGCCGCCGATTATCCAATCAGCTCGCGGACTTTCGCGCCAATGTCGCCTTGCTTGACCAGCGATTCGCCGACGAGGATCGCGCCCGCGCCGCAGGCTTGCACGCGCTGCACATCTGCGCGGGTGTGAATGCCGCTTTCGGCAACCAGTAAAATCGAGGATGGAGAATTGAGAATGGAGAATGGCGCGGAAGTTTTTGCCAGCTTCAATCCGCTATCCTCCATTTTCGCCGCCAAAACCTCCGTCGTGGCCAAATCCACTTTGAAAGTTTTCAGGTTGCGATTGTTCACGCCGAGCAACGCCGGGGAAATTTTCAGCGCGCGTTCCAGCTCTTCCGCGTCGTGCACTTCCACCAGCACGGCGAGTCCGGCTTCGGTGGCGAGCGTGTGAAATTTCTCCAACTGCGCATCGGTCAAAATCGCAACAATCAACAAAATCGCGTCCGCGCCCCATTCGATGGCTTCGAGAATTTGCCGTTCATCAATGATGAAATCTTTGCGCAGCAGCGGCAGTTTCACCGCCGCGCGAATCTGGCGGAGATAATCCAGTGAGCCTTGGAAAAATTTTTCGTCGGTCAGAACGGAAAGGCAACTTGCGCCGGCGGCTTCGTATTCCTTAGCGATGCGGACGGGATCGAAGTTTGGACAAATCACGCCCATGGACGGCGAGGCTTTTTTGACTTCGGCAATCAGGCCGACTTTGCCGACGCGCGGATTTTTCAACGCGGCGAGGAAGTTGCGGCGTTCGCCATGCTCCAGCATGGCGTCGCGCAAATCACCGGCGGCGATGAGCCGCGCGGGCAGGAGCGCGACTTCGCGTTTCTTTTGTTCAACGATAGTTTCTAAAATATTCATTAGCCACAGAGGCGCAGAGACACAGAGTTAAAGAACAAAGCGTTTGACGCCATCTTTCAAGAGGCGTGAGTTGAAGTTTATCAGCAGGCCGCGATGTTTGCCACTCAAACGCAAATAAGTCAGGACTTGGGCTTCAAAAATCGGGTCGAAGCGTTCGACACTTTTTAGCTCAACCACGACGGAATCCTCAACCAGAAAATCCAACCGGTGTTCGCCGATGGACTGGCCTTTGTAGGAAACTGGAATCACCAACTGTCGCTGGAAGACCAGTTTGGCCGCGGTGAATTCTATGGCCAGCGCCGCTTCGTAGCTTGCCTCCAATAATCCCGGTCCGAGCACGCGATGCACTTCTATCGCACATCCGATAATGCGCTCGGTTAGCGGATCTCTCTGTTCTGGGAATTCCAACATTTTTCTCTCTGTGCCTCTGTGTCTCTGTGGCAAAATTATTCTTCATCATCCTTCACGCCCTGCATCCGCTTGAGCGGACAGCCGGCGCGGAGCCAAGCGTTCACGAACGGATCGAGCGCGCCGTCCATCACGGCTTGCACGTCGCTGGCCTGCGCGCCGGTGCGCAAATCTTTCACCATGCGATACGGCTGGAAAACGTAACTGCGAATCTGGTTGCCCCACGAGATGCTGCCCTTGTCGCCGTAAAACCGTTCCATCTCGCTTTTTGCCTGATCCAGCTTCAATGCGTAGAGTTTGGAAATCAGCATTTGCATCGCGGTGGCTTCGTTCTGCACCTGGCTGCGCTGGGCTTGCGACGCGGCGACGAGGCCGGTGGGAATGTGCGTGAGGCGCACGGCGGTTTCCACCTTGTTCACGTTCTGGCCGCCTTTGCCGCCGGAACGGAAGGTGTCGCGCAAAATTTCCGTCTTCGGAATCACAATGTCGGTCTCCACCAAGTCGCTCAGTTCGGCGACTGTATCCACGCTGGAAAAACTCGTGTGCCGGCGCTTGTTGGAATCGAACGGCGAAATCCGCACAAGCCGGTGGACGCCGCGTTCCGCCTTGCAAAAACCATAGGCGTTTTCGCCCTCGACGCGAAAGGTGACACTCTTCAAACCGGCGGAATCGCCGGCGAGCGCGTCGGTGATTTCCCATTTCCAGCCGCGCGAATCAAACCACCGGCCATACATGCGCGAGAGCATTTCCGCCCAGTCCTGCGCCTCGGTGCCACCGGCACCGGCATTGATGGTGAAAATGCAGTTGCACTTGTCGTGCGGGCCGCTCAAAAAAGTTTTCAGCTCAAACGTGTCGAGGTCAGCGAACAGCTTGGCGGTGTCGCGCGTCATCTCGGCTTCGAGCTGCAACTGCATCGCCTCCGGTTCGGCGGCGGCGAGTTCGAGCATCACCTGCAAATCTTCGTGCTGTTTGGCGAAGCGCGCCAACGGTTCCAGTTTGCTGCGGATGTCGTTGGTTTCGTTGATGACTTTTTGGGCGGCTTCCTGGTTGTTCCAGAAAGCTTCACCGGTCATCTGCGATTCGAGTTCGGCGAGCCGTTGGGTTAATTTGGCGACGTCAAAGAAACCTCCGCAGGTGCGTCAGTTTGTCGGCGGCGGTGGCAATCTGTGGTTTGACGAGGTCGAACATCGGCGCAGGATAGCGGAACGAGTATGGAGAATGGAAGATGGAAAATGGCGGGCGCGTCGAATCCATCCTCAATCATCTATCCTCGTCACAATTCATCTTCGCGCTCGGCGTAGAACAGTTGGTAGGCGCGGTCGTAATCCGCGGCCGGCACGAAGACGCGGGCGGGCCGGTTCAAATCGCCATCGTCCGGCGCGGTGGCATCCACGAATTCCTGCGTGGCGGATATGCCTTGTTTTTCCAACATCATCACGAGCATCTCGGCGTTCACGACCGGACCGGTGTAAAACAGTTTCACGCGGAGAATTTAGCCGCCACCAGTTGCCGATGAAATAACGATTACGGCAGGGCGCGGTGCGGTTTCAGCTAACCACATCCAGCGGAATTTGCCGGTGGCGACGGTTTGGCATTGCGGGCGCGGGCGTATCTGTGAAAATTGAAGGAATCATGGAACGATCGGAAGCGGAACTCATTGCGGCGGTGCTGTCGGGCGACAGCGCCAGCTTTGAGCCGCTGGTGCAAAAATATTCGCCGCGCATCTTCGCCACCGCGCGCCGTTATGCGCGCCGCGAAAGCGAGATCGAGGACATCGCGCAGGAAGTCTGGCTCAAGGCGTTCCACAAACTCAAAAGTTTTCGCGGTGAAGCGCCGTTCGAGCACTGGCTGATGCGGATGGCGGTGCGGACATGCTATGATTTTCTGCGCAGCCACCAGCGGAACCGGGTTTCGTCCTTTAGTGAAATTTCCGAACCGGAGGAGGATTGGCTGGAGAAATTCGTGGCCGATCCCGGCAGCGCCCCGGAGGACGCGGACGCGGCGCGGTTGCTGGTGAACGGCGTGCTGGACAAGCTGTCGCCACCGGCGCGGCTGGTGATGCAACTGCTGGAAATTGAAGACCGGTCGGTGAAGGAAATTGCCAAAATCACCGGCTGGTCGGTGCCGCTGGTGAAAGTCCGCGCTTTTCGAGCGCGGGCCGAAATGCGCAAAATCATCGCCCGGATGGCGGCGGAGAAGTATTTGTAACCGCCGGGAAAAACGGTTCGTCAATTACCCTGATTGCGTATGAAAAATTTTGAATTGGAAAAAAAGCTGATCGCCGCCGCCCGGCGGCAAACGCCGGATGACCGCGTGCCGTATGCCTTTGAAAAGCGCGTGATGGCGCTCATTGCGGCACGAAAGACGGAGGATAGCTGGGTGTTCAGCCTGTGGCGCTCGGCGGTGACATGCGCGGCGGTGGCGGCGGTGTTTGTGGCCGTTTCGCTGTTCCCACCGGTGGCGGATAACCACAGCGATTTGTCGCAGGATTTGGAGAATACTTTGCTCGCCTCGATTGACCAAGGCGACCTTACGCCGTGAACAACTGGCGGGTCATCTTCGCGACGGCGGTTATTTTTGGCGCGGGCGTCATCACCGGTGGCTTGCTGGTGAATTATGTGCAGCATTCGCACCCCAATCATTTCGGCGTCAAGGCTCCCGTCCGGTTGACCGCCACCAATGCGCCGGCCACCAACAATCCCGCGCGACCGGTGGAAGCGGTCAAACCGCGCCTGCCGGAAGTTTTGAACAAACAATTTTTACAGCGGTTGGATGAAGAGCTGCGATTGAAGCCGGATCAGCACGAGGCAATCCAGAAGATTGTTAACGACGGTCAGAACGAGATGCGCAAGGCCATTCAGGATGCGCGGCTGGAAATCCGGGAGGTGCTCACGCCGGAACAGCGGCGGGAATTTGACGACTTAATCAAGCGACCGCTGCACAAGCCGGTCGCCGGCACAAACGCGCCGACGATTCCACCGCCTGCCACCAATGCGCCGGTGGTGGCCACCAATCTGCCGGCGGCGTGAGGTTTACTCGCCGTCCAGCACCGCGCTGATTTTCTTGCGCAATTCCTTGTTGACGGAACTGACCGAACGGTTGGCGTCAACAATCTCAAACTTGTAAGTCTTCTGGAGTTGGCGGAACGCTTCGCCCATGGCGACCTGATATTTCAGGAAGCTGTCAAACACGTCGCGCGAGAGGCCGAGATCCATGCCGCTTTCCCAATAATCCAGCGTCGCATTTTTCGAGAGGTTGCGCTGCACGAGTTCTTCCGGTTCTACCGAAAGATAAAACACCGCGTCCGGCACCGGCGCGATGCCGTAGAGATTTTTCAGCCAGGCTTCGTCCATGCCGCGCACCATGTCGCGCGCCATCAGCGTGTAAATATAGCGGTCAGCCAGCACGATGAAACCGGCCTTGAGCGCAGGGATGATGATGTTTTCCAACTGGTCGGCAAAATCCGTCGCGTAAAACAGCGACAGGGTCGTGCGGCTCAAAACATTTCCCTTCTGCGCCTTTTCCAGTTCCTCGCTGACGAGCGAAGAGCGTTTCAGCCCGACCTGCGCGGTGGGGCGGCCGTTGGTTTCCAGCCAGTTCACCAGCTCGGCGATTTGCGTGGAGCGGCCGGAACCGTCCGCGCCTTCAATGACAATCAGCTTGCCACCGAGGTCTTCGGGCTTCACGCGCGGGACGCCGTGGCCGTAAAATTTATGGGTCTTCTTTGCACTCATGCGGCTTTATCCTCCAATTCCTCTTTTTCATCACGGTCGCCCGCCAGCGACGGCGGCAGCGGCAGCGGGCTGCGGCGCTTGAATTTTTTCAAATCAATCTTTTCACTCACCAATTTACGAACGAGCACTTGCTGTTTCTCGACATTCTCATTCGCGTCCATGATGACAAAGTTGAATTCTTTGCTCATCGCCAGATATTGGTCGAGGATGCGACCTTGGAAAATCTTGAAGCTCTCGTAGGGATCGGTGGATAGCCGCAAATCCATGCCCGCCTCAAAAAATTTCAATTTCGGCCGGCCTTCCAGAATCCGGTTCAACGACACATCCAAGTCCGCCTTGAAAAACATCGTCAAGTCCGGCGCGCAGGCGAAGCTGTAATTGCCGCGCACCCAGTCCGGCGGACAGCCGCGCGTCACGTCGCGCGCGAACGCGGTGAACACATACCGGTCGCACAGCACGATGTAGCCGGCGCGCAACAGCGGCACCAGATGGCGCTCATAACGGTCGGCAAAATCAGTCGCGTGGATGAGGCTGAACGTCGTCGGCGTGAGCAGTTCGCGTTTTTTGCCTTTGCTGGTGGCGGATTTGACCAGCTCGGACGAGTTCCACTCGCTGAAATAGACCTTGATGCCCTCGGCCTCCAGCCAGCGTTTGAGCAGGTAAATCTGCGTGGACTTGCCGGAACCGTCGAGACCTTCGACGGCAATCAGGCGGCCCGGAAAATTGGATTCGGCAAATGTTTTCATGTTCCGCGTCAGGCGCGTTTGTTTAATTTAGTGAATTTTTTCCCCGTCACAAGCCCAAGTTCTAACACATTTTGGCCGCGCCGAATGTTAAAATTGGGTTAAACAGTTTTGCTTGTGAAAAAAATCACAAATTTGAACTTGCCCGTTTTTCCGCCGGTGATTAGCCTCAACGCGCGCCTGTTTTCAGGTGCTTTTTTAATTTTTAACAAATGCAGTCCCAGACCGAATACGGCTACAACTCGAAGATCGAGGGGGACGTTGTCCTCACGACCGTTGACGCCGCCCTGAACTGGTTTCGCGCCAACTCCGTCTGGCCGATGCCAATGGGCCTCGCCTGCTGCGCCATCGAATTGATGGCCGTCGGTGCGAGCCGGTTTGATATTTCCCGCTTCGGCTCCGAGGTGATGCGTTTCTCGCCGCGCCAGGCCGATTGCATGATTGTCGCCGGCACCGTTACTTACAAAATGGCCGCCGTGCTCCGCCGGATTTACGACCAGATGGCCGAGCCGAAATGGGTCATTGCCATGGGCGCGTGCGCTTCGACCGGTGGCATGTATCGCAGCTACGCCACGCTGCAGGGCGTGGATAACATCGTGCCGGTGGATGTTTATGTTTCCGGCTGTCCGCCGCGGCCCGAAGCCGTGCTAGACGCGCTGATGAAAATTCAGGCCAAAATAAAAACCCAGCCGGTGCTGGAAAATCTGATGGTTGTCAAAGCATTGACCGGAGCCAGCAAATCATAAAACCGTGACCGCCCTCGAAACCGCCAATCAAATCAAGGCCAAGTTCGGCGACCTCGTCTCCGAACCGGTGGAATTTCGTGGCGAAATTTCCGTGACCAGCGCCGAGGCGGGAAAGATTTTTGATATTTGCAGCTTTGCCAAAAAGCAGCTTGGCTTTGATTTCCTCGTGGACATTACGAGCGTGGATAATTACGGCACCGACCCACGTTGGACGGTCATTTATCATTTGCGGAACACAAAAACTGCCACCGAACTGCGCCTCAAGACCGACGTGAGCGAGGAAAAATCCGAACTGCCGAGCGTGCTGCCGGTCTGGCGCACGGCCAACTGGCACGAGCGCGAGATTTATGATTTGATGGGCATCCGTTTCACCGGCCATCCCGATTTGCGCCGGATTTTGATGTGGGAAGGTTATCCCTATCATCCGCTGCGGAAAGACTTCCCGCTCGCCGGCAAGCCGACGGATTTGCCCGGCGTGGCGTTTACCAAAGTGACGCCGATGGAAGGCGGGCCGTTTGTCACCGTTGCCGGTGGCAAGGATGCGATTGACCGCGAACCGCGTGTAAGGACGCCGGAAAATGCCGAACCAGCGATCAGCGACAAACGACTTATTGGTGGAAAGCTAAAATAATTTTCATGCCCACCGTTCAAGACATTGAAATCCGCGACTCCGCCGCCCGCACGGCTGCGGCAGAAGAGGAATTGCGCGATGTTCAAGGCGAGAAGATGGTCCTGAACATGGGGCCGTCGCATCCGGCCACGCACGGCGTCTTGCGCATCGTGCTGGAGTTGGATGGTGAAGTCATCACCAAGGCGGATCCCGATGTCGGCTATCTGCATCGCGGCGACGAAAAAATCGCCGAGAACATGACCTACACCCAGTTTATTCCTTACACGGATCGGCTGGATTATCTCGCGCCGCTCGCGAACAACGTCGCCTACGCGCTCGCGGTGGAAAAGCTGCTCGGCATTCACGATAAACTGCCGCCACGCTGCCAATACATCCGCGTGATGTGCTGCGAATTGGCTCGTATTTCCGCGCATTTGCTCGGCCTCGGCGCATTCGCGATGGACACCGGTGCCATCACGGTCTTTCTGCTCACGTTCACGGAGCGCGAAAAGATTTACAACCTCGCCGAAGCCGCCAGCGGCGCACGTTTGACCAACAGCTACACTCGTATCGGCGGCCTCATGCGCGACATCCCGCCCACTTGGTGCGCGCAGGTGAAACAGTTCTGCGACGAGTTTGAGGTGGCGCTGGCCGAAGTCGAAACGCTCCTCACGCGCAATCGCATCTGGGTGGATCGTCTGCGCGACGTAGGCGTGATTTCGAAACCGATGGCGATTGATTACGGCTTGACCGGTCCGAATCTGCGTGGCTCCGGCGTGGACTGGGACTTGCGTAAGAACCAGCCGTATCTCTGCTACCAGGATTTGGAATTTGATATTCCCATTGGCAGCGTTGGTGATTGTTATGATCGCTACATGGTGCGCCAAGAGGAAATGCGCCAGAGCGTGCGCATTTTGCGGCAGTGTTTGCAGAAAATTCCCGGCGGCTGGACGAACGACGTGAAGGAACCGGTTTCCGTTGCCGATGGCAAGATCACCTTGCCCTCGAAGCAGAAAGTTTTGTCGAGCATGGAGGAATTGATCCATCAGTTCATGCTCGTGACGGAAGGCGTGAACTGTCCGCCCGGCGAAATTTATTTCGGCCACGAAAATCCGAAGGGCGAACTCGGCTTTTACATCAACAGCCGCGGTGGTGGCACGCCGTATCGTATGAAAATCCGTGGCCCGAGTTTCATTAACTTGAGCATCCTCGGCGAATTGCTGCCCGGCTGCATGATCAGCGACGTGCCGGTCGTGCTGGGCTCGCTCGACTTTGTGATGGGAGAAAGCGACCGATGAGTTTCCAACCGACGTCTGAACTGGAAGCGGAAGTGAATGAGTTGATCTCGCACTATCCGGTGAAACGCGCTGCCTCGCTCATGGTGCTTCACGCCATCCAGGAAAAATTCGGGTGGATTTCGTCCGACGCCGTGCAATGGACGGCGAAAAAGCTGGAACTCGCGCCAATCAACATCTTTGAAATTTTGACGTTTTACCCGATGCTCCGGCAGGAGCCGCAGGGCAAATACACCATCAAAGTTTGCCGCACTTTAAGTTGCGCGCTTGGTGGTGCGTATGAACTCCACAAACATTTTTGCGACAAGCTCGGCCTGGACGCGCACAAGCACGGTCCGCAGACGACGAAGGACGGCAAGTTCACCGTCGAATTCGTCGAGTGCCTCGCGAGTTGCGGCACCGCGCCGGTGATGATGGTCGGCGAAAAATTTTACGAAGGTGTCAGCCACAAAAAGGCTGATGAGATCGTTGCGGGATGCAAATGAATGGTTGCCCGACTAGGATTTGAACCTAGACAAACAGATTCAGAGTCTGCTGTGCTACCGTTACACCATCGGGCACTGATGGGACACAGTAAGCTAGAGATAAATTTTTAAGAGTCAAGTTGCTGATATGGCGCAAGAATACAAATTGATTTTGAAGCATGCCGATGAACCGGGCTACACGCCGGACATCGCGTGCTATTTGCGTCATGGCGGATACGAGACGCTCAAGAAGGCGTTCGCGTTTCAGACCAAGACTTTGGCGGAAGGCAAGACGCAGACGCCGCAGGAACAACTGCGTCAGGAAGTGATGACCTCCGGTCTGCGCGGTCGCGGCGGGGCCGGCTTCTCCTGCGGCCTCAAATGGAGCTTTGTGGATCGCAAGAGCGGCAAGCCGATTTACCTGATCTGCAACGCCGACGAATCCGAGCCGGGGACGTTCAAGGACCGCCAGATCATCCACAAGGATCCGCATCAGCTCATCGAGGGCATGATCATCTCCTGCTTCGCGAACGACGTGAAGCTCGCCTACATCTACATCCGCGGCGAAATGCCCGAAGGCGCGAAGATTTTGAACGCCGCGCTGAAGGAAGCCCGCGCGAAAAATTTCCTTGGTAAAAATATTCTCGGCACCGGCTACGATTTGGAGATGCACGTTCACCGCGGCGCAGGTGCTTACATCTGCGGCGAGGAAACCGGCCTCATCGAATCGCTCGAAGGAAAGCGTCCCTATCCGCGCATCAAGCCGCCGTATTTCCCGGCCGTGCTCGGCCTGTGGATGTGCCCGACCATCGTCAACAACGTCGAGACGCTCTGCAATGTGAAGCACATCGTCGCCATGGGCGGCGCGGAATTCGCCAAGCTCGGCACGCCGAACAACACCGGCACGCGCATCGTCAGCTTGAGCGGCCATGTCAAACGCCCCGGCTACTACGAAATCGAAGTCGGCAAAGCGACGCTCCGCGAATTGCTCTTCGACAAAAATTTCGGCGGCGGCCTGCGCGATGGTCGTCAGCTCAAGGCCATTATTCCCGGCGGTTCGTCCTCAAAAGTTTTGAAGGCGGGCGAAAAATTCAAGCTCAAGAAGAAGGACGCCGAGGGCAAAGAGATTTTAGTCGAAACCGACATGCTCGATTTGCCTTACGACTTCGATTCGCTCGCGCAAGCCGGCACGATGAGCGGTTCCAGCGCGATCATTGTGATGGATGACAGCGTGGATATTGTCGAGGCGCTCGCCAATCTTTCCGAATTTTACGCGCACGAAAGCTGCGGCCAATGCACGCCCTGCCGCGAGGGTTCGCTCTGGATGAGCAAGACGCTGCATCGCCTCACGCACGGCGAAGGCCGCGCGGCGGACGCCGATTATCTCGGCAAGATTGCCGACAACATTCCCGGCGGCCGCACGATTTGCGCCTTCGGTGAAGCCTGTTCCTGGCCGGTGCAAAGTTTTCTCGCGAAGTTCAAAGACGAGTTTGTTGCCAAAGGTAAGGCCGACGAAGAACGCCGCGCGAAAGAAGTTTCCGCTCCGGCTGAAACAAAACATTTGGAAGCCGCGCACCACTGATTTCAATGTCAACCGCCGCCACAACTGAAACGAAGCCTGCGCCGTCCGCGATTGAGAAGATCAAGGTCAAGGTGGACGGGCGCGAAATCGAAGTGCCGCGTCTCATCGCGGACTGGTCGGGCAAGCTCACGCCCACGACGATGATTCAGGCGTGCGAACTGGCCAAGACCGATGTGCCGCATTATTGCTGGCATCCGAAATTGCCGGTCGTCGGCAACTGCCGCATGTGCTTGGTGGAATTCGGCACGCCGGCGATGGGCCCGGACCGCAAGCCGGTGATCAATCCCGACGGTTCGTTCAAGATCGCCAAGTCGCCGCGTCCGGCGATTTCCTGCGCGACGCCGATTTCGCCGGGCATGGAAATTTACACGAAGACGCCGGCGGTAAAGCAAATGCGCGAAGGCGTTCTCGAATCGCTGCTCATCAACCATCCGCTGGACTGCCCGATTTGCGACCAGGCTGGCGAATGCAAATTGCAGGAGTATTCAGTTGATTACGGCCAGAGCGCGAGCCGCTTCGTCGAAGCGAAAGTTCACAAGCCAAAGGCGGTGGATCTCGGACCGCGCATCATGCTCGATGCGGAACGTTGTATTCTCTGCACGCGCTGCATCCGTTTCACGCGCGACATCGCGGGCGACGACGCGCTCGGCATCATCAATCGCGGCAGCTACAACACGATCGCGACGTTTCCCGGCTTGCCGTTCGACAACAATTACACGCTGAACACCGTGGACATTTGTCCCGTCGGCGCGCTCACGTCGAAAGATTTTCGCTTCAAGATGCGCGTCTGGTTCCTCAAGGAAACCAAGAGCGTTTGCACAAGTTGCGCGACGGGCTGCAACATTATCATCGGTTCGCGCGAAGAAAAAATCCAGCGCTACACGCCGCGCGAAAACGACGCCGTCAACGGCCCGTGGATGTGCGACGCCGGTCGTTTGAATTATAAATGGATTGGACGCGCCGATCGTTTGAAAGACGTTTTGGTGCGCGGTCAGAAATCCACCTGGACGGCGGCACTCAACGAAATTTCCGACAAACTCAAGAAAGCGCCGGCTGGCTCGGTCGCAATTATCGCCTCGGCGCGCCAGACGAACGAAGAGCTTTGGCTGATTTCAAAATTGAAAGCCAAACTCGGCGCGATCAGCGATTCCATTCCGCGCGATGGCAAGGCCGACAAACTGCTTGTCAGCGCGGACAAAAATCCGAACACGAACGGTGCGCGGCTCACGGGAATTTGTTTTACCGAGATGGGAATTAATCTGGTGAAAATTTCCGACGGCATCGCCAGCGGAAAAATCAAGACGCTCATCGTATTCGGCGAGAACATCGTCAAGCGCGCGGTGGCGAACGAAAAATTGCGCGAGCGCGAAACCATCAGCGAAGTCGTGGACGAACACGGCATCACGGCGGAATTGCTCGCGAAACTGGACACGCTCATCGTCAGCGACATTTTGCCGAACGAGACGACGAAGCTGGCGCACTACGTTTTGCCCGGCGCAGCGCACGCGGAAAAACGCGGCTCGTTCACCAACGGCAAGGGCCGTGTCCAAAAATTCATGAAGGCCGTGGAAGCGCCAGGCGATGCGCGCGCCGAATGGGAATTTTTGCACGACCTCGTCCACAACGTCACTGGCCAGAACGGTTATGTGACGATTGAAGGATTGTTCAACCAAATGGCCAAGGAAGTGCCCGCCTTCAACGGCTTGACTTGGGCGAACCTCGGCGACACCGGCGTGACGGTGCAAATCTAACATGGACTGGAATTTCATCATCTTCAGCGTGGTCAAGGTCGCCGTCGTTTTCGGCGCGCTGATGACCATGGTGGCGTATTCCGTGATGGCGGAGCGCAAAATCGCCGCGTGGATTCAGGACCGCCCCGGTCCGAACCGCGTCGCGCCGCCGTTCGTGAAATACATTCCCATTCTCGGCCCGATCCTGACGCGCCTCGGCTTTTTCCAACCGCTGGCCGACGGGTTGAAATCGTTTTTGAAGGAAGATTTCACGCCGGGCGGGGTGAAAAAAATTTATTACTGGCTCGCGCCCGCAGTGGCGGTGATTCCGGCGCTGATGACCGTGGCGGTGATTCCGTTCGGCTCCGTGATGGGTGAGCAGAAAATGGTCATCGCGGACTTGAACGTCGGTATTCTCTACACCTTCGGCATCGTGTCGCTCGGTGTCTACGGCATCGTGTTGGCGGGCTACGCGGCGAACTCGAAGTATCCGTTTCTCGGCGGCATCCGCTCCAGCGCGCAGATGATTTCGTATGAAATCGCGATGGGCATGTCGGTGATTCCGGTGCTACTGATCGCGGGCAATTTGAACCTGAGCGGCATCATCACCTGGCAAACCACGCACGGCTGGCTGATTTGTTACGCGCCGGTTTCGTTCCTCATCTTCCTTGTGTCCGCGCTGGCGGAAACCAACCGCACGCCGTTCGATTTTGCCGAAGCCGAGCAGGAACTGGCCGGCGGTTACAATGTAGAATACAGCTCGATGAAATTTGCCATGTTCCCGATGGGCGAATACGCCGCGATGCTCGCGTCGGCGGGCATGATGGTGACGCTGTTTTTTGGCGGCTGGACGCTGCCGTTCTGCGGCCTCGACCAGCCGGCGGCTTCGCTCGGCATGGGGCTGGCGCACATTTTGGTTTTCATCGCAAAGATGCTGTTTTTTATGGTCGTATTCATCTGGGTGCGCTGGATGGTGCCGCGTTTCCGCTACGACCAGTTGATGGACCTGGGCTGGCGGCGGTTTTTGCCGCTGGCGCTGGCAAACATTTTAATCACAGCCATCGTGCTGTGGCTGAGGAGTTGATATGGCGATCGTTGTAAATCGCAAAAAACTGACGTTCTTTGAACGCCTTTATCTGCCGGTGGTCATCGGCGGGTCGAAGGTGACCGGACGGCATTTGTTCCGCACGCTGTTCGGCGGCAAGGCCGTCACGATGGAATATCCCGAGCAGAAATGGACGCTGCCAACCGGCTATCGCGGCGCGCCGTATCTCGTGAAGGATCAGGATGGCGACACGAAATGCGTTTCGTGCCAGCTCTGCGAATTTGTCTGTCCGCCGAAAGCCATCCGCATCACGCCGCCCGGCGACAGCGGGCTGAAGGCTGACCGCACGAATGCGGAGAAGATGCCGCTGGAGTTCGAGATCAACATGCTTCGCTGCATTTATTGCGGCTTCTGCCAGGAAGTCTGCCCCGAAGAGGCGATTTTCCTGCAAAAAGATTATTCGCTCACGGCCACCAGCCGCAGTGAGTTGATTTACAACAAGGAAAAACTGCTGTCCCTCGGCGGTGAAGTCGGTGGTATCCAGAAATGGAAACTGAAACTGGATGAAGCGAAGGCGCAGGAAAGTTTTCCGGTGAAGCTTTAATCAGCAATGGAACAAATCAACAATTTGATCAACAGCGGCGGCGTGGAAGATGTTTTATTTTACGTCTTCGCGGCGCTGACGCTGCTGTGCGCCGTGCTCGTCATCGCGAATCCGTTCAGCCGCAGTCCGGTCACCAGCGCGATGTTTCTCGTGCTGACCATTATTTCCATGAGCGGACTGTTCGTGCTGCTGCACGCCTTTTTCCTCGCGGCGGTGCAAATCCTCGTTTATGCGGGTGCGGTCATGGTGCTGTTCCTGTTCGTCATCATGTTGCTTGACTTGAAGGAAGAGGCGCGGCGCAAAATTAAATTCTTCGGCCTTATCGCCGGCTTGGTTTCCGTCGGCGTCGTGGTCAGCATTTTCGTCAAATCGCTCGCTTCGGTAAAACCCACCGCCGCCGAGCCGACATTGGAAGGCGAAACTTACGCGCTCGGCAAACTTTTGTTCACGCAATACACGCTCCCGTTTGAAATCGTCTCCGTGCTCCTGCTGGTGGCGATGATCGGCGTGATTCTCCTGAGCAAAAAGAAACTCGAATAACATGCACGTCGGCCTCCATCATTATTTGTTCGTGAGCTTCATGCTGTTCAGCCTGGGGCTGCTCGGCGTCATCATGCGCCGCAATTTGCTGGTGATTTACATGTCGCTGGAGCTGATGCTCAACGCGGCCAACCTCGCGCTCGTTTCCTTTTCGCGGTTCAACAACAAGCTCGACGGCCAGGTGCTGGTATTTTTCATCATCACCGTGGCGGCGGCGGAAGTGGCGGTCGGCCTCGCGCTGATCGTGGCGCTCTACCGCAAACGCCAGTCGGCGCACGTCGAAGATTTGACCTCGATGAAACTCTGACGGATGAAAAACGAACTTTTTCCTTGGCTGATTTTGTTCCTGCCGCTGCTTTCAGTGGTGGTGATAACGCTTTTCACTCTACGTTCAAAAACCGTCAGCAGCCTCATCTCCATTGGCGCGGTCGCGGCGGGATTCGTGCTGACCTGCCTGTTCGTCAACGCCAACGGAATTCATTACAGCGGCGAAACTTCCGTCAACTGGCTCACCATTGGCGGCTTGAATGTGGACTTCGGCCTCAAGCTGGACGCATTGAGCATGATGATGTTGTTCGTCGTCACCGGCGTCGGCGGCTTGATACATATTTATTCCTACAGCTACATGGACGAAGATGTGGGCAAGTCGCGCTTTTTCGCGTTCTTGAGTTTGTTCACGTTCTCAATGCTCGGCATCGTGCTGGCAAATAATTTCCTGATGACCTTCATTTTCTGGGAACTGGTTGGTGTGTCCAGTTACCTGCTCATCGGATTCTGGTTTGAAAAACCCAGCGCCGGCGACGCGGCGAAGAAAGCTTTCATCACCAACCGCCTCGGCGACTTCGGTTTTCTCGCCGGTATTTTAATGGTTTGGGGTTTGCTCGGTTCGCTGAATTTTTCTGCGTTGCAAAACGCCATGGTTTCAAATCCCGCCGCGCTCGGAGCCGGTGCGACCATCGCGGGTCTTTTGGTTTTCTGCGGTGCGGCTGGCAAATCCGCCCAATTCCCGCTGCACGTCTGGTTGCCGGACGCGATGGAAGGCCCGACGCCCGTGTCCGCTTTGATCCACGCCGCGACGATGGTGGCCGCTGGTGTTTACATGCTTTGCCGCACGCTGTTTTTATATAACGCAGACGCGCTCCACGTCATCGCCTACATCGGTGGATTCACCGCGCTGCTCGCGGCGCTGATGGCGGTTCAGCAAAACGACATCAAGCGCATCATCGCCTACTCGACGCTTTCGCAACTCGGCTACATGGTCATGGCCGTCGGCTTGAGCGGCCCAACGCCCGCGATGTTCCATTTGACCACGCACGCCTTTTTCAAAGCACTGCTGTTCTTGAGCGCCGGCTCCGTCATCATCGGCATGCATCACGAGCAGGACATCTGGCACATGGGCGGACTGAAAAAGAAAATGCCCGTCACGTTTTGGACTTTTTTCATCGGTGCCTTGGCCTTGAGCGGCATCCCGCCGTTTGCCGGTTTTTATTCGAAGGATTCCATTCTCGCGCAATGCCTCGAACAGAAAAATTATTTGCTGTTCGCCGTCGCCGTGTTCGTCGCCGGGTTGACCGCGTTCTACACGTTCCGTTTGTTCTTCGTCGTTTTCTTCGGCAAGGAAAAAACCGACCACGCCAAGCACGCGCACGAATCGCCGTTGATCATCACTGCGCCGCTGGTGATTCTGGCCATCTTCGCGACCATCGGCGGTTTCATCGGCATCACGAACAACTTTGGTTCGCAATTTGCCACGGAACACGAGACGCTTTCGCTAACACAGCAGTTGCTTGAACCGCTGCACACACCCGTCCCGATGTTGATCGGCATCGGCGTTGCGCTCGCCGGCATTTTCCTGGCGTTCTCGCTTTATAAAAATGCCGCGACCGATCCGCTGCCCAAGAAACTCGGCGGCCTCGCGACCGCGATGAAAAACAAATTTTACTTCGACGAACTTTACGAAGCCACTTTCATTCGCTTCCACGATTTTCTGGCGGCGGTGGCCGACTGGCTGGACCGCTGGCTTATCGAGACTGTTTGCATTGGCATAGTCCGCGGCGGAACCGACATTGCGGGACGCGGACTACGCCTCGCGCAGACCGGCAACCTCCAGACCTACGCCTTCCTGTTCGTGCTCGGCGTGGCGCTGTTGCTCTATTTCGTTTTGGGAAAATAAAATGTCCATACTGACTTACATCGCAGGTTGGCCGCTGCTGGCGGCGTTGGCGCTCATCGTCGTGCCGCGCAATTACCGCGTCATCATCCGCGCCATCGCGGTTTTGGCCACGTTGATTTCCGCCGTGCTCGCGGTGAAAATGTTTTGCCAATTTGTTCCCGGCGCAAACGGCTTCCAGTTCGAGCAGCAAATTCCGTGGGTCGAGTCCCTCGGCATCAGCTATCACGTCGGCGTGGACGGTTTGAACGTCGGCCTGATTTTGATGGGCGCAATCGTCGCCTTCGCCGCCGCGCTGTGCTCGTGGGAAATTCAGACGCGCGAAAAGGAATTTTACATCCTGCTGCTCGTGATGACCGGCGGCATCCTCGGCGCATTCGCGTCGCTGGACTTGTTCTTCTTTTATTTCCTGCATGAACTCGCCTTGGTGCCGACCTTCATCATGATCGGCGTCTGGGGTCGCGGCGAAAAGAAGAATTACGCGACGTTCCAGATCACGCTGTATTTGAGCATCGGTGCGCTCATCGCGCTGATCGGCCTCATCGCGCTCTATCTGCAATCCGGCGCGAACACGTTCGACATCCCGAAAATCATCGAACACGCCAAGACCAATCCGCTCGCGGTCAATGCGCAGAATTTCATCTTCCCGCTGCTGCTCTTCGGCTTCGGCATTTTGGTTTCGCTCTGGCCGTTTCATTCCTGGGCGCCGCTCGGTTACGGCGTCGCGCCTTCGCCAACCGCCATGCTGCACGCCGGCGTGCTGAAGAAATTCGGTCTCTACGGTTTGATCCGCATCGCGCTGCCACTGCTGCCGCAGGCCGCGCAAAGCTGGGCGCACGTCATCGCGTGGCTCTGCGTCGGCAACATTTTATATGTCGGCTGGGTCGCGATGCGCCAAAAAGATTTGAACCTGCTCATCGGCAATTCCAGCGTGGCGCACATGGGCTTCATTTTCCTCGGCATCGCCAGCCTGAACCTCATCGGCGTGACCGGCGCGGTGCTGATCATGATCGCGCACGGCTTCCTCGCGGCGCTGACGTTCGCGTTGAGCGGCTATATTTATCAACAGACCGGCACGTTGCAAATGAGCGAGCTTGGCGGACTCTGCCGCAAGCTGCCGTTCATCGGCACAGCGCTGCTGATGGCGGCGATGGCCGGCTGCGGATTGCCCGGCTTTGCGAATTTTGTCGGTGAAGCCACGGTGTTCTTCGGCGCGTGGAAAATGTTTCCGGCAATCACAGTTATTGCGCTTTGGGGCGCATTGGTCATCGGCGGTATCTACATGACGCGCGCCATCCGCAACGTCCTGCACGGATCGCTGCCGGAAAAATGGAATTCCCTGACCGATGCGAATCTCTGGCGCAAGCTGCCTTACGCAATCTTGCTGGTGAGCTTGTTGGTGTTTGGTTTTTGGCCGAAATTGCTGACTGAAAAAATCAATCCTGACGCGCAGAAAATCGTTGCTGTGGCAACCGGCAACGCTATTGCGGCCAGCCCGACGAGTGCGTCTGCTGCCAATTTTATTGCACAAAAATAAATGAATTCGTCCCTGATAATGCTAGAAATTCCGGTGATCGGCCTCGGTCTGGTGCTGATGCTCGCGGATCTGTTTGTGCCCGCCGAGCGCCGTCGTTTCATCGGCTACGCCGCCATCGTGGCTTTGGGCGTCTTGCTGGTCACGAGCTTGAGCGGCTACGGCAGTTGCGGACAATTTGGCACCGCGTTTGGTGGCATGTTCGTTAATGACGCGTTGTCCTTGTTCTTCAAACAACTGTTCATCGTTGCGGCGATTTTGGTTCTGTTCATGGCCGCCGAATTTTCGGACAAACTCGCGGCCGGCAGCGTGGCGGAATACTACTCGTTGATCCTCTTCGCGCTGGCGGGCATGTTGTTCGCCGCGTCTTCCAACGACTTCACGATGCTGTTCGTTTCCATCGAACTCATCACCATCACATTCTACGTCCTCGTCAGTTTCCAGCGCAGCAAGATCGCTTCGCTCGAAGCGGGCGTGAAATACCTGATCCTCGGTGCGCTCTCATCGTCTTTCATGGTGTTCGGCATCGCGCTGATTTGGGGAACCACCGGTGAACTCAACTTCACCAAGCTCGCCGCCGTCGCGCCGCAGTTTGCTGACAGCCAGATCTTCCTGCTCGGCGTTCTGCTGGTGCTGGTCGGACTCGGCTTCAAGATTGCCGCGTTTCCGTTTCAGATTTGGGCGCCGGATGTCTATCAAGGCGCGCCGACGCCGACGACTGCCTTTCTCGCCATCGGTTCCAAAGCCGCAGGATTCGTTTTGCTCCTGCGCGTGCTGTTCACCGCCGTCCCGAGCGTGACGGCGCATTGGGCGAACCTGCTTATCACGATTTCCGCCATCACGATTCTCTACGGCAATCTCTGCGCGATTCCGCAGCGCAATCTGAAGCGTCTGCTGGGTTATTCCAGCAT